>JACCDG010783823.1_pt1 | contig 54881 bp, 85 predicted proteins | sample 7442471 | NCBI WGS metagenome assembly JACCDG01 (sample SAMN15323444, study PRJNA562643) | freshwater metagenome | isolation source: river surface water | place: USA:Blue River Watershed | collected 2017-08-17 | reverse complement strand
TATGTAACGAACTGGGGGCAGATTATTATGTCATCAACGGATCCGACGAAGGGCGTTTCCTGGATACTGTACGGAACCAAGCAAAGAACTTCGCTTCGACCGTTTCACTTACGGGATCTTCTAAACACAAAGTCATCATCATCGATGAGGCTGATAACACAGGCAACGACGTACAACTCTTACTACGGGCGAATATTGAGGCATTTTATAACAACTGCCGATTCATCTTCACCTGTAATTATAAGAACAAGATTATTGAACCTCTTCACTCCCGATGTGCCGTCATCGATTTCACCATCAAAGGGAAGCAAGAGTTCAACTTGCGGGTAGTTTCTTTCAACGACTTCAATCAATCTTGGATACGGAAAAGATTGAGTACGATGAAAAAGTCGTTGCGGAACTGGTTACAAAACACTTCCCAGATTTCCGTAGGGTCCTCAACGAATGTCAGAGGTATTCTACGGGAGGAAAAATCGACTCGGGCATTCTTGCATCTTTCTCAGACATCTCTGTAAATGAACTCGTCAAGTATCTCAAGGAAAAAAACTTCACTGAAGTACGAAAGTGGGTGGTCACCAACTTGGACAACGATTCTTCTCTCATTCTTCGCAGGGTTTACGACACCCTTTATGATAGTCTTGTCCCCGGTTCTATTCCTGCTGCCGTTCTTATTATTGCTAAGTATCAATACCAAATTGCGTTTGTGGCTGACCAAGAAATTAACCTCTTAGCAGCACTAACTGAAATTATGTGTGAATGTGAATTCAAATAAAGGAAAAACAAAATGAATGTAAAACTAATTCGTATGTGGTCTGGCGAAGATGTAATCGCGGACTTGGTTGAAGAAGATGACTCAATTGTCATTTCCAATCCAATTGTTGCTATTCCTTCGGGTAGTGGTCAACTTGGATTTGCTCCCTGGTCTCCACTTTTAAAGGGTAAAGATGAAAAGATTAAAGTTTCTAAAAGTTATGTAGTGTATATTGCAGATACACAAGAGCAGATCGTTGAACAATATGAGCAAATGTTTTCTGTGATTAAATCTCCAAGTAAAAAGTTGATTGTTTGATAATGATTATTTCCGAACAAGATGCCCAGTGGGCAGCAGATGAATTTATCAAGTATTTCTCCCAGATGGGAAATATTGAAGATTATTTGCGTTTTGTGAAGAAAGAAGTCATTAAGAGTACTAACACTCTTGCTCCACTTCATGATGAATTTTTCAATGAAGACATTCATCCTGAAGATATGGAGTTTGATATAAAATTTATTGGTGATAGATTTCAACAAAGTCTTCCTCAAGAGCATTATAATACTCTTTTGCGAGTAGTATCTTCTCATAACAATGAATCTAATATTCCAGGAAGAGAACTTCGTTGGATGGTCTATGAAAAAAATACAGGTAAAGTACTTGGATTCATTCGCTTTGGATCTCCTACTATTAATTCCAAACCAAGGAATGAATGGTTAGGACAAGTTCCTAATCTTTCTGTGTTTAATAAACATGCTGCAATGGGATTTGTGATTGTACCTTCACAACCATTTGGATATAACTATCTTGGTGGAAAACTTCTTGCTCTCCTTTGCTGCTCACACTTTGCGAGAGAAACACTGAATGAAGTTTTTGAGAAAGATATTGCTCTTTTTGAGACAACTTCTCTTTATGGTTCAACAACAGATGCATCTCAGTATGATGGACTAAAACCCTTCATGAGATATAAGGGACTCACTGAAAGTAAGTTTCTTCCATTGCTTCATGATGAAGCATTCCATCGTCTTCATGATAGATTTACTCTACTCAATAATAATACGCCATTAACGGATAGTAGAGCCTCATCTAAAAAGATGAAAAGGCAAACTAAAATGATTTCTATCATTAAAAATTCACTTCAAGATAAAGATAAACTAATCAAATTCAATGAGGTAATTGATACTGCTTTTGCCTTAACCCAGAAGAAAAGGTTTTATATTTGTGAGTATGGATACTCAAATGTTCGTGAAGTTATTTGTGGACAACAAGATGAACTAATTCGTGGTCCTAACTGGGATAAATTTTATCTTGAAAATATTATTTCTTGGTGGAAAAAGAAAGCAACTAAGAGGTATGAAAAACTTAAAGAGGAAGGAAGATTTAGAGACAAAGTAGAACTTTGGACCGATGATGATAACATTCAAATTATACGATGACTTACGAACTCAAAGATTGGTTAAATTCAATTAACTTAAGCAAGGAAAATCTTATGGAAGATTCCTTGGTTGTGAAGGATTATCCTCCGTATATTATCAATAAGTGTCTATCTAGTCATATTGATAGTGTTCTTTTTGCAAATGAAATGAATATGCATCATCAACTTGACAAAGATATGCAATATTCTTTTTATCTAAATAGTCTCAGGAAAAGGAAGAGATTTTCTCCCTGGCTCCGTAAGGATAAAATCAAAGACTTAGAATGTGTAAAACAATACTATGGATATAGTAATGAAAAGGCATCTCAGGCACTGAAAATCCTAACAAAAGAACAAATAAACTTTATTAAAAAACGACTTGACATTGGAGGATCAAAATGACTACTGCAAACACTACAGTAGAACCTGAAGTTCATTGGTCTCAGGACCAGATGGTTGAGGTAATTCTTAATGAACCAGATGACTTTCTGAAAGTCCGTGAAACTTTGACTCGCATCGGAGTAGCATCTCGCAAGGAGAAAAAACTATATCAATCTTGCCATATTTTACACAAGCAAGGTAGATATTACATTGTTCACTTTAAGGAGTTGTTTGCTCTTGATGGCAAACATGCAAACCTTACTGTTAATGATGTCCAACGTAGAAATAGGATTGCAAGACTTCTTGGAGACTGGGGATTAATTACTGTAGTAAATCAAGACCAAGTTTCTGATATTGCCCCATTGAATCAAATCAAGGTTTTGTCCTATAAGGATAAAGGTGATTGGATTCTGGAGCAGAAATATAATATCGGTAAAAAAGGAAAGGGTGTAGAAACCGAATAAATAAGACTGAGACTCTTTTCGTGCGGTCTCTACAAAAGTCGGAACACCCACAGCACCTCTTGACGGGGTGCTTTTTTATTGCTATACTATGAAGGTAAACTCGATTATACACGAAGGAGTTTTATGAAACCTAATTCATTGGAGTGGTCTGAATGGATCACCGATCAACTGCTTTACCATTCAGTCCAAAGTATTGATGCTCGACTGGGAAACGGATATCATACGAAAAATCCACGACTTGTTGCCGAAATGGTTAATATTACATATCAGGAATATCTAAGACAAGAACTTCTTGAGGTAAGTAAAAAAAACAAATGCAATACACTTGTAAAAAAATGTCAAAATTATCAGAATTTTAACTTTATTAAAACAACTTCAAAAAATCAAAAACCAAAATTTAAATTTTGTAATTTTGGAATTCCAATTGGAGCAACTTTACAATACATAAATGATCCAAATATTACATGTATTGTAGCAAGTCCTAATAATGATATTTTTTATAATGGGAAGAAAACCTCAATGAGTGCTGTTGTTAATCAATTTTTAGGTGGTTCTAATAGGGGAACTTCTTTTTGGACTTATAATGGTAAACTTCTTGTTGATATGTATAACGAAAAATACTAAATTCTCATAAGTTTATAAATAATACTACCTGACTTGTTCGCACTTTTCAGGAAAAGATTGGAGGGCAGAAATGTCCTCTTTTCTTGTATAAATAGTATTGCGAACAAGTTAGAGTAGAAATGAAAGATTACTACGTCTATGTCTATCTACGATCAGATAGATATTCTCCATATTACGTTGGTAAAGGTAAGGAAAGACGTGCATATCAAAAACACATAAATGTTGATTTACCACCAATAGAAAGAATAGAAATAATAAAAAACAATCTAACAGAACAACAAGCACTTGATTTGGAAAAAACTTTAATAAAGTTTTATGGTATAAAAAGATTAGGTGGTTTGTTGGAAAATGTTAGGAGAACCGGACAAAGACAGGTTCATACAGAAAAGCATAAAAGAAATATTAGTGAATCTATGAAAGGAAAAATACCTTGGAATAAAGGTATAAAGATTACTGATGAAAAAATATTGAATAACTATAAACATAGAAAAGGTGGTAAATGTGGGAAAAAATGTGATCCTTTTATTTTGGAAGGAATAACATATTTTTCTCAAAAAGAATGTGCTAAACTTTATGGAGTTTCTGATAGATCTATTAGATTTTGGATAAAAAGAAATGAAGTGCCTAAACACAGAAGGTTATATTCTTAATATTATTGTTTCGTAAAAACCATAAAAATATGTTCGGTTTTCAACTTGCTATTATTTTTGGTTTATGATTAAATAATATTGATCGCCTCATAGGGATCACACAATCAAACCTCGCTTTTAAAGGAGCTACCATAATGACTAACCTTACAAGGTATACTGCTGCGGATCTTCCTACACTAATGGATAGGATCACACGCAATAGTATCGGAATGGACGAATATTTTGATCGTCTATTCAATCTTCACGAAACAACTTCCAACTATCCCCCATATAATCTTGTTCAGATCAGTAATGTAGAATCACGACTTGAACTAGCACTTGCTGGATTTAAAAGGAAAGAAGTTTACGTTTATACGCAAGATGGAAAACTTTTCGTTGAGGGACAAAGAGAGGATAAAGAGACTGATACCAACTACGTCCATAAGGGATTGGCTCAACGATCTTTCAAGAGAGCGTGGACAATGGCAGATGATACAGAAGTCGCAGATGTGTCCTTTGAAGACGGACTCCTCTCTATCAACTTGAAAAAGATTGTTCCAGATCATCATAAACGAAAAGATTATCTCTAAATAAAAATAAAAAATGAAATCTTTCGACGAGTTCAAAACAATTGCATATAAGAATGCAGTTCCACATACAGTTTATTCTCAAGGCAAAGAAAAGCAAGTTCCAAAAGGAAAAGCAGTTCCCGTAAGAAGTCGTTCAAGTGCTGGTGGTAATGGAGATGGTGACGGTGGTAATGGTGGTGGAGGAGACGGAGGAGAATAAATAGTATTGAATATCGTCGGCGCGAGGAGCACCTGGCAAAATCCAGGTTGACTCCTCCTTTTTTTGTGTTAGAATACTAGAGAGGTATGTGATTATTATGTCAGTAAGATTAGCACTTTTGAGATCGGGAGAATATGTAATTTCCGACATTAGTGAAATGATAAAAGATGATAAAATGATCGGGTTCATTTTATCCAAACCTTGTGTTGTTGAGGTTAAGGATGTTATTCCTATTTCTAGAAGTATTCTTGATCGATCAAAATCAGCAAATAAAAAGTTAAGTATTAATTTATTTCCTTGGATACCATTCTCTTCTGATGAAGATGTGTTGGTTCCAATGGATTGGGTAGTTACTTTCGTGACACCTTTTGAAGATCTAGTGCAAATTTACCAAAATGATGTATTGAAATATGGACAAGAAACCGATAAAGATTCTAGTTCTAATGAACAATCAGACTCTGATCAGTCAGATTGAAGAAATTGGTGCTGATATAGGAGAACCAGATTGCAAACTCTGGAATCCATTTGTTGTCGTGGACAACCGTATCCCAGACTCTCGGAAAGTTTTAGAACCTTTTTTGATTGGTCTGACTAAACAAACTTCTTTTATGATGAGTTCTGATAAGATTCTTACTCTTGCTGAACCAACTCCAACACTTCTTGAAAAATACGAGGACCTTATTAAGGAATGAGTTTGCGATTCTATACAAACGTTCAAATGGTCGGGGATCACTTCTTGATCCGTGGTTATGAAAATGGTAAACATTTTATGACCCGTGAGAAGTTTTACCCGACTCTTTTTGTTCCGACAAATAAAAAAACAAAGTATCAAACTTTGGGTGGAGATCCTGTAGAAGAAATTAAACCAGGAACTGTTAGAGAGTGTCGGGAATTCATTAAAAAATATGAGAATGTAGAAAATTTTAAAATCTACGGCAATACTGGATACATATATCAATATATTTCCGATACTTATCCTGAGAGTGAAATTAAGTTTGATATTAGTAAAATTAAAGTAACTACTCTTGATATTGAGGTTGCATCTGAAAATGGATTCCCTGATGTCGAGTCTGCATCGGAAGAAATTCTACTAATAACAATTCAAGATTATTCTTCTAAAAAAATTCGTACATGGGGAATGGGCCCATTTCGGAACAAACAAGAAAATGTTGAGTATCGTTCATTCTCTTCAGAGTATGATCTTTTAACTGACTTTATCAATTGGTGGATGATTGAGGAAAATACTCCTGAAGTTGTCACTGGATGGAACATTGAACTTTATGATATTCCATATCTTGTTCGGCGCCTTGATAGGGTTATTGGCGAAAAATTGATGAAGAGAATGTCTCCATGGGGACTAGTTACTGAAAGTGAGATTTATATTTCTGGAAGAAAGCATACTTCATATGATATTGGGGGAGTTACTCAACTTGATTATCTAAATCTCTATAAGAAGTTCACTTATAAGGCACAGGAGTCTTATCGTCTAGATTACATTGCTGAAGTGGAACTAGGGCAGAAGAAACTGGATCACTCTGAGTTTGATACTTTCAAGGACTTCTATACGAAGGGTTGGCAGAAGTTTGTAGAGTACAACATCGTTGACGTAGAACTTGTTGACCGAATGGAAGACAAGATGAAACTGATTGAACTTGCTCTAACAATGGCTTATGACGCCAAAGTAAATTATGCAGATGTGTTTTCTCAAGTTAGGATGTGGGATACGATTATCTACAATTATCTTAAGAAAAGAGATATTGTTATTCCACCAAAAGTTCGCTCTGAAAAGGAAGAGAAGTATGCTGGTGCTTACGTAAAAGAACCTATTCCTGGTGTGTATGATTGGGTTGTGAGTTTTGACTTGAACTCATTGTACCCTCACTTGATTATGCAATACAACATCAGTCCAGAAACTCTTCTTGAAGATAAACATCCCACAGTTAATGTAGATAAAATTCTTAACAAGCAACTGACCTTTGAGATGTATAAAGATTACGCGGTATGTGCTAATGGTGCGATGTATCGTAAAGATGTTCGTGGATTTCTTCCTGAACTGATGGAAAAGATTTACAATGAACGTGTAATCTTTAAGAAGAAGATGCTTGCTGCTGAGCAAGAGTATGAGAAGAAAAAGACTAAGGAACTTGAGAAGGAGATTGCCCGATGCAATAACATTCAGATGGCGCGTAAGATTCAACTTAACTCAGCTTATGGTGCTATTGGTAATCAGTATTTTCGTTATTTTAAACTAGCAAATGCTGAGGCAATTACCCTTTCGGGACAGGTATCTATTCAATGGATTATGAATTCTATGAATTCTTATCTAAATAAGGTTCTTAAGACAGAGGACGTTGATTATGTTATTGCTTCAGATACTGATTCTCTTTACGTTAATATGGGTCCTTTGGTTGAAACTGTATTCAAAGGAAGAGAGAAAACTACTGAAAGCATTGTTTCGTTCCTTGATAAGGTCTGTCAGGTGGAACTTGAAAAATATATTGAAAGTTCTTACGAAAAATTGGCGGAGTATGTAAACGCTTACGATCAAAAGATGTTTATGAAGCGTGAGTGTATTGCTGAGCGTGGTATTTGGACCGCAAAGAAGCGATACATTTTAAGTGTATGGGACAGTGAAGGTGTTCGTTACGATGAACCTAAACTCAAAATTAAGGGTATCGAAGCAATCAAATCATCTACTCCAGCACCTTGTCGTAAGATGTTAAAGGAAACTTTTAAAATCATGATGAGTGGAACTGAAGATGATGTTATTAACTTCATTGACACTTGTAGAACTAAATTTAAAACTCTTCCTCCTGAAGAAATTGCATTCCCTCGTTCTGCTTCAGATGTGCGCAAATACACCTCATCATCAGACATTTATATTAAGGGAACTCCCATTCACGTTCGTGGTGCACTTCTATTTAATCATTATGTAAAAAAACATAAGTTAACTGGTAAGTACTCTTTGATTCAAAATGGAGAAAAAATTAAGTATGTTTATTTGAAAAAACCCAATATCATTTATGAGAATGTCATTTCATTTATTCAGGATTTTCCCAAAGAATTGAAACTTGACAAATACATTGATTATGACTTACAATTTGAGAAAGCATTTCTAGAACCTCTTCGCATTATCCTTGATGCTGTTGGTTGGAACATAGAAAAAACTGCAAACCTTGAATCATTTTTTGCCTAATGGATTTTCTTAAAGATATTGTAAAAGAAATTGGTGGTGAGTATACTCAACTTGCCTCAGATATTGATGAAACTGAAAAGTATGTTGATACAGGTTCATACATTTTTAATGCACTGGTTTCAGGTAGCATATTTGGTGGTGTATCTGGGAACAAGATTACTGCTATTGCTGGAGAGTCTAGTACTGGAAAAACTTTCTTCAGCCTCGCCGTTGTTAAGAATTTCCTTGATTCTAACCCCGATGGTTATTGTCTCTACTTTGATACTGAAGCTGCTATCACCAAGTCACTCGTAGAATCGCGTGGAATTGATACTTCTCGTTTAGTTGTTGTTAATGTTGTTACTATTGAGGAGTTTCGTGGAAAGGCGCTAAAAGCGGTAGACCTTTACTTAAAAAAACCTGTAGAAGAACGCAAACCCTGCATGTTTGTGCTAGACTCTTTGGGGATGCTTTCTACGGAGAAAGAAATCACTGATGCACTGAACGACAAGCAAGTTCGTGATATGACTAAATCGCAACTTGTTAAAGGTGCATTCCGAATGCTCACACTTAAATTAGGTCAGGCGAATGTTCCACTTCTTGTCACAAATCACACATACGATGTCATCGGAGCTTACGTACCAACGAAAGAAATGGGCGGAGGTTCTGGACTCAAGTACGCAGCGTCTACAATCATCTATCTCAGCAAAAAGAAAGAAAAGGATGGAACAGAAGTGGTCGGCAATATTATCAAAGCTAAGACTGCTAAGTCGCGTCTGAGTAAAGAGAATAAAGATGTTGAGATTCGTTTGTTTTATGATGAACGCGGTCTGGATAGATATTACGGACTACTTGAACTCGGTGAGGTTGGCGGTCTGTGGAAGAATGTCGCAGGTCGTTATGAAATTGATGGCAAAAAAATCTACGCCAAACAAATCCTAAAGGAACCTGAGGTATATTTCACAGAAGAAGTAATGCAACAATTGGACGAAATCGCACGTAAGGAATTTAGTTATGGAGAAAGTTGAGTTTCTAATCCTTAGAAACCTTTTGTATAATGAAGACTATGTAAGAAAAGTAATTCCATTTCTAAAATCAGAATATTTTGAAGATTACAATCAGAAGATCGTATTTGAAGAGATACTCTCATTTATTCAGGAGTACAACCAACCAGCAACTAAAGAAGTTCTCTGTATTGAAGTTGAAAAGAGAAATGATATCAATGAGCAAACGTTCAAAGAGATCATTCAAGTAATCTCTTGTCTGGAAGATGTTCCAGTTGAGATGGGTTGGTTAATTAATACAACTGAAAAGTGGTGTAGAGATCGTGCTATTTATCTGGCACTTATGGAATCAATCCACATTGCTGATGGTGGTGATTCTAAAAAGAATAGAGATAGCATTCCCTCTATTCTTTCAGATGCTCTTGCAGTAAGTTTTGATAATCACGTTGGCCATGATTATCTACAAGATTATGAACAAAGATACGAATCTTATCACAAAAAGGAGGATAAAATTGAATTTGATCTCGAGTACTTTAACAAAATCACGAAAGGTGGTCTCCCTAACAAAACTCTTAACATCGCTCTTGCTGGTACGGGCGTCGGCAAGTCTCTATTCATGTGCCATGTGGCTAGCTCCGTCTTGCTCCAAGGGCGGAACGTTTTGTACATTACGTTGGAAATGGCAGAAGAACGCATTGCTGAAAGAATTGACGCAAACCTCCTGAATGTTGCTATTCAAGATATTGTAGATCTTCCAAAGTCAATTTTTGAGAATAAAGTCACTAATCTTGCTAAGAAAACTCAAGGAACTTTGATTATCAAAGAGTATCCAACTGCTTCAGCACACGCAGGACACTTTAAGTCTTTGTTGAATGAACTTGCTCTCAAGAAATCATTCAGACCTGATATTATCTTCATTGATTACTTGAATATTTGTGCTTCTTCGAGGTATAAAGGTAATAGTAATATCAACTCTTATACCTTTGTTAAAGCAATCGCAGAAGAACTCCGTGGTCTTGCTGTAGAATTCAATGTTCCAATCGTTAGTGCAACACAGACTACTCGTTCTGGTTATGGATCCTCTGATGTTGAACTGACTGATACTTCAGAATCATTTGGTCTTCCTGCAACTGCTGACTTGATGTTTGCTCTGATTTCAACTGAAGAACTTGAAGGTCTAGGTCAGATTCTTGTAAAACAACTGAAGAACAGATATAATGATCCAACCATTCATAAGCGTTTTGTGATTGGTATTGACCGTGCTAAAATGCGTCTTTATGACTGCGAACAATCTGCTCAGAATGATATCCTTGACAATGGAAAGGATGAAGAGTATGATTATGAAGAAAGAAAACCTAAAAAATCATTTGAGGGATTTAAATTCTAATATGACTATTGATCTTAATAAGTATGTTGAGTTCGTCGATACAACCACATCAAAACCGAGCAAAGAATTTCCTGAGTTTGCCGACCGTCTTAATGACCTTAAAATTCAGGGATTTCCTACCGAGCGACTGCTTACTGCTGCTGTAGGAATGTCTGCTGAGGCAGGTGAGTTTACTGAGATTGTAAAGAAGATTGTCTTTCAAGGTAAACCAGTCAATCAGGAGAACCTGTTTCACCTGAAGCGAGAACTTGGAGACATTATGTGGTATGTTTCTCAGGCGTGCCTTGGACTTGATATTTCTCTTGAAGAAGTTATCCAAATGAACTTTGAGAAACTGAGTGCTCGTTATCCTGAAGGTGCTTTCAGTATTGAGCGTTCCGAAAATCGTGTGGAGGGAGACCTGTGACTAAAGAAAAGCAAGTAACAATCAAAATGGATGTTCATGCTGCAGCAGCAGTTCGACAAGTTCTGTTTGATGCGCAAAAAGGATATACTTATGATGAGGCAAGTGTTCCTCCTCGTGTAGTTGATATTCGTTCAGTGATTCAAGACATTGATGATAATATTGGCGCCGTACTTGGTGTTTGACCCTTAGGGGTCTTTTTTTATAAATAACTAAAAAAGTATTTGTAAAAATGGATAGCAAAATTCTTAAGGGTGCCTTACTTGCTTATCGTGAAGTATACAATCAAGATCTCCACGAAGAAGTGCAAGAGGTTGTCGATGAAGGCAAACTTCCATTAGACAAAGAAAGAAGAGACAGAATCGGTAGACAAATTGGAAGAAGAACTTACAGCAGTTCTCCTAAAAAATATGATCAAATGGATAAAATGTCTGGAGTATTAAAGGCTGCGCAAAAAAAGGAAGAAGTGGATGTTTATGATATTATTCTTTCACATCTACTAGATGAAGGATATGCAAGTTCTGCAGATGCTGCTGAAAAAATTATGGTAAATATGAGTGAAGCGTGGAGAGAAAGCATCATTAGTGGAGAGCAACTTCAAGAACTTTCTAATCGTAAGTTGCGTGCTTATGTAAAAAAATCTGAAAAAAGTCATCGAGATTTAAATAAGAAGTGGGACCAAGGAACTGCATCTTATAAAGATAAGTACAAGTCCATTAATCGTGAGTATGGTCAAGAAAGAGCATTAAAAACACTTGATAAGAGAGCAGGTAAATAAATAATTTTTAAAGATTGTTTTAAATTTACCCACTTGACTTTTTTGTCGAGTGGGTTTTTATTTCTAAATAATTAGAAAGAAGTAAAAAATAAAATGGCTAGAAATACTGACCTAGCAGATGTTAATGAGATATATGTTGCCTTTGTTTTAAATGGAAATAAATTTCCAGACCCTGCATCCGAAACACAATATAATAAAAAACTTGCGTTATTAACTTCGGAGCAAGGAGAACAACAAATAGGAAGAGCTATTGTTATGTGTGAAGAATTTTTGAAGTGGGCTAAATCAAATGGTTATTCTGGAATAGATGAGGTTTATTGGACTGCGCGACCAGGATTTTCCTTTAAATCTGTAGTTGGTGTTGATGTAGATCAAAGAAAAAATCCAACAGATGTTTTGGTGAAATTTAGAAAAGGTGGATTCTTAGGACTATCAGCAAAATCTACTTCAGGTAAAGGTGATATTGGATTTAAAAATCCTGGAGTGGGCACAGTTGATTCTGATCTTGGATTAAAGTTAAATGATATTAATAAAAAAGCGCAAGAAAAAGTAGTTAAAACTTTTAAATTGCCGTCATCAGCATCCGCAAGAAAAACCGCAATTCGCGCAAACAAGGCACTTCAAAAGCAAACAGATTCTTTGGGGTCGGAAGTCCTTAGTGAGTGTAGAAATACTTTATTAAAAAAATTAAATACATTAAACCAAGAAAAAAGAAGAGATTATATAATTAAAAGTTGGATTGATGCAAGTCAAGAATTATATCCTCCTTACGTGAAAGTCACTGGTAGAGGGACTAAATCACCATATTCCGCTTCTGTTGAAGACCCTTTAAATAATCCAAAATTAAAATCTATTTTAACTGAAAAAATTATTTTCGAAGATGTTGGAAATGATTCTGTTGGTGTAAAGGCAGGATCAAAAAAAATCTTAAAAATGAGATTTAAATATGAATCTGAAAAACTCGCTAGTAGTTTGAAGATGTCTGGAGATCCCTGGTAATAAATATAAGTATATCAACACAAAATATGAAAAGTTTTCTCAATTTTCTATCCGAAGCGAAAGAATCGCAAGCAGCAATGCAAGCGAAGAAACTTGGTCTGAAAGGTGACGGCCATGGTGGATGGATTGATCGTGCAGGTAAAGTTGTAGCGAGAACAGAAAAGGGAAAACTTAAATTTACTGATGGTCGCCAATCAAAAGGTGAGGAGGAATCGGCGGCAGAAAGACAACCAACTGCTGCTCCAACGACACAACCAACTCAAGCAGCACAGGCACCTCAACCTCAAGCAGCATCAGGTCAAGAACCTGAAGAAGAACCAACAGAACAATTTCCACCACTCACTATTGTTTTTGGTCGCTTCAATCCACCAACAATAGGACACGATAAACTTCTCAAATCAGCAAAGAGAATTTCTGCTGGTGGAGATATTAAAATTTATCCATCAAGATCTCAAGATCCAAAGAAGAATCCTTTAGATCCCGATTCTAAAATTTCTTTTATGAAAAAAATGTTCCCTGATTTTAAGGAGAACATTATTAATGATGATGAAATGAAAACTATTTTTGATGTTCTTGTTACTGCTAATGAAGAAGGATATTCTTCAGTTAATATTGTGGTAGGTTCAGATCGACAGGCAGAGTTTGAAAACCTTGCCCAAAAGTATAATGGAGAGTTATATAACTTTGATTTGATTCGTGTTGTATCTGCTGGTGTCCGTGATGCTGATGCTGAAGGTGTAGAAGGAATGTCTGCATCTAAAATGAGAAAAGCAGTAATTGATGGCGACTTTGAATCTTTCCGCAGAGGAACACCAAAGACATTAGATGATGGAGATACTCAAGCACTATTTAATGCAGTTCGTCAAGGAATGCAAGTTAAGAAATCAAAGGTAAAGAAAGAAAGTTTTGCATTGTGGGAGATTGCTCCAAAGTATGATATGAGAAATCTTCGTGAAAATTATGTAAGAGGAAAGATTTTTAGAATTGGCGATAAGGTTCAAAACTTAAACACTGGTCTGATTGGTGAAGTAATGCGTAGAGGAACCAATCATTTAATCTGTGTGACTGAAGAGGGATATATGTTTAAGTCTTGGATTAAAGATGTGATGGAATATACTGAAGTGAAAATGGATAGTATGTATAGAGAACCAGGAAAACCAAATACACTTGCAGGAACAACTGGATATCTAAAGTATGCGATGAAGCAAACTCCAGGGTCTACTCTAGGAAAGGAAAATATTCAGCAAGGTGGTAGAGCATTTTTAGACAAATTTATAAATAAGTATAAGAAACAAAAAGTAAGTGCTTAATTAAGATGTCTACTAATCCTCTGAATGATATTTCCAAGGTCTATCTTGAGCAGGTTGCTGAATCTGCAGTTCCTGGTAAGCCTGCAGAAAGACTTGGTGCAGTGACTGCGATTCCAAAGTCAGAGCAAGAGGCAGCAAGAGAAAGACTTCTTGCAAAGGCTGCTGCAAAACGTGCTAAGATGAAGGAAGAAAATGAGATTGATGAAGCGGTAAAAGGCACTGATCCCGAAATGAGAAGAGCGGCATCGGCAGAAAGAAGATCTGGCGATAAGAAACTCGCTCCTTCCACCGGAAAAGGATATGCTGACCAACAAAAGCAATCAATTGCTTACATGGATAAAGTTACAAAGAAGAATAAGAACGTTATTGGATTGGTAACCAAAGAAGGACTAGATCCTGTAGGTAAAGAAGATAAGGATATTGATAATGATGGTGATCATGATAAGACTGATAAGTATCTTTTAAATCGCAGAAAAGTTCGTGGTGCTGCGATTGCGAAGAAGAGTGTAAAAGAAGGTTTCTCGAATTGGAGAGAAGAACTTTCTGAAGTTGCAGAATATATCTCTAAAGATGAAAATGAGGAAAAAATTGTAGAGAAGAAAGTTAAGAATAAAATCAAAATCAATCCTAATATGGGTGAAGCTGTAGAAAATCTTGGCGGAACTCTGATTGAAATGGTAGAGATTGATGAAGTTGATTATATTGTTGAGAGTGTTTATGATGAACTTCTTGATGAAGGATATGAAGAGGATGATATCGAAGAAGCACTTGAGTTTGCTCTCACTGAAGCAAAGGTAACTTTCGGTCACGATACTGCTACTCCCGAAAAGAAAAGAGGTAGTTTATTAGCAGCAGCAAAACAAAAACTTGCTGGCGCCAAAAAAGCAGCAAAACAAGCAGTAGCAACTGGAGCAAGAAAGGTTGCTAAAGGTGCATTAGGTGTTGCTCGTAAAATGGAAGGTGGTGATAAAAAACCAGCAACCACAGAGAGAAAACCATCAACCTATCGTGGTGCGGGTTCAGGACAAAAGGAAAGAGTAAGTAGTGGTTCTTATACTGCTCCAACCAAAAAGAAGGCAGAAAAACCCTCTGATCCTTGGGAAGGTAGTGCAACCACTCCACCAAAAGCAAAGAAAAAGCAAGCAGCAGCACCAAAAGCAAAGACTACTAAAGTAAGTGGTGCAACTGCTAAGGCACCTGCAAGAAAGAGAAAGTCAAAATTAGATGACCTTCTTGCTTCTGTTAGAAGTGAAGAAGTTCAAATCAATGAAAAGACTTTAACTTCTGCAGAAACTAAAAAGAAAGAAGAACTTGTAAAGTCAATGAAGGATAAGGCAGCAGACTTTGAAAAGAGATATCCTGGTCGTGGTAAAGAAGTGATGTATGCAACTGCTACTAAGATTGCTAAAAAAATTGCAGAGCAAGCTGCTGAAATTGAACCAAAGACTCCAATGAAGGAAAAACCTTTAGATACTGCCGCAGAGAGACAGAGATATACGAATCTGAAAATGTTGCAGCAAAAGAAGCAACAACTAGAGAGACAAAAATTAAATTTACAAAAGCAAGGAAAACTTCCATTAGAAGCTGATTAATTCTAAATAGGATTGAAACCCTTTTATAGGAGGTTATTATGTCAGTAGCAGCTCTTTGGGCTTGGGTAGTGGCAAATGAGGCCGCAGTCGCAACTATTCTTTTAATTCTTTCTGAGTTTCTCGGTGCGAATCCAAAACTAAAATCTAATGGAATTGTATCTTTTGTTTTACTTCAATTGAAGAAGCAGGCAGAAAAGAGAGGTGGAGTAGATCCAACTCCCTGAGTTCAACTAAAAAATTTTTAAGAGATCCTTTTTTCGGGATCTCTTTTTTTTATAAATATTCATAGCAAATATTTTTTTTACGGAAGAAAGACATGGCACTCTGGGGAAATAACGATGCAGTAGGTGCTGGTGGTACAGTATCATTAAATTATTCAACTGGCGTTGTAACTGGTACAGGAACAACTTTTGGAAATGTAGGTGCTGCTGCAACTGGTGACATTATTAGATTTGGTAGTCGTAGTGGGGTTTATCATGGAGACGCTGTAATTGTTAGTATTGCTAGCACAACACAACTGACAATTGGTTCTACTGCAGGACTCAGCGGAGCTTCTATTGCAAGCACTTCATTTACTATAAGTCAACTTCCCAAGTACACTATTCGAGACTCTAAGTATAGTGCAGCATCTTGGGGAGTTGATGATTCATTTGTATATGGCGTTGCTGATGGTGGAATGACAAAAGCTGAAGGAACTTCATATGCTCTCACTCATGAAGGTTGGGTTGGAGTTACAACTTATATGGGTTCTGAGGGATCACTGAGAGTTAAGCATGAAGTTCTTGTTGCTATGTCTGGTATTACAACTGGTAACGCACCTGTATTCCCTCCTGCTTGATAATTTATGATCTTCAATGAACTGAACGAGGATAACTTCCTTCTCTTCGCTATTAAAAATTATGAAAATCCTCAGGCAGTGACCAAAGAAGATTTTGAAAAAGACTTAAATCATTTTAAGTATATTAAAAGATTGTTAAAGAGATATAGAAAATCAGGTGAACTAAAAACTCACCTGATTTTGAATCATTTTATTATTCTTTACAATATATTTGGTGAAGCAACAACTCCTATGTTGTTTTTTAAAATAGAAAAAGATTTGTGGTCTCCTATGAAATCTTTTATTATTTTTTTGGGTAGACTGCCGGAATATCCAAAGTCTGATATTCACAACATTCAGGTTGATCTTCACTGCCTAACAGAACTTTACAAGATCTATAATGGAAAAGAAAAAAATTGATAGAATTATTGAAGCAGTACGCAACTATATGACCCTAAAGGAAGAGGGCATGATGGTTGGTAATGCGCCAGGTTCTCAAGGAGGATTTAGTTCAGATTCTCCCGACCAAGGACCAGTTGCAGGAAGAAGTCCTAAGATGTTCTTCTTAGCGAGAAAATTTGCAAAAAAATATGCTAAAGGTGGTCCGGGATCTAGAAAAATTTGGTTAGACTACTTAAAAAAATAAATAAGTATAATACTACTTGGGGTGTTTGTTTCATGAAAGTAGTAAAGAAATAGCATCCTTAGAAAAATGTTCAATCAAAACACATCTGCGGACACTAAAATTGCTGTTTTGGAAGAAAGATTGTCTTCTTATGAAATTATGATGCGGAAGATTGACGAAGCGATACAAATAATGGGCAAGACCAGTCAGAACATCAGTAAGATGCTCGCTGTGCATGAAGAAAAAATAGATCAGTGTCATAAAGCAGATGATTATATTGGTAGATTGATTGAGGAGTTAAAATTAGAAAACAAAGATCAACATGATGCAGTAACGGAAAGAATAGAAAAGGTAGAAAATAAACTAGAAGAAGTTATAAAGTTTCGTTGGATAATAGTCGGAGTTTTTGCGGTTATTTCTTTAGGACTTTCGCAATCTCATGTCGTTGTTGATTTATTGACTCCTGATAGTTCTCAAGTAGAAATACAAAGGTCTAAATAAATCAGTGTTGGCACAAGATGCCAATGAAAATAAGAAGAAAACCAACGTTATACTCGCTACAAAAAGTCACAAATTCTGTCATTAAATGGACAGCAATTATGACAGCATTGTGCCTTGACAAGGCAAAGTAATCTGATAGAATACAAAGACCGAAGGTATTTGTTATGGATTTTGTTGATGTAAAGTACATCAATTTGATTTCACATAGATTTCAAAAGTTCAAAAAAGTAAAGAATAACCTTTACAATTTTCGTTGCCCTATCTGTGGAGACTCGCAACGAAGCAAGAGTAAGGCAAGAGGATATTTGTATCAGGTAAAAAACAATACTAATTTTAAGTGTCATAACTGTGGCGTAAATATTTCCTTCAATAACTTCTTAAAACAGATCGATCAGAACGTATACAAGCAATATACATTTGAAAAATTTAAAGAAGGGCATAGTGGAAAAAACTTTGTTACTGAGGAACCTAAGTTTAAATTTGATGCTCCTCAATTTAAACCAAAGTTAGATCTCCCTAAAGCATCTGAAAATAATGATGCTAAGGAATATCTTGAAAACCGAAAATTAAATCCAAATAAATTTTATTATACGGATAAGTTTAAATCGTGGATTAATTCTATAAAGAAAGTCTTCGATGATACAGTTAAAGATGAACCTAGGATTATAATTCCTTTGTTCTATCAAAATACTCTTGTTGGAGTTCAGGGAAGAGCACTTAACTCTAACAAGATTAAATACATTACCATTATGTTTGATGATGATGCCCCAAAAATTTATGGTCTCGATGAAGTACAAAAAACTCAAACTACCTACATCACGGAAGGTCCATTTGACTCTACCTTCATTTCAAATTCAATTGCTATGTGTGGAGCTGACGGTGATGTTGCTAAGTGGGGTATTAGCGATCGTGTTTGGATCTATGATAACGAACCACGTAATAAAGACATCGTTTCCCGAATATCAAAATGTATCAGTGATGGAGAAAAGGTAGTTATCTGGCCATCTTCAATATATGAAAAAGACATCAATGATATGGTTTTATCTGGACTTGATGTGAAGTCTGTGATAGAATTAAATACTTACTCTGGATTAGAAGCAAAACTTAAACTTACCACCTGGAAGAAAATATGAGCAATGGTACAAAAGTAGTCAAGAGAAATGGGACTGTTGAGTCTCTTGATTTGGATAAAATGCATGTAATGGTTGAAGAGTCTTGTAAGGGACTTGCTGGAGTTTCTGCTAGTCAAGTAGAAATGAAATCCGGAATTCAGTTCTATGATGGAATCACAACTGGAGAAATTCAAGAAATCTTAATTCGTTCTGCTTCTGACTTGATTGATTTGGATCATCCAAATTATCAATATGTTGCTGCTCGGTTACTTCTATTTTCTGTCCGTAAACAACTTTATGGGAAGATGAAAGAACTTCCCACTCTTGAGCAGCACATTATTGATTGTGTAAGTGCTGAAGTTTATGACAGTGATATCTACAATAAGTATTCTCAAGAAGAAATTATAAAGGCAGATTCATTCATTGATCATGATCGTGATTATCTGTTCACTTATGCTGGTCTTCGCCAAGTTGTAGATAAGTACCTTGTGCAAGACAGAAGTGGTGGTGGAGTATATGAAACTCCTCAGTTCATGTATATGATGATTGCTCTGACTATTTTCGCAGAGTATCCAAAAGAAACCAGAATGTCATATGTCAAGAGGTATTATGACGCAATCTCCAAGCACAAAATCAACATCCCCACTCCCATCATGGCGGGAGTTAGAACGCCACTTAGACAATTTGCTAGTTGTGTTCTTGTTGATGTTGATGACACCCTCGATTCTATCTTTAGCTCTGACATGGCTATTGGTCGATACGTTGCGCAGAGGGCGGGCATCGGTATCAACGCAGGTCGCATCCGTGGTATCAACAGCAAAATTAGAGGCGGTGAAGTCCAGCACACTGGCGTTGTACCGTTTCTCAAAAAGTTTGAAGCAACTGTCCGTTGCTGTACGCAAAATGGCATACGAGGTGGAAGCGCAACAGTCCACTTCCCAATCTGGCACCAAGAAATAGAAGATATCTTGGTTCTAAAGAATAACAAGGGAACGGAAGATAATCGTGTCCGTAAACTTGACTATTCAATTCAAATTAGCAAGTTGTTCTATGAAAGGTTTATTCAAGACGCTGAGATCACGCTTTTCTCGCCGCATGATGTTCCTGGACTTTATGATAGTTTTGGACTCCCTCAGTTTGACGATCTCTACGTACAATATGAAAAAGATCCGTCCATTAAGAAAAAAACTGTTAAGGCACAAGAACTCATTCTTAACCTTCTCAAGGAACGTGCGGAAACGGGTCGCATCTACATTATGAATCTTGACCATTGCAATTCTCATTCATCCTTCAAGGACAAAATTGAGATGAGCAATCTTTGCCAAGAGATTACACTTCCCACTTATCCAGTTCAGCACATTGATGATACTAGTGGAGAAATTGCACTTTGCATTCTTTCTGCGATTAACGTTGGAAAGGTAAAGTCCGATGAAGAACTTGAAGAACTTTGTGATCTTTCTGTCCGTGGACTTGAAGAACTGATTGACTATCAGAAGTATCCAGTATTAGCAGCAGAGATCGCTACAAAGGCACGTAGATCCCTTGGAATTGGTTATATTGGGTTGGCGCACTACCTAGCAAAGCTAGGGTTCAATTACGACTCCCAGGAGGCGTGGGACGCCGTACACGGTCTTTCTGAAGCATTCCAGTACTACTTACTCAAGGCATCAAATCAACTTGCTAAAGAGAAGGGACACTGCGAATACTTTGGACGTACCAAGTATGCCGATGGAATTCTTCCAATCGATACCTACAAAAAAGATGTTGATGAAATTACTTCTGTTAAGTTAGAGCATGATTGGGAAAATCTTAGAGCATCTATCTTGGAATATGGACTCCGGCACAGTACACTGTCCGCACAAATGCCATCGGAGAGCAGTTCCGTTGTGTCAAACGCAACAAATGGAATCGAACCACCAAGGGGATTCTTGTCCATTAAGAAGTCCAAGAAAGGACCACTCAAGCAGATTGTTCCCCAATATCATTCTCTTAAGAACAATTATACGCTTCTTTGGGATATGGAGTCCAATCGCGGTTACATTAATATTGTTGCTGTGATGCAGAAGTTCTTTGACCAAGCAATTTCTGGAAACTGGTCTTATAATCCAGAAAATTATGATGACAATGAAGTTCCAGTTTCAGTTATGGCAAATGACTTTTTAACTACATACAAGTACGGGTGGAAAACTTCTTACTATCAAAACACTTATGATATTAAGACTGATGAGGTAGTAGAAGAAAAACCCAATCTTCAAGATTTGATTAGTGAGTTAAGTTCAGTAGAGGAGGGAGAGTGTGAATCCTGTGCAGTTTAAAATTTCTTCAACAGAAGATAATCAAACCCAAATCAAAGGAATGACTGTTTTTAATACAGAAAAAGTGGACACCAAAAAGCAGCCAATGTTTTTTGGTAAACCATTGGGAGTTCAGAGATACGATTCATACAAATATCCTGTATTCGATAAACTGACTACTCAACAACTTGGATACTTCTGGAGACCCGAAGAGGTATCTCTCCAGAAGGATCGTGGAGATTATCAAACTCTGCGTCCAGAACAAAAGCACATTTATACTTCTAATTTGAAGTATCAAATTATGCTTGATTCTATTCAGGGTCGTGGACCTGGAATGGCATTTATTCCATATTGCTCACTTCCTGAATTGGAAGCGTGTATGGAAGTGTGGGGATTTATGGAGATGATTCATAGTCGCTCATACACATATATCATTAAAAATGTTTATTCCGACCCCTCTGAGGTGTTTGATACTATTATCAAAGATGAACGCATTCTAGAGCGTGCTAGTAGCGTTACAGAGTCTTATGATGACTTCATTCAAACGGCACAAAACTATGGTGCATCTAATGCTTGGATGCATAATCTTGAAGGAGTATCATACGCAAAGGACACCATAAATGATGTCAAACGAAAACTCTATAGAGCAGTCGCAAACGTTAATATTCTTGAAGGTATTCGCTTCTACGTTAGTTTTGCTTGTAGTTTCGCCTTTGGTGAACTTAAGCTCATGGAAGGAAGTGCAAAAATAATTTCCCTTATTGCAAGGGATGAAAATCAGCACTTAGCAATCACGCAGAATATTTTAAATAAGTGGCGTGATGGTGATGATCCCGAAATGCAAAAGATTATGAAAGAAGAGGAAGAATGGACCTATAAGATGTTTGATCGTGCGGTAAATGAAGAAAAGCGTTGGGCAGATTATCTGTTCAAAGATGGAAGCATGATTGGACTTAATGATAAACTTCTTCAGCAATACGTAGAGTGGATCGCAAACAGAAGACTTAAAGCAATTGGATTAAAACCCCAATACGATATTTCAGCAAACAATAATCCACTACCTTGGACTCAGCACTGGATCTCTTCTAAAGGTCTCCAGGTTGCTCCCCAGGAAACGGAAGTAGAGAGTTATGTAGTTGGAGGCATCAAACAAGATGTTACCAAAAATACTTTCTCAGGATTCAAATTATGATGAATGGTGCGAACAGGAAATCCTGAACGCATATCGAGAAGCAGCAGAATGTGATGAGTATTTGTTTGGAGATTATAACTTTTGTGAAGAATGGTTAAATGATGTCTGATAGATAGAGGAGGTAACACTCCTCTTTTTTATGCCCAAAAATCAACTGACTAAAGATGAAATTAAAGTTCGGGTCTTAAAGTTAAAGGATAATCTTCATAAAGATCACATTAGACCCGAAATGGATATGAAAGGACTCGCTCATAAATACCTGAACGAAGTTCTTGATATTATTGATGAGTACAGATATTGACTATGAGAATCCTTGGACCTACAATGGAAAAGAATTTGGTTCAAGTGATATTCTGGATTATTATGGTTTTGTATACCATATTCATTGCGACACAACTAATCGCGACTATATTGGTAGAAAATATTTCTGGAGCTTCCGCACTCCGAGAGGAAAGTCTAGAAAGGTTAAGGCAGAATCTGACTGGAAGAACTACTATGGATCATGCCCAGAACTCAAGGAGGACATAAAAAAGTATGGTAGGGAGAATTTTACGCGCACTATTTTATCATTACATAAAACAAAGGGCAAAACAAACTTCGAAGAAACAAGACAACTCTTCGCCCACAATGTCCTCACCGAATCCCTTGACAACGGAACCCCAGCCTACTACAATAGCAACATCCTCAACAGATACTTCCGAAAAGATTACTATGGACACCCAGATTGAAAGCGAACCTGTAGCACAAGTTCGTGAGTGGGCAATGAATAAAATTGAACTTCTTCATGAAGCAGATAGGCATAAGAATGCTAATGCGCTTCTTGCTGAGTTTGATGAATGGATCAATCTTCCCGAAGGAACGGAAGAACTTGAGTATCTTTGCTTGGAAGATGAAGATTGGACAGATGATCAAGAGATTGACGTTCGGTAAACCAAACTCTTGACAAATTCTAAATATTAACTTATTATGTAAAAATCCCTGTTATGAGCAGGGTTTTTTTATTATGAGACTTTGAGGTTGATTTAGAGCCGTGGGCGATGCCCCTTGAGAAAGGGGAACTTCTCCTTTGCCTATACGGATGTAGAGTTCTATTTAAATTAGTGCAAAATTTCTTTACAGTAGCCATGCCTCTTGTGGCAGCGGTTACAACCAGTACGGCATCACTGCCTTTCTCTAGTTATAAACTGCAAGGTCCACCTCCCCCAGTGGAGACACAACCTTACTCCATTATTAAAGAGTTTGAACCAGAGACGACAGCAATCCGCGAGGTTGCACCACCAAAGCCAAAAGAGTTAAGGTTAATATGTAAAGGGTGTAATGAACATGAGAATGCTACCCTGGCATTTTTCCAGGATCGTGGTATTAAAGACAGAAACGCCCTTGCTACCATTATGGGCAATATTAAACAAGAGTCTACTTTTGTTCCTAATATTTGCGAAGGTGGTAGCAGAACCAGTTGGAGTAACTGCGGTGGCGGTTACGGACTGATTCAATGGACATCTGCCAATCGTTATTATGGATTGGGTGATTTTGCTAAGAAGTATGGTGGTTCTCCATCAGATCTTCGCACGCAGCTTCGTTATCTAACGACTGAAGTCCAATGGCAACGAATCGAAGACCGCATGAAGACTCCTGGTAAGTCTATCGATCGTTACATGGACTATGCGTATAGTTGGATTGGTTGGGGGCATCATGGTGCCCGTACATCATATGCACATGATTATGCTTCCAAACTGATCAAGGTAGAGGTTTGATACAATAAAATAATTAAGGGGTGGGTAAAGGTACTCACCCCTTTTTTAATGTCTTGACATACCCCCACGAAATCACTATAATTACCTTTGTGGAGGTTCATGAGATAAATATTAAGTAAGCTTAAAGATTCTCTATGGATAATCTTCCAGACGAGAAAGGGACTTTAGATATAATCGCAAAGAGTGGATACTTAAAGGTTGAGAATGAGGACCTAAGTATTTCTCTGGAAGCACATAATCAGGTTAATATTCAACCAAAGGGAAGTATATTTGGTGCTAAGGTTAAAGTAGAAGAAGATGGTTCTATTACTCCTACTTTAACTTTTGATACTAAAAAACTCAGAGAACCTAAAAAGGATATAGATACTAAACAGATGTTAGATGATGCTTTAGAGGACTACTGGAATGGGCAAGTTTAATATCTTTGAGTTTAAAAGAGGAAAGCAAAAGAGAAGTCTTAAGGAATGGATTAAGATTGGGGCAATACTTCATTTAACATTAGATACTGTCTCATTAATACCTGGTGTAGATAAAAGAAAAGCATTTAATGCCTTGGACGAATTCCAGCAAAAGATGGGAATAGATGCTCTAAACGATTACATTATCCAAGATGATGAGTTAGTTTCATATCGTATACATAGAGTGATTGATAAGGCAATCCAAGAATACGAAAAGGATGTTTAAACTCTTTGAGATTAGAGATGGAAAGTTCACAGCTCTTCCTGATATTAAAGCTAAAAGATTTAAAGACTTTATTCTAAGTTCAATTATTGTATTGGTGATTGCTTCAGTAGCATCTTTACTAAGAATTGACGAAAAGCATCTTTGGAAGATTTATAATCTAATCATTCAACATTTCAATCTAGGTAGTGATAGTCCTAGACTAGATAATGAGAAAGAATTAGAAGCAAGAGTTGAATTAGAAGTAGATAGAGCACTTAGAGAAGCAGAGGATGAATACAATAGAATCATCAGAGAAGCAGATAAGAAATATGCTCCAAGATATGTTGATGAAGAAAACGATGAGACCTTATGTTATACACCAGAATGTAAGGCACTAGCACCACCAATGCGAATATGCTCTGTATGGAACCCTACTTGTCCAGACACTGCTCCAAGCATCACAGAGGGGTTGACGGGGGGTTCTGAGAGTGGTATTATTAATGAGTCGGTGGGGGACAAACCACCACGAGAACCTGGAAAATTTAGATTCTGATGGTTGACAATCTGAGGTTGCTGCCTTATGATTGTCTTGTTCGCGGGACTGTCGCCTATTGGTTAAGGCCCACTGCTTATAACGGTGTGAACGGGGTTCAATTCCCCGCAGTCCTATCGGGTAGGTGTCCGAGTGGTTAATGGAGGCGGACTGTAAATCCGCTGGCTCTGCCTACGGGGGTTCAAATCCCTCCCTGCCCACCTTGCTCCTTTAGCAATCTGGTGAATGCAGCGAACTCATAATTCGCCTGAGGCGTGTTCGATCCACGCAAGGAGCACCTAAGCGAGTATGGCGGAAGTGGTAGACGCACCGGACTTAAAATCCGTTGGGAGCAATCCCGTGGGAGTTCAAGTCTCCCTACTCGCACTTGACAATCTTGGTTAAATATACTAAGATTGTCTTATGACTCAGTAGCTCAGTTGGATAGAGCATCTGCCTTCTAAGCAGTTGGTCGGGGGTTCAAGTCCCTCCTGAGTCGTTGAAGATTTATTCTTCTCATTCCACAATGGCGCAGCGGTAGCGCAGATGACTGTTAATCATTTGGTCCCTGGTTCGAATCCAGGTTGTGGAGTTGACAATTAAACTTAAATAGTTTATAATTGTCTTATTGCGAAAGTAACTCAACGGTAGAGTCCCTGCCTTCCAAGCAGGTTGTTGCGAGTTCGAATCTCGTCTTTCGCTTGATAAATAAAAGTAAAAAGAGTATAATGGAAAAACTTTATAAACTCTTAAGTGATGCTCAGTCATCGCTTTTTGTTTTATTCCATAAAACCTGGGCATTCCACTGGAATGTTGTAGGTGAAGATTTCACTCAACTGCATCAACTTTTTGGTGGTCAGTATGAGACTATGTTTGAAGAGATTGATCGTCTCTCAGAACATATGCGTTATCTGAATGTGAAACCTCTCAGTTCACTCTCCAGAATGCTTGAGGTAACTCAAATCAAAGAGGCAGCAAGTTCAACAGGAGCAAGAGAAATGCTTCAAGAACTTCTTGATAACAATACCAAGTTTTGTGAATTAATGGGAGAAATCTCAGAAGAGGCAGAAGAGCAAAAGTCATATGCTACAGCAAATTTAGTTCAAGATTTAATGGAATCTCACGGTAAATTTGTTTGGCAATTAAGGGCACACTTACAGTGAATAGGATGAAGAATAATGATTTCAATAAGATGCAAAGATTGCAATAGAGAATTAACAGGACATCAATCGAAAACAGTAACCTGCGGTTGTCCAAATATGGCGACAATTCGCGGAGATAAGATTTCGGCACTTGACTTATCTCGCATTGTTATGTTAAATTCTATTCAGAAAGAACAAAAATCAAATGTTCTTACTTCACAAGATATTGCCTGGCAAGAGGCAAGACGCCAACGCAAAGTAAAGCGTTTGGACTTTGAGGTTCGCTGAACCTCCCACTGGAAAGGTGGTCGAGTGGTTGAAGGCTCTAGTCTTGAAAACTAGCGATGTGAAAGCATCCGTGGGTTCGAATCCCACCCTTTCCGTTTAGAATAGTTACAAATTTAATATTTCCTTCAGCAGTGTTACCGAATGAACACAAAAGGTTGACTATTAAATGTCTGTGGTTAGTATATAGTAGTATCACAAGGAAAAACCAATGGATCAACACACCTATGACAATTGGGTGAAGATCAAGGAAACTTTTGAATCTTCTGGTAACACTGATAATATGTTCTATAAAAGAGCAGTTGAGATTGTAAAAACCAGAAGAGATCCTTTGGCTAAGTTTCTTGGAGATGAAAAATGATGCATGAACAAGAAGAATTTATCACACGTTCTGAAGTTCAGGAGATGATCGATGCTGCAATACGACGACACAACCGTAATGCTTCTATCATTAGTATGTGCGTCGGTTGGGTGGTTCTTGCTTTATTTGCTGAGGGACTTTTAAGACTTGTTGGTGTAATTCCTCCTTTGCTCCCATTTCTTAAAATTACTTTAAACTAATGGCAACAATCACAGAAGAAGATTTGGAAAAATTAAATCAAAGAGTTCTTCGACAAAAAATGGATGAACTCTTCGAAGAACCATCAACTTACGAAGATGAGGAAGATGACTAAAGTACTTTTATCCTTAATCACCATCTACAGTTCCATTATGGCAATTTGGATTGTCTTTGGAAATTAATCACATGTATCCAGGAGTTTTATGAAAGTAGGATTAATTGGTCTTGGTAGAATGGGCGAAGGTATGTCTCGCCGTATGATGAAAGCAGGTATTGAAGTTTGGGGATATCGAAGGAATTATGAAAAAGCAAATGAAGCCTTTGAAAAAGGATTTGTTAATGGAATTACAACTGATATTGAAAGCCTTGTTAAAGTAGTCAAACACAAAAATAATGGTGGAGAACAACCAGGTGTATTTCAAATGGTTGTTCCTGCCGAAACTGTAGAGGAAACGATCAATGAGTTACTACGATATTGTAGTGAAGGAGATATTATTATTGATCATGGCAATAGCAATTTTAAAGACAGTAGGAAAAGAGCAGAACGCTTGGCAAAACTTGGTATCCAATATATTGATTGTGGTACTAGCGGTGGTGTTTATGGTATGGATCGTGGATACTGTCTTATGGTTGGTGGCGGAAATACTGCGGTCTCCACTTGTTCGCGCATTTTTGATGCCCTTGCCCCAGGAATCAATGCTGCCCCAAGGACTCAATTTGACTCGGACGTAACTTCTGCTGAGTTTGGATGGTTGCATTGTGGTGGTCCAGGAGCAGGACACTTTGTGAAGATGGTTCATAATGGTATTGAATATGGAATGATGCAGGCATATGCCGAAGGGTTTAATATCATAAAGAATGCCAACAACGGAGCACAATATGTCCGAGAAGGAGATGCTGAAGTCGCTCCAATGGCAGATCCAGAAAGTTACTGCTATGATATTGACGTTGCTGAAGTGGCTGAGTTATGGCGTCGCGGTAGTGTGGTTGGTAGTTGGTTACTCGATCTTACTACTGATGTGCTACGCAGGGATGGTAGCCTTAAACAGTTCTCTGGCGGAGTATCCGATAGCGGTGAGGGTCGTTGGACTGTTTCTGCCGCTGTGGACCTGGGGGTTCCCGCTCCTGTTATTACTACAGCACTATTTGAAAGATTTAACTCACGCAATCTCGGATCATTCGGATCAAAAATCCTAAACGGTATGCGTTATATGTTTGGTGGTCATCATGTTAGGTAAAGCACTTATTTTTGTTGCTATTCCATTTGTATTATCTACACTCTACTTCGGAACAAGAGGCGGATACTATGACTCCAAAGACTATAAGGGAAATGGAACCGCACATTAGGCAGAGATATTGGTTTGCAATGTCTGCCTTTTCAAGAATGTATGGAGTAAAGACTGCTTCCAATGATATACATATTAAACAGTTTTGTGTTGAGTGGTCATATTGGGATGTTCAAGCTCCTTTACAAGGACTTGACGAAGCAGACCAATACATGTATTATGAGTACAAGAACTGGAGAGGAAGATGATTTTCCACCTAGTTGAAACATTAGCAGCAAGTCCTTTCTTTCTTTTTCTATGTGGATGTGGGTTGACAATCATACCATTTGCTGGTATTATGGTTATTCACCGAAACAAATAACTACCATAAATATTTGGGAACACATAAAGTATTCCCAAATGGAAACAAGAGTTTGTAGAATGTGTAATTGTGAAAAGTCTCTTGACGAATTTGCAAATGCTGGTATAATTAAAGGAGTTGAATATAAGAGGCACTTATGCATTCCTTGTTATTCACTTTCTAAAAAACCAAGAAAGCAACGCATCAAAGAGGAATATGTAGAGTGGAAAAAAACACTTAAATGTTCTAAATGTGGAAATAATGATCATAGAGTTTTGGAATTTCACCATAGAGATCCTACAAAAAAAGAATACATGATTGCTAATATGATTGATCGTGGTTATGGTGTAGAAAAAATGGAAAAAGAAATTTTAAAATGTGATGTATTATGTGCTAATTGTCATAGAATTATTCATTACAAATTAAGAAACGGGGTGTAAGTCAGAGGTAGACGGCTTGCTTTGGGAGCAAGAAGACGCTGGTTCGATCCCAGTCACCCCGACTCATAAAACTTACTTTATGGAAATGCAAGAACTTTCTGAACTTCAATCATTTACTGTAGAAGAATTTCAATCTGACTTTGACAATCTAATGAATAGGGTAGAAAATGGCGAATCTTTTATCATTACAAGTGAGCATGGAAACGTTGTTATGGTTCCCTATAAGGAAGTAATACAGGTGTTTGAGGAGTCTAATTTGGATGAAGATTTGGTTCGCATACATACTGAACACGAAGAAGGATCATAATCTTCGTGAGTATAATATAAATTTGTAAGATTTTAATAAAATGGAGTATCATAATATTGCACATGCAGCTGGATATTATCCTCTTGCAATACCTGAAGAACTTATTGATTTAATAGTTGCCGAAGTTAATAACCTAGAATTTGAAGAATTTCAAGAAGCAACTATAGGTCCAACTGGAAATGAAGTTATTCAAACTCAAGTAAGAAATTCAAAAACTGCTTGGTGGTATGAAGACCATTGGGTTACCTCTATATTTGCTCACTATTTTAATAAGGCAAATCGAGATTTGTGGGAGTATGATCTAACGTACTTGAAGGGAATTCAGATTACAAAATATAATGAAGGTGATAAGTATGACTGGCACTGCGATTATGGAGCAGAACCTGTAGCTGAGCACACTAGAAAACTAAGTGCTACTGTATTAATTACTGATCCTAGTGAATTTGAAGGTGGAGATTTGGAACTGATTGATTATCATGGAAATACTATAACAATGGAAAAAACAAAAGGTACTATGATAATTTTTGACTCTAGAATTCCTCATAGAGTTACTCCTATTACTAAGGGAACTAGAATAAGTCTTGTTGCTTGGATGCTAGGTCCAAAACTAAGGTAAACACTTTTGGAAGTGACTACTTGACTTCTAACCAATATCTTCCTATACTACTAAAGTCAACATTCAAAACAATGACTCTTACAGCAAAATTCAAGAAAGACGTTCAAACCCTTCGTGGTGCAGCAAATGGCGATTTCTACCTTGATGTAAAGAATCCGAAACTCTACAAAAAGGTTCGCCGCTTCTATGAAAATGAAGGTGTAGTGTTCTCTGGTGATCCTCTGGATGATTATGAGATGCTTATGGAATATGTTCTTGCTGATCTTGAATCCGTTGAGGTTGCATGACTACACGACTTCCTAAAGTCCTTTTGGAACGTGAAGGATATCGCTTCGTAGAAGTTGGTATTCTTGAAATCAACGGTAAACCTGATTACCGTATGCAAAAACAAAATGAATACACCAAACGCTGGAATGACATTTATCTTTTTGATAATGTTCTACAATGTTCTACTGCTATGGAAGACATTGAATATGCGAAATGGTTAGACCCAGATCGTGTTCCTTGTTATATTAAGGACGATTGTGAATAACTTTTGGTATTGGAGTAAAATTGTAAATTAAAAATAAAATATCATCTTTAATTTTTTAAAATGCAGGAAAAAATATTCGTTCAAATTGCAAGTTATAGGGATCCTGAACTTTTATCAACTATAAATGATTGTATAGAAAAGGCAAAGTATCCCGAAAGACTGACATTTGGAATATGTTGGCAGCATTCTAAAGAAGATTACTTTGATGACTTATCAAAGTTTAAAGATGATGAAAGATTTAAAATAATAGATGTAGATTATGCTGATAGTGAGGGGTGCTGTTGGGCAAGAAGTAAAATACAAAAATTATGGAATGGTGAAGAATATACACTCCAAATAGATTCTCATATGAAATTTCATTCAAACTGGGATGAACTTATGATAAACTATTTAAAAATGTGTCAATGTCCAAAACCATTATTGACAACTTATCCAAATGAATATTTTGAAAATCAACCTCATATTCCATTATCAATCAAACCTACTTTCATGAAGGTTTCAAATATAGATGATAATGGTATAGTTTCATTTCAAGCTTTTATTATAGAACATAATATTATACCAATTAAATACCCAATTCCGGGAAGATTTTTAGCTGCTGGTTTTATTTTTACTTTGGGTAAATTTTGCAAAGAATGTCCTTATGATCCAAAATTATATTTTTATGGAGAAGAAATGAGCCTATCAGCTAGATCATTTACTCATGGATATGATATTTTCCATCCACCAAAAAATATTATATGGCATTTATATAAAAAAGAGGGCATAACAAAACATGTAAATTTGCATTGGGAAGATAATGCGAATTGGTCTAGTCTTGATAGTATAAGTAAGGAAAGAGTTAAAAAACTTTTTGGTATAGATTGTGAGATGGAGAGTCTTGGAAAATATGGATTTGGAAATGAAAGAACAATAAAAGAATATGAGGAACATTGTGGCGTTAATTTTTCGGAAAAGAAAGTAGTAAAAGATTTTAATTATGATCCTCCAAATCTATTGGTTAAATAGTATAAAACTATCAAATGTCCAAATCCGATCTATTGCGGTGGATAGGTAATATCCTCCTGATAATAGGATATCAAACTATGTTATGGGGAGATTTTAAATATGGTTTAATGTTAAAAGTTATAGGTGGTTTATTCACAGTTCCTTTTGCAATTAAACTCAAACTATGGGATGTACTATTCTTATGTGCATTCTTTGGTATAACAGAAATATCAAAGTTATATCAACTTTTCCTAGTTTCGTAAAACTAGGTGGTGGAGTCAATGACCCTAAAAATTTAAAATAATTGAAGAAGAGTTGCATAAACTCTTCTTTTTTAGTATAATAGTATAGAATAAAATTTTTCTATGAAAGTAGCGTTAATAACTGGAATTACGGGACAAGATGGTTCTTATCTTGCAGAACTCCTTTTATACAAGGGATATGAAGTTCATGGTATTATTCGTAGAGCATCTCAGATTAATACTCAGAGAATTGATCATTTGTATCAAAATGTTAAGTTACATTACGGGGATTTAACAGATTCGACTAATATAGTCAGAGTTATTCAAAAAGTTCAACCGGATGAAATTTATAACCTTGGTGCTCAAAGTCATGTCAAAGTATCCTTTGAGATGCCTGAATACACTGCTGATGTCGATGCTATGGGAACTCTTCGTATTCTTGAAGCAGTCCGCCTTCTGGGTATGGAAGATCGTGTCCGTATTTATCAAGCATCTACAAGCGAACTTTACGGTCTTGTTCAAGAAACTCCGCAACGTGAAACTACTCCTTTTTATCCCCGTTCTCCTTATGGTGTAGCGAAACTTTATGGTTATTGGATTACTAAAAACTATCGTGAAGCCTATGGAATGTATGCTTGCACTGGTATTCTCTTTAATCATGAATCTCCACGTAGAGGTGAGACATTTGTCACCCGCAAAATAACCAGAGCCCTATCAAAAATTCATTCTGGACAACAAGAAATTCTTGAACTTGGAAATTTAAACGCGAAACGTGACTGGGGACATGCTAGAGATTTTGTAGAAGCAATGTGGTTAATGCTTCAACAAGAACACCCAGAAGATTATGTAATTGCAACTGGCGTTCAGTATTCGGTACGTGAATTTGTTGAAAAAGCAGCTCCTTATTTCGGAATGAATATTGTCTGGAAAGGTGAAGAACTGGATGAAGTTGGTATTGATACAAATACGGGTAAAACTATTATTCGAGTCAATCCTAAATATTTTCGACCTGCTGAAGTAGAGACCTTATTAGGTGATGCCACTAAGGCAAAAGAAAAATTAGGGTGGGAACCTAAAATTTCATTTGATCAATTAGTTAAGGATATGTGTGTTAATGGATAATGATTCCAAAGTATTGGTTGCTGGCGCCAATGGAATGGTTGGATCAGCAATTGTGAAAAACCTTGAAAGTAAAGGTTATACCAATATTATCAAAGCAACACGTCAAGTTGTAGATTTTACAGACCAAGAAGCAACTGATGCTTTCTTCAAATTTATTAAACCTGAGTATGTTTTTGTTGCTGCTGCTAAGGTCGGCGGCATTATGGCAAATAATAATCACAAGGCAGATTTTTTAACTGAAAATCTTCGTATTCAAACAAATATTATTGATTCTGCTAATCGTTGGAATATTAAGAAACTTTTGTTCCTTGGATCTTCTTGCATCTATCCCAAGTTTGCAACTCAACCAATCACTGAAGATCAGTTAATGACTGGTGCATTAGAACCCACTAATGATGCTTATGCAATTGCTAAGATTGCTGGTATCATGATGTGTCAGGCATATCGCCAACAGCACGGATTTAATGCTATCGCATTAATGCCTACTAATCTTTATGGTCCTAATGATAATTTTGATTTAGAGACCTCACACGTTCTTCCTGCGATGATTGCAAAATATCATTACGCAAAAACTGAGGGATACACTATTGATATGGGAGGACCCTGGTGGCCTGATGTAACACATTGGGGAGATGGTTCTGCAAGGCGTGAATTTTTACACGTTGATGATCTTGCCGAAGCATGTTATATTTGTATGCAGAATTATAATGATCCCGATCATATTAATGTAGGAACTGGCGAAGATGTAACTATCAAGGAACTTGCAGAAACTATTTCTAATGTTGTTGGGTTTCCAGGTTTTACTGAATGGGATACTTCAAAACCAAATGGTACTCCCAGAAAAGTTTTAAATGTAGATAAAATCAAATCACTTGGATGGGAACCAAAGATTAGTCTTCCCGAAGGTATTAAATCTACATATGAATGGTATAAGGAGGCTATAAAGTGACTATTAGTTTTAATATGTTAGGTCATCACGGTAGACTTGGTAATCAGATGTTTCAATATGCCACACTAAAGTCACTAGCAGATAAAAATAATTATGACTTTGCTATTCCTCCAAGTGACTTTAGGGACCCCTGGCATGATCATCAGTTACTTGATGGGTTTGAACTTTATAGTTTACCTAAAGAAAATATAAGACATAATAACGTTCAACAAAGAATAAACGAACAACATTTTCATTTTGATTCATTTCTATATGAAAATTGTCCTGACAATGTAGATCTATTTGGGTATTTTCAAACAGAAAAATATTTTGCATCAATCAAAGAAGAAATAAAAAAAGATTTTACATTTAAGGAAAATATTATAACTCCTGCAAAAGAGTATTTTGAATCTATTGAAAGTCATAGTGTAATTTCACTTCATATTCGTCGTGGAGATTATGTAAATCAACCTTGGCATGGATGCTGTTCTCTTGAATACTATCAAGAGGCACTTTCTTCAATGGATTCTAACTTACCAGTTATCATTTTTAGTGATGATCCTGAGTGGGCATTAAAACAGGAACTATTTGAGTCTGATAGATTTTATGTTTCACAAGGCAATAGTAATTTGTTTGATATGTGTTTAATGACTCTTTGTGACCATCATATTATTGCTAATTCTTCTTTCTCTTGGTGGGGTGCATGGTTATCCAATGCTAAGAAAATTATTGCTCCCGCAAGATGGTTTGGTCCTCCTTTAAGTGAACAAAATGATACTTGCGACCTTATACCTAGTTCTTGGATAAAACTATGATAGATTTAAGTAACGTAACCTTTATAATACCACTTAGAATTGATAGTGATGATCGTCTTAGGAACATCATTCTATCTACCTCTTTTTTGTTGACTAAGTTTGATTGTAAAGTAATAATCAAAGAATCTGATGAAATGTCTAAGTTTAATACTTGGGCACTTCCATTAATTGAGTCTATCGCAGACACTAAGAATCTCACTTATATTTTTGAAGAGAACTATGATGAGCATTTTCATCGTACTAGACTTTTAAATGAGATGATTATGCAAACTACAACTGATATTGTAGTTAACTATGATTCTGATATTATTCTTCCAATTAGTTCTTATGTGAAAGCAAAAGAAATGTTGGATTCTAAAAAGTATGATGTAGTATATCCATACAGATTTGGAGAAGGTGGAGAACGTAAGGTCGTTCTTGATACTATAGTTGAAGATGAAAATGATTTAAAGAATCTTTTGAAGCATCATCTTGTTAAGGAATTTATTTTGGAATTTAGCCCAGAAGTTCTTGATAAGTCTTATGGATATGCCCAACACTCAAATGGACTTGGATGGGCTGAGTATGGAATGGTACAATTTTTCAACACAGAAGTTTATAAAGAAGGATACTTAGAAAACGAAAACTTTATTGCATATGCACCAGAAGATGTTGAACGTCATCACAGATGGAATATTTTAGGATATACTATTGGTAGAGTTGATAATCATGCATATCATCTGGAACATAAGAGAACTCAAAACTCTTGGTTTAACAATCCATTCATGCAAAAAAATAATGAACTATGGGAGTACTTGAAAAATCTTTCTAAAGATGAAGTCATCGAGTACTATGAAAATCAGCAGTACGTAAAGGAGAAGTTGAAATGAAAAGTACAGATGAAGAGATGGTAATTTATGTTACTGGGTCTAATGGGTTTATAGGATCTGAATTTTTGAAAAAGTGTCCATATACCATCAAGACAATAACATATAGAGATGAAGTTCTAGATGTATTTGAAAGTCATGAAAATTCATGTCTAGTTCATTTTGCTTGGTCTACAACAACTAGGACAAGTTATGATGAAATTGAAAAATCTTTTAAGAATGATGTTACCAATAGTAAAAAACTTTTTGATTTTTACTCCAAGAAAAATCCGAATGGAAAAATAATATTCTTATCTTCTGCTGGAGATCTTCATCTTGGATATGAAAGAATAGTTGATGAAACTTTTCCACCATCACCAAGAACTTTATATGGTGATTGCAAATTGCAAGTCGAAAACATACTTAACACTATAAATTGCAATACCATTATATTAAGAGTATCTAATGTTTGGGGAGGAAAAAACCTTAAGGGAGATAGAGTAAATGGATTAGTTGATAAATTGATAAAAAATTTAAACACAGATGAAGTAATAGAATTATATGCAGATTTGAATACTAAAATCGATATTATTCATATTGATGATCTTGTTAATTTAATTAATAAAGTAATTGAAAAAAATCCAATATTCCCACATCAAACATATCTTGTTGGTGGACAAAGTTTGTCTATCATTAAGGTAATAGATATAATATCTTCAAATGGTTCATTATTAATCAAATTCAATAGGAAACAAAATAAAACTTATTTGCATATAGACAACAGCAGAGTTAGATCTGTTTTTGATTGGGTTGAAAAAATTAAATTGGTATAAGATAAAATGAATTGGAATTTAGTTACGTACGCCGATGAAAGGTTTGGATCTCTTAGTGTAGACCAACAGCAATTTGTCCATAGAGTTCATGCATCCACTGCTTCATATTCTTATGGGAGAGAGTGGTTAGAGAAAACTGATTTTTATTTAGAAAATAAAGAATTATTGGACAATGAAGTTGGTGGTGGTTTCTGGGCTTGGAAACCATATATCATCCTGGATGCAATGAAAAATACTAAAGAGGGTGATTTCATCATCTATTGTGATAGGAAAGATATGTTCTCTCCTGGACTTTTTAGTTATGTTGAAAATAATTTAGATCCCGATGAATTTTGTATGCTTTTGTTGGGTAATTCTATAAATGGTCAATATACAAAAAGAGACACTTTCATTTTGATGGAATGTGATGAAAAGGACTATTGGAATTCTAAACAACTTGAGGCAGGATTTTCAGTATGGAAAAACTGCGAGAAGTCTATTGATATTTTAAATCAATATTTGAAATATTGTCTGGACTATAAAATTGTTTCTGGTGATGAAAGTGTATTGGGAGAAGAACTAGATGGATTTAAAGAACACAGATATGACCAAAGTATCCTCACGAATATTGCAATAAGAGAAGGTCTTACTGTAGGTGGTCCTGAGTATAGAAATTATATTGAATGTGATTATGATTATTGGTATGAAAGAAATGAAAAATTTGGATTTAATTTGGGGAGGGAAATAGATTCATTTTTGTTAAGTATTAAAGATGCATAGTATTATTCTTACTGCACATAACAAAGAGTGGTTAATAGAACACGTTGTTAATGGTATACTTGAAAATACTAAGGGAGATTATGAACTGATTTTTGTTATTGATGGTTGCACTGATAACACTGAAGATATTATACTGAAAACCATCGAATCAAAGGATCTTAATTACAAATTAATTCATGCTCCTGATGTGTTTGAAACCAAGGCAAATAATCTTGGGTTGAAATTAGCAGTTGGAAATAAAGTTATCATTGTTCAGGATGATATGATCATCAAAGAACCTGGATGGAATTTAAGAATGCAAAAACCATTTGATGTTTTTGATGATGTCTTTGCTGTAACATCCAGAACTGCTCATAATTGGATTTTCAATCCAAACACTCAACATTTAAATATGGATGAAGATCTTGATAATTGTTGGTGTGATATTTGCATTCATACTGACCATGCAAATATGGAAAATACTCCACGTGATATATTTGCTGTCCGTTCTTCAGTTAATAGAGGTCCTCTAATGATTGATCATGAGGACTTGAAAAAAATGAATTATCTGGATGAAGAATTTGCTCCTCTAGATATGGATGACCATGATCTGATGTATAGAATGCACAAAGAACTTGGTAAAGTGTGTGGGTGTTACTGGATTGATTATGAATCCAGAGATGAGTGGGGTGGTACTAGAGTTTCTGGGGCACCTGCTCCTTGGTTATTGAAAGCAAACCATAAGAACACAAAATTATTTTATAACAGGCATAAAGATTTAATTGAAAGTAAAGGTATTATTGAAAATAGAAAACTATGAAATACTCCGAACTCTTTAAAGAAAAGTTCTATCAAAAACTTTTAACCCCAGCTCATCCAGCAAATCCACTTAGAGATCGTGCTTCTTCTCTACAAATTATTTTTGAATTATTAGACCAGAAGAAAGACAAAAAGTTTCTTATAGTTGAGACTGGTTGCATGAGATCAGATCACGGACAACTTGCTTTAGGTGATGATGGGGCAAGCACTTTTATTTTTGATGACTTTATCAATCATTACGATGGAGAAGTGTTATCGGTTGATATTAATGAGAACAATGTGAAACACGCTCAGAGCATGGTGTCTGATAAGACTAAGGTAGTTTGTATGGATTCTGTTCAGTTCTTATGGAATCTTCCTAGTAGTAAAAAGATTGATTTTCTATATTTGGATTCCTATGATTTTGAACCAGAAAATCCAATTCCATCTCAATTGCACCACGTAAAGGAATTGTGTGCAGTGATGAAAAATCTTAAAAAGGGAACTATAGTTGCTGTTGATGATCATCTCAATACACCAAACTTTGATCAATACAGAGCAACTCTTGCAAAAGGTGGTAAAGCAACATTTGTTGAGAACTTCATGAATAACATTGGTGCAGAATGCCTTTATGATGGATATCAGATTGTTTGGAGACTATAATCTGTGGAAAAAGGATCTGATGTTATTCTTAGAGCATGGAATGGAGGGCTTGGAGATCAACTTCAGTTCTCTACTCTACCAGAGGAATTCTATAAACAACACGGAAGAGAAACCTATCTGTTAGATGGTAGTGAATTTAGAAATAAAGAAATTTATGATTTGGTCTGGGGATTAAATCCTTACATCAAAGGAAGTAAAATTGGAAAGTGGTCTGCTGGAGATACCCCAGAAATTAAACTAACTAATTGTAATAATAATTGGATTAGTTCCTGGGAATCTGCACACGGGTTGGATCCTAAGAACAAGTATCCAAAAATTTACTATGAACCTAATAAAATTGAAGGATATGAGGATACCATCTTAATAGACTTTACTGCAACTAGTCTGAAGTTTGATGGTATAGGCAATGGATATGATATTGATAAATTAACCAAATCATTTCAAGAGTTTAAGAATAACCATCAGAACAAAAAGTTTGCTGTGGTTAAGTTTGAAAAAGATATTAGCGAAGCAAAGATTCAAGTTGACTGCGATGAGCAAGTCGTGGTAAAATCTATTTTTCATTATTGTGATCTTATGTATTCCTCAAGTGGATTGTGTGGATTGCATAGTGGATCAACTGCTCTAGCTAGTGCTATTAAAAGATATAAGGAAGACCTTGATATCTTTGTTTTTGTCTCAGAGACACTTTATACTAATATGCAAAAGTGGTTGAGTGGTGAATTAAATTTTGGTGCTTTTTATCTTGATTATATTAACTATGTTATAACCAAATGAAAAGGATTATCATCACTGGTTGTGGATCGGGATTGGGGAAATCCATATATGAAAGAGCATTAAAAACTGAAAATATTGTATTTCCTCATTATAGAAAAGGTAATACTGGATTAATTGGGGATATTACTGATAAAAATTTCTTGGATAAGTTATCAAACTATCTCATAGAAACAAATGCAGATGCGTTTGTTAACTCTGCCGCCATATATTGTGGAGGTTCAATGGAAGAGATAGATGATAAGGAAATAGAGAAAACTATTCTTACAAATCTTACATCCCAAATTCTTATTTTAAAGAGAGTATATTCTTATTTTAAAGAGAAAGGATCTGGAATAATAATCAATATCAATTCTCTTGCTGGAATTTATCCAAGTAAAAATGAATCTATATATTCCGCAACTAAATTTGGTCTCAGGGGGTTTTCCAAGTCTCTTCAATTAGAAGCGATAGGCACTGGAGTTAAAATTGTAGATTTATATCCAGGTGCTATCAAGACTAGAATGACTAAAGATAGGACAAATTATGAAAACTTTATAGATCCATTAGATCTATCGGATTTAATTTTAGATATAGTAAAGGATGATAAAACATTCTACCAGAACGAAATAGTTTTAAGAAAAAGTTAAATTATGAAAGCAGCAGTATTAGAACAAATTGATGCACCTCTTGCAATTAGAGATGTTGAATTGACTGAATTGAAAGTCGGGCAGGTTCTTATAAGAATTCTTGTAAGCGGCCTTTGTGGAGCACAACTTCATGAAATTCGTGGACATAAGGGTAATGCAAAGTTCCTCCCACATTTGATGGGTCACGAGGGGTGTGGAATTGTAGAGGAAGTTGGACCTGGCGTTACCAATGTAAATGTTGGTGATAAGGTTGTGATGCATTGGAGACCTGGAACTGGTATTGAAGCACCATTTCCATCTTATATTCTTGACGGAAAACCAATGAGTAGTGGTAAAGTGACTACTCTTAGTGAGTATTCAATTGTTTCCGAAAATAGACTGACTAAAGTTCCTCAAGATACTCCACCAGAATTATGTGCAATTCTTGGATGTGCTCTTACAACTGCTATGGGCATCATTGATAATGAAGTTGATCTTAAGTTTGGAGAAAGTGTTGCGGTTGTTGGTTGTGGCGGTGTTGGACTAAATCTTATTCAGGCCGCGGCATTGAAAAGTGCTTGTCCAATCTATGCTATTGATAACAATGTAACCAAAAGAGAACTTTGCTTTACTGCTGGAGCATCACTTTTTATTAATTCTATTAATAATCTTGACGAGCAAGTTGATGTAATTATTGATACTACGGGTATTCCTGAGGTGATTAGTGAATGTGTATCTAAATTATCAGGCAAAGGTCGTATGATTTTGGTTGGCCAACCTGCTCCTGGAAGGGGTGTGGAGGTTATTAATGCGTTAAACCTTTTTAATGGTATGGGACAAACTATTAAAGCAACTCAGGGTGGAAAAACCAATCCCACAGAAGACATTCCTCGGTATGTACGTATGCATCAAGAAGGTCTGTTAGATGTTAAGCAATTCGTTACTCATAAGTTTAAATTAAATCAAATAAATGAAGCATTTGATTTGCTTAAAAGTGGAAATGCTGGTAGAATTATCATTGAAATTGGAGAGAATTGATGAGAAAAGAGTGGACTAAAGAAGAACTTATTGCATTTGAAGATAGGATTGGCGATCTTTATTTGGACAATCAACTTCCCTTTCTTTTTCATCTTTCCGGTGGAAATGAAGAGCAGTTAATTGATATTTTTAAAGATATTAAGGAAGGTGATTATGTAATCTCCAATCATCGTAATCATTATCATGCACTTTTGCATGGTATTCCTCCTGAAGAATTAGAGGAAAAGATTAAAGATGGACGTAGTATGTTTGTCTATGATCGTGAACGTAACTTCTTCCTTTCGGCAATCATTGGCGGTACTCCCGCTATTGCTGCTGGAGTTGCCTGGGCTCTGAAACGTAAGGGGTCATCTCAAAGAGTTTGGTGTTTTGTTGGAGATGGAACAGAAGACAATGGCCATCTTGCAGAAGCAGTAAGGTATGTTGATGGGCATGAGTTACCTTGTACATTTGTTATTGAGAGTAATGACCGATCATGTGAAGCATCTAATACTGATCGCTGGGGAAAGACCGCTCATCCAGATTGGAATTCACCTTCAGTGATTCGTTATCAATATACTTGCACATATCCTCATTGTCGAAAACCAGGCATGATTGATTTGTCGGTAGCACAGAAATATAAAAAAACTGATGAGGAATATTTCCCACCACTCAAAGAGTTTGTATATCCTACCTACGAAGTAGATGAATCTTTATCATACAATGAAGCAATGATCCAGTCTATGACCGAACTGGGTGAACAAGGCGCTATTTTTATTGGATACAATGTTTTGTACGGCAATGCAATAGGCACTCTTAAAGGAGTTCCTGATGAACAGAAACTAGAAACTCCAGTAGCAGAAAACCTGATGGTGGGCCTTGCTATTGGAATGTCTTTTGAAGGATTTATTCCAGTTGTTTATTTTGAACGCCATGACTTTATGTTAGTTGCAGCAGACGCAATTATTAATCACGTTGATAAGATTGAAAGAATTTCTCGTGGTGAATTTAAAGTTCCTGTAATTATTCGTGCAGTTACTGCAGATGCTGGTCCTTTTTACTCCGGAATTACTCACTCGCAAGATTTTACGGAAATGTTTAGGGAAGCAGTAAGTTTTCCTGTAATTGATCCTGTTACTGGATCCGATGTTATTAATGCATTTAGGGGCGCAAAGGAAAGTGGCAGACCTGCGATGATTATTGAACGTAAATCTAGGTATTGATGAAAGATAAAATTTTAGTAATTGGGGATAGTTGTTTAGATGTCTACACTTATTGTAAGGCATCTAGACTTGCTCCTGATAAACCAGTACCCGTACTGGAGGTTTTAAATAAAACTGAAACACCCGGAATGGCATACAATGTTTTTTGTAATGTCACTTCCTTGGGTGTTTCTTGTGATATCAAAACTAATTCTAGTTGGGATAAAATTGTTAAGAATCGATATGTGCACGAATCAAGCAATCATATGTTTATGAGGGTTGATTCTGTGTTTAAAATTGATAGAATTAAACTTAATGAAATTTCTTTAAATTACGAAACTATTATCATTTCGGATTACGATAAAGGATTTTTGTTGGAAGAAGATATTGAATATTTGTGTTCTAACCATCCTCAGGTTATTCTTGATACTAAGAAAATTTTAGATACTTGGGCAATCAATGCCAAATACATTAAGATTAATAACCACGAATTTGATAGATCAAAAAAGTTTATTAAAGATGATATAAAGGATAAAATTATTCAGACTATGGGTGGAGATGGGTGCTTTTACAATGGAAAATTATACCCGGTTCAAAAAATGGATGTGATTGATGTTTCTGGCGCTGGAGATTCATTTATGGCTGCCTTATGTGTGAAATATACTCAAACCAGTGATATTGAGCAGAGTATTGAATTTGCAAATCAATGTGCATCTGAAGTTGTTAAGCATAGAGGAACTACAATCATATGATTATTTTAACTGGTGCAAATGGATTTATTGGTCAAAATTTTAAAAATAAACTAGGTAATCAAATAATTGAAATTGATATTGATGATTGCTGGAAATTTATTCAAACATTTGATAGATGGAATGAGGTTGAATTGATCCTTCATCAAGGAGCAATCTCATCTACAGTTGAAACTAACATTCAAAAAATATATTCTTACAATATTGATTTTACTCTTGCTTTGTTTGAGATAGCAAAGGTTAAAAATATTCCAGTAAAATATGCTTCATCTGCATCTGTTTATGGAAACTCGGAAAGCGGAGAATTTAATCCTCTTAACTATTATGCACTATCTAAACTTACCATTGATTATTGGGTAAATGATAACTTAAAATATTTTTCTCTCATACAAGGATTTAGATACTTTAATGTATATGGTGAGGGGGAAGAACATAAAGGTGACCAAGCAAGTCCAGTAAGTAAATTTACCAAGCAAATTAAAGAAACTGGAAAACTTAAGTTGTTTGAAGGTTCTGATAAATTTTATAGAGATTTTATTTGTGTTGATGATTTGGTTGAAGTAGTTTTGAACAATATAAATCCATCAGGAATTTATGATTTAGGTACTAGTTCACCATGTAGTTTTCAGCATGTTGCTGAGTGTGTCATTAAAAAATATGGTGGAGAAATAGAATATGTTCCTTTTCCTGAGCATCTGATTGGAAAATATCAAGATTATACTTGTGCAAAAAAAGAATGGGGGAACTATAATTTTATGTCTGTTGAGGAATATTTGAAATGACCACTATATGGGTGAATGGATGCTTTGATATTTTGCATCCGGGTCATATTGAACTCTTCAAAGTCGCCAAGTCTTTAGGTGATCGTTTGATTGTCGGAGTTGATGAAGACCACAAAGTAAAAAAAGATAAAGGGAATGAAAGACCCATTAACTCTTTATCTTTTAGAAAAACCATGTTAGAATCTGTTAAGTATATTGATGTTGTTCTTCCTTTTGGGAGTAGAAAAGAATTAGAGGATTTGATTGAACTTTACTCTCCCGATGTACTTTTAGTTGGTGGAGACTGGAGAAATGGTGATGTAGTGGGAAGGCAATTTGCTAAGCAAGTTAAATTTTTCAATCGAGTAGGTAATTATTCAACAACTAGCATTATTAATAAAATAAATGAAGTACATAGTTGATATTGATGGTACAATCTGTGATAAGCCAATCTGTCGTGAAGATTGTGATTATGATTCTAGTGTTCCTAAACAAGATAGGATTGGTAAAATAAATAAATTGTATGATGAAGGACACGAAATCATTTATTTAACTGCTAGAGGAATGGGTCGGTTTAATGATAATGTCGATCTAGCAAAAGAAGCATTTTACGATCTTACAGAAAACCAATTAAAATTATGGGGATGTAAATATCATAAATTGATTCTTGGAAAACCCTCTGGAGACTATTACATAGACGACAAGGGAATTAATTCTGATGACTTCTTCAATTAAGTTTGTCCCAAAGGGATGGGGATTTGAAAAGTGGATTGTTAATAATGAAGAATACTGTGGTAAACTTCTTTACTTCGCTAAGGGCAAAAAATGCTCCTGGCATTATCATGTTTTAAAGGATGAGACTTTTTACATACAATCAGGCAAAATACTTTTAAAGTATGGTGATAGTGATGATATGTCGTTTGCCCATGAGGTTGTTTTGAAAAAAGGTGATAATTTCCATGTTTATCGTGGACTAAGACATCAAATGATTGCTCTGGAAGATACAGAATTGTTTGAATTTTCCACACAACATTTTGATTCTGATAGTAATAGAGTTATTTCTGGAGATTGATGGATTTACAAGATAAAAACAAATCGGTTGATAAACTAAAAAATTTTGGACCAATATACTACTTAAATCTGGATGATCAACCAGAGAGACGTGAGTATATGGAATCTCAGTTTAAATACTGGGAAATAGAAAATTATACTCGCATTTCTGCTTACGATGGTAGAGAAGATGATTTAAGTGATATTATTAAAGGAAGATATCCCGAGATGATGACTTCTGGTGAAATTGGTTGTGTCACTTCACATTTAAAAGCAATTAAGCACTGGTATGAAACGTCAGATTCTCCATATGCTGTCATCATGGAGGATGATTGTAATATTGATCTTGCTAGGTATTGGAACTTTACCTGGGAGGATTTTATTGCAAGAGCACCTTATGCTTGGGATGTAATTCAATTGGCGATTATTTGTACGGGTGATATCATAGTTCCTATACATACTCGATTTGTAAATGATTTCTCTACCGCATGTTATGTTGTCACTCGACACCACGCAGAAAAACTTATTCGCAATCATATTCGAGGTGATAAGTATAAACTTGATAATGGAATTAAACCAAGGCCAGTTGCTGACGACTTGATTTATAATTCTGGAGTAACTTATGCAACTCCATTATTTCTTTATAAAATTGAATTGGGGTCCTCTATTCACCCAGATCATGTTGATATGTTCCATAGACAAAGCCATGATGGAATTTTAAATTTTTGGCAGCAAACTGGCGCTCAATTGACCGTGGAAAATATCACTGATTACAATCCCTATCTTGGTAGAGTCTCTGAACCATCTAGTCAAAATAACTCTTGACAAAAAACCAAAAGTCCTCTACACTAAATAAGTACTTAAGAATTCTGTTGTAATTCTTAATCTTTTGTCCTATAGTACAAACAAAAACAAATCTATGAAATTCTTTCAACAACTGATGCTTGCACCTGTTGCTCTGGGAATGGTTGCTCCTGCTGCGATGGCAGCAGACCTTAATATGAACGGGGTCAACCAATATTCCGAAGAGCAGGTTACAAGCGTCACCCAATTCTCTGATGTACGTCCTACCGATTGGGCATATCAGGCACTCAGCAACCTCGTAGAGCGTTATGGTTGCGTTGCTGGTTATCCTAACCTTACCTTCCGTGGTGAGCGTGCTCTAACCCGTTATGAGGCAGCAGCTCTCCTCAATGCTTGTCTTGATCGTGTAACTGAAGTTACCGATGAACTCAAGCGTCTTCAGGCAGAGTTTGCTACTGAACTCGCAACTCTTCGTGGTCGTGTAGATAGTCTGGAAGCACAAGTCGGTGAACTTGAAGCAACCCAGTTCTCCACCACTACCAAACTGCGTGGTGAAGCAAACTTTGTTCTTGGTGGTGTTGATGATTACCGCACCAAAGGTGGTGATACAACTCGCACCGCATTCAACTATGATCTGCGTCTGAATCTGGATACCTCGTTCACTGGTAAGGATCTGCTACGCACTCGTCTGCGTTCTGCTAACTTCAGTGGAGATCCTTTCGGTTCCAGTTCTTCAATCTTCAAACTGGATAAGGCAGATGGAACAACCAGCGAAGTTGGTAACAACGTAGTTATTGACCGTCTGTATTATTCATTCCCTGCTTTCAATAACACTACTACCATCACCGCTGGTGCTCTGGTTCGTAACACTGAAATCGCTTGGGTTCCTTCAGCATATGAATCCAAGATCCTTGATTTCTTCCAGGTAGGCGGTACTCCTGGTGTTTATAACAAGGCAGTTGGTTCTGGTTTCGGTATCCAGTATGGTAAGAAGGGTCTAATTGCTGGTATCAACTATGTTGCTCAAGCAGGTCAAGATAGCACCCGTGGTGAGTTTGATGAGTCTGGTGCTCTAAACACTCTCGCACAGATTGGTTATCGTGGTGATAACTGGGGTATCGGATTTGGTTATCGTTATGGTACTGAAGGCACTCGTGTTCGTACCTATAATGGTCTGAACGGTGCTTCTGGTGCTCTTGCTCCAGGTCAAACCTCTAATGGTTATGCGCTGAACGCATACTGGCAACCTACTCAATCTGGTTGGGCTCCTTCAATCTCAGCAGGTTATGGTTGGAACACTGTAAGTGGTACTCAAAGTGCTGCTACCAACAGCCAATCTTGGATGGCTGGTCTTCAGTGGGCAGATGTATTCGCTAAGGGTAACACCGCTGGCGTTGCTGTCGGTCAAGCACCTACTGGATCTAACCTTGAGAAGTCCACTCTTCTTGAGATCTTCTACAAGTATCAAGTGTCTGATAACATCAGCATCACTCCTGCTATCATCTACGGAAGCGACAATCAGCGTCTTGCTGATAACTCTTCCAACTGGGGTGGCGTAATTCAGACCACCTTCAAGTTCTGATAATCCACTCATAGGTTGAGTTAGACCACTCCTTTCTGGGGTGGTCTTTTTATTGGGTAATGAAAACCTTAACCAAATCTTAGTGGACTTTAAGATTGTCTTCCAGTATCATTACTTACGAAGTCAATTCACTTCTAAAAATTTTTTATGAAACTCAAAAACTTTATTGCTGTTGGTCTGGTTGCTGCTCCTGTTGCTGCTCTTGCTGGACCTACTATTAACGGTGCTGGCGCTACATTTCCAGCACCAATTTATCAACGATGGTTCCAAGATTATGCACGAACTACTGGGAATAGGGTTAATTATCAGTCCGTTGGTTCTGGTGCTGGTGTTCGTCAATTCATTGCGGGCACAGTTAACTTCGGAGCAAGTGACGAACCAATCAAAGCATCAGAAATTAAGCAGGTGAAGCGTGGTGTCGTTCAAATTCCTATGGTAGGTGGAACGATTGCTGTTGCTTATAACAAACCTGGATGTTCTCTGAAACTCACTCAGAAACAGACTGTAGATATCTTTGCTGGTCGTATTAAGGATTGGAAAGCCCTTGGATGTGCTGCTGGTCCTATTCGTACCGTATATCGTTCCGATGGTTCTGGAACTACCTTTGCTTTCACTAATTCTCTGGATGCCTTTGGTGGATGGACTGCTGGTGTAGGTAAGGCAGTTAAGTGGCCTACTGGTATTGGAGCAAAAGGAAATGAAGGTGTTTCAGGAAGTATTCGTAATACTCCTGGTTCCATTGGTTATGTGAACACTGGATTTGTAAAAGCAAATAGACTTCAAGCAGCAGCAATTCAAAATAAGGCAGGTAAGTTCGTTCTTCCTACTGCTGCTTCTGGTTCTGCTGCACTGAATAGCATTAAACTGGATGCTAATCTTGCTGGCGAAAATCCAAATCCTGCAGGAGCAACTGCCTATCCTATTTCAACTTTGACTTGGGTTCTTGCTTATAAGACTGGTAATGGTGCAAATGCCGCTGCTATCCGTGAAGCACTTAACTATGCACTGAGTTCTAAGGCACAATCTATTGCTGATGACCTTGGATATGTTCCTCTTTCTGGTTCTGTTCTGAACCGTGCTAGGATTGCTGTGAACCGAATCGGTCAGTGATTCATAACATAAAAAGTAGCATATAATACTGAGAGGGGCTTGACCCCTCTTTATATTTGCTATATAATTGTGTAACAATTCTTAAAGAATGTAAAAATGACTGTAACTAAAAATGAGTTCGGGCAAATGAATATGTTTGCTAAAGAACCCGCCATGTATATGACCAAGGAAGACCTTGAGCGTTATGGCATCGAACCTTATGCCGAAAAGGCGGAGAAAATGAATGGACGCTGGGCTATGGTCGGCATTGTTGCTGGCGCTGTTTCTTATGCTCTCACTGGGCACCTCTTCTTCGGGGTCGTCTGAGGGTTGACAATGACTTCAATTATCTTTACAATGACATCAGTTGCCTTCTTTGTTCTGTTGGCAGCATCCGTTGAAAAACTTTGCGAGACTTACTAATGACCGTTTTTAATGTCACTCTCCAATCCCCTGATGGAACTGAAACCACTATCGAATGTGCTGATGATCAATACATTCTTGAAGCAGCAGAAGAGGCAGGTGTTGACCTCCCTTCATCGTGCAAAGCAGGTGCTTGCTCTGCCTGTGCTGGAAAACTCATCTCTGGAACCGTTGATAACGAAGAGCAATCGTTCCTTGATGATGACCAACAAGCAGAAGGTTGGGTTCTCACTTGCGTTGCTTATCCCACAAGTGATTGTGTAATTCTTACTGAACAAGAGGAGAATCTGTGATGTTTAAATCTATGCTTATTGCCGCTATTGCGGTTCCTTCTAATCCCTTGTGTGCCCCAGTTCTTGCTGAACAAACTACTTCACCAAAACCAGTTGTAGTAGCATCTGTTCCAGTTAAGTCCACAGTTGGCGATCGCACTTCTGGTATGTTTAGTGCTCTTGCAGGTGGAGAAAGCAATCCCCCTTCAATGTCACTTTACGAACTCACTGTTTCTAATAATATTGCTTGTCGTAATGCTGCCCGCTCCAAGTTTTTTGAACTTGGTGCTCGTGATATGTCTGTTAGTGATAACAATGCTCAGTGGGGGATTATCAATAATATGAGAGCAGTTGTCTGGTGCCGTGATACCCGAGCAATTATTTCTGTTGCTGGACAGAATTATGATTCTGTACGGGAAGTCCGTGAGGCTCTCCAGAAGGCATTCTAATGATCGGTAACCTTGAACCAGAGGATCGCGTTATGGGCAATCCTGGAATGCTAGGACAATTTGCTCTTGCCCTCCAAGAACTTGGGTGGGATGCTGATGATGATATCTCTGTTGAGATTGGTGGTGTAGCGGTCACAGGAACTGCTACTCATCCAGATGCAAACCCAAAATGGGCAAAACCATTTGGAACAGTCACTTATCAAAACGATGCTTTCATCGTAATTAAAAACAAATCAAGGAACCCAGTTGTTCCTTCACAACCAAATCCTGAACTCAAACAACAACACCCTTATAATGGAACACTCTCTAGTTGAACTGCTGACTTACTATGTAATCGTTGCTGCTCTTATTATTGGAGCACCAGCAGTATTCTTTACAATCGTTTTTATGCCTGCACTTATGAATACTAAGGGAGCAGTTGTTGGTTACAAAATTCACCGTGACTATGGTGAAACATCTATCTATTCTAAAGTAAAATAAAGGAGAAAAACAATGAACGAACGTGCAGAACGCATTAATGGTTGGGCAGCAATGATTGGTATCATTGCCGCATTTGGTTCTTATGCCTTTACAGGCCAGATCATCCCTGGAGTTTGGTGAGATGAAGTGTAAAGTGCAGTTATACGTGGCAGGAAAGGTCTTTCACGAAATTGTAGAGGCAAGAGATTATAAAGATGCAAGAGAAACTGCACTTGCACGAAATCCAACCGCCAAAGTTATGGGAGTCACTGCTGTTTTTGATTGATACTTATGTTTAATATTTTTAATATCTTTAATAAAAAGGAGAAAACTATGGAGGTTCCTATGCGTAGAGAAAAATACCTTGTTCCTGAAGTAGAATTTGTATTCCGTGAGAATGGAGAATTTGTAAACCGCAAATCCGCAGAACTGTTCGATGGTAAACGTGTGGTCGTGTTTAGTCTGCCTGGTGCTTTCACTCCTACTTGCAGTGCCTATCAGCTACCTGGATTCGAAGAGAAATACGACGACTTTATTGGTAGTGGCATCGACGCTATTTACTGCATCTCTGTTAATGATGGGTTTGTGATGAATGCCTGGGCACAAGACCAGAACATCAATAATGTAAAACTCATTCCAGACGGCAATGCTTATTTCACACGTTCTATGGGTATGCTCGTCACTAAGTCTAACCTTGGTTTCGGTAATCGCTCTTGGCGTTATGCTATGGTTGTGGATAATGGAGTTATCGAAAAACTATTCGTTGAGGACGGTCAGCGTGATAACGCAGACTCCGACCCTTACGAAAAGACCACTCCAGAAAACGTTCTTGAGTATGTAAAATCTACAGTTCGCGAAGTAGCAACCGCATAATAGTAAAGGAGGGTTTATCCCTCCTTTTTTAATAAATATACTTACCGAGTTGGAAACCGAAATGCGAGTAGATTTACATAACTTTTTTCTACATTACGATCCAAAGAATCCAAAGCACGTTGCTGCTGTAGAACAACTTGAAGTAGATCTTGCTGGTAAAGAACCAGAGTTGCTTGAAGATGATTCCAACTGGGTTAGGATATTCAGAACCAAATCCGAATTAGTTGTTCCTGGAATTCTGAATGTTCCCTATTTTCCACAGACAGATAACTACAGAGATGCGCACCGCACTTGTAATTCATCTGCTTGTGCTATGGTTTTAGAATACTTTAAACCAGGCACTCTTCAAGGAGCAAAGGGCGATGATGCCTACATTCGTAAAGTTTTCGCAGTGGGTGATACAACGGATCACTCAGTTCAAACCCGTGTTCTTGAGGGTTATGGACTTAAGTCTGAATTTAAGTATAATCTTGGGTTTTCTGATCTTGATCGTGAGCTTGCCGCTGGGAGACCTGTTGTTATCGGGATCTATCATAGGGGTACTTTATCTGCTCCTACTGGCGGACATATGCTGGTGGTGATTGGAAAGAAAGGAGAAGACTATGTTGTAAACGACCCCTATGGTTCTTTGAATGATGGATACACTGGACCTGTTACTAATGGTAAAGGTGCTATTTACAAGAAGTCTGATTTAATGTATCGTTGGTTGGAAAAGGGTAAAGACCGAACTGGTTGGGGTAGAATATTCAAATGACAATTAAATTTATTGATGCTGCTGTAAACCATAAAGGTTTGCCGCACCAAAATGATGCTTGGAACTTTCTTCAAGCAACAGTTCATAAAGAAATTCTTGATGAGTTCGCTAGAAGATTTCGTGATGAAAAAATAGAACCAACACTTGAAGGACTTCCAATTCAAGGTGTTGATTTGATTAAAGAGTTTGAAGGATGTCATTTAAAGGCATACTATGATCCTCTTACTGGTGGTCTTCCTATCACGATTGGATGGGGAAGTACCCGCAGGAAAGATGGTAGTAGGTTTATGATTGGAAATAGGATCACTCAAGAAGAGGCAGATGATCTTTTATACTTCCAACTGAGACGAGAGTTTATTCCTGCCCTTCAAAAAATACCTTACTGGAGTGAGATGAATGACAACCAAAGAGGGGCTCTACTTTCTTTTGCTTATAATCTTGGTGCAGGTTTCTATGGTGCTAGTAACTTCAATACTATTACACAGGTCTTGAAGAACAAAGAATGGAATAAAGTTCCAGAAACCTTAAAGTTGTATAGAAACCCTGGAAGTAAGGTAGAGGCAGGATTGTTAAGAAGAAGAGTTGCAGAAGGTAAACTTTGGTCTTCATAATTCGTTACAATCAATAAATAGTAATATCGTCTAGTATTAAATAAATGCCTGCCGAGCAATGTAACAACACAGATCATGTGGTCTTGTTACAGAAGCTGGATAAGATGATACTTGTTGCTGAAGAATCACAATATGAACTTGGATTTCGTAAAAGACTACAAGCATTTCGTAATCTTTTAGTTATCCACGCTGCTAAAACAAAAGATCTTGGTGAAGCTGCCCAGACATTAATCAATGGGCACAGAAAAAGAATCCTTATGTGGGGAATACCAATTACTTTGTCTATTGGTATTCCGTATTTTGCTTTGACAAAAACTTCTTGGTTGATTCCTAAACCAATAATATGCCAAGAGTTTCCTACCAAGAACAAATTACACCCCGGCAAACTACAAGTTTGTGTGAATGGTGTATCACATCCTTACCGACCAGAAAATGGTGATGTTGAATTGGATGTAACATTTATGAAAACCCATTATGAGCGAGTTCAAGCAGATATTGATTTCTGGGTTGCTGATGAAATTGCGGATAAAAAAGTAGATTATACTGGAGAATACAACATCACCAGAATACGCACTTACAATAAAAGTGGCATCCTTGTTGGAGATAGAGAAAGTGAAATTAGTTCCTGGATTGATCCATTAGTTCCAGAAGATATGAGAATATCTATGTGGCAATGGATATATGATAATAGAGAGTTATTCCACGTAGAAAGAAAACCTTTGGAAGAAAAGATATCAGGTTTCTTCAGTAGTTTGGGTGCCCTCTTTGCTACTCTTGGATCTGCAGGTATCACAATCTACAGATTTATCAAGGCTGGTCTTTGATTTCTTATTCGCAGCATCAATTCCAAATGTTGCTAGAGCAGAAGTAAAAACGGATGCTATGAAAGTAGCATCCATATTTTTTAAGTAATCCATATAACTAAGAGTCAATAAAGTAGCAGACCATCCAAGGATTAGTAACCTAACTGCTGTAAACGCACTGACATTTTTCATTTTAATTTTCTACCTCTTTTAGCAGGTCTTCGGATAAAACGAATTAGTTCTGGTGGTTGTTTTTTAGGAATAGGTCTTCTATTCTCAAGCATTATTCCATCATTTGTTAATAGACGAATTAGGACCAAGAGTGATAGAACTTTTCGTTTCATCTTACATATAGGGATTTGCTATTCCTTCATTCAACATTCTTTCGTTAATAGTCACTGGGTCTCCAACTAAGTAAAGAGTTCCAAGTATTCTCCCATACTTATCTTCTTTTGTTGTTTCAATAATCCACTCTCCTTCGCGGGAGAGTTCTTTTTTTAACCACTCCTTTGCTTCTAGACCTTTTTTCTTTTCTTCAAGGTCTAGAGTTCTGGTTTCTGAAGCATCAATATCTTTTAATCTAACTCTTTGTTTGAGAGTAATACTAAAACCTAAATCAATATCAAGATCAACGGTGTCTCCATCAATCACTCTGTTGATCTTTTTGATTTTGTATTGGTACATTTAATTCATCTGATGCCATCTTAAGTATGTAGTAAATTACATACGCAACTCCAATCATTCCAATAGCAAGCATAATATTGACGGACCAAACTATTTCATTCATCTTCCTTCTTGCTTATGAATCCAAGTCTTAAGTTCTCTTAGGTACTGTCTCAACATATCTGCTTTTTGAAGATGCCAAATATCACCACTCTTGAAGTACTCTTGAGTGTGATTATCTATTGCTTTTAAAATATTATGAATAGGAGCGTTCCAAGGCTCACGCTTTGGAGTATTCCATTCTCTAGGCATTTTTTATTTCTTCTTTCCACCATTCTTTGCTTTTTTCGCAGTCGCATTACCTTGATTTTGTTTTGAAGGTCCTTTCTTGCCCTTCTTGTTTGGCGACTTAGACATCAGTAGCCCTTATGGTACAAAGATTATTTAGGTACTTGACCGGATTTTAAAACGGTGTTATGATAAATACAACAACGGGTTAAGAAATGTAACAGGTTCTTAATCTTTGTGCTCCCGCTAACCAAGACCTATGGGAGGGTAAATACGTCTTTCATATCCTAGACTAAGGGTGTCTAGGAAATAAGTATCTCCACCATTACCCTGATGGACTACTTAACTTTTTAAAAACAATGACTGCTACAATTTCACGTCAACAATCACAATCGAATATCTGGGATCAGTTCTGCAACTGGGTAACATCAACCGACAACCGCCTCTATGTAGGTTGGTTTGGTGTCCTGATGATTCCTTGCCTACTTGCTGCAACCACTTGCTTCATCATCGCATTCATCGGTGCTCCCCCAGTGGACATTGATGGAATCCGTGAACCCGTTGCTGGTTCACTCATGTACGGAAACAACATTATCTCTGGTGCTGTTATCCCTTCGTCCAACGCAATTGGACTACACTTTTACCCCATCTGGGAAGCTGCTTCCCTAGATGAGTGGCTTTACAACGGTGGACCTTTCCAACTGGTAGTATTCCACTTCCTTATCGGCATCTATGCTTATATGGGTCGTGAGTGGGAACTTTCTTACCGCCTTGGTATGCGTCCTTGGATCTGTGTTGCTTACTCTGCACCCGTGGCTGCTGCTTCTGCTGTGTTCCTGGTGTATCCCTTCGGTCAGGGCTCCTTCTCGGACGCCATGCCCCTCGGCATCTCCGGCACCTTCAACTACATGCTGGTGTTCCAGGCTGAGCACAACATCCTGATGCACCCCTTCCACATGCTTGGTGTGGCTGGTGTCTTCGG
>JACCDG011561171.1_pt1 | contig 54917 bp, 76 predicted proteins | sample 7442471 | NCBI WGS metagenome assembly JACCDG01 (sample SAMN15323444, study PRJNA562643) | freshwater metagenome | isolation source: river surface water | place: USA:Blue River Watershed | collected 2017-08-17 | reverse complement strand
GAAGGCGGCCGGCGGCAACGTGAACGCGCTGCTGCGGGTAAGCCTGAGCTGGTTCAACTTCGACGACCTGGACCTGCACGCCGAGACGCCGTCGGGGCAGCACGTCTTCTACCACAACAAGGCGGGCATCCTCGACGTGGACATGAACGCCGGCAACGGAACCACCCGCACCGCCGTCGAGAACCTCGCGTTCAACCGCCTGGAGAACGGGGTCTACTCGATCTACGTCAACCAGTACCGGGTCCGCGAGACGATCGACGTGGGCTTCGCGATCGAGATCGAGTTCGGCGGGGTGGTGCGGCAGTTCAGCTACCCCAAGGCCGTCCGCCAGAGCGAGAACGTGGTGTGCTTCAAGTTGCACGTCAAGAACGGCGAGCTGGTGGAGGTCAAGACCACGCTGACCGAGGGCACGACCTCGCAGGAGAAGTGGGGGGTGAAGACGGAGACGCTGGTGCCGGCCGCCGCCGTGATGTACTCCCCGAACCACTGGGGGGCCAACGCGGTCGGGGCCAAGCACCTGATCTTCGCCCTCAAGGGGTGCAAGAACCCCGGGGCGACGCGGGGGATCTACAACGAGTTCCTCCGGGCGGACCTGGAGACGCACCGCAAGGTGTTCGAGGTGCTGGGCAACAAGACGAAGTGCGCGTACGCCGAAGACCAGATCTCGGGCGTCGGGTTCACCGCCGCCCGCGGCGACACCGTCACCGTCGTGGTGGACGGGAAGCGGAGCTACACCCTGAAGTTCTAGGAGCGAACCGTGAGCGAGTACCTGAGCAACAACTTGCCGTCGATGGACGAGCTGAACCGCCAGTGCGTCGAGACGTACGTGGCGGAACACGGCAAAGACTTGGGGCCGCGAGAGCGGCAAGAGGCGGCGGCCGTGGCGAAAGCCGCGTACACCGGCCAGACGACCCTTCGCGACGCGGGCGAGGCCGGCATTCGCTACGTCAAAGGCAAGCGGTAACAGTGTCGCGATGCCGGCACCGCTGTGGTGCCGGACAACCAAAGTTTTGTTAAGGAGTCCCCCGTGACCGACATCTACAAGTACGCCGCCCAGAACAAGCTCCGCTTCCCGTCGCGGAAGGGCGAGCTGACCGTCGAGGATCTGTACCAGCTCCCGCTGAAGGCCCAGACCGGGTTCGACCTGAACTCGGTCGCCATCGCCGTCAGCACCCAGCTCAAGGCCCTCGGCGAGGAGTCGTTCGTCGAGGACACCAGCTCCGACCCGCGGAAGACGGCCCTCCAGGTGGCGCTCGACGTCGTCAAGGACGTCATCGCCACCAAGCAGGCCGAGAACAAGGCGGCCCTCGCCAAGCGGGAGCGGTCCGAGGAGCGGCGGAAGATCCTCGACGCCCTGGCGGCGAAGAAGGACCAGCAGCTCTCGGCCGCGTCGGTCGAGGAGCTGGAGAAGAAGCTCGCCGCGCTCGACGTCTAGTCGTGCCGGTTACCTACGGCCGGCTGGCCGGTAACCCCGGGGTCTGCCGCCACTGCCTGACGGCGGTGGCTTGGCGGCCCCGGCGACTCTGCTGGAGCTGCTACCGCACGCCGACGGTTCGCGCCCTCTACCTGCCCATGCCGCAAACCGAGAGCGGCCGGCTCGGCGGCCGGCGGGGCACGGGTGACGCGAAGAACCGGTTCCTGCCGCAGACCCTCACCCGCGTCACGAAGCCAAAGAAGCCCGGAGCCCGGAAATGAAGATCCTGTACGTGCCGAAGAAGTTCAACCCGGTGCACCAGAAGATCATCGACCAAGCGAACCAGATCATCACCGGGTACTCGGCCCAGGGGTACGACCTGACCCTGCGGCAGCTCTACTACCAGTTCGTCTCGAAGGAGTGGTTCCCCGACGAGTGGCGCGACCCGAAGACCAACTCGACCAACAACAACAAGTCGTACGACAAGCTCGGCGGGATCATCTCCGACGCCCGCCGGGCCGGGCTGGTGGACTGGCACGCGATCGTGGACCGCACCCGCAACGTCCGCAAGCCGCCGACGTGGGGCGGCCCGCCGGACATCATCGCGGCGTGTGCCAGCCAGTTCTCCATCGACTTCTGGGCCGACCAGGAGTACCGCCCGGAGGTGTGGGTCGAGAAGGACGCCCTCGTGGGCGTCCTCGAAGTGGCGTGTGAGCCGTGGCACTGCCCCTACTTCTCGTGCCGCGGGTACACGTCGGACAGCGAGGCGTGGGCCGCCGCCCAGCGGCTCAAGAAGGCGTCCGACAACGGGCAGATCCCGGTGGTGTTCCACCTCGGCGACCACGACCCGTCGGGCATCGACATGAGCCGCGACATCCAGGACCGCATCGACCTGTTCAGCGGGCTCACCGGCGCGAAGCGGGTGCAGGTCCGCCGCATCGCCCTGAACATGAATCAGGTCGAGGAGGTCAACCCGCCGGCCAACCCGGCGAAGACGACCGACGGGCGGTTCGCCAAGTACCAGGAGCTGTACGGCGACGACAGTTGGGAGCTGGACGCGCTGGACCCGACGTACATCACGACCCTCATCTCCGACGAGATGAAGAAGCTGGTGGACGAGCAGGCGTGGGAGGACGCCACCCACCGCCGCGACAACGGCCGCCGGTTGTTGCAGGCGGTGTCCGACGACTGGGACCGACTGACCGAGGGCATGTAACCGAGGAGCAACCATGACGCCCGAGAAGGTGTGGGCCGCCCTGGAGCGGTACGACCGCGAGCTGGCTGCGCAGGGGTGGGGTGCCCGGCAGTTCAAGGACGAGGAGTACGCCAGCAAGGATCTGTCCCGCCCGGCCCTGTTCGAGCACTGCCGGTGGATGGCTCAGCGGTGCCTGACGGTGTTCAAGCTGGACTACGCGGCGGCGGTCGTCAGGGCTCGCCGCGGCGGGTTCGGGATCACTACCGCTTGTGACCACATGGAGGCGGCGTTCGAGCCGCTCGGCAAGGCGATGCGGTGGCTGGCGTACATCCAGGGGGTGCTCAACGCCCTGGGCATCTTCTCCTGCAACGAGCTGCGGGACCACTCCCGCGGCGAGGGCAAGGACGTGCCCGAACCGACGTTGACGTTCCACGGCACCAAGTGCCGCGTCGTCCTGGAGCGGTACGAGGAGGGCGGCCGGGTCGCCGTCCAGCTCGTAGACGCCGAAACCGGGGAGCCGTTCTCGACGGCGACCACCAACCTGCCGGGGGAGCCGCTGGCGGCCGACGAGGTGTTCATCAAGAACTACTCGGAGAACGAGGGCATGCTGGACGCCTTGGAGGCGGCCGGCATCGTCAAGCGGACCGGTCGGGAGGTGCGGTCCGGGTACGTCGTGATCTACGCGGCGAAGCTGCTCCTGCCGCCCCCGCCGCCGGTCCCGGGCGGGCCGTTCGGCGGCATGTCCGACGACGACTGGGCCGAGATGGAGAGGCACCCCGTCAGTAGCCCGAAGCGGAAGCCCAAGCTGCCGAAGCCGATCAAGCCGATGGCCGAGGCCGTCCGCGACGGGTCTACGGCGATGGTGGACGCCGCCGCCTCGATCCTCGGCCTGTCCGCCAAGCAGACGGAGGAGATCACGGACCAGTTGACCCTCAAGAAGGCCCTGGACACGCCGGACGACCGGCGGACGCCGGCGCAGGTGGAGCGGCTGAAGCGGAGCGTGTACGGGTGCTGCAACCGGCACGCCGACAACCAGGGCTGCGACTGCCTGTCGCAGGCCGAGGCCAACGAGAAGGCCGGGAGGACGAAGTGACCCCGATCTACATCTCCCCGCCGAAGCGGCCCGAGATCGCCGCGACGACGGACTTCCTCTTGGCCCGGCTCCTGGAGCTGCCGTGGTGGGACGTCACCGCCGCCCGCCGCGAATACTTCATGAGCGACAAGCCCCGGGCCTACGACTACAAGACGTGGGACGGCTCCCGCACCTACCACTCGGCGGACTTCACGCCGGAGGTGCTGGGCGTCGTGCAGGGGCTGAACGTGATGACGGAGGGCGGGAGGTACAACGTGTGCTTCCTGAACCGGTACGACAACCAGCAGCAGCACCTGGGCTGGCACGCCGACGACAGCCCCGGGATGGACCTCGACCACCCGATCGCCGTCGTCTCCGTCGGCGTCGAGCGGGAGATCTGGTGGAAGCCGAAGACGCACAAGGGCGAGATCCCGCCCGAGTGGCGGCGGAAGCTGGAACACGGTAGCTTCTTCATCATGCCGGCCGGGTTCCAGCGCGAGTACCTCCACCGCATCCCGAAGTGCGACCACGCCTGCGGGACGCGGATCTCGCTCACGTTCCGGCACTTCATCGACAAGGAGACGGCTACGCCGCCCGCTGGTGGTTGACGCCGTCGCACGGGCACACGCCGCCGTTGACGTGCCGCCCGCTGTTGCAGTTGTGGCACAGGACGCGGAAGCCGGGCGGGAAGTTGTTGCGGATCAGCCAGCGGTAGAGCTGGCTGCCGAGCAACCGGTTCTTCAGCCTGTGCTGCCGGCCGCCGCCCTCGGTGTGGTCGATCGTGAGGAAGGCCAGCACCGTCGTGCCGCAGCAGTTGCAGACCGGGCCGCCGTAGCCGGCGAAGGCGGCCAGCTTGATACGGTCCCACGACCTCTTGTTGGACTCGGCCCAGCGGCGGGCGTGCTCCTTGCAAAGCGTCTTGCCGCGGACCGCCTTCTTGCCGCACTGCGAGCACAGGCCGCGGGCCTTTCGATCGACACGACGCAGACGTCTGGCCTCGTTGAACGCGAGGCGGCACTTTTCGGAGCAGAACCCGCCGTCGCTGCCTCGACCGCAGCGGCGGCACTTTGTCCTTGGCATCTGGCACCTCCCCACAAGATAATACTCGTGGGGCGGGCCTCGTGTGAAGGCGAGCGACGCAGACCAGCATCTACGAAAGGAGCGCGTGAATGGCACGCAAGGACCGGGGCCTGCCGCCCCGGAATGAGCCGGAGATGGACGCCGACGCCAAGGCGGCCGTGGAGAAGATCGACCGCGTCCTGGCCACGATCGAGGACGACCTCCCCGAGCGGGCGTGGGACAAGGCCACCGACTTCTTCGAGGACGTCGAGGAGAAGCTGAAGTCCGTCCGGCAAACCATCACCACCTCCGGCCGGGTCACCGAGAGGCAGCTCTCGGCGATCGACGGGTGGGAGCGTGGGGTGGGGAAGTGGATCGACCCCAACGGATGAGAGTCATGCCGGAAGAAATCATCAGTCCCCCCTGGCCGACCGACCAGACCCGGGTGGACGCGCTGTTCGACGTGCTGAGGGAGCTGCACGGCTGGGCCAAGCACTACCGCGAGGTCGTCAACCGGGACAGCGACCACGCGGCGATACCGCCGCTCCGGGACGTGCCCCGCAAGGCCGTACACGAGCACCTGCCGGTGGTGTACCACTACGCCAACTACACGGCGGTGCGGCGGATCAGGGAGCTGTGGGACGCCCTGGTCCGCGACCACGAGGACTCGTGGGACGCGAAGCTGGCGTTCCAGCGGCGGCGGAACCTCGTCGCCATCTGCGTCGAGTTCCTCAACAACGCATGGCTCAGCCAGGAGGCCCGCGAGGCCAGGGCGGCAGCCGCCCAGGACCAGTTCCTGAAGGAGTCGATGGCCAAGTCGTTCGGGTTCCTGCTCGGCCCGGTGCCGCACGCGGAGCCGCACGACCCGTTCCCGGACGGCGGCTGACGTGCCGCCCGAGGACTGGCCGGACGACGTGCCCGTGCTGGTCGGCGACGACGTCCTCGTCAGCGAGGACAAGGCGCAGGACGGCGACCGCAGGACGCTGGGCCTGTGGACCGCCCTGGCGTTCGCCGCCCCCGGCCAGCGGGACCGCGTCCTGGAGGTGCTGACGGAGACGATCGGGGAGGCCCTCGGCCGGCGGAAGCCGGTGCACTACTTCGAGGTGAGCTTCCCCGGCAACGGGGTGGACCGGGACTCGCGGGCGACGCCCGCCGCAATGGCCCGCGCGTGGAACGCCGCCATGCGGCAGCTCGGGTACAACGCCCGCCAGCCGAAGGAGCCGAAGAAGAAGCCGCAGCCGAAGGAGGTCGATTTCTTCGAGGACTGACCGATGGCGAAGACCATGACGGTAGAGGTGTTCACGTTCGACGAACTGGACGCCGACGCGAAGGAGGTGGTGCGCGAGAAGTACCGCGAGTGGGAGGACCACGCCTTCGACGCCGACGACTTCCGGGAGTCCGTCCTGGAGGAGTCGGCCGCCTACTACCACCGGGTGAAGACGGACGAGTGCTACTTCAGCCTGAGCTGCTGCCAGGGGGACGGCGTCGCCTTCTACGGCGACTTCGACCTCGACTTCTTCATGGCCGCCCCCGGCGAGGAAGGTGCCCCCGAGGACGGCGGCGAGCTGGCGGCGGACCGGGCCGCCATTCAGGCCCTGGTCCGGCGGCTGCAAGCGGCCGGCTTCAGCTTGGCGGTGACGATCGAAGGGAAGAACAACCGCTACCACCACTACAACAGCATGCGGGTGGAGGTGACGGCGGACGGCGGTCCCGACCACGAAGGCCGGTACGAGCTGGTCGAGCAGTTCCTGGACGAACAGGCGGACGACGCCATGACGGCCGCCATGCGGGCCGCCCTGGCCGCCGAGCAGCCGGACGACATCACCATCCTGGTTGGCTTCGACTGGTTCCAGGAGGCCGACATCGACGTGTCGGAGTTGCGGCTGGCGTTCGTGCCTCGGGAGGAGTGGGACAAGCGCGTCACCGAGCTGGAAAAGGCCCTGGACGCCTACATGACCGACGTCTCGCACGACATCGAGAAGCGTGGGTACGCGGAGCTGGACTACCGCCGCAGCGACGAGGTGATCGACGACATCATTGCCGACTCCGACGACGTGTTCGACGTCAACGGCGAGCGGTTCGTCACCCCGACCAAGAAGCGGAAGAAGGTGAAGAAATGACCCGGCAAGAGGCCGTCGAGTTTCTCGCCAAGCTCATTGCCGACGAGACGGAAGCTCAGCACCAGCTCGACGGCAACATCGACCAAGAACTCGATACTTTCGGGGACGAGGTCAGGAAGCGGGCGTGGGATCTTTACCGGCAGAACGCCGACCCGGAGCCTGACGGCGACCGGACGCTCTGCCGCGAGTGCGGCGAACTGTGTTTCGTGGACGGCGACACCGGCACGTCGCACCACTGGTCCGCGGACTCGATCGACGACATCGACCACGACGCGGACGCCGACCACGTCGCCATACCGGAGCCGGATGAGGGGGAGGCGGAAGCTGACGCAGCCGCCCCGCGAAGCAATTTGACGGTCAAAGAGTACGCGACCTTGTTCGGCGTGTCGGCGGCCACCGTGTACGCGATGTGCGCGTCCGGCAAACTGCCGCACGTCCGGTTGGGTGTCGGCCGCGGTACGATACGCATTCCTCTCCGCGAGGAGACGCAGTGACGACCGTTCAGAACCTGCACGTTGCCACCGGCATCATCGCCAAGTACAGCCCCGAGGGGGCGGTGATCGCGGAGCACGACGTGCTCTACGTCTACGGGCCGGTGCCCGACGACATGTCGCCGGCCGACGCGGCCGAGCTCCAGTCCTTCGGCTGGGTGTTCGACCCGTCGATGCCGGCGTGGAGAAAGCCCACATGACGGTGATCGCCGAGAAGACGGCCGTACCCATCCCGCTCGACCGGATCAACCTCCGGGCGTCGGACGGGTCGTTCCTGGAGATCTTCCTGCCCAGCGCCCCGAAAGCCGAGGGGGCGGTGAGCGTCCACGTCCGCGCCAAGGGGTGCAACGACGAGGGCGGGCAGGTGTTGTTGTCGGACCTGATCGACGCCGTGTGCGAGGTCGCCAAGACGAAGTCGCTCGGGGGGTACTGACGTGAGCGACAGGTGGGCGTGGACCAGTTCGGCCTGGGGGTACGAGGTGCTCTGCGACGGGCGGCCCGTCGGCGGGGCCGGGGCAGCCAAGGGCGGCCGGCGGCTCAACCGCCGGGCGCTCAAGGCCAACGCCCGGATGTACCGACTCCAGGCGCAGACGCTCGCGGCAGAGTGCCGGGAGCTGGACATGCACTTGCCGTTCGACCGTAAAACGTACGAGGAGGCGGGCATCTGGGCGTGGCTGCCGGCCGCCCGCGCTGCCCGCCGCCCCGTACACCTATTGGAGGCGTAATCATCGCTCGCAAATTGTTCTTGGGTGAGCTGATCGAGTTGTGCCGCATCGTCGCCGAGCACGGCAACGAGCCGCGGTTCCAGAACAAGGACATCATCCACCTCGGCGTCCTGCTAGGCAACGAGTTGCAGGCCAGCCCCAACCACCGCGCCGCGTTGGCCGTCACCCTAGGCAGCAAGGTCGATGCCGCGTTGGCCAAGCCGAGCCCGGCGGTGGAGCCGGAGGTGGTCCGGTACATGTTCGCCGCCTTTCAGCCCGACGTGGCGGTGAAGGCCCGCCGCGAGCGGAAGCCCGCCGACGCCGGTGGGCAGGCTACCCTGCTGACGGCGGGTGACCCGGCGACGGAAGTCCGGCTGACCATGCTGGAGGAGCAGAACGCCAAGATCGTCGGCATGCTGGAGAAGCTGCTGAAGACCGCCGACAAGTCGGCGTCCCCGCAGGCGTAGTGCGTGTGGTGGCCGGGCACCGAAAGGTGCCCGGCTCGTCTGTCCGAAAAACATGGAGTGTTACCGTGAACGACCCGAAGCGGCTGGTGCCGGTGGTGCTCCGCGTCACGTTCGACCTGGAGCTGACCGACCCCACCGACCCGGAGACGCAGAAGTTGACCGACGGCGAGATCGCCGCGGCCGGTAAGGAGGCGGTGGAGAACGCCCTCGCGTACTTCTCCGTCGCGGACGGCGACGTCACGCTGGCGGGCAAGCCGAAGGTGGAGTTCGCCCGCGGCCCGGACCCGGCCGGCAAGCTGCACATCCTGGCGCAGGTCCGGGGCGGCGTGCTCGACTCGGTCCGCGTCAGCCCGCAGCCGGGGGTCACCCCCGAGCTGGTGGTGATCGACTGGGACAGCGTCGAGGCGGGCGACCCGCCCGCCGTGGACGAGGCCGAGTACACGACGCAGCACAAGCTCAAGGAACTCATGTAGGAGGCCGACGTGGCGAAGCCGAACCCGCCGCCGGAGGGCGTCCCCCCGGCGGTCATCCTGTGCAACCCTAAGTACGAGCACAACGTGGGCGGCGTCCTGCGGGCGTGCTCGTGCTTCGACATCTCCCAGCTCTGGTGGACCGGCCACCGGGTGTCGATCGACAAGGCCCGCGGCGAGCGGCTACCCCGCGAGGAGCGGATGCGGGGGTACGCCGCGGTCGAGTGGGGGCACCACGACAAGCCGTTCGACCGGTTCAAGACGGGCACCCCGGTGTGCGTCGAGCTGGTCCCGACGGCCCAGCCGCTGACGTACTTCGAGCACCCGGACGACGCGATCTACGTGTTCGGCCCGGAGGACGGGTCGGTGCCGCAGGTGATGCGGATGCACTGCCACCAGTTCATCTACATCCCGGCCCGGCACTGCCTGAACCTCGCCGTGTCGGTGGGGGCGGTGCTCGCCCACCGGATGATGTCCCGCCAGCTCGCCGGCAAGGAGCCGGTCCTGCCGGTCGGGGAAATGCTGGCCGAGTCCCGCGGGTACGGAGGCCCGCAGGGCGACTTAACCGCTGTGGCGGGATGGGACGGCAAATGACGATGCAGGAGTTCCACACGCGCCGCCGCATGTGGGCGGCGACCAACCACGGCGTTCTCATCGCCGCCGAGGGCGATCCCCGCACCCACATCGAATGGCTCTCGGGGCATTTCGGCTCGGAGGCAGCGCTGAAGTTCTTCCCGCAGACGACCCGCGGGTACGTCCTCGACGGCCGGCTGGTTGCCTACCGGCCGAGCAACGGCGACGACTTCTCGCGGTGGGTGGACAAGGCCGAGGTGCTCAAGGCCCTCGACGAGTTCGCCAAGCTGGGCGTCGAGATCCACACCGTCGGCCTGGGGGTCCGGGCCAGTGGCACGGAGCAGCCGTGGCCGACGGTGGCCGAAGCGTCGGCCGACAAGTTCCGCCTGTCGGAATCGCGACACAAGGACGGGAAGTGATGGCCACCAAAGAAGTCATGCAGATCGCACTGGACACGCTCCGGTACGAGAACATGCGACTTTTGAAGGAGAACGAGGAGATGCGGGCCGCCCTGTGTCGCATCTACACCGAAGCCTACCGCGCGAGCGGCATCGAAGCGGCCGTAGAGGCCCGCGAGGCCGAACGGCTGAAGGCTACGCCGTGACGCCCCGCCGCCGCAAGTGTGCCCCGCGGCCCGACGACGAAGAACCGGAACCGGCGGCGACCGACGTCAACGGTCTGCCGATCGGGGAACCGCCGCTCATGCCCAGCTTCCTGGCGATGTACCGGCTGTGGCACCCCCTGAGCCCGCCGCCGCCCCTGCCGCCGCCCAAACCGCCGCCCAAGCGGTTTCACAGCGACAATACGCCGCGGTATCAGCCCAGCGACTTTACGGGGCCGAAGGTCGTGCCGCCGCGTAAGGCCGAGCCGGGCGAGCCGGCGTGCCCGAGGTGCGGCGGCTTGATGCCGCCGAACGAGCGCATCGCCTACGCCGGGGTGTGCGAGAACTGCCGGACGGCCGGCGAGACGCAGTTCAACGGCGGGGTGCGGCGGTGCTGGGTGCCGTACGCATCCAGCTTCACGGGCCGCCGACTGGTGAAGTGGTGGGCCATCGCCGTCCAGGCGAGTGAGGAGAGTTACCCGCGTGAGCAAGCAGATTGAGGTTGCGGTCATCTACCCGGACGGCCGCGTCGAGAAGAAACCCCTCGGCACCGACCTGGACGCCCTCCAGGCGGCGGTCGGCGGCGACATCGAGTCGCTGAAGCTCGCCCCAGGCGTCTGGGCGTGGGTCAACGAGGACGGGAAGGGGCTGGGGCTGCCGACCAACCTGAAGGCCACCGCCTTCTGCCGACTGGTCGGCCCGAACATCCGCGACGACGACTTCATCGTCGGCGCTATGGTCGTGACGGGGGCGAGCGGCAACCGGCCGGTGACGGAGAAGTGCTGGGCGTTGATCCAAAAGCTGAAGATCACCGAACTCAAGTAGGAGCACCGCATGTTCCGCCGGTTCACGTCCAAGACGGTTGTCACCAAGACGGTCACCGAGGGCGGCAAGACCGTCACCGAGCGGACCGAGACGACCACCGACGACCCGGAGGCCGGCAAGGCGTTCGACGCCAAGGCGGCCGAGACGCTCGACGAGTTGTTCGCCGGGTTCGATCAGATGCTCGACACCCCGCTGTTCGGCGGGCTGTGGGGCCGCCGCAAGAAGAAGGTCGCGGAGCCCGAGCCGCCGGCCCCGACCGAGGCCGAGGTCGCGACGCACACCAAGAGCGACGACAAGTACCCGCCCGACTTCCTAGCCAACGCCCCCGGCTCGGCGAGCATTGCCCAGCTCGGCTCGCTCAGCGTGTTCCGGTTCAAGGGGCGGTACTACGCCTTCAAGAGCAACGACCCGACCCTCCCGGTCGGGTACTACGCGCTCGACACCATGCAGCCGACGGACGGGCAGCGATGAGGAAGAAGTTCAAGCCGTCGCCGGCCGCCCTGGCCGTACTCGCCCGCCTGAAGGCAAGCGGGCGGCTCGACCAGATCCGGCGCGAGGTGTCCGCCGCGACGGCGGTCCGGCTGGCGGGCAACGACCGGAAGGTTGCCGATGCGAGACGTAGCTGACCACCGCCCACCGCCGTGGGCGTGCTCGCAGTGGGGGCAGTACGAGCACGACTGGCTCGACTGCCTCGACTGCCTGGACGCCTACGAACTTTCTCTGGAGGAACCCATGCCGGAACCCAAGTTCCGCCGCGGGCAGTACGTGTTCCTGTCGGTCCCGGCCGATCCGGCCGCCACCCGCGGCACGGTCTACGAGGCGCTCGCCGACGAGGTCGAGCCGCACTACCACGTCCTGCGGTCCGACGGGGTACTGCGGCGGTACGCCGAGAGTGCGCTGTCGGACGCCGAGGCGGCCTTCACTGGCGGCGGGCCGGGCAAGTACCGTACGCTGGCGGCGTTCGCCGCCAAGCTGCTGCCCGGGGAGCCGTGGTTCGCCCTGCGGGCCAAGGACAACCTCGCCCTGGAGGCCCTCGACAAGTACAAGTGGGCGCTCCACGCCCTCGCGGACTTCGACGGGATGGCCAGCATCAACGCGATGAAGCTCGCGTTCGTGAACTGGCGGGCCGCCAACGCCGACAAGGTGAAGAACCCTGACTGACCAGGAGAGCGTCATGGACGACCAGCCCAAGCCCCGGGTGTGCGAGAACTGCCAGAAGCCGGCCCGCCCGTGCGAGGTCGTCGCCTACGGGCGGTGCGAGGACTGCTGGGTCGGGAAGTCGCCGGACACCGGCGGCGCGAGGGCCAACCGGTTCTCCGGTCTGACCAGCTCGGGTCGGCATGTGACGAAGAACAAGGCCCCATACTGAGGTGCCCGATGCGGGAGAACCTGACGTACAAGACGGACGCGCTGCGGACCATGCTGCTGGACTACGGGGCGGTGAAGTTCGGCGACTTCGTCCTCGCCAGCGGCCAGAAGTCCGACCACTACATCGACCTGAAGGCGGTGCTCATGGTCGGCCGGGTCATCGACCTGATCGGCTCCATGTTCTACGACCTGACCAAGCCGCTGGCGGTGGACGCCATCGGCGGCCTGGAGACGGCGGCCATCCCGATCGCCGTCTCCACCGTCCTGGCCTACCACCAGGACCACAAGTACGAGTCCCGCCCGCACGGGTTCTTCGTGCGGAAGGAGCCGAAGAAGCACGGCACCGGCCCCCGCTCGCTGATCGAGGGCCGGTGCTGGAAGGACGACCGGGTGTTCGTCGTCGAGGACGTCGCCACCACCGGCGGCTCGATACTCCGGGCGGTCGAGGCGTGCAGGAACGCCGGGGCCGTCGTGATCGGGGCCGGCGTGGTGGTGGACCGCATGCAGGGTGCTCGGGAGTTGCTGGCCGACATCCCGTTTGCCGCCCTGCTCACCAAGCACGACCTGGGGATTTCATGAAACTCGCCGTTACCGTTGTCGCCGACGACCCACTGCCGGACGACCCGGTCGAACGCACGGCCGCCGCCTGCGTCCGCCGCACGATCGACTACTCGGCCAACGTCCTGCTCGAACAGGTGCCGGGCACCGACCGGTGGCAGGTTGTGCGGGACACCACCGCCCCCGGCTCGGCGGCGAACGAGTTGATTGGCGGCGACCAGACGGTTGCTGCCTACGTGCAGTTGGCGGCGGTGCGGGCGCTCGCCGCGGCCCGCAAGCCGTCGAAGCCGGCCAGGAGGAAGAAGCCGTGACCGTGCCGCCGGAGGTGTACGGGTGCCTCTCCGTGTCCGCCGGCTACGAGCGGCGGCAGAAGGAGGCGTGGCGGAAGGGGAACGAGTACCGCCGCCAGAAGTTCCGCCGGAAGTGCCAGGAGAAGATCGACCGACTGACCGCCAGGGCGGTCCGCCTGCTGGCCAAGCGCGGCCTGACGGTGGACGCCCTGGCCGCGTGAGGTGGCCTTACGCCGCCGGTCCGATTCGGGCATCATGTCGGGGCACAAGGAGGTGCCCCATGTCGGTCCAGCCGTCCGTCCCAGGGAAGGTCCAGTGCATGAGCTGCCGGAAGCAGTTCCGGTCGCCGGACAAGCTGCGCATCCGCCGCTGCCAGAAGTGCAAGAAGAAAGACGCCGACCTGTCGGCCCGCGAGCTGGGGAGCGCGGGCGGCGACTGGCCGACCACGATCCGTACCGAGCTGTGGAGGGAGTGATGCCGACCGAACAGTTCGCGGCCCCGCCGACCGCCCCCGACGTGGTGGTCGTCGGCGACGTGATGATCGACGACAACCTGCACCTGGAGTACGGCGGCACCGCCGGGCCGGCCGCCGCGCGGGCGACCCTGGGCGACAGCCGGATGAACCTCGGCGGGGCCGGGAACGTGGCGGCCAACGTCGCCTCGCTCGGCGTCTCGACGGCCCTGGTGGGCATGGTGGGCGACGACGCCCAGGGCGGCCGGGTGCAGGCGGCGACCCGCAACCGGCTCGGCCTGCACCCGTACCTGTTCGTGGCCGACCGCTACCGCACGCCCCGCAAGCTGCGGCTGTACGACCGGCACGCGATGAAGCTGCTGATCGACGACGAGGGCACGCCGCTCTCGTACTACGCGACGCGGCGGGGCCGCGCCCCGCTCCAGCCGACGCCGACGCAGGTGGTGGACCACCTCACCGAGGCCGGGGCCAAGGTGGTCGTCACCGTGGACCACGGCAAGGGGTTCCTGCTGGACGACGCCTCGGACGGCTACCCGGCGAGCACCTTCCAGAAGTGGCTGCGGACGAAGTCCGTGCCGGTCATCGTGGACCCGAAGCCGGGCCTGAACTGGCCGTACATCGGGGGCCGGAACGTCATCCTGAAGATGAACCACGAGCAGCTCCACCGCGTCGTCGGGGACACGCTGGGCACGGCGTGGCCGATCAACGGGTACTACCTCGGCCCGGCCGAGGCCCGCGAGCACTTCAACCGGGTGCGGGCGGACATCCTGACGTCGAAGGCCATCGACTGCGACTGGCTGTGGCTCACCTACGGCCACAGCGGCATGTCCATCGGCCCCATGACCGAGGACTGGTGCGTCTACCTGGACTCCCAGCCGGGGGTCTTCCTGAGCCTGCCGGACATGCCGGTGGACGCCACCGGGTGCGGGGACACCTGCTCCGCGGTCATGGCGTACCACCTCGCCAAGGAGGGCTACACCCGGGCGACGGTCCTCAAGGGGTTCGTCGCCGCCAACCACGCGGCCGTCGTCGCCAGCCGGCACCTCGGGTGCCACGTCATGACGCGGACGCGGTTCGAGGAACTTCTGCACGGCGCTGCCGCGACCGAAGACCTCGCCCGGGTGCTGGACAATTTCGCCTGATCCCGCCAGCGGAGAGAACCCGTGAAACGCTTGTTCCGTGCCGTGGCCGCCCGCGTCAAGCGGCGGCTGCTGGACTGGCTCGCGCCCGAGATCCGCCAGATCGCCCTTGAGGCGGCGGTGACCCGGGCGGTCAACATCGCCCGGCACGAGACGGGCGTGTTGCGGGACCAGTTGACGGCCCTTCAGGCCATCGACGTGGGGCTGTACCGGGACGCCGGCAAGGTGATTATCATCGCCCGGGTCGGCGGCCAGGACGTCGTGAAGGTAATCGACGTGCAGCCGCGGATGGAGATGACGAAGTACCGCGATCTGGTCCGCCACGTCGAGGCCCTGTACGGTGTCCGCCCGAGGTGGGTGGACGCGGGGTCGGGGGCGAGCCGGGGACTTTCGGAGTTCATCAAAGATGGGCGTTAGTCACCGCAGTTGCGTCGTGATCGGTGTCCGCGTGTCCGACGTGTTGCAGGTCAAGGTGAGGACCAAGACGGAGACGAAGTACGACCCCGACAGCGGCAAGCCGTTCGAGAAGACGACGGACGAGTGGGTCGCCACGCTGTTCGGCCAGGACCGCGTCGGACTGGAGCCGAACCCGGACGAGTGGGAGCACAGCAAGTACGCCAAGCGGCCGTCGGTGCTGCCGGAGGGGTTGAAGGTGTTCGACACCGGCAACGACGCCAGACCCGATTACGCCGACCGCAAGGCGGGGGGCAACCCGTACGTCGGGTACTACGATTACACCAAGCACGTCATCGGCGTTCAGCTCAACGCGCGGCCCGCGGGCGTTTTCGACGACGAGCCGGTGTGGGCGGCCGGGTTCAACGACTTGGCCCTGGCGTTCGCCCAGGCCCAGAACATGTTCCGGGAGGTGGGCTACCACAGCCTGCTGAAGCTGTTCGTGGTCAACTCGGTCAGCTACTGAGGACTTCAAATGTCGAAATTGGGAGTCATCGCCGACGTCCACGCGCAACGCAGCGCGTGGGCCAACCGGCCGATCGAGGGCGACAGCGCGTTCGCCCTCAGTCAGTTCGCCGAGATCTGCCTGGACGAGGGGGTGGACGCCGCCCTCGGCCTCGGCGACCTGAAGGAGCGGCCGGTCACCAAGTCGTACGACGACGGCCTGTGGCTGCGGACCGTGGGCCGGCTCGACGACGGCGACGTCCCGTTCCTCTACATCATGGGGAACCACGACAAGGCCGACCCGCCGTGCATGTGGGAGTACCCGAACACGGTGCACCTCGGCGGCCAGCCGTGGGAGCTGCCCGGCGGCGAACTCCTGTACGGCATCGACTACCAGGACACCGACAGCCTCCCGGCGGCCCTGGACGCGGCCCCGGCCGAGACGACCATCCTGGCGTGCCACCAGCGGTGGGGCGAGTTCATGGGGTCGGCCACCAACCCGCAGGGGCTGCTGGCCGCCGTGGCGGGGGAGCGCCTGCGGCTGCTGCTCAGCGGCGACCTGCACGAGACGGTGGTGAAGACGATCGCCGGGGTGATGGGGCCGTTCACGTTCGTGAGCCCCGGCCCGCCCACCATGCAGTCGATCGTCGAGGACGACGACAAGTACGTGGTCGTCGTGGACGGCACCAAGCCGCGGCTGGTGAAGCTCAAGGCGCGGGCGGTTATCCGGTCGCCCATGCTGATGGGGCCGGCCGAGCTGGACGACTACCTCCAGCAGCTCCCGGGGCTCTTGGCCGCCGCCCAGGCGAAGGCCGAGAACGACAACCTGCCCGACGAGCTGCACACCCCCATCCTGCACGTCCGCCACAGCTACAAGCTGGACGACTGCGTCCGCCGGGTCACCCGGCTGGTGGGGGCCAAGGCCCACCTGTTCTGGAAGGAGCAGCCGCCCGACAAGGTGGAGACGGACACGAAGGTGGCGGTGATCGCCCGGGGCGAGGCGGTCACCCCGGTCGGCCTGCTGCGGCACGTCGTGGACCCGGACAAGGAGCCGCTCGCGTACGCCCTCGTGGAGCGGGGGCTGACGAGCCGGGACAGGGAGGAGATGCAGCGGAAGACCAAGGAGTTCTGCGACGCTTTCCTGGAGGGGCGAGATGTGGATCAAGGGGATTAGGGTCGAGAACGTCGGCCCGCACAAGAGCCTGGACGTCAAGCTCCGGCTCGGCAGCGTGGGCGTGTTCGGCTCCAACGGGTCGGGCAAGTCCACGCTCATCGACCTCGTGTACTCGGCGCTCACGAACGACTTCGGCCGGTTCCCGGCCGCCAAGGCGGACCTCGTGAACTTGGCCGCCGAGGCGAAGGCCCCGGCGTACGTCGAGGTGGACGCCGAGCACAACGGCGTGGCCTTTACGGTCCGCCGCGGGCTGCGGGGCAAGAACCCCCACGTCCTCACCTTCCCGGACAAGGAGAAGGACAACACGTTCACCGACGCCCGGCTGATCGCCGACGAGCTGGGCAAAATCGGGCTCGACAAGCGGCTGCTCGACTTCGCCGTGTTCAAGCCGCAGAACCAGATCTACTCGTTCATCGACGTCATCCCGTCGGTCCGCGGGAAGGCGTATCAGGTGCTCAACCGCACGGAGGACTGCGAGACGTTCTACGCGGTGCTCGGCGACGCCCTCAAGGCGTACGGCAACGTGGCCGCCGTGGTGGACAACTCGGACGAGCTGACGGAGCGGGCCGCCACCCTGGCCGCCGAGCGGGACGCGCTCAAAGCGGAGAAGGCGACGCAGGAGGGCAACTACCTGCTGCCCGACCACAAGACGCGGGCCGCGGAGATCGTCGAGGCCGACCGCCGGTTCCTCCAGCAGCAGGAGGAGCTGGAGCGGCTGAAGGGGGAGGCGAAGCGGCTGTACGCCGACGTGCTGGAGCCGGCCCAGCAGAAGGAGGCGAAGCTCTGGCAGCGGGTGGTGGACCTGGAGGGCCAGCTCCGCGAGGTCGAACCGGCCGCGCAGGCCGCCCGCGATTTCCTCCAGCGGTGGGAGCAGGTCCAGGCGTACCGCAAGCAGCGGGACCGCCTGGACAAGGAGGCCGCCGAGCTGGAGAAGCTGCGCGACCGGGTGCCGCCCAAGCCCGCGGCCGGCGAGCCGACGGAGGCCGAGATCCAGGGCAAGCGGGTCGTCCTGTCGAAGCTGGTGGCCGAGCAGACGGCGGCCGAGAAGCGGCTCACCCGGCTGACGCAGGCCGGCAAGAAGCTCGACACCTGCCCGACCTGCGGCCAGGACGTGCCGGCCGACACCGGGGCGTATGCCGAGGCCGCCGCCGCGGTCGCGGCCCTCCCGGCGAAGATCGCGGCCCTCGGGACGCAGATCGCCGACAAGGCCCGCCTCCTGCACACCTACGCCGAGCGCCGGTCGTTGCTGCGGGAGTGGGAGGTCAGGAAGGAGGCCCACGACCGGGCGGCCCTCGCGCTCACGGCGGTCGCCGAGCCGGAGGGCGACCTGCCCGAGGCCCGCGCCACGCTCGCGCAGCTCACCGACGTGACCAACCAGCTCAAGAGCGCGAAGGCGTTTCACGCCGACGCGGACAAGGCCAAGGCCGCCGCGTGGGCGAAGTACGAGGCCAACACCGACCGCCGGACGGAGCTGGAGGCGGAACTCGCGGACGCGAAGCAGGACGAGGCCCGGCTGAAGCGGGCCAAGGACCGGCTGGCCGAGGACCGGGCCGCCCGGCTCGCCGTCGCCACCCTGGACGGGCGGATCGCCGAGTACGCCGCCCGTCTCCGCGAGACGAAGGCCGACCTCGCCCGCGTCCGCGAGCGGGTCAAGGCGTCGTACCGCGCCCGCAAGCTGGCCGAGATCCTGGAGCGGGCCAGGGACGTCGTGCACCGCGACGGGCTGCCCCAGCGGGTCGCCCAGGCCAACCTGCACCGCATGGAGGCTGACATCAACGCCGGGCTCGCCCACTTCGGCAGCCCGTTCTGGGTCGAGGCCGACGAGGATCTCACCTTCGTCGCCCACAAGCCGGGGCTGCCGTCGCACACGGCGGGGTTGCTGTCGGGCGGGCAGAAGATGGTCCTCGCGGTCGCCTTCTGGAACGCGGTGGCCTCGATGTACCGGCAGGACATCGGTATGCTGGTGCTCGACGAGCCGACCGCCAACCTGGACGCGGCGAACGTGACCGGGCTGGCCGAGGCGATGGCCGCGTTCACCGGCTCGGTCCGGGGGAAGCGGCAGCTCATCATGGTGACGCACGCCGACGCGCTGCGGCCCGCCTTCGATCAGGTCATCTCGCTGGGGTGAGCGATGTTCGACTCCGAGCCGGCCCCCGAGATCAAACTGCTCCGGCTCCACACCGACCTCGACGGGGTGGTGTGGTACGGCCACGACGCCCTGCCGTTCGAGGCCACCGGCCGGTCGGCGGGTGACTTCCACCGCAACCCGGACGGGTTCGACATCGGGCTGCGGATCGCCAAGACGGTCCGCGTCATGGGGGTGCCCGACAACGCCCCCCTGGTCGTCGGCCTGAAGAAGTACCACCACGACAACCCCAAGGTGGCGGCCAAGCAGGCGGTCTACCTGGGCAGCCCCCAGGTCGTCCCGTCGCCCGCCATGCGGGCCAGCCCGGAGGCGGTCCTCCAGGCCATGTGGCAGCCGGCGGTGCCCGCCACGGTGGCCGGGTGCTGGCACCGGATGGGGCCGAAGGAGTACACGACGTACGCGATCGTGACGGAGCTGAAGCTGACCGCCGGCCAGCCGAGCGAGCTGGCCCGGCGGACGCTCCGCTACCACCCGGCGTGGCCGGCCCTGTCGTTCCTGGCCGGGCTGGACGAGGACGCGGCGTGCAGTCTGGTGGCCGAGATCATCGAGCCGCGGTGGTTCCGCCACCCGTTCCGGCCGACCCGCCTGACGCGACTGAACTCGTACCTGGGGCTGACCCCGGGTAACATGGCGGCATTCGTGAGCGGGGGCGAGGGCGAGCGGAACTACGCCCGCGCCCAGACGGTGCTGGCGACCTGGGCCAACGGGTACAAGCACTCGATGGCCGGGCCGGGCGGCTTCCTGCACCGGATCGCCGGGCTGTCGCCGGCCGGCGAATACCACCTCGGCCTGCTGAAGGCGTGCGAGCGGTTCACGCGGTTCCTGTTCGAGGTGTGGACGGCCGAAAGTGCGGCCAACCAAGAGGTTCAGTTCGACCCCGGCCTGTTCTTCAAGAAGCCGGACGAGGTCACCGGGTACGAAATCCACCGCCGGGCACTCCGTGTTTGAACACGGTCGGCGGACTTGGTAAAATGACCGACCGCGGGCGAAGGAGCGCCAGCCATGAGGGAACTGACTGTACGGATTCAGTTCACCAAGCACAGCCTCGGGAACGTGAAGGCCAGGGACGATTCGGGGCGGTTCGTGCTGCCCCGCTCCCCCGAGGGGTTCGTGCTGTTCCTGCCGACGTGGCACCACGCCAACATGCGGCTGTCCGCGCAGGTGCTCGGGCGGCACCAGGACGAGGTCGAGAAGATCTGCTGGGACATTCGGGTGGACGGTGCCGTGCGGCACGACCCGTGGTTCAGGCGGTACTACAAGACCACGGCGGGGAAGAAACGGTACGCGCTGCACGAGGCGTTCTGGCCGGGGCAGGTGGTTGGCCTGCACTGCGTGGTCCCGAACCCGATCGGCGACGACGACCTGCGGCGGCTGATGCAGCTCGCCGGTCAGTACCGGGGCCTGAGCCCGTGGAAGCCGGGCGAGTTCGGGCTGTTCCAGGTGGACCAGATTTTGCCGCGGCGGATGCCGCGGGCGGACGGAGAAGGAATCATGACGCGCGGGGCCGACCGTGCCCTGCGGACGATCGAAGAAGAAACTCGTGAGGTGTTAAAACACTCGGGGCCGAGCTGATCGCTAGTCAGCACGGCCCCGAGGTGCGGTTGGGCAGGCTCCGGTGGTTTGCGTCCCGAGGAAGCCGTCCTCAGTCACCACTATAGCCAACCCCACCCGCCGTTGCAACATCCTGGCACGACCAGAGGAGTTGTACGGCCCATGCCGAAGACCATTCGTCTCCTCCGCACGGAGGGGAACTACTTCCTTGTCGAACCGACGACCACCATCGTCGGCAAGATCCTGGCGAACACGTTCACCTACGAGTACCGGGAGAAGCTCCGCGGCCCCGAACTCGTCGCCGCCCGTAAGGCCAAGACGGGGGCCATCCGGGTCGAGCACATCGAGTGCTTCGACTACGACCAGCAGGGGCGGATGGTGCTCGCCTACGGGTTCGCCCAGCGGACCTGTGCCGTGCTCCGGGAGCGCGGCTACAAGGTCGAGTTCATCGACCGCCCGCCGACGAAGCGCGAGCTGCGGGTGTTCGACCCGAACTTCGACAACGTGCTCCGGCAGGCGACGCTCCGGCACCGCCAGGACGAGTTCCTCGTCAAGGTGGCGGCCAACCCGATCGGCCGGTTCGACTGTGCCCCCGGGTACGGCAAGTCGTTCCTGATCGCCCTCATCGCCATCATGTTCCCGTACGCGACGATCTGCGTCGTCTCCCGCCGGGTCCAAGTCCTCCGCGACCGCATCTACCCCGAACTCCTCGGCATCATCCCCGACGTCGGCATCCGCGGCGGCGGCAAGAACGTCGAGGGCCGCCGCCTCATGTGCTACACGTCCGGCTCGGTGCAGCACGCGGTCGGCCGGAAGTGGGACATCGTCATCGTGGACGAGTGCCACGAGGCCGCGTCCGACGACGCCGCCTACAAGCTGGCGATGTTCGACGGCCGCCCGCGGATGTTCGGCCTGTCCGGGTCGCACGACATGCGGTGGGACGGCAAGGACATGCGGTGCGAGGCCCTGTTCGGGCCGGTGCTGATGCGGGTCGGCTACCAGGAGGGCGTCGAGCACGACATGCTGGTGCCGATCACCGTGCACTGGCGGGACGTGGTGATGGACGTGGACCCGTGCGAGGCGTTCGAGGACACGCCGAAGAAGCGGTGGGGGCTGTGGCGGAACGCCGACCGCAACGCGCTGATCGCCGCCGACTGCCGCCGCCACCCGGGCGAGCAGGTGATCGTCACCTGCGAGTCGGTGGAGCACATCGTCCACCTGAAGCAGCTCGTGCCCGAGGCGACCCTCGTGTACGCGGTGGACGGGATGGAGAAGCCCAGCCGGCACGACCCGGAGGGGCCGGCCCGGCGGGAGAAGTACATCGCCGCCGGGCTCATCCCGGAGGACGAGCCGCGGATGACCGCCGAGCGGCTCCAGGGGCTGCTGGTGGCCTTGCAGGCGGGCCAGCCGGGCATCTTCATCTGCACCGGCGTCATCAACGTCGGGGTGGACCTGAAGCACTGTCAGGCCGTGTGCCGGGCCGAGGGCACCGCGAGCGCCATCATGGACACGCAGGTGCCGGGCCGGGTGAGCCGGGTGAACGGGACGAAGACCGAAGGCATCGTGTACGACTACCGCGACCAGTTCAACGTCGGGTTCCAGCGGAACGCCACCAGCCGGTCCAAGAACTACGCCAAGCACGGGTGGACGCAGGTGGTCCCGGAGGGCGACGCGACGCTGAAGAAGCTGGTCGCCAGACAGGCGAAGAAAGGTAGGGTTGCATGAGCGACCGCGGCAAGACGCCGGACAACAGCCGCCGGCCGCCGCCGGGTGCCCGGCGGAAGCAGGCCGCCCCGGGCGGCACGACCCCGGCCGAACGCAAGCTGGCCCGCTACATCCGGGCGAGCTACGCCGTCAACCGGTCGGCCTTCGAGAGCCTCAAGGCCGGCGGCGAGGTGGTGTGGAAGGTGCCGAAACGGTACGACGGGGTGGCCCCGCGGACGGTGGACCCGCAGGACGCCGGCAAGGAGGTCAAGAACGTCTGGTACGAGATGGCCCGGTGGTTCATCCGGCAGAACCTGGACGCCGTGTCGTTCATCCAGTACGTGTTCGCCCGGCAGGATCTGACCAAGCGGGTGCCGGAGCCGCCGCAGGTGTGCAACGAGGTGTACCTGACGGGCTACCGGGAGTACGTCGAGAAGGGGGCGATCGAGATCATCTCGAACGCCTTCGAGGCCGAAACCCGGGTCGCCCACGCGGCCTTCCAGAAGTACCGGGACATGTTCGGGGCGCTGGGCCAGCCGCAGGCGGCCGGGACGCGGTGGACGGTGACGCAGAACGTGCTGCTCGACCGCTCGCTCCCGCTGTCGTACCTGTTCCGCTACATCCTGGCCCTGTCGAGCGCGAAGGACGCCGGGCAGGCGGGCGACGACGCCGCCAAATTACGTTTTTTAGGACTGGCCGCCCGGTTCTACGACCGGGCCGTGATCCAGTTCAGCCTCCACCGGGAGGCGTACGCGGAGCACTGGAAGCGGTGGCTCCCGAAGACATTCCCCGAAGACGCAGACCGCCGATACGCGGCGTTGGCTCACAACGAGGAGACGGGCGATGAAGACGAAGAAATCCGGCGACAAGGGTAAGTCGGCCGACCCGATGTCGAAGGTGGTCGTTAGCGAACGCATGCGGCTGGAGATGCTCGGCATCGCCATCCGCAACACCGACGCCTTCCTCACGATCCGCGAGCGGCTCGACGCATCCACGATGCGGCGGGTGAGCCAGTCGTACGCCGCCATCTGGCAGGCGGTCGGGGAATACTACGACGCCAACGACGCGCTGCCGGACCGGTCGATCCTGACCGCCGAGGTCAGCCGGGTGCTGGAGGACGAATACTTCACCCTCACCCCGGCCCAGGAGGACCAGCTCGCCGACCTGCTCGACGCGATGTTCGACGACACGGCGTACAAGAAGCCGGTCGAGACGAGCCGCGAGCACGCCAAGTGGGCGGTCGAGACGGCCCAGAAGCTCCTGATCCAGCTCGCCGCCGAGGAGATCAAGGAGAAGCTCGACGACCCGCACACGCTGGTCGAGATGCCGACCATGCTCCAGGCCATGACCGAGCAGGTCGGGGCCATCCAGAGCATGTCCGCCTCCCGGAGCGGGGAGCTGTTCGCGACCGGCTGGGACGTGATCGAGCAGAAGCCACTGTTCTCGACCGGGCTCAAGATCATCGACGAGTTCATCGGCGGGATGCGGTCGGCCGAGGTGTACGGGGTGTTCGGGCCGTACGGCTCGTGCAAGACGACGCTCGCCGTGCAGGCGGTCGTCGCCGGGGCCGACCAGTGCGCGAACCTGTGGGAGGCCGCCCTCGCCGCCTACACCACCGCCCTGGCCGCGTGGAAGGCGGCCAAGACCGGGCCGAAGCCGCGGCGGCCCAAGCGGCCGATGGTCGTGTACGCCAGCTACGAGACGCCCGTCGGCGAGTTCCGGGAGCGGTGCCTCGCCGTCTCGGCCAACGTCCCTCGCAGCGAACTCATCAAGATGGACCACCGCGGCGTCAAGTCGCTCCGCGGCCCCACCGACGAGCCCAAGCCCTACGAGAAGGAGTTCTACGCCGGCCACATCGCCGAGAAGATCCCGTTCCCCTGCGAGCAGGCCCGGGTGATGGCGAACGCCGCCCGGCTGAACAAGTACGTCGTGTTCCTCGACATGACGGGCAAGACCGAGGAGCGGCAGCAGAAGGGCAAGGGCGCGGTCCCCGAGCTGGCCCTGGAGCTGCGGTTCGAGATGAAGGAGCGGAACGCCAAGCTGTACTGCCTGTGGCTCGACCACGCCGCGTCCATGTGCGAGGAGTACATGATCGCCAAGGAGACGGACGCCGCCGACCGGCGGGTCATCCTCCGGCGCATCCCCAAGCAGCTCGGCACGCTCATCGCCGGGCCGCTCGACGCCCCGGTGTTCGTCCTCCAGCAGCTCTCGGGCGAGGCGAACAGCCGCAAGACGACGGCCGACATCCACCACACCGACTCCGACGAGTGTAAGTCGTTTGCCATGTACCTCGACTTCGCCATCACCACCACCCGGCCGAACGCCGAGCAGGTGTGCATCTTCCGGTGCACCAAGCACCGGCGGACGCCGCCCCTGCCGCACAAGTTCATCCGCGTGGTCGGCGACTACAACCGGGTCGAGGACGTGTCGAACTTCTACACGCTGGAGGGCGGCGGGCTGGGCATCGTGTCCAAGAGCACGGCCAACGCGGTGCAGACGGCAGAGGAGGCCGACGCCGCCATCGACCCGACCGACAAGCCCGCCAAGACGAAGAAGAAGGGCAAGGAAGCGTTCGACGTGCACATGTGACAGACCTGGAGGGTCGCCGAAGATGCCAGACCTACTCAACCCCGTCCTCTACCGCCGGCTGAAGCGTGCGTTCAAGCACGACCCGAAGCTGACGAGCGAGGGCGAGGCGATGGTGTACGAGAAGCGCCGCGACATCTACCTGCCCGGGGAAAAGTTCCACTACGACTTCATCCAGGGCGGGGAATACTACCGCGTCTGCTGCCCCTACTGCTACGACACCCGCTACCGGCTGTACGTGTCGCACATGTTCGGGAAGAAGGACCGCGACGGCGTCCCGATGACGTTCCTCGCGGTGTGCTACAACGAGAACTGCCTGGAGAATTGGGAGCACCGCCGGCACTTCCTGGACGCCCTGCGGCACTGGGACGGGCTCAGCGACGCCGACATCGGCCGGGGGATCACCCTCACCGACGAGCAGCTCGTGTTCGACTGGCCGGGGCCGGTTACGCGGATCGACCAGCTCCCGGACGACCACGACGCCGTGGCCTACGTCCGGGGCCGCGGGTTCTCTACGGAGATTCTCGGCCGGTACTACGGGGTGGCGTACTGCCACCACTCGGTACACTTCTACGCCGCCAAGCGGCTCATCGTGCCCGTCTACGCGGACGGCGAGATGAAGGGGTGGCAGGCGCGGTACGTCGGCGAGCTGCGGTGGAAGAACAAGGACAAGCAGGACTCGCTGCCGCCGAAGTATTACACCTGCCCGCGGATGAAGCGGTCCAAGCTGATCGGCAACTTCGACAACGCCCGCAAGTACAAGACGATGGTCCTCGTCGAGGGCTGGTTCGACGTGTTCGCGTGCGGCCCGTGGACCGGGTGCATCTTCGGCAACTTCACGTCCGCGTACCAGCGGCGGATGCTGATCGAGGAGGCCAAGGCGAACGGCCAGTCGGTCGTGTTCATGCTCGACCCGGAGGAGTTCGAGAGCGAGTCGTCCGTGCTCGCCATGAGCGAACTCGCCCGCGAGCTGCCGGCCAAGTTCGCCGCCGTCAAGCTGCCCGCGGGCACCGACCCGGGTGCCCTGGGCCGGCCGTTCCTGCTGGACTACATCACCGCGTCGGCGGCCGAGCAGGGCGTCGAGGTGGCGTTCGCGAAGCGGGGGGCGTAATGGACGTCGAACCGGTACGCCGCCGCATCCTGAGCGAGCGCCGGGAGCGGCTCATGGCCCTCCAGCGCGAGATCGACCGGATGGTCGGTCGGGACGGGATGTACCCGCTGGACGCCCCGGGCATGCCGTACCCGGGGCCGAACTTCCTGCGGGCCGCCAACAGCGAGATCGAGGACGACACCGTCCTCAAGCCGGGCAAGGACGGGACGGTGTTCACCCCGGGGGAGCGGCTCGAACACCTGTACCGCCGGGCGCTCCGCGAGCCGGGGTTCACCCTGCCCATCGCGATGCGGGGCGGGGCGAACAAGCAGGTCATCTTCGTCCCCGGGCACATCTGGGGCGAGGGCATCGACGAGTACGTCGCCAGCATGACCAACTGGGACGTCTCGCCCAAGCCGGTCACCGGCCCGCAGCCGGCCGACGTGATGGTCATCGGCAAGATGCCGTGGCGGGACGAGACGAAGGACGGGCGGAACCTGATCGGCCCCAGCGGCGACCAGTTCCTGTCGCTGTGCGACAAGGTGCACCTCAAGGGGGTGCACCGGTGGTACGTCACGAACGTCTTGAAATTCATGCCGCCCGACGGCAGCACCAACGTCCAGAAGTACCTCAAGGACTGCCTCCCGCTCCTGCACCAGGAGCTGCGGATCGTCCGCCCGCGGTTCATCCTCTGCCTCGGGGCCGACGCCTCGACGGCCCTCCTCGGCAAGCAGTACAACGTCGGCTACATGGACGGCCGGGTGGTAACCCACTCGTACCTCATCAACCCGGAGAAGGGCGGCGACCCGCAGTACCACGTCGCCCAGGTGATGACCGTCGTGCACCCGGCCCAGGTGCTGCGGGCCGGGGCCGACATGGCGCGGGTGCTGGAGCGCGGGCTCCAGCGGTTCAAGCTGCTGATCGAGGGCGGCGAGTTCGACAAGGAGGAGGAGGGGCTCGACCACCGGGTGTGCGCCTCGTACGAGGAGGCCATCGAGCTGGTGCGGGAGGCCGAGGAACACTTCCGCGGGCGGAAGAAGGCCGACCGGGCCGTGGCCGTGGACGCCGAGTGGGAGGGCCAACACCCGGTCAACCCGGGCAGCTACGTCCGCACCGTCCAGCTCGCGTGGAAGGCCAAGCAGGCCGTCTGCTTCAAGCTCCGCAACGCGGGCGGGTCGATCGCGTTCAAGGACAAGGACGGCAAGCCGGCGGTCAAGCGGCTGATGCGGCTGCTGACCAACTTCATGAAGGGGAAGCGGGCCGTCGGGCACTTCCTCGTCGCCGACCTGGAGTGGTTGCAGCACGAGGGGTTCGACCTGCTGCCGGCGTTCAAGGTGCCGCTGTTCGACCAGGGCACCCTGAAGGCGTGGCAGCGGTGCGCGCTGGGGGAGGGCGGGGCCGACACCGCCATGATGGCCCACGCGATCGAAGAAACCGCGATGCTCGGCTTGGAACACCTGACGATGCGGTACACGACCGCCCCCAGGTACGACATCCCGCTGCACGACTGGCGGGTCAAGCGGGCCGCCGAGCTGAAGGCCGACGCCAAGAGCCTGGAGGGGTACGGCGAGTGCCCGGACGAGATCCTCGTCCCCTACGCCTGCTACGACGCCGACGTCACCCTGCGGCTGTTCTACGCGCTCCGCCCGCTGCTCGACTGCGACTACTACGGCCAGTGCGCGTGGGAGCCGTTCTGGGAGTCGATGGTCATCCAGCCGACGATCCTGGAGATCCACCAGACGGGCATCAAGGTGGACAAGAAGCGGGTGGAGATCCTCACCCACCACTTCCTCACCGCCCGCGGGAACGTCGAGAACCTCATCAAGGGCGACGCGAAGTGGGACGAGGCCGACAACTCGTTCAACATCCGCTCGGTGCAGCACGTCAAGGAGTACCTGTTCGGCCACGAGCTGAACGGCAAGCTCACCAAGGACGGCAAGCCCGTCCGGCTGCGCCCCCCGGGTGCCCGCTCGCTCGGCGTCCAGCCGCTGCTCGACACGTCGAAGCCGCCGAACCGGTGGGCCGACCTCGTCGCCAAGGGGAAGGAGCAGGAGCACTCCCCGGGCACCGGCAAGATGATCCTGGCCATCCTGGCCCAGGACAACCCGCACGTCGCCCTGGAGATCAACCGCATCCGGGACTACCGGTTCCTGGATCAGGTGCTCAAGAGCGTGCTGCGGAAGCCGAAGGAGAAAGACCCCCCGAAGAAGCCCCGCAAGGGCCGCAAGAAGAAGGGGGCCGACGAGCAGCCGTCGCTGTTCGCCGAGCCGCAGCCGCCGCGGGAGCCCACCATCGACGGCCTGTACGACGCCGACGGGGCGGTGCTCGGGTCGTACATCGAGGACGACAACGGCGAGCTGGTGTACGAGGCCGGGCTGCCGGCGTCGATCGACTGGGACGGGGCGGTGCGGACGCACCTGTACCCGACCGCCGAGACGGCCCGCTGGAAGTCGGCCCGGCCGAACCTCCAGAACATCTCGAAGCAGCGGGACGCGGACTACACGCGACTGCTGACCAAGGAGCACTACAAGCACAAGCTGCGGTCGATCCTCCGCGCCCCGCGCAAGGGCGAGTGGATTTACAACCCGCTGACCCGCACGTTCGAGGAGGCCACCGAGGACTACGTCCTGATCGAGGCCGACTACAAGGGGGCCGAGCTGTACGGCATGGCGATCATGGCGGGCGACCCGCTGATGATCGAGCACGCCCAGCGGAACCAGCTCGACGACGGGGAGACGCCGGGCAAGCCGAAAGACCCGCTGTTCTACGACATCCACTCCAACGTGGCGGTCATGGCGTTCCGGCTCCCCTGCGAGCCGACCAAGGCGGGGCTGAAGTCGATCGGCAAGAGCCACCTGCGGACGATCGCCAAGAACGTGATCTTCGGCATCGCCTACGGGCGGCAGGCCAAGGCCATCGCCCTGGCCGCCCGCGAGCAGAACGTCAACGTCTCCGTCGAGGAGGCGCAGAAGGTCATCGACACCATCTTCGCCATGTACCCGAAGCTGGTGCCGTTCTTCAAGGCGTGCTCGGAGCGGGCGCTCGACCACCAGTGGCTGTGCCACTGCTTCGGCCGCATGCGGCGGTTCCCGAACGCGACCGACTTCAAGCTGGAGGGCGAGTTCGAGCGGCAGGCGATGAACTTCCCGATCCAGGGCATGATCGCGTCGTGCCTGGACCGCGGGGTGGCGTACCTGACGCACGCCCGCGACGAGCTGGTGGCGACGTACGGCGAGCGGATCTTCGAGTGGCAGCTCACGATCCACGACGCGATCCTGCTGCGGGCCAAGCCGAAGTACGTGGACTACATCTGCCGCCAGCTCATCCCGTGGGCCATGTGCGAGCGCGTGCCGATCTACCCGACCACCCTCGACGGGGTGCCGACGGGCGGCGGCCCCTACTACCTCGGCACCGATACCGAGGTGGCCGAGTGGTGGGGCGAGAAGCTGACCCAGGAGCGGTGCGGCCAGCTCGGGATTCCGGTCGAGTATGGTCAGGCGGTGTGAGGCCGGCTACAATGACCCCGCTGCGGAGGTGTCTAGGTGATCGCAGCAGTTCCGCCCCCCGCACAACCGGGGGCGATGGCCGCAACGGCGGACACGACGGTGCCGAACTACTCCACGCAAAACCTGCTTGAGCGGGCTCGTGCGTCGCGCGAGCGGTTCAAGGACTACGTCGCCGGGCGGCTCGACGGCTTCGCGGCCCGGGACGCGGCCCGCCGCCAGCGGAACGCGCCCGTGGTGGCGTTCCTGGGCATGGGGCGGGCCGGTAAGGACACGTCCGCCGAATACTTCTGCCTGCGGACCGGCCTCCACTACGCAGGTAGCAGTTCGTCGATGGTGCTGCCCATAATCGCGGACAGCATCGGGATTCCCCCCGAGCAGGCGTGGGCGGAGCGCCACTCGAACCGGCCGTTCTGGATCGAGTGGTGCCACGCCTTCCGGCACGACGACCCGGCCACGCTGGTGAAGATGTGCCTGGGCGTCGGCGACGTCGTCGTCGGCGTCCGCGGCAAGATCGAGCTGCACGACGTGCAGCAGAAGAAGCTGATCGACTACACCGTGTGGGTGGACAACCCCTCGGTGCCGGTCGATCCGACGGTCGAGTTCGGTGTCGCAGACTGTGATTTCTCCATCCCCAACCGCGGGGGCGTGACGGACCTGTACCGGCGCATCGACGTGCTGGTGCGGGCTCTGCGCTCGCCCCACTTCCTGACGGAGAGGACGTAGACATGGCGAAGGGCAACCAGCCGGCCCCGGACAGCACCCCGGCGGCCGGCGGCGGGGGGCACCGCATCAAGCGGGCCATCGCCCCCCGGACGAACGACGACTACGACAGCCGCACGGTGCGGAAGAACCGGGGCGGCAACCAAGCCGGCCTGTTCCAGAACGTGTTCAACCAGAAGGTCGGCCGCGTCATCACCTTCCAGGGGTTCGGCGACCAGGGGGAGATGAGCACGTTCCGGCCGTTCGCGCCGCTCGACAAGGAAGACCCGGGCAACCTGCTGGCCTCCGGCCGGCAGTCGCTCGACCCCGGGCACTTCTCCCACTGGCAGCGGGCCTACATGGTCGCGAAGTGGGTCGGGCTGAAGGAGGACGGGTGCGAGAAGGTGACGATCTGCCTGGGCAAGCCGGGCGACGCGAACTGGGCGAAGCGGCCGTACTACCTCCTCCAGAAGCGGGTGTTCCAGGCGAAGAAGGGCAAGCTCATGGACGGGCTCGCCAACAAGTTCAAGATCCAGTGGCTGTCGCTGCTGGAGGGTGACTCGCACGGCGGTGCCCCGCTGCCCAACCCGGGCGAGCTGTTCTTCGTGCAGTGCGCCGTCTACCGCGGCGCGGTGTACGACATGGACAAGAAGAAGAACATCTTCGTCAACTACCTGGAGCAGCGGGACGAGCCGCTGGGGTTCAAGGACGAAGACCCGCTGCCGATCTTCGTGCTCTCCAAGAGCACGGGGTACAAGCTCATCACCGGGCACGAGGGCAGCGAGAAGCGGTCGTCCATCGACGCGCTGCTGGACCGCCGCAAGAAGGACTACGACCCGGAGTCGGAGGACGTCAACGAGGTCTTCCACTACGGCGACCCGGTCGGCCAGTTCGACCCCGACACCCGCACCCTGGCGGGCGGCGTGTTCGTCAACCTGTTCATGCCGTACAAGGGCATGCCGGTGCCCGGGTTCTCGACCTGGGACGGGGAGATGGACGAGTTCCAGGGCTACGAGGCCCAGGTGCTCCGCAAGTTCAAGCGGCCGGACGGCGAGGTCATCACCGCCGACTGCACTGAGGCCCAGACCGACCAGATGTTCAACAAGGGTCAGTTCTGGGATTCGAGCGCCCCGGGGAAGGAGGACGGCCTCATCCGCGAGGTGTCGATGGAGGAGGAGGCGTTCCTCCTCGCCAAGGCGTTCAAGAAGGAGCCGCACCTCCTGCACTACTGCTGGGCGGACCACCCGGAGTGGTTCACCGACGAGGTCAAGGGCGTCCTGGGCAACCGGGCGTCGGCCGTGAACCCGAAGGCCCGCGTGCCGGACGACGAGGAGCTGACCGCCGCCGGGGACGACGAGGTCGAGCCGGAGCCGGAGCCGCCGCCGGCCCCGCGGAAGGACCGGACCGTGGCCGGGGCCGTCGGCCAGAAGCCGGCCACCCGGAAGGCCCCCGCCCGTGCCCCCGAGCCGGAGCCCGAGGAGGAGGAAGACGCCGAGGACGCCGACGTCGCCGCCGCCGAGGCCGAGGCCGGCGAGCCCGAGGGCGAGGAGCCGGAACCCGCCGAGGACGAGGAGCCGGAGGCCGAGGAGCCCGAGCCCGCCGAGGACGAGGAGCCGGAGCCGGGCGACGAGGAGGAGCCGGAACCGGAGCCGGAACCGGCCCCCAAGCCGCGGGCCAAGCCGGCGGCTGCCAAGCCGGCCGCCGCCCCCGCCGCGGTCAAGAAGCCGGCCCCGCGGCAGGCGGCCGACATGGAGTTCTTCGAGGACGTGCCGGCCACGCGGCCGGCCGCCAAGCCCGCGGCCAAGCCCGCGGCCAAGCCGGCCCCCAAGCCGGCGGCCGAGGCCGAGGACGACGACGAGAACGCGGCCGTGAACGCCGACCCGGCGTTGACGGCGAAGGCCGCCGAGACGGCCATGCAGAAGAAGATGGCCGCCTCCGCGGCGGCCGGCGACCGGGCCGGTGCCCGCACGAGCGCGGCCAAGCCGGCCCCCAAGCCGGCCCCGCCCGCCGCGAAGGGCGGCACGGCGACCAAGCCGAAGGCCGGCAAGTAGCCGGCACCCTGGCGTGACGTAGACCTGTCTGGCTTCACGGGGGCGGGCGTCCGGCCCGCCCCCTCTTTCCGACGGAGAACTCATGGCCCGGATCAAGCGAGACGTAGCCCCGCGCAAGCTCGAAACGGAAGCCCGCGGCACCAACCCCGACCCCAACGGGTACGAGGACGAGGAGGACGACGCCCCCGTGGCCGCCGCGGCGGTGAAAGACTTCTTCGCGGACGACGACGAGCCGGCGGCCCCGGCGGTCGTCGTGGAGGGCAGCGAGGACGAGGAGCTGACGCTCCCCAAGCGGCACGAGAAGCCGGCCGCCGAGAAGAAGAAGCCCAAGGCCGAGGCCGCCCCGACCTCGACCGCCTTGGTGATCCCGCAGCGGCGGGTGATCGCCCTGGCCCCGGTGGGCACCAAGAAGCTGACCAAGAAGCAGCAGCAGTCGCTGCTCGACTTCCGCACGATGGGCAAGGCCCGCGAGTCGCGGATGGACCTGATCGCGAAGGGCATCCGCGACCGGTTGCGGACCAAGAACCTGTTCACCGGCGTCTACAGCGGCAAGGAGTCGAAGGACTTGGTGGTGGGCATTCCGGTGCCGAGCCTCGCGGTCGAATTCCTGCTCGCCAACGACGTGCTCCCGCTGTCGATCATCATCCAGCTCGTCGCCAAGTGGGGGACGGGCAAGAGCGGCCTCGTGGCCGACATGTTCCGCTGGTTCGACGACGCGGGCGGGATGGGGTTCCACATGGAGAACGAGACGAAGTTCTCCCCGGAGTGGTTCGAGTCGTTCATGGGCAGCGCGTGCTTCGACCGGCTGACGCCGCAGCGGTGCACGTCGATCGACGACTGGCAGGCCCGGCTGACCGCCTCCATCGACTACATGAAGGCGGCGATGACGGGCACCGCCGAGAACCCCGGGCCGGGCCGCACGTTCCCGGTCATGTACTCGGTGGACTCGATCATGGGCAAGCTGACCGCCGAGTCGCAGAAGAAGATCCAGGAGGAGGGGTTCGCCGGCCGCGGGTTCCCGATCGAGGCCCTGGCCATCTCCCGCTACCTGTCGAGCGTGCCGAGCTGGCTCGACGGCTGGCCGTTCCTGCTCGTCCTGGTGAACCACCTGAAGGAGAAGCAGGACGACAACGGCAACAAGCAGCGGTCCACGGCCGGCGGCTCCGCGACGAACTTCCTGGAGACGTTCGAGCTGGAGATGAAGAAGACCAAGTCCAAGATCGAGGCCGAGGCGTTCGACGGGTTCCAGGTGGACATCACCTGCATGAAGAACTCGCTGGGCGTGACCGGCCGCACCATCACCACCCGCGTCCTGTGGTGGGAGGAGGAAGACCCCAACAGCCCCGACGAGTGGAAGCAGAAGTCGGTGTGGGACTGGGACTGGAGCACCATCCGGCTGCTGTACTCGATCCTCCACGTCAAGGGGGCCAACCCGAAGCTGAAGAAGAACCTCCAGGAGGCCGACTTCCACCTCGAATGCCCGAGCGTCTCGGACGTCGAGAACCGGGCGTGGTCCAAGACGCTCGGCATGACCAAGGACGACGCCCTCCCCTGGAACGAGGTGGGGGCGATGATCCGGGGCAACGCGGAGGTGACGAACACCCTCCGGCACGCCCTGCGGATCAAGCGGCGGGCGTTGCTGGCCGGGGACTACCTCAGCCGGCAGACCGAACTGGCAGGAGACATGTAACGTGGCCATGCCCGAAGACAAGAGGGCACGGATCGTCCGCAGCGCCCAGGAGCACCTGGGCGAGAACGCGGCCCGCTGGGAGGAGGCGTTCGAGGAGGACCGCGTCAAGTTCGTCCTCGCCCGGTGCGGCCTCGGCCACGAGAAGTGGACGCTGCTGAACGCCTCGCGGGCGGCCTACGGCCGGCCGCGGCTCACGTTCAAGCTGTTCAACGACGCCTTCCCGACGTTCCCGATCCTCATGGGGGCGAGCCGGCTGAACGGCGTGAAGCTCCACGAAGACCCGAAGGCGTCGCTCCCCGAGTGGTTCAACCACTTCGACCGGACGCCCTTCTTCAAGGCGTACGGCGAGTTCTACGAGCAGGTGGCGGACGCCGCGAACAACCGGGCCGTCGGCCTCGTTTTCCCGCGGAACCGGATCAGGGGAGCGCTGATCGTGCACGACGGCGGCTTGGAAGACTACTGGCTTCACGGTACAGTGGTCACCTACACCGGCGGCACACGAGAGAAACCGTTCCGCATGTACGTCCAGGCGTTCGCCCCGCTGGTGGAAGCCATCCACAACAAGGGCCACGGCTGGAAGCCGGGCGTGTAGCCCGGCCGTCTCAATTTCGTTATTTGAACCCCGAGGACGCAGACCCATGTCCGACAAGACCCAGGCCCTCGACAAGGCCACCCCGGCCGCCCCCGCGGTCGCGTTCGAGAAGGCGCGGCAGAAGCTGCTCGCCGAGATGACCGAGCCGACCCAGCAGATCGCGCAGGAGTGCGACACGATGCTGGACAAGGGGAACCGCGGCATCACGCGGACCTTCTACAACATCGGCGCGCGGATGGTCGAGGCCCTGGACGAGGCCAAGCAGGGGGAGTACGGGTCGAACGCCGCGAAGCAGCTCGCCTCCTACATCAGCTACTTCGAGGGCGACACCAACAAGCTGTACAACCTGCGGCAGGTGGCGATCACCTTCGACGAGGCGTTCGTCAACGAATACTCGGAGAAGAAGATCGGCAAGGGCGAGCACATGTCGATCGAGCACTGGGTGCAGCTCTCCCGGATCGCCAAGCCGGCCGAGCGGCAGAAGATGCTCGACGCGGTCGTCACCCACGGCCTGTCGGCCGCGGAGGTCGCCCGCCGCATCCGCTCGGGCGAGGTGCAGGCCAAGAACATCCGGGGCGGTGGCCGGCGGGTGGCCCCGCCCAGCAGCCTGCTCAGCGGGCTGGAGAAGCTGCGGGCCGACTCGCTGAAGGTGACGAACTACCTGAAGATGTGCGACAAGCACGTCTTCGGCAAGATCGCCAGCATGGCGGTCGCCGACTTCAGCGACACCCTGGTGGCGAAGCTGGAGGCGGACAAGGCCGAGCTGGCCACCCTCCGCACGAAGCTGGACGAGGCGGACAAGTCGATCGACGCCTGCCTCGTCCGCGGCAAGAAGGCCCTCTCCGAGAAGGAGGCCAAGAAGGCGGCCGAGGCGAAGGCCGCGAAGGCGGGCAAGGCCACGCCGGCCAAGCCGGCCGCCAAGCCGGCGAAGCCCAAGGCCGCCAAGCCCAAGATCAAGGCCAAGCGGCCGGCCGCCGCCACCGCGTCGGCGTAACCAGGAGACGGCCGTGTTCAACACCCAGTGGATCGACGTGCGGCAGCATCTGGCGTCGGGGCAGCAGCCGGTGTTCCTCCTGGAACGCCCGCTGCTGCACGGCCAGTCTTCCAAAGGCGGCGTCTTCGGCATCGCCGAAGTGGCCCGCGTCGGCGACTACTGGGTGCCCGAGGACGACCCCATCACGGGGGACGGGAAGTGGGCGGTCTGCCGCAGCGGGACGCACGTCCGCGTCCCGATTCTCGCGTACCGCACCCAGGAGCGCGCCCTGGCCTCGATCTGGGGCCTGGGCGTGCAACTCGGGCTGGCGGCCCTGGCGTCGATCCGGCAACATACCTCGGACCCGCCGACGGAACTGCACATGATCCTGGGGCACGAGTGTTCCGACCTCGCCCCCCAGTTCTCGGCGTTCCGGTGCTACGTGGGCATCGCCATCAGGACGAAGTAGGAGGTTTGCCGTGGCCGACGACCAGCCGCAGGACACGCCCGAGATGCCGCCGGCCGACCGGCCGCGGGGCATCGCCGGCATGCTCGACGGGCTCAACGCGACGTTCAACGACCTGGAGCGGTACGTGGCGGGGTACAACACCCTGACCCGGGCGTACCAGACCGTGACCAACAGCCTGCCGCCGGGTGCCCGCCCGAAGGGGCTGATGATCTCGTTCAAGGGGTCAACGGACGACCAGCACGCCATCGACGTCAACATCGACATCCAGAAGCACGTCCACCCGGAGTACGCGGGTCACGTTATCGCGCCCCTCGCCAACGGGCAGGCAATGGGCATGCTGGCCGCCGTCAACGAACTCCTCAAGGGGGGCGAGGAGTTGAAGGCGTTCATCGAAGCCGCCCTGGGCTTCAACCAGCAGCCCGCCGCCCCGCAACCGCCGGCCGCCCGTGCCGGCTGAGCCGACATGACCGAAACCGAGCTGCACGAAAACCTGCACCCCGACGACGGCTACCGGGTGGTGGTGGTGGACAACCGCCCCATCTCGGTAGCCGTTTACGGTGAGATCTTCGCCAAGGGTCGCAGCATCTCGACGCTGTTCCCCAACCTCCCCGACGCGGTCCTGCTGTACGAGGCCCGTGCCGAGCAGGGCCGCGAGTTCGGGGCCGCCCAGCGGGTCCAGCACTTAGCCGACGCCGTCTTCCGGTTCCTGAACACCGGCGGGACGCGCGAGGAGCTGGCCGAGACGCTCAAGACGCTGCGGCCCCTCATCGCGGCCCCGCTCACCATTCCCGACGGCTACTACCTGCTGGAGAGCTACCTCAACACGGACAACGTGTACGAGCACGTCTTCGTGAGCGACGCCCAGGACGAGGCGGTGGTGTGGGTGGAGAACACGTTCGTGGACCTCGTCCCGTGGCAGGAAATTGTCAGGAGGCTGGGCGACAATGGCAAACTCGACTCCGCAGCCTTCGTCGAACGACTCTACGCCGGGCGGGAAGAAGAAGATCTACGCGCTCTACCGGAAGGTGTCGATAGCGCAGGTGATCCGCCTGCGTGAGCGGCTGGCCGCCGTCATGCACGCGGAGGTCGCCGACGAGCAGGTGACGGGCGAGCGGTTCCAGCGGCTCGCCCAGGTGGTGTACGAGACGCTGCCGGCCGGGGTGGACTTCCAGGCCCTGCTGGACAGCCTGCGGGCGGTGACGGGCATGTGGCCGACCAAGGCCCAGCTCCGCGACCTCGCCCACCGGCTCGCCGGCAACGTCCCCGACCTGAAGGCCCGCCGGGCCGTCCCGGCGTGGGCGGTGCAGCGGCACTACGAGTGGGTGCCGCTGACCGTCACCCGCGTCCGCCGGGCCAAGAACGCGAGCGGCAAGATCGGGGTCACCGTCACCTTCAAGGTGATGGCCGGGTCCGCGTGCCCGCTGCTGATCGAGCGGTTCTGGTCTTCCAAGCAGTGCGCGTACTTCGCCCGGCACATGGGGTTCTCCCGGCCGCCGGCCCCCAACGCCAAGTACCCGCCCCGCTACCCGTACCTCGCCCCGGAGGAGTTCACGACCCTCCGGCTGTACGGCCTGCTCGACCCCAAGCTGTCGGGGGCCGAGCCGGTGTTCGAGAAGGTCCGCTTCCCGCCGTCGGTCCTCGCCTTCAACAAGGAGCAGCTCAAGTACCGCGCCCGCGGGCGGGGGTACGAGTGCCCGAAGCGGTTCCCGCTGACCGTCCGCTGCCACCGGTGCCCGATCGGGTACGAGGCGTGCAGGGTCGGGTGCCACGCCAAGACGTACGTGACGCAGGACTGCCCGCTGTGCAAGCAGGCCGCGCCGTTCGACCCGGAGCAGAAGTCCCCCTACTGTGTGAACTGCACGACCAAGGCCGTGTACGCGAAGGAGTAGACCGCATGCCAGTCAACGTGAGGCCGGAGACGTACTTCATCGGCTACCCGGCGATCAACATGGCCGAGATGGAGCGGTACTGCCGCGACACTGGCAACCTGGAGTTCGTGGACACCATCCACGCCGCCCGGCGGGACGGCGTCACCGACGCCGGCATCCTGTGCAGCTACTACGCGAAGCTGTGCTACCAGGCGCTCAAGGTGGGGCCGAACTTGAACGTGACGAAGGTCCGGGACATCCCGGACAACATCGCCGGCACCCTGAAGCAGGGGCACGGGTCGGTGTTCGAGCACGCGACGTTCAACTTCACGGTGACCAACTGCTCGCGGGTGTTCACCCACGAGGCAGTGCGGCACCGGGCCGGCACGGCGTTCAGCCAGACGAGCGGGCGGTACGTCCGCGGCGACCGGATCGCGTTCGTGTTCGACCCGATCCTCCGGCCGATCGAAACGATCGGGCAGCAGACGCTCGCGTCGTTGGAGCAGGTGTACCGGCACATGTGCAACGTCATGGGGCTCAACGGCGTGGCCGGCATCCGCGAGGCCCTGACCCGAGACGTGCTCTTGGACCCTGGCACTTGGATCAAGGCCACGCCGAGCGACAAGGAGCTGGACGCCTACCTGGAGTTCAGGTTTCCGGGCAAGTCGCGGCAGGACATCGACAACCTGCCGTTCAGCTACAAGAAGAAGGTGACGAGCGCCCTGCGCCGCTACCTGCCCAACGGGCAGTCGAACGAGATCGGGTTCTCGCTCAACGTGCGGGCCGTGCGGCACTACCTGATGCTGCGGACCGCGGCCGGGGCCGAGTGGGAGATCCGGGTCGTCGCCAACCAGATGTACGACCTCATCAAGGCCCGCCACCCGCACCTCCTGGCCGACGCCAAGGAGCGGGAGGCGGACGGGCAGCGGGAGATCTACGGCATGACGCTCCAGCCGTACGACATCGTGGTGGAGGAGCCGAAGACCCTGGCGGACTACACCCTGGAGGAGTTGCAGGCCGAACTCTCACGCCGGGCGGCCCCCGGCGTGATCGCCGTGTGAGAGGGGGTAACCGTGTTCGGGCAACAAACCGACGACGGCTCGATGGGGGTGGCCGTGGCCGCCTTCGTGATTACGGTGCTGGTGCTCGGCTACGGCTGGGCGTTCGGGCCGCTACCCACCCGGGTGCGGGCCAAGCGGCGGCCCGCCAGCGTGCCGCTGATGTCCGGCCCGGACGGTAAGCCGTGGGAGTGGATGCTGTGGGTCGGGGACGGCATGGCCCCGGCCGGGCCGCACCTGATCGGCACGCCCGTCAACATCGACGGGCGGACGGGCAAGGTGATCGACACGACGCAGTTGACCGTCCTCGTGGAGTGGGACCACTGACATGCCCTACGAAGTGCTGCACGAGAAGGTGATCGACGAGCCCAACGCCCCGGCGCGGCTCGTCGGCAAGGTCATCAAGGTGATGATCGACGAGGTAACGGACAAGATGACGTTCAAGGTGGAAGTGCCGGACGACATCACCGCCCAGGAAAAGGGTTACCTCGACTGGTTCATCGGCGAGTTCGTGGACCGGCTCAAGGAAGAAGTCCCGGGGATGATCGGGGACAAGACGTCCGCGGTCGTCCCGGACTGACGGAGGCACCAGTGCCGCACAAGCGTATTCCCTCGCCGCGGGTGATGGCCGCGGCACTCCTGTACACGGCCCTCGAAGGGCCGTACTTCCGCACCCCCGACGACCTGACCGGGCTGTTCGGGACCAAGGTGAGCGACGCGAAGCGGGAGCGGGTCATCGCACAGCTCGACAAGCTGTGCGCCAAGTTCCGTGCCCGCATGCGGAAGATCACCGACAACTACGAGAAGCCGCTCCCGAAGCGGCGGAAAGGCACCCGTGACGCCCGACCAGAAGCACTTCGCCACGATGCTGGCGGCGGCCATCAAGGAGATCGTCCCGACGGTCACCTCACTGACCCCGGCGGCCGGTGACCGGATCTCGGCGGTGTCCGAGGACTTCCTGAAGAAGCACATGCTGCCGCTCGGCATCGGCTTGCTCTCCGGGTCGATCCACGACCTGCACGTCAAGAAGGGGTTCTACGTCGAGGACCGGTCCGTGAGTCACCTGATGGGCCTCGTCATGACGGAGCTGGCCGAGATCGTCGAAGACGACCGGAAGTTCGAGAGCGACCGGAAGTCGGAGAAGATCCCGGAGTTCACGAAGGAGGAGGAGGAGGTCGCGGACGCGATCATCCGGCTGCTCGACTTCGCCGGCCACCGCATGCTGCGGATCGGGGCGGCGATCGTGGCGAAGCACGAGTACAACGCCACCCGCCCGCCCCTGCACGGGAAGCGGTACTGATGGTGGACCCCAAAATCGAGGAGTGGTGGGACCGGACGGCACTCCGGCTGCGGATCGTGTGGGCGGTGCTCACGCGGCCCTTCCCGCCGCCGGACCCGCCCCCGCCGAAGACCGCGACCGAGAAGGTGCTGGAGCAGATCGCCGAGGCCGAGGCCAAGATCGCCGCCGTTCCCGAGGAGCGGCGGCTGTGCTGCAACGACGGGTGGTACAAGCCGTACATTCGGCTCATCTACTTGCGGAAGCTGCTGGAAACCGTTCGCCGGGAGGGCCTGTGATGATCTGCTACGAACTGGTGCGGCTGGCGAGCGGGGTCATCCTGTACCAGCAGGCCGACACCGACCGCGTCCACATGTTCTACCAAGTGGACGACCGGGAGCCGGGGTGCGTGACCGCCTCCGGCCCGATCGGCCCGCTGTCGATGGCGTGGCTTCGCGGGTTCATCCGCGGTGCCCGCATGCTGGCCAAGGTTCTCGGCCCCGACCGCCTGCGGTGGCTGACCCAGTTGGAGTTCGACCGGTTGGGCGGCAAGTACACCACCACCGACGTTCTCACTTCGCCGGAGTAACGCTACGCTGGTGGGACTTCGCCCACCAACCAGGAGAAGACCCGTGGCCGGCCTGCAAGCGCGGATGAGTGAGAACGACCCCCGGCTGTACAACGTCTACCGGGACGTGGCCCACAACTTCGGTGACGTCGTCCGCGAGGTCGCCGGTCGTCTGGAAGACAACCGGTGGCCGATCGTGGGCGTGATTCTGAAGGAGCACAAGATCACGGAGGACCAGCTCGGGCAGGCGTGCGAGGCGTTCTGCAAGTTCGTCGCGTCCTCGGTGGACGTGCCGAAGGAGCGGATGAACGACGCGCTCGCCCGGTGCGGCTGGTACAACGTCCCGGAGGCCGCCCAGGTCGCCTACATGGCGTACCTGGGGACGGTCATCTCGGGTTACTTCTTCGCCGGGGTCCGGGAGGCCACCTTGGGTGGCGTCGGCCCGGCCCAGAACTACCAGGACTTGCGCGAGGCGGGGGGCCGGACGGCGAAGCTGATGACCGCCCCCAGGTGGCGGCGGAAGCTCGACGCCTTCTGGACCCGCTTCAAGCTGGCCTGGAGGACACTGAAAGGACAGTCGTGAAGATCTACGTGGCGTCGTCGTGGCGGAACGAGGAGCAGCCGGCCCTCGTGGAGCGCCTCCGCAAGGAGGGCCACGAAGTGTACGACTTCAGGAACCCGCAGGGCGACGGCCCGGGGACCGGGTTCGGGTGGCAGCGGCTCGACCCGGACTGGAAGAACTGGACACCGGAGAAGTACCGGCTGTACCTGACGCACGCGGTGGCCCAGGCCGGGTTCGAGTCCGACGAGCGGGCCATGATCCGGGCCGACGCCTGCGTGCTCTGCCTGCCGGCGGGCCGCAGCGCCCACCTGGAACTCGGGTGGATGCTCGGGCAGGGCAAGCTGGGCTACGTGCTCCTGTCCGAGAAGGGGTTCGACCCGGACCTCATGTACCTGCTCACCCCGCTACACCGCATCGTGCTGTCGGAGGAGGCGTTGGTGCAGGAGATCGCCGCCGACGAGCAGCGGAAGCACGACGACGAGCTGCGACCGGAGTACCGGTACGCGGACCTCAACAACCCGCGGTCCCGGGCGCGGTGGATGGGCGGCCGGACGCACAACCCGCAGAACCTGCTCAAAACGGTCGAGACGGGGCGGGCGTCCGCGGCCAGCCCGAACTTCGCCAACTTGCCCAACAACCCGGCGAACGAGGTGGCGATCGCGGGCGGCGTCTGCAACATGGCGTTGCCGGGCCTGCCGCTGCTCCTGTGCGTCACCGAGGACCGGACGCACGACACGGTCTACTACGCCGTGGCCCCCGCCGCCACCAAGCCCAGCTTCGTCGCCGCCACGCGGTCCGAGCTGGTCGCCCTGCTGGCGGGCAGCGGGTACGAGAAGCTGCCCGACGAGATCGCCGCCCGGTTGGCCGAACAGGACCGCGTCCCGAAGTTCGTGGACGTGTACCGCCACCTCGCCACCTGGAAGGCGACCGACGAGTGGTTCGAGAGCATCAAGCACCTGCTGCCATGAGTACCGGCAAGGCCCAGGCGTTTGCCGTCTGGTGCGTGAAACAAAAACCCGACTCGACCGCCCGCGAACTGGACCGGGCTTACGCCCCGCGGGCCGACCGGTCGGTAGGTAAGCGGTTGACGGAGTGCGAGCGGCTGGGGCTGGTCCGGCGCGGTGCCAAGCGCCGCTGCACGGTCACCGGCCGCACGGCGGCGACGTGGCGGCTCACCCAAGCCGGGAGGAAGAAGTGATCGTCAAGCACTGGCCGGTGTCGTTCACCGCGGGGTACGGCCACGAGCTGCCGAAGACCTACTGCTGCTTCGACCTGGAAACCACCGGGTTCGACCGCAAGACGGACGTCATCCTCGAAATCGGCCACGTCCTCGTGGTGGACGGCGAGGTGACGGACGAGCTGAGCGTGCTACTCGACTGGACCCAGCACCCCGTCGTCCCGCAGCACTGGCTGAAGGAGCGGATCGCGGGCCTGCGGCAAACGCTGTCGGACCGCGGCATCGCCCACCACCTGCCATTCGAGAAGCTGGCGGCCGAGGGGATCAACCCGCTGAAGGCGTTGGAGTTCTACCGGGACTTCTTCGCCAAGCTGAAGGCCCAGGACGTGCCCGTCGTCGGGCACAACGTCTACCGCTTCGACGAGCCGTTCCTGGAGGCCAACCTGCTCGGCTTCCAGGTGGCCGACGAGTTCTCGTTCGGGGACTGGCAGCTCTGGGACACGCTGCCGCTGGAGGCGGCGACCCAGGTCGGCCCGACCGACCCCAAGGCCGTCCCCGTCGCTGGGGACACCCTGCGGTCGTGGATGACCCGGGCCTCGTACATCAAGGCCCAGACGAACCTGACGCGGACCCTGGTGCAGAAGTACGGGCTCGTCCAGAAGTACAACCTGGACACCCGCGACTCGCACAGCGCGTGCTACGACGCCCGCCTGTGCCACCACATGATGCAAGAGTTCCACGTCATGCTGGACGCCGAACCCGAGCCGGAACCGGTGAAGGTGGCCCCGGTCCCGATCCCCCGCAAGCCGGCAGCCGCACCCGCCCAGCCGCCGGCCCCGCCCAAGCCGCGGGGCCGCACGGCCGGCGACCAACCGTCCCTGTTCGACCAGATCGACGCCATCACCGGCCAACCCGCGGAGAAGGTGTACGGCGACCCGACACGCCGCCGGGGGCAGAGGAACCGATGAGCGACACGCCACCGCCGCCGCTGAGCAAGACCCTCGCCAGCTACGGCCTGATCGAGGCCGACTGGGTCAGGATGTGCCGCGCGTGCAACAACACCTGCGTCGTCTGCGGTAAGCCGTTCGACGGCCGCCCGCTGGTGATCGACCACGTCCACGTCAAGGGGTTCAAGGCGCGGAAGAAGAAGAAGGCCAAGAAGGGCGGCCACACCATCAAGGTGCGGGTCATGGCCCAGGCCGAACGCCGCAAGTACGTGCGGGGGGTCATCCACAACTACTGCAACCGGTTCGTGCGGGGCTGGCTGACACTCGACCGCGCAAAGGCCATCGTCGCGTACCTGGAGGCGTACGAGCGGACGCTGGCCGCCGCCGAGCTGGACGACGGGGAGGAGCCGTAGGGCAGCGGACACCCGAGTCACCGACACAAAGCGAGCGAGCCATGCCGGACGACACGAAGAAATTCTCGAAGCTCGACTACGTCACCCTGATCGTCAGGGTGACGGTCCTGCGGGAGGACGCCGAGGCGGCCAAGGAAGCGCTCGTGGGCGGCCTGATCGACGACGACTGCCCCTGCGTCATCTACTCCACCACTGAAGCGCAGGCCAAGAAGGCCGACGCCCGCCAGCACTTCGACGCATACGGGGAATAGGCGTCCCCTTTGTTGCCGCGGAGGACCAATGAAGTTCGTGAAGGGCGAGTACATCGACGACGTGACGGTGACCGTGGACGGCGAGGAGCGTACGCTCCACGTCTGGAAGAACCCGGAGACGGGCAACCTGTTCGCGGTCGATCACATGGACGGCCTGGACGCCAGCCGCACCTACGCCAACGACCCGTACACCGACGGCGTCGGCGTCGTGTTCGAGGACACGTTCACCGGCCTACCGAAATAGGAGAACCAGTGGCGAAGAAGAAGCCCGTCCAGCCCCGGTTCGACGTCCGCGTGCAGGACTGCGTCACCTACCTGACGTCCCTCCAGCGGAAGCCGCACCTCATCGTGGCCGACCCGCCGTACAACTACGGCCAGGACTACGAGTACGGGGCGGACAACCTGAAGTTCGACGAGTACCTGACGTGGACGCAGCGGTGGCTCACGGCCGCCGCCCAGGCCCTCGACAGGCACGGCGCGATGTGGGTGTTCATTCCCGACGAGTGGGTGTCGGAGATCGACCTGTTCTGCCGCAAGAAGCTGGGCATGACCCGCCGGAGCTGGGTGGTGTGGTACTACACCTTCGGCGTCGCCAACCAGTTGAACTTCAGCCGGTCGCACACGCACCTGCTGTACTTCACGGCCAAGAAGACGAAGTTCACGTTCAACGCCGACGCCATCCGGGTTCCGTCGGCCCGCCAGTTGGTGTACAACGACCGGCGGCAAGCCACCGGCGGGAAGCTGCCGGACAACACCTGGGTGCTCCTCCGCGAGCAGCTCCAGCCGCTGTTCCAGGCCGACATGGATACGTGGCTGGAGAGCCGCATCTGCGGCACGTTCAAGGAGCGCAAGCCGCACAGCCCCAACCAGCTCCCCGAGCCGGTGGTGGAGCGGATCGTGCTCAGCACGTCCAACCCGGGCGACCTCGTGGTGGACCCGTTCGTCGGGACCGGCACGACCGGCGTGGTGGCGGTCAAGAACTTCCGCGACTTCGGCGGCTGCGACATCGGCAAGACGTGCGTCGCCGAGAGCACCGACCGGATCGGGCGGGCACTCCCGGTGCCGGCCTAAATCACGTTATTTGGAGAGCCCGTGGACGAGAACCAGACCGCGCCCTTCGCCGAGCTGCTGAAGACCGACCCGGCCGACCTGCCGGCGAAGCTCGCGGCGTACGCCATCCCGGACGAGCAGAAGGCGTTCATCACGGCCGGGGCGTGGTCGAACAAGCTGGTCCAGAAGGTGCCGTACAAGACGGCGGTGGCGACCATGATTGCCGCCCGCCAGCTCTACGTGGTGGCCTACCTGGAACTCCAGGCGCTGCTGGCGAAGGAGAAGCCGGAGCCCGACGCGATGACGGAGGACATGCTGGTCCAGTCGGCCATGCACGAGGCCGCCAAGCCGTTCGACGTGAACACGCTGATCGGCTCGATGGTCACGACCGTGATGCCCTGGCTGGGCGACGTGGGCGACCGGCGGAACGCCGAGGACGCGGCGGTCGCCCTCAAGGAGATGGAGGAGAACGACAAGCTCCGTAGGGCGCAGCCCCTGGAGATCGGGTTCCGCGTGGACCCCGAGCTGGAGGAGCCGCTGCTCCCCCGGGACCGGTCGCTCGTGCTGGCGGGCTGGCGGCCGGCCGTCGTGTACGTCCTCGACCAGATCGTCAACAGCGTCCTGGCGAGCCGCCGGGAGGGCTTCCTGGCGACCGTCGTCCGCCTCCAGAAGGAGCACGTCCGGCGGGGCGACGAGAGCGTGCACCTGATCCGCCTCGGGCAGGACCGGTGGACCGGGTGCTGCAACACCACCACCGCCCTGCCGCGGATCGGGCAGGAGTACATCGCCCCGCAGATGACACACCCGGCCGACCTCGTCGTCTGCGACGACCTGCCCCGGACCGTGACGAACGCCTACAAGGGCAAGCCCGTCGGCGCGGTCGCCGGGGACGCCCACAAGCGGGTGAAGGACTGGGCCAAGCGGGACGGGGCCGGCGTCGCCGCCGGGGTGCCGTTCGACGCCAAGGGCGACGTGGACATCAGCGGCCCCGAGTGGGAGCAGCTCCGCACGTTCGCCCTGGTGCGGCCGGTGCGGGTGATCGAGGCGGCCGACAACCTGGACCCGGGCAAGTACCGGATTCTGGTCGGCCGCGGGGTCCACTACTGGGAAGTCGAGAAGGCGGTGCTGGACGACTACCGCGGCAGCGACCTCATCATCCCGCAGGGCCTCTCATGAACACCATGACCCCGAAGATTCTGGTCGGCTACCGGACCCGCCCGGTGCCGCTGGCCGCACCGTTCGAGCCGGAGTTCACGCCGCCGGCCAACTACAAGGACGCGGCGAAGATCGCGGAGTGGCTGACGAAGCAGCGGGAGCAGTTCTACGAGGAGGCCGCCGCCTACCCGTACCTGTCCACGCTGGACGAGGTGTTCTGCGTCGTCCTGGGCAAGCCCAAGGAGAAGCCGGGCGACCCGGACAACGACGTCGGGCAGTGGGTGTACCGGGAGCCGGGGTCCGGCAAGCCGAGCATCGCGTCCGCCATGCGGACGTGGCTGTACCGGTACTTCGGCCGGGCGTGGGAGTACAACGAGGCGAACCGCCTGTTCGACACCGTGCTCGCGGCCACGCAGGAGGTCGTCGCCGCCGACCGGCCGCACGAGGAGCCGCCGGTGTCGCCGGTGTTCATCGGGTTCGACCCGAAGGCGTTCCTGAAGATCTGGGGGCTGGAGCTGTCGATGCCGGGGGTGGCACAGCCCCTGGCCCCGGCGGTGTGGTACGGGTCCAACAACTACAAGGACATCCGCGCCGCCCTGATCCCGAGCGAGGCCCCGCACCTCGACCTGCGGCACGTCCTCAAGCTCCGCGGGATCGACGTGACGAACTGGACCAAGCCGGGCGTCAACCCGCAGGCGGACGTGACCATCATCACGCAGGCCGCCGATCAGCTTGGCTTCTTGCGGGAGTAGCGGTAGTATCTTCTGCGTCGCCCGAGCATCTTTAACCCAGCATCGAGGTCAGTCATGCGCATCGGAAACGTCGGCGTCATCGTCCCGCAGGGCCGCGAGAAGGAGTCGGGGCACGTCCAGTTGGAGCACGGGAAGAAGTACACCATCCAGCTCCTGAACTACTGGCACGACCGCCGGCTCGACGCCGTGGTCACGATCGACGGCAAGGACATGGGCACCTACCGGGTGGACAACGGCGGCCGGATGACCCTGGAGCGGCCCAGCCACGACGAGGGCTGCTTCACGTTCTACGCCGCCAACACCGAGGAGTACGCGAAGGCCGGCGGCGGGGCGGTGGCCCCCAGCCTGAAGGGCGTGCTCACGGTGGTGTTCAAGCCGGAGAAGAAGCAGTACCACCAGATGATTACCCGGTCCATGAACATGACCAAGGGCGGCCCGGAGGCCGACTACGAGGTCGGCGGTGCGCCGCAGTACATGGAAATGGCGAGCGAGGAGAAGACGTCGGGCGGCATCCGCCTGCCCGACACCAAGCTGCTCTCCCGCTCCCGCGGGCCGGGCGGCCAGTCCGTCACGCCCGGCATCACCGGCCTGTCGGGCCACTCCAGCCAGCGGTTCGTCGAGGTCAAGGAGCTGGACTACGACCCGGCCGAGGTGACGACGGTCAACCTGCGGCTGGTGGCCTGGGACGCCGGCCCCCGCCCGCTGGAGGCCCAGTCCGCGAAGGCCAACCCCGTCCCCGCCCCGGTCGCGTAAGGAGCAGTCATGGGCCGCTTGGTGCAGCCGATGTCGAACGCGGAGTACGAGAAGCTCTCCCCGTTCGGCAAGTGGTGGGTCCGCCACGGGGCGCTCGTGCTGCTCTGCGGGCTGGCCGGTGTGATGGCCGTCTTGATCGTGACGGCCCGGTAATCATCAAGCAAGGACGCGAACCGTGGGCACGACGCCCTACAAGCCGTGGGCACAGTCCGTAACCGGGGGCGGCTTCTCGCTGGGCGAGAAGTACCTCCCCAAGCGCCTGCTGCCCGTGCATCTGGCGTCCTCCCTGGCCGAGCTGGCCGGGGAGTACGCCTTCTTCACCCCGGCCGTGCTCTACCTGCACGGCCAGATGACGGACGAGCCGCTGGGGGACTTCCGCCACACGTTCGGCTACCCGGTGGACTTCTTCCACTTTCGGTTCCCGCACCCGCTGTTCCGGGGCCTGACGGCCCCGTGCGGCGACCCCGACTGGAACCACGTCCTGTGGGCCGTCGAGCGGCATGCGTGGCCCGCCTTCCGCGACTTCTACCTGTCGATCGTGCTCCTCGACCCGGTGGCCCGCACGGCCTCCCAGGTCGCGTACACGGAGCTGGAGGTGGGCGACAGCCTCGCCCTGGTGAACGGCAAAGTCGGCCGCCGGCCGACCGTACCAGTGACCGCGTTCGGGATCGACGGGTCTGCCGCCCAGCTCGCGTTCAAGCCGAGTGCCGACCCGGTTCTGTTCCCGCCGCGGCTGCTCAAGCTGCCGCCGACCCCGAAGATGGTCCAGCTCGCCCAGGCGTACGCCGGGGCCAAAGGAACCAAGCCGTGAGCGAGAAGAAGCCGTCCGCGTGGGACGTGTGGAAGGCCACCTTGCCGCCGGCCACCGTCCGCTCGATCGAGGGCGACGCGGCCAAGCCGGCCAGTCCGTTCGACGAGTTCGCCGCCGGCCTGCCGCCGTCGGTCCGCGCGAGCGTGGCCGCCGTGGCCGGGGCGGTGGCCCCGCCCCCGGAGGAGACGTGCAAGGAGGAGGCGAAGCGGTTCGGGTGCGTGGAGAGCGAGAACGGCGAGTTCGCCACCCTCCGCATGTTCCGGGACGCCGACGCCCTGGCCCGCTACCTCGGCGCGATCGAGGGCGAGGACAAGGTGGTGTGGTGCTTCTTCGGGACGCCGCTGCGGTTCACCCGCGGCCCCCAGCGCTACCTGATGATGCCGGACCAGAACACCGCCCTCTCGATCCCCCTGGTGAAGGGGGCCAAGCTGGTGCGGGCGGACGCCGACCTGATCGACCTGGAGTACCAGGACGACGGGTTCGTCGGCCCGGCCTACTTGGCGAACACCGACGGCCTCCAGGTCGAAGCCGTGCCCGAGAACGTGCCGCCGAAGAAGGACGCCCTCGACGACGACGAAGCCAAAGAACCCGAGGAGGACGAAGACCCGTGAGGAAGGCGAACACCAAGCTGGTGGACCAGCAGGCTACCAGCCGCCGCAACCGGCGGTCGATCCCGGTGCAGATCCAGATGAGCGATGCGTACATCGAGATCGCCCCGGAGGGGTACGGCGAGAAGACGGCCACCGAGGGCCACGGCTCCCCGATCATCATCGAGGTCCACGAGGGCAAGCTGCGGCTGGTCGTCTACGGCGACATCAACCGCGAGGAGCCGACCGACGTCATCAGCCTGGAAGGTGCCCGCGAGACGGCGCGGCTGACGAAACCGCCGGGGTAAAGAATCGCGGGGAACGCGACATAGTATTTGAGCCACGTCTGCGTGCCATCCGAGCCCGGCACGCGGACGCGGCTCATTTGCTTTACAGCATCACGACAGGGCTCGGTGCAGGAGCTGGTCATGACGAAGACGGAAGCGGCCCCGGTGCGCACGCACCACGACCACCGGGCGCTGATGGAGCGGATGGACCCCAACGTCGCCGGGTGGCGGGGGTGTGCGGGGGTGGCCCTCATCCTCGGCGGGGACGTGACCTCGGCCCCGGATCAGGCGAACGGCGAGCAGGCGTTCATCAAGAACGGCGACCTCACCTGGATGACCGGGCTGGACGTGCCGGTGCCCTGGATGAAGGGGCTCAGCCGGACCGCCCACCTGATCCAGGCGCGGACCGCCGTCCTGCGGTTCGGGTCGCCGCAACTGGAGCCGTCCGGCGTGCTGCGGGAGTTCGACTACTGGGACGGGCCGACGCCGGAGCTGGGCCTGCCCGACGAGTGGGCGCTGGCGGCCGACGGGCTGAACAACGCCATGACCTCCACGGCGTTCGCGTTCCGGGCGGCGTGGGGCCAGCACCGCGGGCTGTACCGCCAGTGGGCCGAGACGCAGGGCGACGCCGTGATCCTCGGCGGCCGGAAGTACGACCCGGTGGTGGTCAAGGACTTCGGGTGGGTGCCGAAGCCGTGGATCGGGGTGGACCCGCAGAAGGCCGCCGTCATGTACGCGCGGCTCAAGGAGGCGGACTTCAACCCGATCTTCAAGGCCGTGGCCGCCGACCTGTTCGCCGCCGGCATGCCCGTCACCAGCCCGGTGCGGGGGTACTTCAGCGGGACCAGCCCGCTGACGGCGAACGGGATGCGGTACACCCAGTTCAACTTCCGGGAGGAGAACGGTGCCCGGCACGCGGTGGTCGCCACCGGCGTGGCGCAGGTGTCGAGCGCGAAGGGCATGCGGGTGTACCGCGGGACGCAGGTGGGGAGCGACGCCCCGCCGCTGCTCCGCGGCTTCTACGCCCTGTCCCGCGAGCGGCAGTGGGCCGAGCTGGTGAAGGCGTACCGGCCCGAGGTGCTCGACCTCGTGCTGGGCAACGTCTTCAGCTCGCTGTTCCGGCAGGCCGGCAAGGCGTGGCTCCTGCCCTTCGCCGTGGTCGGCCAGGACGTCAGCTACTCGCTCGGGACGAACGAGCTGTGGTGGGACGTCTCCCCCATCCACTCCGACGAACGCGACTTCAGCGTTCCCGCCAACCCCAACATCCACATCATGCCGACGATGCGGATGGGCCAGTGGGACTCCTTCAAGGACCACCTCGGCCACACCGTCGTAGACCTGACCCCGACCGACCAGCGGTTCCGGGCGTACGCCCTGGGCCGGCAGATCAAGCGGAAGTTCCCCCGGACCACCGACGGGTACTCGGGCGACGCGCAGGGGGAGGTCGTCCCCGTGGCGGTCGTGCCGGGCCGCCCGCTGGACGTCATGCCGGTCATGGGGGACGACGTGCGGGCCGAGGAGGTGGCCGCCGCCTCGACGACGGAGGACTGGGACGTCATCCGCCGCACCCCCGACCGGCCGCCGGTCGAGGAGCCGGCCCACCCGGAGGCGGGCAAGCCGGACGACGGGACCGACGACCCGTTCCTCGCCCGGGTCGGCCGCAGCCGGTTCTGGCGGCGCATCCCGGTGGAAAAGCCGGTCGCCCAGACGCGGCAGTCGGGCAAGGTGCTCAACGATCGCGGCGGGCACATTGACGCCGCGGAGCAGGAGGCGCGGGCCGCGACGGTGGCCGAGACGGCGGCGGCCCGGAAGGCCGCGTGGGCGGCCGAGGACGCGGCGGCCGGGGAGCCGGTGCTCCTGGAGCACGGCGTCCCGCCCGAGGAGATGGCCGAGGAGCGGTGGGAGGACGACGGCGGCCCCGCCCCGGCCGACGAGGTGCCGGGCTTGGTCGCCGCGACCACGCACCGCGAGGCGTACGTCCCGGACGGCGACCGGACCGACGGCGGGAGGGCGTAGCATGGAGGTGAGCACCATCGTCGCTTACGACTGGGCGACCAGCAAGGAGAAGGTGCGGCGGATGATCGCCGACGGGTGGGAGCCCATCGGCGGCGTCAGCTTCTCCCCGGAGGGGACGCCGCATCAGGCAATGGTGCGGCGGCACACCGTGAGCGTCGGCGAGCGGTTCTCGCTGGACGCCCAGGTAGAGGTCGAGGTCCGCGGCGGCTGTGGCCGCCTGTCGCCGGTCTAGCCGGCCACCGGCCCCGGGGTTGACTCCCCGGGGCCGGTGCCCTTTCTTTTACGTATCAGCCGCCGGTACAATACCGCCCGCTCGCACCCGGTGCAGGGAAGGACCGAACATGGCCGTCGCCGACATGGCGTGGTGGAACCCGGACAGCCCGCAGGACGGCAAGCCGCTGCGCCGCAACGCCCCCACCCTCAACCAGTACCACCACCCCGACCAGCGGCAGCTCGAACGCATGCGGACGGGCATCGGCATGCCGGTCATCATCCCCAAGGCGACGTCCGACGGGGCCAGCCCGGCGTTCAACGCCAACGAGCCGGGCGTCGTGCATGTGGACCCGGACGCCCCGGACGGCGGGGCCATCGTGGACCTGACCCACATCAACCGCGGGGCCATGAAGCAAGCCCTGGCCGAATCGTCCTACCCGCACCAAGTCTTCTACCGGCTCGGCGTGGCCCCCAGCCTCGTCGGCCGGGGCTTCAACCAGCTCGCCCACACGCCCGACCAGGGCCGGCAGAACCCGCTCCTGCCGAATGACTACGTCGTCCCGAAGGCGGCCCAGGACGGCGGCCAGGGGTACTACCAGAGCACGCCAGGGTACGGGCCGGTGGCACCGACCGTGGTGAACGGGTACAGTCCACCGATGCCCACCCCCGCTTACGCCGTCGTGCAGGAGAACGCGATGAATCCGATGCCGCCGATGCCCCCCGGCCCGCAGCCGCTGGCCGCCCCGGCCCCGGTGCCTGCCCCGCCGCACCAGCCGCAGTACGCACCGGTGCAGCAGCCGCAGTACGCCCCACAGCCGCAGTACGCCCCACAGCCGCAGTACGCGCCGCCCCCGCCCCAGTACCTGCCCCAGCCGCAGCCCGACCCGGGCATGATGGCGATGATGCAGCAGATGCAGGGCGTGCTCAGCGGGCTCGCCACCGGCCTGAACACGGTCACCCAGAAGGTCGCCGAGCTGGGCTCGCCGCCGCCCCGGCAGAACTTCCCGCCGGCAAACTCGGTCGCGGCCCGCGCCCGCACCCGCCCGGCGGACGAGAACCCGTACGCGCAGGACGCCCGCACGAACACGTTCGACGACACCCAGATGAAGGCCATCCCCCGCGGCCAGCAGGCCCGCGAGGAGGGCGTGGGCGAGACGTACGAGGAGCGGCGGCAGCAGCGGGAGGACGTCCCCGTCCGCCAGACCCTCAACGACCTGCGGGACGAGCCGCGGGACGGGATCATCGTCGGGTTCGAGAGCCTGAAGCTGCCGTACGTCATCGGCCCCAAGGGGCTCAAGCCGCGGCGGCAGGTGTTCTTCGAGCTTCCCGGGGTGGGCAACCACGCGGTACGCTACCACGACGTCGTGGTGGGGAAGAACAACCTCACCCTGGTCTACGACACCCGGTACGAGGACGGGGACATGTACGTCCCGCCCGAGCTGGGGGAGACGGAGATCCGGGTGCACATCCCCCACCTGAAGAAGACGTTCCTGGTGAACTCCCTGGGCCTGACGTTCCCGCTCGGGGTGTTCGATCAGGTGGTCCTCCCCAAACACGGGGAGGAAGCCCTGGACCTCACACCGGAGTGACACGATCATGGAAAAGCGTGGCGTCTGTAGCGGCGAGGGCGAAGCGCCCAAGCCGACCGAGAAGGCCGCCCAGGAGCAGCCGAAGATCGGGACCGACCTGCTCAGCCGCATGAGCGAGCAGGCCAAGCCCGCGCCGAAGGACGAGCCCAAGAAGTAGCCGCCGCCGGGACGGCAGCACCACGACACGGAGGTCGCTCATGTCGATCGCGTTGCGCAACCAGTTCAGCAACTTCTCGGGGTTCGGGTCGGGGGAGCAGTTCCCCGACCCGTTCACCGACGTGTCGTCCATGTCCGTCCCCGGGACGATGCGGAACGCGCTGTACTGGTGCGAGTACATCTACTCCATCTTCGGCACCTACCGGATGGCGATGGAGCGGGTGATCTCCTACTTCCTCACCGACATCGAGATCCTGGACGCGAGCGAGGACGAGGAGGAGAAGTGGCACGAGTTCATGAGCAACACGGTGGACGTGCTGTCCGTGACCCAGAACATGCTCCGCGACCGCATGTGCTACGGGAACGCCTTCTGTAGCGTGATCGTGCCGTTCCGCCGGTTCCTCGGGTGCAAGAAGTGCGGTGCCCACTTCCCGCTCAAGGAGGTGTACAGCACGCCCGTGTTCGCGTTCTCCTGGGCCATGCCCGAGTTCCACGCCACCTGCCCCATCTGCAAGAACCGCGGGGCGTGGCGGGTGGACGACAAGCCGGACGACGAGGAGAAGAAGATCAAGGTGAAGCGGTGGAGCCCGCACGAGATCGAGCTGCTCCACGACCCGTACACGGACGACGTGCACTACATCTGGCGCATCCCCGAGGACTACAAGAAGCAGGTCCGCCAGGGCAACCTGTTCCACCTGGAGCGGGTGCCCGAGGGCGTGCTCGCCGCCATCCACGCCAATCAGGTGTTCCGGTTCAACGACGACGCCATCTACCACATGAAGGAGCCGACCCTCGCCGGCATCACCAACCGGGGGTGGGGCATCCCGCGGATCATCTCGAACTTCCGCCAGATCTACTACGTGCAGGTGCTGCGGCGGTTCAACGAGGCCATCGCCCTCGACTACGTCATCCCGTTCCGCCTCATCACCCCGGGCACCCGCCAGGGCTCGGGGGCCGGCGGCGGCATGTCGATCGACCCGCTGATGATGTACAACGGCGGCGACTTCCGCGGGCAGGTGCAGAGCATGATCCGCCGACGTCGCCGCGACCCGGCGTCGTGGCAGATCCTGCCGTTCCCGGTGAACTACCAGCTCCTCGGCGGCGAGGCCCAGCAGCTCGCCCCCCGCGACCTGATGGATCAGGGCATGGAGCAGCTCCTGAACGACGCCGGCACGCCCGTGGAGCTGTACAAGGGGTCGCTCCAGATGCAGACGGCCCCGGTGGCCCTGCGGCTGTTCGAGGCGACGTGGCACCACCTCGTGCACGACTCGACCGCCATGCTCATGTGGCTGGTCCGGCAGGCCAGCCAGATCCTGTCGTGGGAGGTCGTGGAGGCCCGGCTCAAGCGGGTCACGATCGCCGACGACATCCAGAAGCAGACCAACGCCCTCCAGCTCATGATGAGCCAGATGCTCTCGGGCAAGAGCGGGCTCGCGGCCATCGGGTACGACTGGGACGCGGAGCAGAAGCGGCTGGCCGACG
>JACCDG010882696.1_pt1 | contig 54961 bp, 38 predicted proteins | sample 7442471 | NCBI WGS metagenome assembly JACCDG01 (sample SAMN15323444, study PRJNA562643) | freshwater metagenome | isolation source: river surface water | place: USA:Blue River Watershed | collected 2017-08-17 | reverse complement strand
TTCGCTGTAAATGATCTAATCTTAGAATGATATGGTTTAACTTCTTTAATATAATCTTCATAACTTTCACTAGATTTTAATTTGTAAACAGGTCTTTGATCAAGCACCCCTGCAAAGTTTACAACATTGATAAATGATGTTTTGAATGCCCAATCAAGTAGTTTTTGTTCGGTAAGTGCAAATTTTACGGCTTTGAAGAAAAATAGATTCCAATTAACTTTCAATTCATTAATAAAGATATCTTCTTTCAAAGCTGTCAAAATATAACCTAATTCTAAATCAGGAATTTGATCATACAGAGTTTGATCAAAATTATTATTTTGATCAAAACCTAAATTACTATTACGCAGATCCCAAATCTTATCTAGAATTTGAATTGTTCCGTTTTGACTATAAACTAGATTAAATCCCTTCCCGAAGGTACCAATTTGTCCCTCTTCTGCTTTTTCCACAATAGCATATCTGCCATCGCCAATATTTTTAATCTTGATATATTGGCCCGGAATAAGATTTTCTAAAGTGTCTAATTCATAGACTTGATTTACTGTAGAAGTAAAATCAATAAATTCGTTGTAAGATGAAGATTGCCAATCTGCGTATTCCCAGTAGAGAGGTGTGTTGTATTTTTGAGTCTGTTTTCTTTCCCATTGTTTATTATCTATGTTCCATTCAAATTTAGTCCACTTACCGTCATATAAGTTGTCCGCTAAAACTATAGCTGTTAATGGTCTAACAATTAAATTAGGAGAACTTACATACCCTTGGCCTGCATTAACAATATTTGCTGCAATAACTCTACCGGCTGAATCAATTTCTGTTTCAATTACAGCACCAGTTCCTACATTTTGAATAGATACCTTAGGAGGTAATGCGTAACCATAACCAGCATTGATTATTGTAACTGATCTAATTTTTCCATTGAGAACTGTACAAATTAAACTTGCAGTTTGCACATTGCGAGTTTCAATTAAATTTAAACCTTCATTGTCTTCTACTACATAATCGTACTCTTTACTAAACTGATCAGGTGGATTTTCTTGAGCATTAAGATTTCTAAAGCTATAACTTCCAGTAATTTGATTTTCAATCAATACACCGTTTGTAAACTCTATTAAAGTTCTTAATGCTTCTCGTCTATTCTTAAATAGTGTCTGCCTAGGTCTAATAGATATTCCATATCTAGTTCTTTCAGTTAAAAGCGGATCAGGCACAATATTACCTAAACTATCTTTACCTAACAAACTATCAAATAGTTTTTTCTCATAGAGAGCAGGAGGTCTACTGTTTGCAGAATTTTCTTCCAACAACACCCATTCTGTATGTTTTTGAATATTATTTTTAATTGGATCATAAGCAATATTAAGATGAACTCTATTATCAACTAGCATTGGAGCTACATTAGATAGAGCTATTGCATCTTTACTTAAAATTGCTGCATATTTTAAACCAAATGTAGTAGGATCTGCAATTATACTGGCTATTTGATAAGAACTTATTCTACGATTTTTCGCATTTGGTATTGTTACTTTGTTCTTTACCCAATAATAATAAACATTGCTAAAACTATTAGACACAGAATTATAGATCTGTTTTACAGCAATTGCACTATTGTCGGGATATTTCGGCTGCCCGCTTATGCCTTCAGTTAGTCCAGCACTAGTATCTGCTAAAGCTGCCCATTCCGAAGGCAAGTAACTGCTTCTTATCCATTCATAAACATCAACACTGGCGCCCGGGAATATAGAACCCCAATTGTTCTTTCTGTAGGTTAAGTCTCCTTGCTCATACCAAACATATTTTACAGTGCTTAAATCCCACCATAACTCGCCTACATGTTCATCTAACCAACTAGTATCATTATCAGTCACTACTCCTGCGATACCGATACTATAAATTGCAGGATCGTATGCGGATTTGTAGCGCAATTCTTGTTCAGCCAACCCGGCGATTTTACCTTTAATTGGATCAATTACATCTAAGTAATCTACAATAGTTTCGTTAAAAGTATCTATTAATCTAACCTTCTGAATTGTATCTATGTCTACTGTATCGGAATATGATTTATATAATTCTAAACTCTGTTTTGAATTATTAATCATATTAAATTGATAGATAGATGAGGTTGTAACAGAATTAATAGATGGAGCACCTACATAAATTGCAGAATCATCTATATCTATGCTATGACCGAAATTTGTCCCTGCTAAATCAGCTTCAAGAGGTGGAGATATTTCAGCAGCTAGAACAAATCTAGAACCAGTCTCGTCTTTGTTATAAACATAAACTGTTCCAAAGTTTTCAATGACATCAAAGAACAAAGTTGAACTTGAATCAAAGTTTGTAGATTGGTTATCAAATTCAACAGGAACATGTTTATTCAGTCCTATAGCAGAAACTGCTAGTGTACTTGTACTTTCGTTAATAACTATCTCTCTTCCAAAGTTCAATGCTGCGCCTGCAACAGGATTGAAGATAGTATTAAGGTAAGAATAACTTGTTCCAGTATTTCTATAAACAACGACAGCACCAAAAGAATCATTTGAATTCTTTACGTATGGTGCACCGACAAATAGATATTCACCGCCTTTACTTAGAGCAATAGACTCACCAAACCCTACGCCGGTGCCTAAGGTTGAATTGTAAACAGAACGTATAGGAGTTGAATTAACATTGATAAATGCTTCAACATAATCACCTCCTGGAGCCGATATAGCCAATATTTTTCCATCATTGGTTATATCTAGAGAATCACCGTATCTATGCCCAACCACCGGAGATGTGCTTGTTAGAGTGTTAAGCACTGTAAACAGAATACCATTTGTACTGGTATAAATTCCTGCGTAGGTTGAAATACTAGCAGTTGAATAAAATTTCGCAACAGAATTAACAGTAACAGATGCAGGAAGATTTTGATTGAGCTCTACGTATTGTGTAAATCCGTCATCGTAAATAGATTCTACTTTATGACCGTAAACAATATTAGGTAATATTCCAGAAATCCAAACGGTATGCCCTACTGCTATACTTGCGGTAGTTTCTACATATAAAAGATTAGATCCTGTTGTCGAAGTATTAATAATGTTAATACTTGCCACTGGAGGAACAACTTGATAGACATAAACTGCACCTGATCCTGTAGTTGTTGTACCCGGAGCACCTACATATAATCTATCAGTCTTACTATTTGCTGCAAGTGATTGACCAAATCTTTCATAGTTTGTATAATTTGGGCTCAGTAAAACTGCTTCAGCTTTCTCACCGTTGCCCACTTGATTAATAGTACTTACTTTTACTGCACCAGCTTGTGTAGCAGTGTTAATAATTCCGAATTGAGAAGATAATTTTAGAACAGTTCCTGTGCTGTTTAAATTACTAACAGAGGGTGCACCTGCAAAAATTAATCCGTATTCTGTTCCAGGGACAATCTCAGATTGGTATGCTACAGAATAGCCAAATTCGGTAGTAGAAGTAGTATGATATTGATTAGGAAATTCATTAAATGAATAACTCAACAGCCTATTAGATGTTTGACGATTTTTTAAATAAACGTAAACTCGTCCATTATCGACATTGTTGGTAAATGCTGTCGAACCTATTACTAAAACATTGCTATCTTTACTTTTGTCAATACTGTAACCAAATTTCTGATTCGGTAAAGTATATCCTGATTGAATTTTTTTACCAGAAAAATTGTCAATTTTTTGATACACTTTCCAATTATAGTCACCTGCTAAAGATCTGTTATCTATCCAAAATTTTGTACCTATAGCGGATTTTAGCATTTCGCTATCATCGGGTAAACTATCAAAATTGGGTGTTCTAACAGATTTAAATTTATATAACAATCCTGGAGATAACAGCTCTTCATTAAGAATGGTAGTTAAATTACTTGCAACAGTAAATTGATTTAATGTTGTAATTTCATTTACTGTGTAAACACCATTAACCTGATTATTAAATTTAGTAACCGATACTATATCACCGACTGATAATCCATGCAACAGATCAGTTACAAATGTAATCGATTGCCCTGGTGAATTTACGAATACTCCTACAACTCTCGCATCTAATAAGTCATATCGTAACACATCCCAAGATCCGTTTGATTTAAATCCTAACCAAACAACATCACCATTTTTTATTTGATTATTATTTGCAATATCTAACAAACTATTTTCGTTGTAAGCGGTAGCAGTTATATCTTCAAAACTTATATAACCCGCATTAGGCAGTTTGAAATTATTAGTAGAAGTTGTTACAAACGAATTAGAAGGAACATAATCTTCAGGTAAAATTGCAATATTGCTGTTTGTAGAATAGTAAATTAGATCAATTGGATTTATGGGTTTTGTTTCCACAAAATTAACAATCTGTGGATTCTCAATAAAGGTCCCTTCTTCTAATTTTACTTCTAACTCTTGATAAGAAGTAAATGAACCATATTGTCCTACACGAAATGCCCATTCTTCTGTATAATCTGTTTCTCCTTGCAGATTAAAAATACTGGCTTTTGCCAATCTCTTTACTGCATTTCTTGTTCCTTTTTCTTTTATAAATCCTTGATAGAATTTGTATTGGCTTATAGGATTCGTAAACACATTATTAAGGTATACTCGAGGTGTATAGCCTATTAAATGTTGAGCCATTTTCTGTTGTGCTGCATCAAAATTATCAATATCAAGACTATAAAAATCTTCAAACTGATTAATTTTATATTCAAAATTAGGAATTAGATCTTGAACAGGCTTCTCATTTAACAATACCCAAGCATTAAAATCGAATGTAGTAGCTGCTGAAACATTTTGTTTGGCAGAATAATAGTCGCCGTTATATCTTACGGTATCACCGTATACGTAGTTTGTGAATTTTTTCCAATCTGAAATTTCGGCCTCATCGAATACAAATCCTGGGCTGAAATAATCTCCATTCCAATCCCTAGATCTAAATCCAACCAGTTTCATTCTCCGTTGTCTGTATCCTGTTTCTTTTTCGTATATAATATCGTTAAACAAAGTTCTATCATCAAAGACCATTGCATGTTCTTTTTGTATAGAATTCATTTGAATAAAATAAATTCCTTCAGTTGTATTAACAGTTTCAACAGAACAGATTCCTTCATCTCTACTAACATTCAATGCTTTTTGAGGGAATGGCAGTCCATCAGCTTTTAACACACTATATTCGTAGAAATCGTCAAATATATTATCAACAATACTATTAGGTAGAGTAAATTTTATCTGTTCAGCGAAGGGGCTTAAGGTAATGATACTGTTTTCAGCCCAATTTTGCGTTGTCCAAAAAAGAAATTCTTTAGCAGATAGATTCCAATTTAATACCTCATTAAGATCTTTACTGTTTTGATCGAAAATGAATCCTTGACTCTCTAACCATTGACCATATCCGATAATTAGATCGTATACATCTTGAATTTTATCTAATTCGGTACCATATAAAATTTGCACCGGCGTTTTGATAAATCCATTGGCAATTTGTACTGTGGATCCGCCTACTACTGGCAATGACGGTAAAGATTGAAAATTATTAGGTTCGAAGGCTGTCCCTGCTCGATGGCTAATTTTTGTTCTGTAATAAGTTTGCCCGTATCTTACAACTTGTCCCTGTCTATAAAACGTACCAACTGGTACAGAGTTTGCAGTAGTAGTTTCACTTGCACTAAGCCCAGTTTCGCCACCGGTTATTCCTGGTTGCCAAACAACAAAAGGTTCAGATATTCCGCCCACGGTAATAGCAGGAGTGGTGCTATTTCGTTTAGCTGTAAAAATAGTAAAGTAAGGTTTGTATTTGTCATAACCCTTTACAATAAATTTTCCGTTAGATTTCTGTATTATGATACCAGATACGCTTGAAGTTTTAATTGGATTACTTGTGTTTAAAATTAATTGATAGCTTTCTTGAGGCAATAATGCACCCGGACTGGTACTTGCTGGATCAATAGCATCAATTATAATTTGAATTTTATTTTTACTAACAAATCCACCTACTTTGTAAAACAAATTAAAATCAACAAATGCAAGATCATCTACTAAAGTTTTTCTATAGGTAGCTGTTCTTTGAAATCCAATCTCTTGTACCAGCACACTGTATCCAGCTGTTAATGTATCACGGGTTCCAGGAACAATAACTGTTTTTGGATTTAAAAATTCAAATTTATCACCATAGGTCCACTGACCTGCAATATTCTTATTGATTCTACTGGTGTCATAAAGTAATGAAGCATATAACGCCGGCTTTGTTAAGGCTAAAACACGTTGTAATGCAAAAGGCCAATAACTACTTCTTCTCCATGCTGTTTCGGCAGGACCTTGATCTCCAAACAACCATCCTTGGCGTATATTATAAGGTGTTACATTGCTTATAAGTTGATCCGGATCTACTAAATTACCGAAATTATCAACAGGTAAAATATTAGATAAACCTGGTCGAGAATACTTAGAATTTTCTCCTGCTCGTTCTCCTTGTCTAATGTATCCGTTCTCTAGATCATTCCATAAGACAAAATTACCAGATGTATAAGGTGCCGGTCCATATGTATCTTGCCACCAAGTTGGTTCTTCACTAAATCCCAACATTTCCCAAGGATGTGTATTAGGTCTATCTGTATCGTATAGATACTTAAAAACATTTCTCCAATGACCGCCCACGGCAACATTCACATCAGTGATTAAACCGTTAGCATAATTCCAAGTGAAAGAATTAGCTAGATCAAAGGTAGAGTTCGTTGAATAGTCTACACCGTAAAATGCAGACCACTTTAAAAAGTCAGATTGTAAAATTGTATTGATCTCTTCTACAGAATAATCAGTAGTTCTAAATGCTCCGGGAAAGACAGAATTTAAATCTAATAAATCTTCTCTATATTTTGTCTTTAAATTGTTATAAACTCGTTTCTCAAACTCTAAAATAATATCATCTCTGAAATCATTGTAGGCAACAATTTTACTTCCGTCATGTCCTTGAATTACCTTGGTCGGTACAATATAGGTACTGTCTAGATAAATTTCCGGTAAGAATTTAGGAAAGAGACCTAATTTAGTCGGAGTAGTAGGAACGTAGCAACCTTCAGTACTAAAATAATCATCTACACGCAGAATATCACCTTGAGATATATCTGTTAAGAGTTCAATACTAGAATCGTTAGTGATGAATCTGTAATCTTTATCTAAAATTAATTGATTACTATTTAGATAAACAAGTACTGATCTTAGACCTAGACGATCTGTTCGAAAATCTTCTTGAATAGGATAAATCGTATTTCTTGAATCTGTTATCGTCCAACTTCTTACAGTTTTATCGGTGCCGTATGCAACCATATCGGAAAAATACCAAGGACTATTTAAATCTTTGTCAGAATTTAAACTAGTTAATACGGTATCTAATGCTTGGACTGGATCATTTATATTGCCTATCTCGGTAATTTTTTTGATAAGCGCCAATTTAAATTGATTGTATTGATCCGACGATTTTTGTATAGCATCAATTAGATCATGTTCTTTAATACCTAGGAAGAAGTTACTAAATGCAATAGGATTTGCATTAGCCACTAATCTTGTACCATATTTTGCAATAGCTGGAAGATCTCTTACATTATTACTACCAAAAACGGATCCTACAAATTCTGGATCTCTATCCACCATAGACTTATAATGGTCGCTCATTTCTGTTAAAGTTACAGTAGATATAGGACCATTAAGAGGATTATTTGTTAAACCTAAAGGAACCTCATACTGACCATTTGCATTAGCTAATGCTCTAGTAAATATTTTGAATACTACGTTTGTGCCTGTAGGTAATTCATCTTCAAAATCGATATAACATTTTTTAGGTGATTTAATAATAGAATAATCGTCTTGAGATATTTTATTACCATTAATATAAATCTGTAATTCGAATGCTACAGTATCGGGATTATCTATAGCATTTAATTCTATACTAAAAGTAGGTTCTGTTGTAGTAAACAATTGAACAATAGGAATTTCATATAATTCAGTTGCTGCCCACACATTTACATAATTCGGATTCTCATTGTTTATTCTAAGATATGAAAGTGCAGTAGTGGTCGTAGTTACCTGATTATTTTCAAATATTGATATTATATCAGTGTTGAAATAATTTTTAAATTTAAAGCTGCCAACACTTACTGTATTTTGATAACTTAACGGGAATCCTAATACAGGATCATTATTACCTGTACCTATTTCATAACTAAAAACTTTCGATCCAGTAAAATCAGTATTATAACTTGAACTACTATAACTTATACCATTGGAATCAAATATATCAAACAACGGAGCTTGATTCAAGCTTTCGTGTTGTTGAGCTAGCTGCCAATTATTACCATTATACCACCAACTCTTCCCTGCTGTCGTTGTTCCTAGGTTAGTGGCTAAGGACGCGCCTACTTGTGGATCATGATCTTCAGTTGCTTTTAGTTCTACTTTTGGTATTCCATTAACATAGATAAAATTTATCTCGTAAATTTTACCTCGAACCATATCATCTGTGTCGGCATTAAAAACAACACGGTGACCTTGTTCTAATAATACTCCATCTATATGGTAACCGGCTGAGCCTTCTATTACACTAAAGGCATCTAGAGTTTCATTGTCAATCAAGTCTACATTTTTGCCACCGATAGATCCAAAGTTGTAAAGTTGGAGGTCTGCTACAAACTCAATAATAGGACGGTTCGCTCTTTTATTCGAAGGAATTACAGGTACAGTTCCATTCGCTTCTGCAGATTTAATAATAACATCCTCATGTATCCATCTATTATATCTAGACCAAGGATTCAAATCTTTACTAGATCGGTTGATTGTCAAATATTCTGGTGTAAGAGGTAATTGCTGGAAACTATCAAATGGGTATTCATCAAACTCGCTAGCATCGAAATCATCATCAAATTGAGCAGCTAATTTTTCTGAACCTTTAAGCAGATTATAATCAATCAGTCTAATTTCTTTCCCTACGCCCTCAACAAAGAATTCTTTATCTTTATAAGATTCGGGATAAACTTCACCTTCGAATCTAATTTTCATTCCATTAGATAATTGAATCTTTGTACCAGATGTATAATTTTTCTTACCTATAATCTCTTCTTCAACATTTATATAAGCATCTTCAGTTGCCTGTTTTATTACTAGTTTACCTTGAATATAATTTACATTATCAGATGTATAATAAAGAGTAGAAGGTGTATTTTCTGTAACAGTTAAAGTAACTGTACCGAATTTTGTACCATTACCAGTAACACCAATATTATAAACATCATCGAATCCTGTGCTTGGAGCAGTCTTGATATAAAATCTATATTCGCTGTCTACATTAAATGAATATGTATTACCTCGATAAAGAATAATTGTAGGATCTTCAGTTAATCCATTAGGAGTAAAGACCCAAGCAGAATTAAGTTCATTATCAGTTACTGAATATGTACTGGTAGTATTAAGTTGTTTACCAGTCACGGTAACAACATCAGGCCCAGTTACTAACCAATAGTATTTTTGATAATTGACAAATTTGTCTAAATCAATTTGAGGATAGAATGAGTAAACTTCAGATCTAAATAATCTATCAAAATCATTATTAAATCCTCCCTCTGTAGTAATCTCATTCGCAAGATCGTCAATTGCCTTTACCTGCTCAACTTTACCAAACTCGTCTTTTACCACAAGAGCAGGTTCTAACTGATAATCTCTTCGCAACGGCAAGCTTTCTGCAATATAGAAATCACTAGTGCTTACATATGTAGGAGTTAACTTACTACCAATAAATCCATCCAATCTTTCCAGTTTAGGAGGTTGAATAAGTTGGTCAATTGTACTTGACAAAAATTTTGAATTTTTATCTGTACGTAAAAACTCAGGTAGTAAATTAATAGATTTAATAGGTTTCTTTGCCATGCTTAATTTCCACTACTGGTTATGATAGATGAAGATCTCAATTGAGAAGCTGTAATTGCATCAATAATTTCTATATCAGAAATTGTTGCTCCACTTATAAAAATTTCATTGCTGAGACAAGAAATTTCATATAGACTACCAAAATTATTTGCTCTAGGAACAATTACAAAGTTCACAATATTCGGTGTTAATAAATTCATTACATATGTAGCAAGTTCACTAAAATTAAATGTTTGTCCGAAATCCCAATTTTCTAAAGAGAAAAATTGATTAATTGCATTTAATATTGTAGACTTTAACTCGTTATCACTGACTGGAATAGTAGGATTTCTAACTGCCTTAAACACAGCCTGTAAATTGATATCAGCTTTCGATCCAAATAAAACTTTATATTTTACTGGCTGAAAAATAATTTCGTCACTAATTGTTTTAATATTTTCTAATGAGCTGCCGAAGCTTTGTTCAAGACTCTGGCTTGTTGGTGCTAAGGGCTCTGCACCTCCTACATTATTGTAAAGCCAAGCTCTGTAGGCGGTGTCATATTCTGCTGTCAGTAGATATACGTCCATTAGATTACTCTTACTTGGATCAATTCTTCTATCCTCGCCGCTGTTGTGCTGATATTGAAATTTTAATCCTTTACGTCCAGGATAAGCATAAAATCTAGGTTGATATATAAATTCTGATGTTGAAGTTGTATAGCTTTTAACAATATTGATACTAGGATCATAAAAATAATATAATTGCCCATCGATCGGTGATGTTACTGCTGATTCGTTTGCAAAAGGCAATATTGTAGCAGTATTAACAATTCTGTATCTTAAACCATCTTCTAAAGTTTCAAAGTAAACATAATTTGTTGTTGCTGTTCCTACAATTTTAGTAAAGGTATCAGGGTCATCTATTTGTCCCGAACTATTATAATCATAGAAACTGACTTTTACTTTTTTAGGTTCAATATATCCATCTGGTTCTATAACAGATCCATCTACTTGCCACAAATAATCTTGTCCTAAACTTTGACTAGGATTGTTATTAACTGTATTAATTGAAAGAACTGAAATTTGATCTTTAACTACACTATCATTTGTAAAATCATAATTGATAGTTGTAGCATCTACAAAAAATCCTGTTTGCTTTTCACTTTCAAATATATAATCTGTTAGTCTATATCTAACTTTATAATTTTTTCCTGTCCATGTAAATGCTACTAGCCAGCTAGCATCTTTACTACTATTAGATTTATCTCCTTGTAATTCCAAACTAAATGGATTACTGAGATCTAAATTTGTATCAAGAATTATATTCCAGGTTCTAGTATTTTTATTAAAAGATAATCCAAAATTACGCTGATTCAAACAAAGATTAACTAGTTCAGTTTCAAAAGCAAACGAAAAGACATTAATAAATTTTGGAATAATTTCTTCAGGGATCGAACCATCGGGAATAACATCACTTACTATTATAGGACCTGTTCCGTCGTCTAATTCGCCTAGTCCAGAATTAGAACCGTCGCCTATTACATTAATTACTTTAGTCCAAATAATATTGTTACTAGGATCAACAAACTTAATTAATGCACCAGGAAGAACATATTTTAAATTATTTGTAGTAAAAGATCCTACGTTAAATGGGGATCCAGTTACCGATGATAAAAAGTATCCCCTAGATTCACCAGAAACTTCATTGACTAGCTGCCATTCTAAATTTAAATCATCAAAGCTGGGTCTGGGGTATTGATCAAAATAAAATGATCTCATTGCATTTGAACTTATAATCGGTGCCAATGTCTGTTTGATAATCGAATAAATTTCATTTCTATTAGTAAAATCAAAATCGAAATTATTTTCAAACGTATCTTTGTATATGATTCCGTCATTTGCAAAAATATTAGTTTGACTGTATTTTCCGCTAACATCGCTTAAATCAAAATATTTGCTTAGACCGCTAGTCACTCTAGCAACACTTTTTACTTTTAGAATATCATTACCTAATGTCAATGGAGTAATGTTATAATCCTCAGCAGTTACCATTCTATTCTGTGTATAATAAGCCTGAGGTGCTTTGTTCTGAATACTAACATTTGATTCAGGTCCTGAACTATTATTAACAGTATATTGTAAGCCCAAAGTTAAAGAAAGGGTATGTTGTTGACCATTTTTATTTGCATAAGGAATATTTACAACTACTCCGCTTAGTTGTTCAGGCTTAATGCTATAGGTTAATCCGTTACTTTGTCTATAAAGTAATCTAAATTGACCTTTAGGTAAGTTTCCAAAAGATCCATCAGCAAAATTTAAGTCAATCTGATCTCTATCTCTAGATGTAACACTATAGATATTTCTTTCGTTTTTATCTAAACTATTATAGATAACATTGTTTCCTGTAACAGCAGGAACTTTAGTCCACAATGTAGAATAATTTCCGTTTCCATCTAATTGCCATAACCAAACGTCAGTGTCATTAATATTTGCAGTGTTTACACCTATAATTTCATTCGGCACGGGATTATCGACACTAAAACTAGCAACCCCTAGTGTACCTTGCCTAAAATGTGCGAAGAACCCTGTATTAGCACTACCTGATCCTTGATTATCATTTTTATAGATTAAAGAGAATGCACTAGCAGGTCTAGGAGGCTGTTCATAAATTGAAGTGCTTCCGCTGAATGTAGCAGCAGTAACTTCAAATGACATATTAGTTCCGTTTATATTTTTAAGAAAACTATAAACAGGTACATCTGTATTTGTACTGTTAAATCTGTACTGTTCTGTTAGAATTCCGTCAATTGTTTCTCTATCAAAGGGTTTTCCAAATACACTAGTACCTAACATAGCAGAATTCATAATAGTAATAAACTGCTGATACCAGTTAGGATTTGTACTGTCATTCCATCCAACAACGGTATTTGATAAATTAATTCCGTTAGCATCAATTACAGTATCGGAAGTTGCTACCGCTGTAACTTTTAAAAATCCGTTCGCTGGAACATTTCTCTTAGGTACATAACTGATTAATTGTGCAAGACGCAAAATACTGTCACGACGTTCAGCTGTCTCTAAAAAGTTTTCTCTTGCATTAAGATCCACTCTGAAACTGAGATTTTGTCCTAAATAGGCAATTAGATCAATTAGTGCAATATATTCACTGCTATCAATAAAATCATTGAAATCTTCAGGATAATTTTCTTGAAGATATTGAATCATTGTTCGCCTAAGAGTTTCAAAATCATAACTCTTGAAATCAGCGTTTCGAAAGCTTTGATAAACTTTCTTCCAATCTTCAGCTACTAATAGTTTTGAATTTGTAGATGGAATCATAATAATTTTCTTATATTGCGTATTTATGGCACATTTAAAGTTGGTAGTTTATTGTACAGAAAGACCAATTTTTTGATCAAACATTAACTTCATGTTCGCCGATTGATCGGTTCCTTTAAGCACTAAAGTTATATCAAGTATAAATCCGTTGTCGTATTCTGTTACATCCAATCTAGTGGGTATCACTCTAGGATCAGAATTACAAATTTCAACTATATCTTGATTTAGTGCTTCTCTTACTTCATCAGTCAAGGGTTCCATAAGTAAATCCCATATAATACTGCCGAAACTAGGATTCATTACTCTTTCACCCTTACGTGTTCTAAATTGATTCAGTATATCTTGTTTTACTAAGTCAAAATCGTAAAGGCGAGAATTAGAGTTATCTGGATCTATTGTACTAAATCCTTTATAGAAGTGACTTGTTTTACTAGGTTTTTGATAGACTAATTCTGCACTTTCAATTTCTATATTTTTGTATGGCATTTTTTACTCCCTTATTCCGGGTCTTATTGGATTACCTTGACTATCAGTTACAATACCTCCGAACCCGGTTCCTACAGTTCCTCCTGTCAACTGCCCAAGAAAACACTGGTAATATCCTTTTTTCCTTGCTTTAACATTAGTTACATTAGTAGCACCTACAGCATTCATAGCAGCTTCAAAATATCCGGCACTGTTTTGATCTTCTTTTACACGTTTTTGCAGATATTTTACACTTACTTCAGCAGCTATTGCAGGATCATTTAATAGTGTAGGATTATTAATTAAATCGAATCCAGTTAATTGACTATATACCTGATAATTGTATCTTCCAGTAATTTGTATATAACCTCTTCCGATATATTTTGCACCATCACCAGGTTGAGTGTTTCCTAATGTTCTACCTTTAGCAGATTGATAACCGTATAAAAATTCTGCTAATTCATTCGTATTTCCTGCATACTGTTCAGCCAACGCCCTATCCCCTTTGAACACACTAGGAAATACTTCAAGCAGTCTGTTTGCACTATACCTAAAACTCTCCTCAACAGTTCTCCATTTTGTTTCTCCACCAGCAATCCCTAATAGAGATGCAACAGCATAAGGACTGGTCAATCCGTATTTTGTACAGGCATTTTTAAGTGCAGCAATTCCTGCTTGTGCCGCTGAATCATTTATATCTTTAGCAAATTGCGGATCGCAAGTACCGGGAGGTATTTCTGGAGGATTAGTTGGTTCTTGTATCCCAGTAGCAGGATTGTCTGGTACACCGTTAGCAGCTCTACTTTGCAAAGATTGATCAGTTGCCTGCGGAGCATACTTAGACGGATTAACGTTTTCATGTTGATCCCAAGGTTCATGCGTTGGAACACGTTGCATAATACTGACAATATCAGTGGCTTTGTAAAAGTTTCCATTTGCCCAACCTGAAGAAGGGTTTCTATTAGGCAACTTATAAAGTGGTAAATCTGGGGGCGTAGTAGCATTAGGTGCTACTTCAGGTGCAGGTGCTGCTGGACCATTTAGATGTATTTGAGATCCAGAAGCTATAATCTGCCCATTTGCTCCTAGTCCTAATGTACCTGCTGTGCCTAACTTAATAGAATCTTCAGAACTTAAATGTATAGAATCCGCTGCGGTAAGTCGTATATCATTTTCAGCATTTATACTAAACTGTCCTCCGATAGTTAATGTAGTAGTATCGCCAATTGTTTCTTCGTAGGTACCAACAGTTACAATTTTTTGTTCTTTGTTTACTTTTAAATATTTGTAACCTCCTACATTTGTCTCCATATTCTTACCTGTACGAATATTGAGATTTCTACCTGCTTCAATGTTTATATCTCTATCTGCTCTAAAATTAAAATCATTTTCTGTATGTATACTGACACTATCATGAGCAAATATATCAATTTTTCCGTTACTGGTTAATTCGATCCATGCAGTTCCTTTACTATTTGCAATGTAGATTAAATCATGACTATTGTGCAATAATATTTGATGTCCTGTTCTAGTTCTAATTCTTACTAGTTCGTTTTGTCCGTTTTCATCCCCATCGTCCATTACAAAAGTTGTGCCGCCCAATCTGCTGACAGGGATTGATCGTTTTTTCTCAAATCCAAGTTGTGCTCTTTTTGCACCCGGACTATTGTCTAAAGGCCCAGGTGTGCTTATTCCAAAAACTTGACTAGGAACTTCTCTTCTAGCACCGCTAGTTGTAACTCCACGAACAGTATCTAACAGTAATCCCTGTGATAATAGTCTATCTGCAAATGGGTGTACTGGTTTTCCAAATTTGTTTGTGTCAGGGACATTTAACTCGTTTGTTTTTTTATTAAACTCTGCTACAGGTAAAAAATCAGTTCCGTATTTTCTTTCCTGCTCCTGTGTAAGAACTACTTGTTTACTGGCTGCTATTCCCGGAATCATATGATTCTGATATGTGTCTTGAACACATCCAAACCAATATCCTTGATTAGTATTTCCTCCAACAAAAATTACCATTACTCGAGCACCGATGTCCGGTGGTATCATCCACATACCATAACTTTTCTGAACATCGTTAAAATCGCCGCTATTGTTACCTTCAAATCTTACACTGGTAACACCGTAAAACGGATTTAGATACTTTACATGAAAAGTTTGACTCTGTTGTTCTACGTCTCCGATAACTCCCTTTAGTAATATAACTTCTAAGCCCCCCATATAAGAAGGATCTAGATTGTTAACAACCTCGGCAATATACGGGCCAGGAGGTACCGGAATACTCTGTGATCTTGTTTCAATTGGCATTTCTTAACCTCTTGATATGAATAGTTTGTCTAAAGGGCTTTGTCCGAAACCCGTACTGCCAAATTTGCCAGTTACTGAAGAAGACAGGGCGTTTAAATCTCTTCCAGGATTTCCAACTTTACTAGCAATAGAACTTATATTAGATTCCACAGAACCTAAACTGGGACTTATAGAATTAAGTAAATTAGCAGAGGATCCTAATTTTCCTGTTAAGGATGCTATATCAGGTAAGTTTAAATTTCCACTTACATTTCCCAATGGATTAGAAACATTTGATAACGATTTAGAAACTATAGAATTCAAATCGCTAGAAGGTAATAAACTTCCGCTTATACTTTTAACATCAGAAACACCGAATGCATTAGCTAAAGCTTGACTACCACCAGTCCTTGATATTTCTTCTAAAAATTTCTTATCAACTTCAGGGGAAGGTGCTGTAAGATAAGGAGCAGTAGCAGGAATATTGGTAAATTTTTCTGCAGGTATATAATCTAGTGCTAGACCTCTTGCTCTAGCAATTGATAAATCTGTATCTTCTGGTACTTTACTGCTAAGATCTTGCAACTGTGTAACAACCTTACTTTGTAAATCTCCTGTTAAGCCTGATAACTGATTAGGATTAATTCCAAACTTTGCAGCTATAGCTTGGGGATCATTAGGTGTGCTATTAGTTAATTGAGTAATTTTATCTTTTGCACCTGAAATTAATCCAGAGGCAGATCCACCTAAAGAACTGACAGCTGAAATAGCATTTGTATTTAAACCACCTAGTTGACTTCCGAACAGGCTTAGAGCACTATCTGGAATATTAGTGGTTTCTACTATGTCAATCGTAGATACATTCGGATTTACAAGAGATCTACTAGGTTGATTTAAATCATTAACCCGGGTTACCAAAACACTTGCACCTTGACCTATACCAGAACCGGGAACTGAAATTCTGTTTAATAATGTTTTTGCTTTTTCAGTAATATCGCTAGTAACTGATGCAGTGGCACCAGTTAAGGGCAACTGACTTTGTATTACATTTACACCTTGATATAAACCAGCAGCAGCTCCTAAATTCGAAGGAGAAGGTCCTACAAGCCCCGATAAACTCAATCGAATACCTGAAGCTAATTGAGTTGCACCTCCAAAAACAGAATTTGCCCCTGTAAGATTGTTTATTCCTCTAGATATAAATCCGCCTACTTGAGTTAACAGATTTGAAGCAACACCTCCTAACCCACCAGATGAATTTGTAAAATTACTCAATTGTCCAGGAAGTCCCGGACTAGGTAATCCTCTCGACAATAAATTCAAAGCACCGGTAGTGGAAATCGGTGTTCCGCCTTGATTTTCTCCTAATGTAGTAGTAGGAACTTGCTGAGTCAACGGATTAGGAATTTCAACAAACTTATCTTCTACTCTAGTTTCTCTTGTTCTTCCTACAATTTGTCCTGGATACCTTAAAATACTCAATTCTTGTTTGAAAACACCATCAGTAAACCTACTTTTTACTTCTAATACTCTATAGATCCCGCTGAATGGTAATTTTTCTGTTTGAAAGTAGTACATACCACCTTGTTCTAAAGGTCTAATGTCTACAGGGTTTCTAAAATTAATTGTAATTAATAACTCGCCGATTAAATGATCGGCTTCACCATCTATTGTTATACCCTTTACTGGTCCAGGCCTTGCGTCATAATTTCCTAGACCCCCTGTAACAAGATAAAACGGATCTCCTAATATTTCTATAGAGCCTGTTAATAGATTAGCTTTTGAATCTGTTATAACTGAATGTAAGTTTCTTGCCAAATTATAATAAGGATCAGAGCTAGGTTGACTGCCAGTGGCACCACTATCAACAACAGGTAGAGCAATTTGTCGTTGAATAGAGTTACCATTTTGATCTGTTTGTAAATTTTTTACATCGTCTCCTTTTATATTTTGATTTGTGGTATTAGGTTGCCCTGCTGAGTCTGTTTGCCCCGGTTGTTTATTATTTCCTAACGCTACAGGAACTGCTTCAAAAAATAAACTATTATAGTTTAACTTAAAATTTAATACATCAACATTGTTGCCTTTGTAAATGTAATTGTATTCTCTAAGGCTTAGTTTTTCTAAATTCTCGGTATTGTATTTTTGAGATTCAAATCCAGGAATTTTTGTAAAATGAATTTTGTATGGCAAAACTGAATAGCGGATTTTTTGATAAGGCTTTCGACTAACAGGATCAATTTCGCTTTTATTAATAACGTCAGCCTTAATCATAAAATAATCTATAAAGCCATCTGGATCTATGGCTTTTGAATTTAAAATTCCTTTTATGTAATCGCTGTCTCGAATTACAGCGGCTATTATTTCATTAATTTGCTGCCCTTCTGCAAACTGTATTCTTCCAACTGTCGGAGTAATTTTTACTTCTTCAGGTGCTTGATCCTTTTGCTGAGGAGTTTGTCTTGGTCGCGGTTCTCCTAAATCAGGAAACTTAAAAATATTATTATTTCTAGTAATAGAAGATAATGGTGTTGTCCCGATAGGATTTACCTGATTATAATCATACCCAGTATCAGTTTTTACAGGAAATTTTATTTCAAATTCATCTGAATCTTTAACATTAGGACCTTCTTTAATTTGATTATCATCGTTTTTATATTGTTCACTTAATTTTTGAGCAAAATCAGTTAAAATTTCTTCAACAGTATTTCCGGACATATTAATAGTTCGTCTTAACTTATTAGGTTGACCAAATGCTTGCTCGTTCCAAGGTATTGCAGTGCATCTATAGACTGTTCCTTTTTCTCCTATTTCTAATTCAACACCTGTAAGTTTAATCGGAAAGTATCTAGTTGTATTTTCAATAATTTTAGCTTGATTCAGCGCTATCGTATCAGTATCTTCGTATCCTATAAATTCCATCTTAAGTAAAAAACTAGCTTGAAGATATGTAGGGTATCCTGCTGCTACTGCGGTAACGTGTAAAGCCTCAATAAATCCATTTACACTGTATGGTTCGATAACTCTAAAACTTAAACTAGTAGGCATTGTGACTCCGCCCTGTTTAGTAAAGTTCATCAATGTACTAATCTCCACACCTTCGATGTACATGTCAAATCGTCCAGGGCTGTTTTGATTAAATCCTCTAACTAAATCTGCATCTCCCGCTTTATCTTCTTTAAAAATGCCTCTTCTTATTTCTACTATACCTTGATCAAACCCAGCATCGACTTGAGTGATTTCTTCGCCGACTCTTCTAGATACTCCAGATACATCTGTAGAAATTCCGGTTAATCCTTTACCTCCACTTTGTAATATTATTAAATCGAGATTTCTTCCTCTGTAAAGATCAGGATTGTTGACTGCTTCTTTTCTCAATCCTGCTAAGGTAAAGTTATATGTAGAGCTTCTGTATTTGTTCAGTACGTTAGATTTATCAGATTGAACTACACGTTTAGAAACATTATTACCAGTTTTTAAATTTATAGTTTTTCTATCTGTAGTTTGATCTGCCATTTTAAATTCCCAAAGCCTGTTTTATATTAGAAATCTTTGGTATATAAATTTTAACTCCAGCTTCTAAGTCGTATACTGGATCCTTAATTAAAGTATTATTTCTCACTGCAAATACCCACCAAAATCCAACATCTTTATAAAGATCAAATGCTAATAAATCAGGTCTATGTTCATAAGTTTTAGTTACTTCAAACAATATATCATCATCTTCTGCTGGAATAGATCTATATTGAAGAATATCTAAATATCCATTGATTTCTTTTGTGTTAAAATATGGACTTGTTCCTTTATATAAATTCATTATAGATAGCCCGCCTTTCTAACATATTTTTCACCTAACCATTGTGTGACATTAAATTTCTGCATTTCTGCTCGACTATACATTGGTAAACAAGTTACCGAAATAGTAGATACTATAGGTACAGCAGTTTTCTCGTAAATCGAACTAATATCTGAACGATTTATACCAGATTCTGATCCTTTACCCATAGTATAATAGTCAACATTATCTGGTAGATCTATCTTAAAACTTGATATCGCAACAGGAACATTCTGTAACATAAAAGTTCCATACGCATCCAATCGACACACAGGCGGTGGAGCACCGCTATCCGGATCTCCAGTAAATCCACCTGATCTCATTTTTGTCAAAGCTCTTAACAAATGTACTGTCGCTACATAAATTTTTGCTTCTGTTTCATTCGAAACTGTAAACTTTCCACTTATGTTGATTGGAGTTACACTACTTCGTTGATAAAAATACAAAGCAAAATTAGAGTGCATAGGAGTTTGACTAGCATAATCTGCTTTACTTTCAATACTAATCGAGGGAGTATATGGAAAAATTATACCTTGTAACCTTGCAATAGGAGCTACAGTCGGTGCAGAATAATAGTCCTGAGGTACACGAATCTTTACTCTCATGTCACTATTAATGATATCACCGGTCAAAGTTTTAAAGTTAACCGACGCAGGCTTTGGTGTAGCAGGCATACCGCCGGGTGGAAAACTCATTGATCTGTTCAACGGAGAACGAAGATCCGTATTGATACCTAATTCACCTAAGGAACCTTCTGACGGTAAATCTGTGTTAATACCCAATTCTCCTAATGCACTATCAGAAGGTACAAAAGATTCTTGATCGTTAGTAGAGGCGGCTAATACTTCAGAATTTTCATATTTAGATAGTGTAGCTTCGTCTGAATCAGATGGTATTGCTATCTGATTATCAAAATCGTCTATAGTGAGTTGTGCTTCATCTATGTTTTCATTAGCAACAGACAGTTGTTCGTTTAAGAGATTTAACTGATTCTCTGCTTCTTGAATTGCAATGATAGCATCAACATCGCCTTCTGCTGCATTTGCTGTTAAATTATCTAAACTGTTTTGTGCATCTTGAATTCGATCTGATAGAAGAGCTGCTTTCTTAGTGTTCGATAGCAGATCTTTCTGTGCTTCGTTATACTGATTTCTGGAGATAGAACTCATAATAGCTCCTTTATAGCATATTTACCCAATAAATAAACCACCTACTTAATAAAAAATGGTTGACAAAGCCAACCTTTTTGTTATACTAAACAAAAGGATAATAAAAATAAAATGATCGGAGCTATACAATCTACAAGAAAAGTAAAATATCTCAACAACAGAGATCTATTAGCAGAAATACACAAAAGCAAATGCTCGTATTCAAGTTTTGTGAAACCAGAATACAGTCAACATGATATCATACTACCAAATTTAGACAAAGTTAATATCAGAACTATAGCAGATGCTAAACGAAGTCGTGCCAAACGATTAGGTATAATAGCGTTTACCGAAGCTCGAGCAATAGGAGACAAAAAAGTAAAGCTGTCAGATGTCACACCGGATTACAAATCAATTGCCAAGACAGATATAGTCATAAGAATAATGACCTACGAACATATACCGTTATCGCCAGGAAGAAAAAAAACTACTAAAACACAAGCTGATTCACATGAAAAAGTAAATTTTCCCCCGTTTCAGCATTGGAAATTTAACGATCGAGACGAATTAGTCTGTGTAGGCAAAAGTCATTGGGTCGGACCAATGAAAACTGGAAAATTTAGCAAGGATCACGGTCGCATTACTGAGAATTTAGGTAGGATGTTTATAAAACTTAGCGAACGATATGCTCAACGAAGCAACTGGCGCGGTTACACTTACATAGAAGAAATGAAGGGTCAGGCTATACTACAATTGAGTCAAATCGGTCTACAATTTGACGAATCGAAATCAGAAAATCCATTTGCCTATTATACAGCAGCAGTGACTAATTCTTTCACTAGAATATTAAATTTGGAAAAGAAAAATCAAAATATTAGAGATGATCTATTAGAAGAGGCAGGATTAACTCCTAGTCTTACTCGTCAAAATAGTCACGAATACGCTGAAGAAATTGCAAGACAGGCTGAACTATATAAAAATATGCGACTTCCAAAAAGCGACGAAGCTGACGACATAGATACCGATAACGATGAAGAAGTAAAAGAGTAATCTGAAGAAAGTTCCGATTGAATATTAGACCTAACTTATGTTATAGTAAAAGACAGATCTTCGATCTGCTATTGGATCATAATTAATGAAAGAACTTTTTAAAAAAGCAGCCGCAATGACAGATATTCATTTCGGTCTCAAAGGTAATTCCCTGACACATTTAAAAGATTGCGAAGAATTTGTAGATTGGTTCATCCATCAGGCAAAACGCGAGGGGTGTGATACAGGGATATTTCTCGGAGATTGGAGTCATAATCGAAATAGTCTAAATTTGGTTACACTAGATACCAGTTTACGCTGTTTGGAAAAACTAGGTGCAGCATTTGATCAGTTCTTTTGGTTTCCTGGAAATCACGATCTGTTCTACAAAGACAAACGAGATATTCATAGTTCTTCGTTTGGTAGACATGTTCCCGGAATTACTGTTGTGGATAAAATAACCACACTCGGTGACGTAACATTAGTTCCATGGTTAGTAGGAGACGAATGGAAGAATATTGGTAAAACAAAAAGTCGATACATGTTTGGACATTTTGAATTACCACTATTCTATATGAACGCAATGGTTCAAATGCCAGATCATGGAGAACTACAAGTAGATCAATTTAAACATCAAGAATATGTGTTTAGTGGGCATTTCCATAAACGACAAAGTAAAAAAAATGTTCATTATATAGGTAACACCTTTCCGCACAATTATGCCGATTCGTGGGACGATGCTAGAGGAATGATGATATTAGAATGGGGTGGAACTCCAACATACATAGACTGGCCTAATGCACCTAAATATCGGTCTGTCAAGTTAAGTGATCTAATCGATCAAAAAGATCAGATCATGAAATCGAAAATGTATCTCAAAATTAATCTTGATATCGATATCAGTTTCGAAGAGGCAAACTTCATTAAAGAAACTTTTATTTCAGAATACGACATTAGAGAGATCAGTTTGATACAGGATAAAATAGATCTCGAAGGCACATACGAAGATAACCCAGATGCAAAATTTGAAAGCGTGGATCAAATTGTATCGGAACAACTAGTTAATATCGAATCCGAACAATTTGATCGAAAAATTTTGTTGGACATTTACAATAATCTGTAATCATATAACAATCAACCACACACAATGTTCAGAATTAATAATCTAACAGTTAAAAATTTTATGTCAGTAGGCAATCAAACTCAGGCAGTGAGTTTTGATCGAGAGCATCTCACTCTAGTACTAGGATCGAATCTAGATCTCGGAGGGGATGATACTGGTAGTAGAAATGGTACAGGTAAAACCACTATTGTAAATGCTCTTAGTTATGCACTGTATGGGCAAGCTCTAACCAATATCAAACGAGAAAATCTAATTAACAAGATCAACGGAAAAGGAATGTTAGTTACTGTTGAATTTGAAAAAAATAATAGAAAATATCGAATCGAGCGAGGAAGAAAGCCCAACATTCTTAAATTGTTTGTTAATGATCAAGAACTGAAATCTGACAAAGAAGAAGATGACAGTCAAGGCGATAGTCGGGAGACTCAAAAAGCAATCGAACAGATGCTAGAAATGAGTCACACTATGTTCAAACATCTTGTGGCCCTTAATACCTATACCGAACCGTTTCTAAGTATGAAAGCTTCCGATCAACGAGAAGTAATCGAACAACTGCTGGGTATTACTTTGCTCTCGGAAAAGGCAGAAGCACTAAAAGAACAGATTAAAAATAGTAAAGATCAAATTCAACAAGAAACTTTCAAAATAGAAGGAATTAAAACTGCTAACGACAATGTTCAAAAAAGTATCGACAGTTTACAAATAAAAAGTAATGCCTGGGAAACTAAGTTTGAAAAAGAAATAGAAAATCTCGGACGAGCTATTGTAAATCTCGAAGCAGTAGACATTGAATCTGAATTAACAGCACATTCATTATTTAAAACTTGGGAAGATATTAACACTAAGATAAAGTCTCTAAACAAGCAAAAATCTACATTAGAATCTGCACTAATACAAGCACAAAAAACTAGAGACAAATATTCTAATGAGGTATTAAGTCTAAACGACAAGGTTTGCCCTTCTTGCCAACAAGAAATTCATGATCATAAACACAAGGAGATGTATCAAAAATCTCTTAACCATCTAGAAGAAGCACAAACTTATTTTGACAAAATCAATAATGATCTAAACAAGGTTTTAGACGAAATCGAAAAATGTCCATTACCTTCAAAACCTGTTACATTTTATGAAACTGAATCAGAAGCATTACAACACAAAAACAATTTAAATAATCTTCAAAATGTTCTCGAATCAAAAGCATTAGAAGTAAATCCTTATAAGGAACAAATAGAAGAACTTAAAAAAACTGCAATTCAGATCATAGATTGGAATACTGTCAACACACTGACTAATATCAAAGATCATCAAGAATTTTTACATAAACTATTAACCAACAAAGATAGCTTCATTAGGAAAAAAATTATCGATCAAAATCTAACCTATCTAAATAAACGATTAAGCTACTATATTGAACGGTTAGGTTTACCACATCGAGTAATATTTCAAAATGATCTTACTGTAGAAATCAGTCAACTAGGACAAGATTTAGATTTTGATAATTTATCAAGAGGTGAACGTAATAGACTTATCTTGAGTCTAAGTTTTGCCTTTAGAGATGTTTGGGAAGGACTTTATCAAAGTATAAATTTGTTGTTTATTGACGAACTTATGGACGCAGGAATGGATGGCGCAGGTGCAGAGGCAGGGTTAGCTATGCTTAAGAAAATGGCTAGAGATCGAGGTAAAAATATATACCTAATTAGTCATCGAGATGAATTAATTGGTCGAGTTGATAATGTATTGAAAGTGATTAAAGAATCAGGATTCACATCCTACAGTAAAAATTAATATAACTATGACTACAGAAGAACTAGAAAAATTTAAGTTACAGGCCAGCAAAATGGTAGAAGATTTAGTCAATTTATATAATCAAACTGTTTATTTTTCAAACAGACCTGACAGTCAAAGAACACAACGAAGTATCTATCGATGCTGTAAGGTACTTCGTCAGGATGCAATGAACTTGGCTAAGCAATCACGCCTAGTTTATGCTGAAGCGTTTGAAAACAATAAAGAAGCTAAACTAAAACAAAAAGAGCAAAAAAAAGCAACAGTTCGAAAAACAATAAAGGAGAACCCAAATGCTCACAAACCACCTAAAAGATCAGTTTGAAATCTTTTTAGCAGAAGATGCTAAATTTACCAATGGTAACAACGCAGCAGGAACTCGTGCACGAAAAGCATTAGCTGAAATCGGTAAACTAGTTAAGCAAAGACGAAATGAAATCACAGCAGAAAAAAATGCTCGTAAGGAAGCTAAAAAAGATTCTTAATCTAGCAAGTTAAATTTTATTTTTTCGGAATCAAATTGTGAACATTCATGTTTATACAACTACATGGAATGAAGAATATATTCTTCCTTATTTTTTAAAATACTATTCTTCTTTCTGTAGTAAAATTATTGTATACGATAATAACTCAACGGATAGCACTGCTGAAATAGTAAAAAGTTATCCGAATACAGAAATTTTTAGTTATGATACTGGAAATCATTTTGATGAATCAGTATTGACTAGTATTAGAAATACTGCTTATAAAAACTCCAGAGGAAAAGCAGATTGGGTTTTTGTTGTAGATGCTGACGAATTTATCTATCATCCTGATATCATAAATCTATTAGAAGAATATAAAAAAGAAGGCATTAATTATCCTAATGTAGAAGGTTATGAGATGATTCCAAACACAACACTAAATCTGCATGATAGATTACCATACGATTATCCGTTTGGTATTCCTAATAGTTGGCTATGTAAAAAAGTGGTACTTGATCCTACATTAGATGCTAAATTCAGTTTTGGTAGTCATTTTAATCAATTACCCGATAATGGTAAATTATCTCCTAATGCTGATCTAAAATTATTGCATTATAAAATGTTAAATTTAGATTATCTAATTGAGAGATATAGAAGTTTGGATAATCGAAGACCCCAAATTGCTAAAGATAACAATTGGAGTTATCATTGCGGACAATCTCGAGAAGAGATTACAGATCGGTATAATTTAACATTGACTAAAAGTTTCAAAATCATTTAAATTTAGAAAATAAGAATCTATAATGACATGGTATTATGATAATACAGAAGTAACGGAACTACCAGACGATTGCGTGGGATTTGTTTACTGTATTACAAATCTTATCAACAATAGAAAATACATAGGCAAAAAATTATCGAAATTTAGTAAAACGACCTACAAAACTGTAAAGTTAAAGAACGGCACAAAAAAGAAAAAGAAAATTCGAAGCAAAATAGATTCAGATTGGCAAACATATTATGGCTCATCTATAGAACTTAATAAAGACATCGAGTTACTTGGCAAAGAAAACTTCCGAAGAGAAATACTCCACTACTGCAAATCAAAAGCCGAAACATCATATATCGAAGCACTATTACAATTTGAAAATCGTGTATTAGAATCAGCAGATTGGTATAACAACAATATACAAGTTCGTGTACATGGCTCTCATATACTAAAATCATGACAAAACTAAAATGGGATAGAGCACCGATCGTTAGTAAATTAAATTCTGAATACTGGAATGATCCAAAACAAGGATTTGATAAAGGCTGGCATCATAATTGTAACGCTCATCTCGAAGGCAAAAAAACTCGGCTTCTTAAAGAAATAGACCTAGGCATTCATAAAACTCATCAGTGGACCGCAGTATCATGTATAAGCGGGCCCCACGTAGGCAAATTAATCTGTATAACCTGTAATAATAAGTTCATTAGGTGGTTACCTAATGACGCTTTTAACTAACACTTAAGGTTGGCGGGCCGGATGTTTAATACCGCTGTGGAAAAACCGAGCAAATAAAACTCGGACACGTAACATATTGAAGCACTCCCGTTGGTAGATCCAACTATCCTGAAAGATCGGAAGTGAGTCCGAGGGTTCGAACCATATGCCCAACGCTTTGATATAGTATGAATTGTTAGCATACGAAAAACCGTGCTATAAAAACTTAAACAGTAGGAACGAGGTTTAAGACGCTGAAAAGCGAGTCGATGTAGGTTGGGAAAGGTCAGAGCCCATTAGCAATACGGAAAAATACCTACTTCCAATGTCTTGGCTAGGTGCAACTCACGTGATAAAGACTAGACGGAACCGAAAAAAGGTTCCGTCTGACCAAAGCAATCTACGTGAGATCTCTTAAATTATATTTCATATAAAACAATTGCTTCGAAGCTTTAGCTGAAGAAGCAAACGAACGTAGTTCGTTTATAAATATCTGTTATAGAAAATATTATGCAACGAAGAAATTACAAAAAATTACTGTTAGCAGGTGTTGATCAAGAAATTATCGATAAAACTTTCAAAAATTTAAGAATTACGGCATCTAATGCTATGCCTACTACTAACATAAATACAAAACAGATAATACAGTCTATTCCAAAAAGAGAACAGTATAAGGATTATTAACATGAGAATCAATGAAATTATTTTAGAGAATGATCAAACTGATGAGAGCGTTCTCGGAACCATTGGACGAGGAGTTGCTGGCACATTAGGTGGAATAGCAAAAGGTGCCGGAATGGTGGCAGGTGTAGGTCAAGGAATGAAAACCGCCTTTCAAAAAGGTAAAGCAACTTCAGCGGCTCATATAGCAGGAGATGTACCTAAACAGCCAAAATCTGTTTATGCTCAAACATATGCAAACTTAACAGGACAAACAGGTGCTGCTGCACCAGCTACTCCTGCACAACAGCTTGCAGCACCTGCGGCTCAAGCATCGGCAGCACAAACTACTGCAAGTAAAGTCGGTGTAGGACAAATTAATAAAATAATACCTACCCTAAAAACTAGAGACTTACAAAGCATCAAAAAAGTAATTGATGCGACGATTGCTCAGAAGTCCGCTAAAGCGGCTGCTCCCGCACAGCCTGCTCAAGCAACAGCAGCTCAACCTGCTGCAACAGGAACAACTGGTGTACCGGAATCAAAAATTGTACAATTTAACAGCAAATTTTTAGATAGAACAATTTAAAAGAACGACAATCCGCTTTTCTTAGTAATTTCTAGATTATCTTCGATAATATCGGCTATCATAGCCCTACTTTCGAGATCTAATTGATAAGCCTGTTCTAGACTTATAGATCCGCGCATATACCAGCATAATCTCAATAAATCTTTCTTAATTTTTTGAGATTCATTATCTAGGCTCTTAACTAATTCTTCAATTTCGCTATCTGTAAGTGTTAAGAGCCTTGCCCGAAAAAATCACTATTATCCATTGTAATTGGTAACTCGTAGGTCTCAGGAGCACCTTGAGCTATTTGTTCTTCCGTAGCACGTAAAATTATCGGACGAATGCCGTTATATTTTTTCATTTCTGCTATATGATCTTGAATTTTTTGTACCAGACTAAAATCTGCATTTTGTACAAATTCATTAATGAATACTCTATCTGTGACAACTTCGTTAGGCGTTTGTACAGCGGTAATACTATCCGCTATTAAATCTGTTGTGACATCTGTCATTTTTTTAAAACTGGCGTTAAAAATTTCTAACTTTTGACTATCGTCTAATCCATCGTTGTTTACGGCTGATAATAATTTTTGCGCCTCAAAAGACTTGATGTTAGTTTGAGTTATGTGTTTATAGGTTAATGGTTTGATATAACATGTTAAATTTTCATCAATCTCAACTTTGTCTATCCACTTGGAATTTCTTCCAATGTTATCTACTAACACACGTAAATCTACGTCGGTATCAATTTTTTCAAGAGTACCTGGGACTGAGTGTGTTATCGTCATTGTTTCGCCGAATGTAGCAATTCTAATTGCTATAAGGATTAAATCTAAATCTAAATTGGGAGTATCCCAGGCATTTTTAATATTGGGAATACAACTTTGAATTACATCGACTACTGCTTGACCATTCATTAATGCATCTGGAGTTTTGAATGTTAATTCGTCTTTAGCAGTCATACTATAAACAGGTAACTCTTGATTAGGAGGCATAATCAAGCTGTTTTCTGACCAATATAAACCTTGACTGGGTAATCTAATGTAAATTTTAGGTTGACGCATAAAGTTGGTCAACGGATTCACAATCAATTTAGTTTGATTTGTCATATTCTGTTTCCAATAAATAAATTAAGTGGCAACATATTTATATACTAATATAACAGCAGAAAATTTATGGCAACCGAATTAGATCTCTTACAAGATATACTAGATGAACTTCGTCGAGCAAATAATGCAGGCGGTGGCAGCGCAGCTAGTGGAACGGGTGTCAGTGCAGCAGCCGCAGCAGCTAGATTTAATCCGTTTATCGGAGCTTTGAATTTAGCCAAAGGAACGATATCAGTTTTATCAGATGTTGCCGGTAAGGCTGCTGATAGTGTGTTCTCTCTAGCCGAAACTGCTGCAAATGGTAGTGCAAGTCTTAGTGCAATGACCGGTTTCATAACAAACACCATACCTGGTATGCAGATGTTTGGAAGAGTATTAAATTTAGCATCCGTTATAGCCGAACAAAATATTGCTACACAACAAAGTTTAGGTGCCTCTGGTGCTACATTTGCTGGAAGTTTAACGGCTATGCGAGATGCATCTGCAAGAACATATTTGAGTTTAGATCAACTTGCAGGTGTTGTAAGAAATAATAGTGATATTTTTGCCAGTATGGGCGGTAATGTGCAATCGGGCGTGGCTCAATTTGCAAATATTCAAAAAAGCTTACTTGCACCCGGTACTGCTACTGCCGGTATGTTAGCAGGAATGGGTATTAGTGCACAGGAAGCAGCAGATTTAACTGCTAGCTATATGCGTAGTCAAGGTAGTATGAACAAGGCACAACTACGCGATCAACAAACAGTTGCAGCCGCAGTAACACAATATGCTAGCGAATTAACAATGCTCAGTCAAATTACCGGGCAAAACAGAGAAGAAATCAAAAAAAGAATGGATGCAGAAATGCAAGAATCTCAATTTGAGGCGTATCTTGCTAGTTTAGCTCCAGCAGAAGCAGATAAGTTGCGTCAAGGACTACAGAATGCCATGGCACAAGGGGGTCAAGGCGCTGTTGATGCGTTAAAAGCAATGGCTATGGGATTTCCGCCCATGACGGAAGCAGGAAGGCTTTACGCAGCCACACAACAAGCCGGAATGAAGACACTAGAGGATTATAACGACAGAGCTAAAAACGCAGGAATATCTATCGATGAAAATGCTAGACTTAATAGACAATCTTTAGCACAAGCAATTGCTCAAGGCGCCGGAGATATGGAACAGATGCGTACCGTATTGCAGGCGAGCGGATTAAGTGGTGCAGGACTAGCTAAGACATTAGCGGAAGCTCAAAAATTGCAAAATAAGTTTATGCAAGACGGCAAAATGATGAGCGAAACTGAAATTGCTGCAAAATTAGAAGCAATGGATAAAGAAAACAAGATTAAAGATTCTGAAGCTAAGACTGTTCAAGATATGCAACGACGTTTTCAAGAATTGTCAAATTCGGTATTATCTAAATTAATGCCAGCTTTGGATTTCTTTCTAAATGTAGTTTCTAAATTATCAGTTGCGTTAGGTCCTGCATTTGAAAATATAAGCAAAATGTTTAGTGATGTCATTACTAGAGTAGATGGTCCTATTAAATCCTTTGCTGATCTATTAACTGATTACGTAGCACCTCAGATCAGCCGGTTAATATCTTGGTTTAGTGATACGTTGAGAGATCTTGGGCTATCTAAAAGTTCTGAAGAATTTTTTGGAACCTTAAAAAGTCGAGCACAAGAAGCATTTAACTACCTAGTTGACAATGTTTTTAAACCCCTGTGGAATACAATTAAACCTGTGTTAATTGAAATGTTTAAAGATGTTGCTAAATCTATAGGAAGTGCTATGTTAGATGCTATTAATCCTTTTAAGAAAAGCAGCGCATCTATCGAATCTCCTGAAGTTTCTTATACCGCTGTACCAATGGCAGCTACTGGGGGTATTTTTAGTGGACCAAGTTCCGGTTATCCTATAATTGCACACGGTACAGAAGCAATAGTTCCTATTAAACAAGGATCGGGTGCAGATGCTGCACAATTAGTTGCACAAACAATGGGTTCTACTGCAAATGAAAATCTTGCTTCCCAGCTACAAACGTTAAATACGATATCTATGGAAATGCTCAGATATATGAAAGACACTGCTGAGCAAGCAAGAAGGAACGTTGAAGCAACAAAAAATCTAAGTGGGAATTTATATCCCTCTATATAATTGAGAAAAATTTATGTCTTGGCGCAAATATTTTACACCAGTTCAAACAAATAGCAATTTAGGTCCTATTAGCGGAGCTATGTCAGCTGGTGCTAATCCTTCTAGAACTAACTATTCAAGTTATTTGCCTGACGTTTACGCCGGACATCCTAACAGATTAGAGCGTTACGGTCAGTACGACACAATGGATACTGACAGTGAAGTTAATGCCGCATTAGACATTCTTGCTGAGTTTTGTACACAAGAAAATATGGAAAATGGTACACCTTTTCAAACTTTCTTCAAAGAACAAGCTACTAGCACAGAAATAAAGATTATTAAAAAGTATCTTCAGCAGTGGACTAAACTAAACAAATTTAACAAACGAATTTTTAAAATAGTGCGTAATGCATTCAAGTATGGCGATGTATTTTTTGTAAGAGATCCTGAGACACAGGCTTGGATGTACATAGATCCTGCAAAAGTAGATAGAATTATAGTTAACGAAAGCGAAGGTAAGAAACCTGAACAGTATCATATCAGAGACTTTAATCCAAATTTAGAAACTTTAGCAACAACAGCAATTAATCCCAGTAACTTACAAGGCGGTGGCAGCACATTTGGCGGTGCTTATGGAACTGGTCAAGGCGGTGCCGGGGGCAGTAGAGGCATGGTGGGTAGTTTCCCTACCAATGCGTCTGGATCAAGATTTACAGTAAATCAAAATCAGTATGCAATTGATGCTAGACATGTGATTCATATCAGCATGAGTGAAGGTATAGATAACAATTATCCCTTTGGAAATAGTTTATTAGAAAGTATCTTTAAAGTTTTTAAACAAAAAGAATTATTAGAAGATGCTATCATTATCTATAGAGTTCAACGAGCACCGGAGCGTCGAGTGTTTTATATTGATGTAGGTAATATGCCTAGTCATTTAGCTATGAGTTTTGTTGAGCGTGTAAAAAACGAAGTAAATCAGCGTAGAATTCCAAGCGTCACAGGCGGCAGTCAAACAGTTGTTGACAGTAGCTATAATCCTTTGAGTATTAACGAAGATTACTTTTTCCCACAGACAGCAGAAGGCAGAGGAAGTAAAGTAGACTTGCTTCCAGGTGGTACAAATTTGGGAGAAATTGATGACCTTAAGTATTTTACCAATAAGTTGTTTCGTGCTTTACGGATTCCTAGCAGTTATCTCCCTACTGGACCTGACGACGGAGGTTCAAACTTTAATGACGGAAGAGTTGGAACAGCCTACATCCAAGAATTAAGATTTAACAAATATTGTGAAAGACTTCAAAGTCTATTAAACGAAGTTTTTGATAACGAATTTAAGGCTTATCTGCATAATAAAGGTATCAATATAGATAACAATATATTTGATCTAAAGTTCAATCCGCCACAAAATTTTGCTTCTTATCGTCAAGCAGAAATGGATACTGCAAGAGTAAACACTTTTGCTTCGATGATTGCCGTTCCCTTTGTTAGCAAGAGATTTGCGTTAAAACGATTCTTAGGTTTAACTGCTGAAGAAATCGCAGAAAATGAAAATCTTTGGAGAGAAGAAAATACAGACGCTTCTGTTACAACAAATGCAGGTGCAGAATTAAGGGGTCAAGGAATAACAGCTAATAGTATAGCTGGTGATATATCAGGTTTAGAAACTGCAACAACACCCACTGAACCAGCAGCTGGTGCTGCGCCTACTGAACCAGTTTCAGGACAAGCAGGAAGCCCCGAAGGTGCCGGTGCAACTCCCACGGTTTAAAATAAATAAAGTTATGTTGTTAAAAGAGTTCATTTATTTTGATAGGAATCCGTTAGAGTCTAGCGAAGATGGAAGGTATTCTTCGGAGAATGATACTTCTATTCTAAAAAGTTCAGACACAAGAAAAAGCAGATTGACTCTTAAGATGATTAATCAACTAAGACGAGCATCGGAAGAGCATGATAAAGAAAAAATGGAGGAACTTGGAATGATTAGAAAAATGTATTCAACTCCCCCAGTAGAAGGCACAGTTTAAAGTAAGCAGTTAATCTATTTTTTGTAAAACTAAATATTTTTTACAAAAATTGTCAATTTAGAGAAATATTTTCTCTCAATCCCGTCAAAATGATTCAATTTTGGCCTATTTCGCATAAGTAATTTAGATCGGTTGTAAATACGGATATACTTGCCGCAACCATTTAAGGAGAACAATGCGATGTCAACCAAATTTGAACAATTGCTAGATTATCTTGTTAATGAAGAAATGGATAAAGCCAATGAGCTTTTCCATGAAATCGTTGTCGAAAAATCTCGCGAAATTTACGAAAGTCTAATTGCTCAAGAGTCTGAAGAGTCTGATGAAGAAGACAACGAAGAAGAAATGGACGAGTCCATGGATTCCTCTGAAGATGAAGAGATGGACGAAGGTGAAGAAGAATTAGAAGATAGTTATGTCATGGATGCTGAAGATAGCATGGACGATGAGCCAATGGGCGGTGATGCTACTGATGACATGCTAGGCGATGTCGAAATGGACGATGATGCTGATTCTGATGAAGATCAAGCTATCATGGATATCAAAGATGCTATAGCCGAATTAGAAGCTGCATTTGCTGATTTAGAAGCCGCTCAAGGCGGTGCCGAAGAGGAAATGGATTCTGAATTTGGCGACGAAGAAGATAAAGCAGACGATGAAGAAAACATGGAAATGATGGGAATGGTTCGTGAATATCGCGAAACTGTTGCTAAACCAAGCGGTGATGTTGCTGGAGCAAATACTGGCGACAAAATGGGTCCAGCTGGCGCTACCAAAAGCCCAATTAGTTCTGGATCAGGCAAGCCAACAAGCGGTGCAACTGCTGGTAACATCGTTGCTAAATCAGATACAGCTAACGAAGACGGAACAGCACCAAAAGGTAAAGTCGGTGGTGTTGTAAAACAAGGTGGAAAATTTGTTGGTAACAATACTTTAAATGTGGACAATGCACAAACTGGTGTTAAAAAACTAAGCAAAGTAAGCAAGCCTGCTGATGCAGAAGGTCATGCTGCCGGTGCCGGCACAGGTGATAACAGTGTCAAAGGTGCAACAAACACCAAGAGTATAGTTGATCACAAGATTGGTTAATTAGAGAAACAGGATGAAAATAAGCTACCTAAGAGAACATTTAAGCTTCGACCAATCTGGTATCGTATTAGAAAGCGATGATAAGGATGGCAAAAGCCTTTATCTAAAAGGAATTGCCATCCAAGGTGGCATACGTAATGCCAACGGTCGTGTTTACCCTGTTCAAGAAATTGAACGTGCAGTAAAAACACTAAACGATCAGCTAGAACAAGGCTACAGTGTTTTAGGTGAAGTAGATCATCCTGACGATCTAAAAGTTAATTTGGACCGTGTATCCCATATGATAACTCAAATGTGGATGGAAGGTCCTAATGGTTACGGTAAAATGAAAATTTTACCTACACCGATGGGCAATCTTATCCGTACCATGCTCGAAAGCGGTGTAAAACTTGGAGTCAGTTCTCGTGGAAGCGGCAATGTCAACGACATTAACGGCCAAGTCTCTGATTTCGAGATTATTACTGTGGATATAGTTGCTCAACCCAGCGCTCCTGGTGCTTATCCTACCCCTGTGTATGAACATTTGATGAATACACGTGGGGGTATGAAGGCATTAAGAGTTGCAACTGAAGTGAAAGAAGATCCAAAGGCCCAAAAATATCTTCAAGAAAGTCTCTTGAATATTATTAAAGGTCTAAAATAAGCCCGAGGAGAAATAGATGTTGGACGCATTCAAACAGTTAGTCGAATCCGGCATAATGTCAGAAGAGACAAAGAGTGTTGTTGAAGCAGCATTCGAAAAAAAGATTCAGGAGAATCGCGACCAAGTCTCCGCTGAACTTCGTGAAGAATTTGCACAGAAGTACAATCATGACAAACAAGTTATGGTTGAGGCAATCGACAAGATGTTAAGCGATAGATTGGCCGCTGAAATGGCCGAATTGCACGAAGACAAAAAAGCTCTAGCAGAAGCAAAAGCTGAGTATAAACAAAAAATCTCAGAAAGCAGCAAAAAGCTAGAAGGTTTTGTTATCAAGCAATTAGGTAAAGAACTCGTTGAATTTCAAAGTGATCGTAAAAAAGTCAGTGAGAATTTCAGCAAACTGGAAAACTTTGTCATTCACGCATTAGCTAAAGAGATTTCAGAATTTTCTCAAGACAAACGTGATCTTGCAGAAACTAAAGTCAAATTAGTTCGTGAGGCAAAAGATAAATTTGACGAAATTCGTCAATCATTTATCAAGCGTAGTGCAAAAGTTGTTGAAACAGCAGTTAGCAAGAAACTTACAGCTGAAATTACTCAGTTGAAAGAAGATATTGAAAGTGCAAGAAACAATGATTTTGGCCGTCGCATTTATGAAGCCTTTGCACAAGAATTCAGTTCTTCCTTCCTAAATGAAAAATCTGAAACAAGTAAATTGCTTAAGATTATTCAAAAGAAAGAACAAGAACTTAGCGAAGCTCAGAAGCTAATTGCAGAAAAACAGCAAATTGCAGAATCTAAAGAGCGCGAACTACGTGTTCAGAAAGATCTCATGGAGCGTAAAGCTGTAATGGCCGAGATGTTAGGTCCGTTGGATGCTAACAAAAGAGAGGTAATGCAGTCATTATTAGAAAGTGTTCAAACTTCTAAGTTATCTGCTGCATTTGAAAAATACCTACCCGCAGTAATGGAAGGCGAGACAAAGGTTGCTCAAAAGAAAGCTGTTCTAAATGAAGGAACAGAAGTAACTGGCAATCGTGAATCAAAGCCAGAGGTAGGCTTAGATAACATTTTAGATATCCGAAAATTAGCCGGACTAAAATAATTAAAAAAATTCAAGGAGACAATAAGAAATGTCACAACTATTAAATGAAAGATGGTCCGAGACCAAAGCTGCTCTGCTTGAAGGCCTATCTGGTAATAAGCGTGGTACCATGGACGTATGTCTAGAAAATACACGCCGTTACTTGGCTGAGAGCGCAACTGCTGGTGCAACCAGCACTGGTAATATCGCAACACTAAATCGCGTTATTCTACCAGTAATCCGTCGAGTTATGCCAACTGTTATTGCTAACGAAATCGTTGGCGTTCAGCCAATGACCGGCCCAGTTGCACAGATCCATACTCTACGTGTTCGCTACGCTGACGACGCTAACAACGTTTCAGCAGGTGAAGAGGCACTAAGCCCATTCAAGATCGCCGCTGCTTACTCTGGTAACAATGTCGATGCTACACCAAAAGGCGATACCACTGCAAGTCTAGAAGGTCGTCCAGGTAAGCGTATGAGCATTCAGATCCTAAAAGCACCGGTTGAGGCAAAAAGCCGCAAACTAAGTGCTCGCTGGACATTCGAAGCCGCTCAAGACGCACAAGCTCAGCAAGGTATTGATATCGAAGCTGAGATCATGGCTGCTTTAGCACAAGAGATCACTGCTGAGATCGATCAAGAGATCCTAGCAAGTCTACGTGCTCTAGCTTCAGTTGAAGAAACATATGACCAGTCACTAGTTTCTGGTACAGCAACATTCGTTGGCGATGAGCACGCTGCTCTAGCAATTCAAATCAACCGTGTTGCAAACCTAATTGCTCAGCGTACACGTCGTGGCGCAGGCAACTGGGCAGTTGTTTCTAATCAGGCTCTAACAATTCTACAGAGCGCAACAACCAGTGCATTTGCTCGCACAACAGAAGGCACATTCGAGGCCCCAACCAACACCAAGTTCGTTGGAACTCTAAATGGTGCAATGCGTGTTTATGTTGACGCATATCTAAGTGATGCTACAGCACAAGACAACAACCAAGTTCTAATTGGTTATAAGGGTGCAAGCGAGGCTGACGCTGCTGCTTTCTATTGCCCATATATTCCTCTAATGAGTTCTGGTGTTGTTCTTGATCCAGCAACATTCGAGCCAGTAGTTGGCTTCCTAACTCGCTATGGTTATGTTGAATTAACCAACACAGCCAGCAGTTTAGGTAACGCCGCTGACTACCTAGGTAAGGTTGCTATCACCCACGCCAAGGTAAGTTTCAAGTAAGACATTACTTGTTGTTTACTTAAAAGAAACCCGCTTCGGCGGGTTTTTTATTTGATGTTTCAATAAATATAGAGTTCGCTCCGCAAGGGGAGTTTATGCGGACCCACCGCGTAGGCAATAGAACTGTCAATACAAGGAGAAAACAAATGGGACGTCCGATTAATAAAAAATATTTTGGTAATACAAACTCACCTTACGATGATGCTCAAACAGGTGGTCCAACTGGTCAAGGCGGAGAAGGTCTGTCCGGTGTAACGATAGGAAACTCAGGTACAAACTATAGCTCAGGAACTACTGTTACATATGCTAATCCACAACTACCAGGTGGTGTTGCTGCAACAGGCGGATTGAGTCTAAATGCATTTGGTAACGTTACTGCTGTAAACGTAACTACTCCAGGAACCGGTTATACAAGTACAGTAACCTTTACTGTTTCAACTGCCTCAAGCGTGTTGGTAGCTGGTACAGGAACAAATGCAGAATCAACAATCTACGTTTCAGCTAACACTGGATTGTTTGTTGGTATGATTGCTAATGGTACAGGAGTTGGTACCAACAGCAAGATTAGTTCTATAAACGGAACTGTTCTTACTATGAGTGTTGTAAATGGTGGAACAGTAAGCGGTAATATTAGATTTATCGATGCAGGAAGAAGCTTAACAGGATTTGTAACAGGATTAACTAGCACAAATCAAAATGCAATCACTGTTTATGCATTTGTGCCAGGCGGTAGTAGTGGTGTTCTTGGTGACATCATGAAACAAGAAGCTAGTCGTAGATATCTTGTTAAAACTGCTCAAGGACAAGGGCAATGTATTCTAGTTACAACCAGCACTTTAACAAGCGGACAAATGTACATGACCGCAGTTGATGTAACTGGTGCAAGTTATTTTGTCGATAAATTAACTTCCCGCAGAGCAAGATTAACACGTTATCTTGATAACGGTGGTACATTTGAATTTGCTTCAGGTGATGTTGCACGTTGGAGCCTAAGCGCAGCAACTACTGGTACAGTTCAAATTGTTAACACATAATTTTATTTGTTAACAAGATAAAAAGGCTCTTCGGAGCCTTTTTTATTGGCGATTGAGAAATATAATTTAGGTAAATATTGGTATGGCTACTGATTGGACTAACCCACAAAATATTATTCAATATTCTGAATCTGGTGCAGAAAATGTACATCTGAGTTGGGATGATTCTAATGGATTTGCAGGTTTAAGAAGTGCAAATGGTACTTCTGTAGGAACAATAGGAGAATTGTTTCACATTTCTCGTAGTCCTAAACCGGATATAACAAACAAAACTTATTTTTTAAAATTGACAGGATATAATTTTTATCTCTTACCTAAACTGATATCAGGTATAGAATTAAAAATACATAGTAAAAGAGCAGGACGAGTAACTGATGATGTTGTTATGTTAACCTATAATGACGAATTGTTAGGGATTAATCAAGCAAGATTAGAAATTAATCCAATAATGCTTTACGGCGGTGAAACAAGCTTTTGGGGTCTAGATCTTGTAACTCGTTCTATGATAGAGAATTCGTCATTTGGAGTTGTTGTACGTTTTCAAAGTCATCCTAGTTGGCCACACAGTGACCCGATGGATTTAATATCAGTACAATTACGAATTCATTAAACTAATAAATACTCTAAAGGAATAGAAAATGGCTGCAATAGTAAGAGTTTCGGGAACAAGACAAGTTACACCAACAGGTCCTAGTAGCATCTCCACACCTGCCGGTAATGTAATCCTTGATTCCACTAGTACTATTGCTAGAGGCGAATTGACTGTTAATCAAAATTTCTATGCCGAACAGAATGCTATAATACAAAGAAAAATTATTACCAGCAATCTCGGAAGAGCAGATGAAGAAATTTTCATTAGAGAACAACATACACAAAATGTAGGAAACCCAGTCGGAAGGCTCTACGATCCGTTAGATGTATATTCTGCCGATTATGGAAACTCAGGACAAATTGAAGCCCAGAAAGGTTTAAGAAAACAAGCTAGTGCTTATTTTCCAGGCGGTGTAGGTATTGAAAAAGATCTAAATGTTGGCGGATACATTTATGGTCGTATTACTTTTGCTACAACTGCAACGGAATCTATAGTCACTGCAACAAACATAGATGCGGAATTTTTTCCAACATTTGTTCAAACATTAAATGTATCAGGTGTTCCATTAAGAGCTGATAACACAGGAACTTGGAGTGGTTTAACTTATAATCCAGGTAAAGGTACACTAACAGTTGAAAAAGTTCGTATTACAGCAACGACGTCTGCAACAAGTAATAATACTGGTTCTTTAGTTGTTGCAGGCGGTGTTGGTATAGAAGGAGAGCTATACGTTGATGACATCTATACGAAATTTATTAATAGTGTAAATGAAAAATTAACTCTACGTCCAGCAGCAGCAGATCCCTATGTAGAAGTACAAGGCAACATTAGAGTTTTAGGTGACAAACCTATTGGAACTGCACCTGTTGTAACAAATGTTCTTTATGTTACAGTCGACGGCGATGATACCAACGATGGCCGAGCAGAGGATCCAAGCAGAGCCTGTAGAACAATTGGCGGCGCAATCAATAGCCCATTCTATCAACCAGGTACGCAGATATTAGTATCTGCTGGTTTATATTTAGAAGATAATCCCTTAAGATTGAAACCTTATACTTCTATTAGAGGTAGTGATATTCGTACTACCTTTATTGAGCCTATTAATAAAACACAGGATCTTTTCCATGTAGATAGCGGATGTTATCTAAACTACATGACGTTCTTAAACGGTAGAAGCGGACTTTTAGAAGGTTCCTATAGGCAAGGATTTAACAGAGGTGCTTATGCAACAGCATTTCCACCTTCCGTTGGAAGTGAACGTATTGACTTATTCCATTCACCCTACATACAAAACTGTACAAATCAAAGTGGTCCTTGGTTAAAAGATGGTACATTGTTTCAACCTAATCAAACAGTACAAGTTCCAGCAGTTGTCGGTACAGGCACATGGGGATTAAACACAACCAGTATTATTGTAAATGCTACAACTGGTACAATAGTTCAAGGTATGTATATAAATGCAGGACAACAAAATCCTGGATTCTTTAATGCTAGAACATTGATGTTGGCTAATAAGCCTTTCTTGCAAGAACAAGTTGTGGCTTATGTTAATCAAGAAGTTGCGGCAAACGTAGCAAATACAACCAGTATTTGGTATGGATTCACTTATAGTCAGGAAAAATGTTTCAGAGATGTTGGAATTCTAGTAGAAAATGTTTCATATGATGCAACTTTTGGTGGGAATCAAAAATCAGTTGAAAGCGGATTAGCCTATTATAACGGTGTTGTAAGTCTAATTGAAGGACAAGAATTACAGACTACAGCAGCAATAAACTATCTAAACAGCCTAACACAGCAGGTAATTGTTAATACAACCTGTACAGATTTATTAAGTGGTACAGGAAAATTTGTTCAACAAAGAAATACGGTGTTGATCGGCGGCGGTATAGCATCCGCAAGTTTTAACGCATTATTTTTTACAATTACTAATATAATTAACTTTGGACCGGATGTTGCACCTCCTGTATATACAAGTACGGGTCCTGATGCAGCATATGTTAGTGCTGAAATATTAATGCAGGCTAATCGAAAGTTTATTCAAGAAGATACTGTAAATTATATTAACAATATTGTTAAGAATTTTCCTTACAGCAAAATCAAATGTAAACGAGATACTGGATTAATCATTGATAGCGTTACTTTAGATTTATTATATCCTACAGTAGATAGTAGTCAGTCAACATTTGCTGGATTACAATATTGGAATCAAGCAACTTATACAGGTAGTATTAGTGCAGAACTTACTGCTACTATTGCAGCAATTGATTATTTAAAAACAGTAAGCGGAAAAATAATTCTAAATATTACTACTGCAACAGATGCTATCTTAGGAGTAACTAGATTTAGTACTGGTACACAAATAACTAATTTAGAAGCAGCAACAGATGATGAAGTAAATTATCTAAATAACGAATTTGATATTATTTTAGATATTTTAGAAAATGGTAATGTAGGTTGGACTGATAGAATTATTGCAAACGGAAGTCAAACTAATTTTATTAGTCCTGTTAACGCTGTTGCACTGCTACAGGCAAATAAAGAATATCTTAAAGATGAAGTAATTGCTTATGTTAACGCCAGTACTAGTACAGGTGGATTAGGATTTTATGCATTTAACACTGCAACCTGCAGAAGAGACATAGGATACATTATAGATTCGGTAAGTTTCGACCTCACCCACGGCGGAAATAGACAGGCAGTACAAAGTGGACTTTATTATTATGGAGTTACTGCTACTAATATTACTATTGAAGGACAAACAACTGCTACAACTCTAGCATATGATAGAATTAAAGCAATTATGCCATTGCTAGTTACTAACACTCCTGTCCCAACAAGTCCGGGCAATACTGAGGTACAAGACGTAAGTTATGCACCAGCGACAGTTACTGAGTCAGTTATTTTAATTAGAGCTCTAACTACAATTACAGATATCATAACTAACGGTCCGTCTGTTGCAGCACCTGCAAGTCCTATTAGTTTGACAGCTAGTTCTAATACAAACGTTAAAAAAGCATACGATATTGTAGTTGCTAATAAAGAGTTTATAAAGGCTGAAGTTATTGCCTATATTGACAATTACTTTAATGCAGGTAACTTTAATTACAATGAAGAAAAATGTTATAGAGATGTTGGATTGATTGTTGATGCAGTTTCTCAAGACATTCTCTTAGGTGGAAATCAAAAGAGCATTGAAGCGGGATTGAGTTATTGGAATGCTGGATTTAATTATGTAGCAGGGCAAGTTTCGACTACAACCGCAGCTATTAGTCATGCTGAAAGTATTGCTTTACAAATTATAGCTAACACACCTGTAACACCTCAAACAGGTACAGAAGTTGTGCAGGTAATTAACCCATTCTTCCAGTATGGTGGCGATTATATGCCTCAACAGGCAGTTAGTCGTAATTTTAATATAATCAAAACAATAATCGAGAATGGACCTCTGTATGCACCTCCGTTATATGCTGGAGGCGGGTTGTTTGCACTCACTGGCTTGAATGGTTCCGATGTTAAGATTAGTCCAAGAGTAACAAGTGTAAGAACCCTTAGCACAGGAACATATCTAGTAGGACTGAATACAGCAACCGTGGGATTCGGTAATAATGCAACACTTTACTTCGGAGATATTTTAACTTTCCCATTAACTGCTAGCGAAGTAGAAGCACGTAGTATTGAATACACTGGAACAGCTACTACCTGGAATAGTAGAAAAGTAGACCCAATTGGATCTATGGGCGGAAGCCTTGTAGACGGGGCAGTAATAAGTGAAAGATCCCCAATTCAATCATTCGTTTATGATGCATTTACTCAAGTTAATCAAGGTGGACGTGGAGTTCACATTAAGAATGATGGATACGCACAGTTGGTTTCCGTGTTTACTATCTTCTGCTCTATTGGTGTTGAAGTCGAAAGCGGTGGAATAGCATCTATTGTTAACAGTAATGCTAACTTTGGAGATATCTGTCTATTGGCTAGAGGTTATGGTGCAAGAAAATTCTCAGGAACTATTTACAATCCTAGACTTATTGCATATCCTAGCGATCCTGAATTTAATCAATATTATCCTGCAGGCTTTTGGCCAAATGATGCAAGAGTACAGGTTTTCACTCCAGACATAGAAGATAGACCTCATATTTCTTTAGTAATGGAAGTAATTCCTCCCGAAACAGTCTTAGATGTTGACGGAACCCCAATTCCTCAAAGAAACGATCAAGGTCTTCCAGGTTTCCTTAATGCAGCAGTTAATACAGGAACACTGACTACAGGAAGCATAACAATTATTGGAATTAATACTGACGGTATTGCAATTGGTAATGCAGTTTACATTAGAGACCAAGATAATAGTTATACCGGCACAAACGGATTATTGTATGCTGATACAGGTACTGTTGTTACAGAACTAGGATATCAAAGTGTTACTTTAAGTAAGGCCTTAACTAGTGGTGGCAAAGATCCAGCGGGTCCGAACGATCTGTATTTTGACATGTATTTCTGTGGTAATGCCTATTACACTGTTTTAAGCAGTGAAGTTGCAGATAATCCAAGAAATACAGGTACTAATATTCTAACAACTGCATCTGGAGCAAATATACCTTCGGATCAAGTTGCTGCACATATTGCAGCTTTGACACACCTAAATACTTGTACTTTAGCGATTGTTAACAATACATTGATAACACCTACAACAGGTAATACATCTACACAATTTACTGATCAATTTGTTACAGGTGGCGGTAATTCTACACCGTTTATCAATTTAAGATTTACCAACATGAAAGATATTATAGGAGCTGCTAACATAACGGCTGCAGAGGCAGTTATTCCGACAAGATTACGTTTGAAAACAGGAACTCCTCCCCAAGGTGCAGGCGCAGCAGTTACTTTAATTGAGGCAAATATTAAGTTCTTATCCGAAGAAGTTAATGCGTATGTGGTACAACAAAATCCAAGTTTGACTTTTGATCAGTTGAAATGTAAAAGAGATATACAAATAATACTTCAAAGACTAATTTATGATCTAGAGACGGGTGGTAATTACAACTCTGTTATGTCTGGATTAAGTTATTGGTCAAGAAATGGTACGCATCATTTAGTTCAATTGGGAGAAAACGTAAGACGAAATGACCTATTCCCAGACGGCGCTACTGTTAATTTCTATCAACGAAGCTACATGAGTGCTTCTGGATATGTATTTGAATATGTTGGTGCGGGTATAGATTACGGTGCACTACCTCAACGAGGTCGAGCTGATCCGGTGCAAGGTAAAGAAACAGTTCAACTTGATAGTGGAAAAGTATTCTTTACCAGTACAGATCAAAATGGAGATTTTAGAATTGGCCCAGGGCTTGTAATTAGTCAAGCTACTGGTGTTCTTAGCGGAAGAACGTTTACTAAGAGCTTATTTGCCAATATGACACCATTTATATTAGCAATTGAGGGCGGAGGCTAAAAGGAAAGATTATGGCATTAATACCATTAAACACGTTTAAAACTAAAACTGCAAGAGTCAGCAACGGTATATTTTCAACATCGACTGTTTATACTGCACCGGTCGGAGTTACTAGTATTGTCCTAATGGCTCAAATAGCTAATGTAGGAACTCAAACTGAAACAGTTAGTTTTTTCCATCACAGAAATCGACGAGTTCTTGCAGATGCACAAGGAAACGGTGCTCAAGAACCTAATGTTGATACATTTCTTGTAAAAGATTTTCCTATACCAGCTAACGATGCAGGTAATCCATTAACTGGAAAATTGATTATCGAGACCTTAGACAGTATTAGATGTATCGGTTCTAACACAACTACATTACAACTAACTTTAAGTATACTTGAAACAGCTAACGAATAATTAGAGAATTGAAAAATGCCTAGACTTATAAGCGGATCAACACTACGAAGAGGAGGAAGCGGGGAGTTTATAGACCTTAAAGGTGCCCAGCCACAACTTCCACCTACAGAAACCACTGCTACTGGCTTTACGCTTATTACCGATAGTCTTTTAAGAACAAGCTATCGTAGTAGTCTAGGATTTATTCAATTTACCACTGCTTCTATGTACAGCTTGTTCTCCGATGGCATCGTGAGAATTTTAGCTACAGGAACAACCTTTGCAAGCGAAAGTACAGCTTCGGGCACGCTGGTGGTAACAGGCGGTGTTGGTATTGGCGCCAATATGCACGTAAAAGACGATATTACTGTTAATTCGTTACTAATAGGCCAAGGTTATAGAAATGTCGATGATGGTTCGTATAATAATATTGTTATTAGAGGAACTGCTACTACTACAATTAATGATTTTTCAAACGGTCAAAACAGCATCTCAATTGGTTACGATAGTCTTACTAATTTAAACAAATCCTATAAGTCAATTGCAATTGGTAGACTGGCTTTGAGCACAGGAAGCAACATTAGAAATAATATAGCTATCGGTGACAGTGCATTAAGAGAAAACGGAGTCGTTTACCCAAGATTTATTCTTCCTATTACTTCTGCTACTATTAAAAGCAGCAAAACTATTACCAACATTACAAACGATCTTCCAGCGGTTGTTACAGCAGACGATCATGGACTTAATACAGGTAGCAGAATAACTATCAACGGTGTGGTAGGTTTAACTACAATGTCCTACAGCCTTGTTAATGGGCAATCATTTTATGTTGATGTTTTAACCACAAATACATTTGCTTTATACAATGATGAACCATTTAGTGCAACTACCGCATTGGATACAAGATTAGGAACATCTACTGCTTATTCTAGCAGCGGTACTCTAATTTTTCCTTTAGAAATTACTGTCCCGAATAATGATTATACAACTGGTACAGCTATTCAGCTTACTAATATGTATACAGGACTAGATGAGATAGATGGTTACACACTTCACACTTATCCCTTAGGTGGCGATGTATTCCAACTATATTATGATAATATTTTAAGCGAAGGTGTAGATGCAACTAATTTTACACCTTACATTACAGGTGGAACAAGTACACGAGTTTTACTAAGTGCAAATAATATTGCAATTGGAACAAATGCCGGAAAGAGCTTATATGACGGAGAACGTAACTTTTTCTTAGGCGACTTTATTGCTCAAAATTTAACCACAGGTAGCTATAACTTTTTCATCGGACACGAAGTAGGAAATAATTTAACTCGCGGAAGTGGTAACGTCTCTATAATGGGAGATAACCTAATAGATGGGCAAGATAACCAAGTCAACATTGGTGGAATATTTTATTATAATGGAGCTGGATATCTACAGCTAAATTCAGATACAGGATTGGGATTAGGAACCGCAGCAACTGGAACTAATACTGGGGCATTGGCAGTATTAGGCGGAATCAGCGTTACTGAAAACATCATAACATATGGTCCTATAGCAATCAATTCTTCAACTCAATCTACTTCTACAACTTCAGGAGCATTAACTGTTCAAGGAGGAGTTGGAATTGGCGGAGATGTGTTTATGGGCAAGGTTCTGTCTTTAACCGTTTCTTCCGCTGCCCCTAATCCGGCAACATTGGGTATGTTTGCTGTAGCAGATAGAGTAAATTGGGATCCAGCATCAAAAGGTTCAGGAAATGCTTATCCAGTATTTTTCGATGGATCAATTTGGAACGCTCTTTATTGATTTTTGAGAGTCTTATTTAATTTTATCTCTTGCTTTTCCTGATTAAATAGTCTAATATAATAATATTGGACTTTAATCAAATGGATAAAACAATAGCAGTAATCACTCCTGTATATAACGGTGAAACGTTTATTCTCAAAGCGATCGAGACTGTTAAAAAACAATATCTACCAAATGTTAAACACTACATATACGATGATGCCAGTACTGATAAGACAGCAGAAATTTTAAAATCTTTTGAAACTGACAATTCTGTCAAAGTAATATTTGGAGATTCTAATTTAGGACAAAGTCTAGCAAGAAACAAATTAATTGCACAGGCACAAGATGACGGATGTGATTATATTGCTTTTCTAGATGCTGACGATCGATGGGATCATGATCATTTAATAGGAAGTTTATCATTTTTAAAAGAAAATGATATTGTCTATAATACTCCAAAATTCCTAATGGAAGATGGTCAACTTGGTATACCCTATAACATCCCTGTACCTAAAGTTTTTATTGGAAAACAACTTTATCATAACAATTTTATTTGGATTTCCAGTGTTGTAGCTAAATCGAACATTTTTCAAAATGTAGAATTTGATTCTAATTTAGATAGTTTAGAAGATTGGGACATGTGGATACAGCAGTTTGAATTAGGCAGAAAATTTGTAAAAAAAGAAAATTGTACAGTCACATATCTAGTTAGGTCAAACGGAACTGCTAAAAATGGTCAGTTAAAAGAGAATTTATTTAATCAAAAAAATTCAAGACTTAGTAAGTTAAAATTACATTTAGCTTGCGGTCATGATTATCAAAAAGATTATATTAATATAGATTTATATCCTGTAGAAGGAGTAATTACAGACGCACAATTTGATGTAGCTAAATTACCTTATGATGACAATACCGTAGACGAAATTCGAGCATTTCATATTATAGAGCATTTTGATTGGCATGCTGGACAACGAACTTTAGAAGAATGGTATAGAGTTCTAAAACCCGGAGGTAGATTGTGGTTAGAAACTCCCGATTTTTTAGCCAGTTGCGATGCGTTTGTAAAAGGCGATCCAGGATTTAGGAATATGTTATACGGACATTTTTTTGCAATGCCTTGGATACCGGGACAGACTCATAAATTTTTATTTACTGAAGACCAGTTACGAATTCAACTACATTGGGCAGGGTTTAAAACAACAAATAGACTACCCCCTTGTAGCGGATATGTTCTGCCACAGACAGTTAATTTATTTTTAAATGTAGAGTCGTTTAAATGAATAAAATTTTGTGTTCTATTTCGACAAAAGGTAGATATGATACTACTCTAAGTATGTCTATTCAGGCAGTAATCAATCAAACTAAGAAAATAGATCATTTAGTTATTTTTGACGATAACGATGAAGACAAAGTAAAAGATTTAAGAGAAATACAAGTTTATAGATATCTGTTTAATATTTTGGAATTAAAAGGTATCACTTGGCAAGTCGTATACGGAAAAAGATTAGGGCAACATCATAATCATCAACAGGCCAATAAAATGGGATTTGATTGGGTTTGGAGAGTTGACGATGATTGTATACCAGAACCTAATGTATTAGAACAGCTTACAAGCTATATTACTCCTACAGTAGGTGCTGTAGGAGGAGCTATATTAACACCGCCATTTGCACCAGTATTAAACAGCACAGGAAAAATTGAAAATATATACGAACCTAGTATACAATGGGATTACATTTATGAATTAAAAGAAGTGGATCACTTACATTGTAGTTTTATTTACAGAGCAGGTATAGCAGATTATAATTTAGGACTTAGTAAAGTTGCTTTTAGAGAAGAAACATTATTCACTTATGCACTTAAACAACGTGGATACCAAATTTTAGTAGTGCCAAATGCAACCACTTGGCATCTTAGAAATCAATTTGGAGGGGTAAGAACAGAAACTAAAGAATTGTTTGAGCGAGATGATCGAATATTTCATAATTTTATGAGATATAAAGATAATACTATAGTAGTTTTAGATAACGGTCTTGGCGATCATTTAGTTTTTAAGAAAATACTTCCAGAAATTAAAAATCCGATTGTCTTTAGTTGTTATCCAGATGTAATTCCCGGAAAAAGTATAGGAGAAGCTCAACATTTATTTGGCAGTCTAGATCAATTTAGCATTTATAGTAAAATGGATCAATGGAAATGGAAAGACAGTCTTGAAGATGCATTTAGAAAATTATACATATAGGAGAAACTTTGAAAATAATAATTTTTCCTTGGGCTAAACAGTTAAGAAACGGGAATAATAATCCTAAAAATTATCCTTGGTGGCCTGAATTAATAAATTTACTGCAAAAAGCTGGGCATGAAATAATTCAAGTGGGAGTCGAAGGCGAATCTCAATTAGTTGATGATTTCAGAAAAAATCTTACTATTGCAGAACTAAGCGAACTATTAAAATCGGCAGATACTTGGATAGGAGTAGATAGTTTCGGACAACATTTAGGATGGGATTTAGGAATTAAAGGGTTGGCTATATTTGGTCAAAGTGATCCTAATATTTTCGGACATAAAGAAAATATTAACGTATTAAAATCTAGAGAATACTTACGGGAACAACAATTCTGGTGGTGGGAACAAGCTGAATATAGAGAAGACGCATTTGTATCTCCAGATAAAATATTAAAAATATTTCAAGAAAATTTTAAATGAATCCAATTGGTGGTAGCGAAATACTTTGGAAAAATTTGATCAAATATACAGGTATCTCTTGGCAAGAAAAAATTAATTTAATATCTAGTTTTACTGACCCGAAATTTCTTGATTCAAATAAGAAAAATGTAATTTGGCAACATCTGTATACAGATCAAGGAGCTGTCCAGGGTATGAATTACCCTGAATTTACAAATGCAGTTGATCATTTTGTGTATGTGAGTAATTGGCAACTCAATGAATTTAAAAAAACATTTTCTATAAATCACTTAAACAATAATGTTATTAAAAATGCAATCGAACCGATTGAATTTAAGCCTAAACCTAACGACAAAATAAGATTAATTTATACTTCAATGCCGGATCGAGGTCTAGAAATATTGCTTAAAGCTTGGCAAATAATGAATAGACAAGATATAGAATTAATTGTTTATTCATCTAATATTATCTATGGTAAACATTACAGCGATTCAAGAAGAGGAATACACGATAAGCTATTTCATCAATGTCGAACAACCCCTGGCATAATTTATAAAGGATTCGCTATGAATCAAGCAGTTAGAAAAACTCTACAATCGTCTCACATTTTAGCTTATCCAAGTATATATCCTGAGACGAGTTGTTTAGCAGCTATAGAAGCAGGAGCAGCCGGGTGTAGAATTGTTACAACAAATTTCGGAGCACTGCCCGAAACTTGCGATCAATACGCTACATATGTTAATTACACTGATAATTTTGATGATTTAGCTGAAGATTATGCAGATGTCTTAAACAAAACTATTGACAATTACAAATTCGATTCGTACAATTTAGAATTACAAAGTCAATGGTTTAACAATTATTATTCCTGGAATAATCGTAGTCAAGAATGGATTAATTTTTTTAACGAAATATGAAAAAAGTATTAATAGGAACACCCTGCTACGATGGTAGACTCGATGTTTGGTATGTAAACAGTTTAATGAGTACTATTAGAATGGGTATAGAACACGGAATAGAAATTACTCCGATGTGGGTAAGCTTTGATGCATTAATACAAAGAGCAAGGAATGACACCATTCATATTGCTATGGAGGGTGGCTTCGACGATTTAATTTGGATTGACAGTGATATAGAATGGCAACCCGAATGGTTCTTTAAACTTTTAGAATATCCTCAAGATGTAGTAGGTGGAACTTATCGAAAAAAAGGTGATAAAGAAGAGTATGTGATAAGAAAAACAGACAACTCTCCGATCGATCCTGTAACTGGATTGTTAGAAGTCAGTGGATTGGGAACCGGATTTGTAAAAATGAGCAGACGTGCAATGCAATATCTTTGGGATACCTCTAAACCCTATATCGATCCCAAAGATAACAAAGAACGACGAATGATATTTGATGTAGTGATAGAAAACAATGATATGATTAGTGAAGATATTACTGCATTTTTAAAACTATCTAACGGTGGATTTAAAATTTGGCTCGATACTACTATGACATGTAATCATATAGGTCCATACAAATTCAAAGGAGATTTTGTACCTTGGTTTAATAAAACTATAAAAAAGACACCACAAGAGAATATAGAAAAATCTCCAACTAATCAATTTAAAATTCCTGTTTTACCTAAAAAACAATTGTAAAAACTTAATGGCTAATTTATATGCAATGATTGCTGCTAAAAGTTCTAGAAGATACACCGATTTGGCTCTAGATACTTTTTTTAAAAATACAGAATTGTCTGTAGACGATGAATTTATTCTTATTGACAACGACAATGAGAGGAATTTTTTCGGTATACCGTTCTTATCAAATTCAACACCAAAGAGTTTTTCACAAAATTGTAATGAGATGATTGATAAAGCAAATGGTCGAAATTTATTCCTGTTGAGTAACGATATAGTGTTTACGCCAAAGTGGAACATTCCTCTTACACAGTTTTCAAATGTCTTAATCATTCCTAGTTGTAATCAAACACATCTGTATACTTCAGGAAATCTTCAACTAAAACCTAGTATGAGTTTAGAAGATTTTGATAATCAAACATACGAACTAGATACTATTTCTCGATTGCACAAATCTCAAACTCGAATGGGATTTTTTGAAAACTTATTAATGGGATTTTATGGTTTTTGGTTGCCAGCCGGTGTCTATAGTCGAGTGGGATATTTTAATGAACAGTTTGGTGTAGGAGGTGGCGAAGATGTAGATTATCGATTACGTGCGATTCAACTAGATATACCAGTCAAATATCTAAGTCAAAGTTATCTTTTACACTTTGCAGGAAAAAGCACCTGGGATGGTCCGGAGCAACAGAAGGAAATACAGGACAGGAATCAAAAATACTTTTCTTTGTTTAGCGAAAAATGGGGAGAAGATTTAGCTAATCTGTGCCTAGTAGGCGGAAATTCAAGTACAATAATTGAAAAATATCAATTATATAATCTATTACAGCATCGAGAATTTTCTAAAGCAATTAAATTGGTATTAAATACCTGGACAAGGAACAAACTATGAGTAAAACAATTTTTTATATCGACGGCGGAGCCGGTCGTGTTATAACCGCTATTCCAGCTTTGCTCAAATATCATCGGCTAAATCCAACAGCAGATTGGGCTGTTCTTATTCCTGCCTGGGATTATCTGTATTGGGGTATACCTGAGTTGCAAGATCGTACATATGGAGTCGATACTAAAGGTATTTTTGATAGTATTGTGTTAAATTCAGAAAGAATAATTACCCCGGAACCGTATCGTGTACCTGCTTACTTTAGACAAGAAATAAGCCTTGCAGAAGCATTTGACAGAGAAATTAATAATACTACTGATCATAGTGATTTAGGTCCTCCAGTGATGATTTTTAATCGTCAAGAAATGACTGTAGCAAAGGCTACTATTTTAGAACTAAAGAATAATCAAAAGAGACAAAAAACTGTAGTCTTTCAACCATATGGTCGAGGTGCAAAAGTTGAACGAGATGAAATTGTTGATGACGAAAGCAGAAGTCTCGACGGCAGATCATATTTGGCGTTAGTTAAGAAATTAGCTCAACGATACAATATGATTTTCTTCGGAGAACCGCAATTTCAACAAAAAGCTGATACATTTGCAGCCAACTATACCTGTGATCTACGTCAATGGGGGGCACTAATTCAAGAGGCGGATTATTTTCTAGGTGTAGACAGTGTAGGTCAACATATGGCTCGCGCATTAGGAAAACCTGGAACAGTTATTATAGGTAGTACTTTTGCCAAAAATACTAGTTACCCTGGCTATTTCAATATCATAGAAAAAACGAGTGTTAAAAAATATAGCCCCATTCGCATTACCGGGTTAGATAGTGTACTAGCTAATCGTCTAAATGAAAATACAATGAATTTTAGTGATAAAGAAATAAACGAACTTTATGCTAATATAGTTTCCGACATTGAGAAGAAAGTAAAATAATGCCATACAATATTTTAGCCATCAATCCAGGACATAATGGATCCGCAGCATTTACTTCTGACGGGGAATTAGTCTATTATGTTGAAGAAGAAAGATTAAGTCGTAGCAAATATGATGGAAATCCATTTAGAGCAATGTTAAACGTATTGCAAACTTTTCCAATCGATGAGTTAGTAATAGGAGGAACAACAGATCAGTTACACCAATTACCTTGGACCGGTGAAGACGCCTACACTGCATTAGTTAGAAAATTTAATCCTAATGTAAAAATTACCAAAATGGGTCATCTTCATCATTTAGGTCATGCTGCTAATACGTTTTATGGTTCTGGATTTGAAACTGCGGCTGCGGTTATAGTCGATGGTGCAGGTAGTGTACACAGAGAACAAATGGCTCAAACCGGTCAAATTATCGAAGGATACGAAACTGAAACAATTTATCATTGTTCATATCCTCACGAGTTTGACGCAGTTTACAAACGTTATAGTAACGGGGATGGGAACAGCGCCTATTACGACAACGGTATACAGGAATTTGACGGTTCTGTCACAATAACCAAAGCCTATGAAGCAGTCAGTTTTTACCTAGGATTCGGATTCATCGAAGCAGGGAAAACCATGGGATTAGCTCCTTACGGAAAATACGATGAAAATATTCCTGAATTCTTTGTAAACGGTAAAGGTAACAAAAATCTGCTGATTCCACGGTATCCAGCAGGTGCAATGATAGATGAAGATAGATACAATTATTTAAAACGTTATATAGAACCTTCAGAATGGCATAGAGAATTTGCTCTAGTTCGTGATGTAGACAAAAATCTAGCTTGGCACGTTCAAAGAGATACAGAAGAACAAATGTTCAATTTAATACAACGTGCTATTGATATTACTGGTGAGACTAATATTGTAATATCAGGGGGGTACGGATTAAATTGTGTAGCCAATTACAAATATCTTAAAAAGTTTCCTGAAATAAAATTCTACATTGATCCTATAAGTCACGATGGCGGAACTGCTATAGGACTTGCAAGATATGCTTGGTATCAACATAGTAAATCATTTGATGTTAAAAAACTTTCGACAGTTTATCTAGGAACTACTGCTGATTATAGTTCTCTTGAACAGTTAATACAAAACAATCCCTTAACCTCAATTGACATAACTGCTGCCGAAGTTGCTCAACTTATAGAACACGGAAATATTGTTGCTCTATATCAGGGACGAAGTGAAGGGGGACCTAGAGCACTAGGTAACAGAAGCATACTGTTCGATCCTCGAAATCCCGACGGAAAGGATATCGTAAATCGTGTAAAAATGCGTGAATGGTTTCGACCCTTTGCCGGTAGCGTACTAGTTGAAGATGCTACTGATTGGTTTGACATGGCAGGACTAGAAGAAAGTCCATTTATGATGTATGCAGTCAATGTATTAGAATCTAAGGTTAACGAAATTCCCGCAGTAACTCATGTTGATAATACCTGTAGAGTTCAAACAGTCAGTTCAGTAGATAATCCGCAATTCTACACTTTGATATCAGAATTTAAAAAACTGACAGGCGTTCCTATATTGTTCAACACTAGCTTCAATTTAGCAGGACAGCCTTTAGTTGAATCGTTATTCGATGCCTTAGTTACTGTGTTTAACAGTGAAATAAAATATCTTTATTTGCCTGACATTGGAAAACTAGTTACTAAACTTCCCTAATGAAACGCTTTCATTTTATTTCCGGACTTCCTAGATCCGGATCAACTTTACTCAGTTCGATTCTAAAACAAAACCCTAGATTTTCTACTGGTATAAGTGATCCTTTACTATCGTATGTGCAAAGTATTATAAGAGATACAAACACCTCGGTTGGTATGTCCTCTGTAGTTCCTCAAGATAGACAAAGAGAAATTATACTGGATTTATTTGAAAGCTTTTATAAGCACGATAGAGAAGTTTGTTTTAATACTAATCGAGGATGGGCAGGTTCAACTAGTTTGCTAAAAGATCTCTTTCCAAATTTTAAAATGATTGTCTGTCTAAGAGATGTGGCATGGATATTAGACAGTTTCGAGCAATTAAATTCTCGCAATCCTTACACGATAAAACCGTTATATCATCATAGAGATTTAGCCAATGTGCATGATAGATGCAGGATGCTAATGGGAGAAATTCCTGATTGTGGCGGTTATGTTCACGGACCTTT
>JACCDG010492518.1_pt1 | contig 55019 bp, 45 predicted proteins | sample 7442471 | NCBI WGS metagenome assembly JACCDG01 (sample SAMN15323444, study PRJNA562643) | freshwater metagenome | isolation source: river surface water | place: USA:Blue River Watershed | collected 2017-08-17 | reverse complement strand
TTTAAGCCAGCTAATTGTGCTATTCCTGCATCATCAATGGACGTGAAATTTAAGTTCAATTTTTCCAAATGAGTAAACTTCGAAACCAGATTCAAGGACTCGTTTGTGATGGGCATTTTCGAGAGCTGCAAGCCCACTAACTGTTCGCTAACTTGGGATAAATTGGATAGCGTTACAGGATCAAATTTTGCCGCCACATAAAAATCTGCCTGCAAAGCTGGGGATTCGTTTGCAATCGGATATACGGTACAATACGGAGTGTTCACAGATTCGATGGATGATTCCGACGCAGCTGAAAAATCGTAGGATTTTGTGTTAGCTGTTACGGTAGTTGGCTGTAGAAGTTTCTGAAAATCTGCACTGAATTGCCCTACTTTCTTTTCGAAGGATGCCCCTTCTTTTACCCATAAAGTCAAAATCGTAATTTCGTCAGGAGTCAACTGCGCTTTTCCTAGCGGAGGCATGTGCTCCTTCGCATTCATGGGCAATTTAATTCGCTGAATTAGGTGACTATTTAACGCATCCCCTGCCTTCCAAATCGCACCATGTTTTCCACCCTTCATTAGGTTCGCAATGCTATTCATTTTGAGCGCGCCTTTTGTTTTTTGGTCATTGTGACACGACTCACATTTGGCTTTTAAAATGGGTTGGACAATGTCCTCAAACACCACACTTTCCGAGGTGATTTCTGTCGCCTTCTCCCCAAAACGCAAATAGTCTTCCCCATGCGTTATGCTCGCTCCGGTGTGGCCAGCCACCACTAAGGCGACGAATCCAAGCGCGGCTCCTACGAGGAGATTTCTGCGGAGCAGCACCCATACAAAATAGACAAATGATACGGCCACTCCTGACCACTGGTGCCAGTCCAAAGCGCTCGTTTCGTAGCCGCCTTCTTTAGTTAAAAACAACCCAAAAATGGCTGTTATGGTGGAAAAGATGGCGGTAATTAGTAACAGAAATTCGGCTAAAACTTCGAAGGAAGCTAGCTGTTTTTTGATGGCAAAAAGACCTAGTAATAAAACCCCGAAGCCGATGGGTAAGTGTAAAATCAGAGGGTGCAAATGGCCGATTCCGGCCACTGGCAATGCAAAGCTTGATTGGAAAATCAATAGGAAAACGAGGAAGCCTTGGAGACCCCATAAAATCAAATTCCCTATCTTTTCGACTTTCCCCATTACGCGATTAATCCTGGTAAAACGTTCCCTGCAATATCGGTTAATCGGTAACGACGGCCTAGGTGTTTGTAAGTCAATTGTTCGTGATTGATTCCCATTAAATGCTGTACCGTCGCATGGAAATCATGGATGTGCACTGGGTCTTTCACGACGTTATAGCCCAGCTCATCCGTTTCTCCATAAACGGATCCCGCCTTTACGCCTCCACCAGCCATGAAAATACTGTAGGCACGCGGGTGGTGATCGCGACCATAATTGTCTACGGTATATTTTCCTTGGCAATAATTCGTACGACCAAACTCCCCTCCCCAAATCACCAGCGTTTCGTCTAATAATCCGCGCTGTTTCAAGTCGGTAATAAGTGCTGCCGAAGATCGGTCTACATCTTGCGCTTGCATCGCCATTTCTTGTGGCAGATTGCCATGGGAGTCCCAACCTTGGTGGTAAATTTGCACGAAGCGAACGCCTGATTCAGACAGTTTACGCGCTAGCAAAACGTTCGCCGCATACGTACCCGGAACTAAACATTCCGGTCCATACATTTTGATGATGTGGTCTGGCTCTTTGGATAAATCCGTTAATTCCGGAACCGCCGTCTGCATGCGGTAAGCCATTTCGTATTGTTGTACTTTGGCCTCTACTTCAGGATCCTTATTCTCCGCAAAACCTTCGTGGTTTAATTCTGCGAGCTGGTCTAGCATTCTGCGTCGTCCGGCCTTGTCGATTCCATCCGAATCATTCAAATACAAAATAGGATCCTCCGAACTACTAAATACGACACCTTGATGAGTCGAATCTAAAAATCCATTTGTCCAAAGCTTCGAATAAACTCCCTGACCATTTCCACGTCCGCGCGAAAGCAACACGCAGAAAGCAGGTAGGTTTTTGTTCTCACTTCCTAAGCCATACGACATCCAGGCACCCATACTCGGGCGATTACCTACCTGTGCTCCCGTTTGCAAAAAGGTTAATGCCGGATCGTGATTAATCGCATCGGTACTCATGGTGCGAATCACACAAATGTCATCCGCGATCGAGCCTATGTGCGGGAATATTTCACTGATGTAGGTTCCCGATTTTCCGTGTTGTTTGAAATTATAATACGAGCCGACGAGCGGGAATTTATCTTGCGATGCTGTCATTCCGGTGAGCCGTTGGGTCCCGCGGATTGAATCCGGTAAATCCTGCCCGGCCATTTTGTTCAGCATGGGCTTGTAATCGAAACTCTCATATTGGGATGGGGCACCGTTTTGACATAAGTAAATGACGCGTTTTGCCTTAGGGGCAAAGTGTGCAACGCCTAAAGGCAATGATTGCGCGGAGGCATCGCCTTTGAATAAATCGGGCACGAGCAAGGAACCCAAGGCTAGCCCACCTATGCCCGCAGCCGCCTGACCGAAGAAATGGCGGCGCGTAATATTGAGTCGATTTTTAAAGAATTCGTTTTCCATATTATACCCGCATGATGGCCTCCTCTAGGTTATAAATTAATTGAATCGTCAGCATCATGGCCGCCGTGGATCCGGTAACCGCCGCCTTGTCTTGTTTGTATTCCCCTATCTTCATGAGCTTTTGAACTTTCTTCGGGTTTTGAACACAAGAGGCTTGCTCGGCTTCGTAGTATTTTTTCAGCATCGCGAGTTCCTTGTCTTTTGGAGCTCGACAAACAATGCGCCTAAACGCGCGCGTTAATTTTTCCTCTAAACTTCCTTTCTCCCGCGAAAATTGGCTAGCTAAGACGCGAGAACTTTCCAAAACGTGGGGATCATTCATCATCACTAAAGCCTGCAATGGCGTATTCGTTCGACCTCTCTGTACCTCGCATTGATCGCGATTACTCGCATCGAAAATTAACATCGTAGGTGGCGGAACCGTACGTTTAATGAACACATACATGCCGCGGCGGTATAAATCTTGGTTGTGATCCTGGATGTAATTCATTAATGATCCTCTACCAGAAGTGGCTACTTCCCAGAGTCCTTTAGGCTGGTAGGTCTTCACACTTGGACCACCAATTTCTTTATTTAAGATGCCGGCAGAGGCTAATACTTGATCCCGAATCTGTTCCGCCGGAATTCGTATCCGGGACATGCGCGATAAATAGATATTTTCCGGGTCGACTTTAAAGGAAGCAGAGCTCACCGTGGAGGCTTGTTGGTAGGTGGCTGACAACACGATTTGTTTGACTAATCGTTTGATGTTCCAACCGTGACTTTGGAAGTCAACGGCTAACCAGTCGAGTAATTCAGGATGCGTAGGAAGTTCTCCTTGCATCCCAAAATCGCCCACTGTTTTCACGATGCCTCGCCCAAAAAACTGTGCCCACATCCGGTTCACAAACACGCGAGATGTCAGCGGGTTTGCTGGATCTACTACCCAACGCGCTAAGCCCAGTCGATTTTGACTGTACTTGGCAGGGGTGAAGGGTAAAATACTTTTTGGCAAACCAAAACCTACTTCTGGACCAGGCATATCATAATTTCCGCGCGACAAGACATAAGTAGGCCGATGTTTACTAGAGTCTGCCATGATCATGACGTCGACGGTTGCGGTGTCTTTTTTGTGAATAAACTTCAGAATCGATTGTACGTCTTTAGTCGATATAGACATATTAGGAGGATCCGCGAAAGAGGCATCGATGGTTCCAAACAATCCTTTTTCAGGCACCTGATTAAAGAAGGCATAGGTGCTGTAATAGTCTTTTTGTGAAATAGGATCATACTTGTGATCGTGGCAGCGCGCACATTCGAAGGTCAGCGCAAGGAAAGATTTCGAAAAAGTATTCGTTCGATCGTTCACATATTCCACGCGGTATTCTTCGTCGATAACCCCACCTTCTTGGGTAATCTTGTGATTGCGGTTGAAGCCGGTAGCGAGTAACATCTCCTTTGATGGTCGCGGCAATAGGTCGCCGGCTAGTTGCCACGTGACGAATTTAGCATACGAATAATTCGAGTTAAATGCGTGAATCACCCAATCTCGCCAAGGCCACATGGTTCGCAAACCATCATCTTGGTAGCCGTGTGAATCCGCATAACGCGCTAAATCTAGCCATTGAATTGACATTTTTTCGCCGTAATGTTTGCTGCTGATTAGCTCGTTAACGATCTTCTCATAGGCCTGCGGGCTGTCGTCTTGTAGAAAACGATCCTGCATTTCGAGCGTCGGCGGCAAGCCGGTTAAATCCAGACAAACCCGTTTCAATAACTGCTCTTTCGATGCTTCCGGGCTAGGCTTTAACGATTTCTCCGCCATTTTTGCATAGACAAAATAGTCAATCGGATTGCGCACCCAGTCTTCATCTGCATCTGGCAATTCCGATTTTACGGGTTTGATAAAAGCCCAGTGTGGTTTGTACACCGCGCCTTGTTTGATCCATTTCTCGATGAGGTCAATTTCATGTGGCGTTACCGTTAAATGCGAACTCATCGTGGGCATCCTTAATGAGGTATCTTTCGTGATTAATCGTTGGAAAGCATCAGACGATTCTGGATGACCCGGAACAATGGCGTGCATGGAAGGATTATCTTTGAAGGCGGCGTATGCTCCTTCCGGCGTGTCTAATCGAAGTCCAGCTTTTCGCTTGTTCGCATCAGGCCCATGGCATTTAAAACAACGGTCGGAAAGAATAGGTCGGATGTGGTAATTATAGTCAATGACGTCTGGCATTGCGGTTTCTTGGGCTTGCGTATCTGAACAACGGGTATACGCAAAAATGCTCCCAATGGCTAGGAGTAACAGAAACCAAAATCGCTTGCTCTGTAATGTCATAGTTTTCAAGACGAATACGGAAATATACGATTAAATTTTTTCTTTGAAAATTGCTATTCGCTAAAGGCTAGCTGAGCACTGTCTATGACCAAAGGCCATTTGCCCTTAAAGCCAGATTGGATAGCCATATCGGGTCGATTTTTTTTGAGTTGTGCGACGCCTTTTTCGCTCACGCGGGTTTGCCACAAATAGACGCGCTTGAGCGATTTGATTTTCGCGAGCGTTAGTAAACCTCGATCACTGATTTGAGTTCCCACCAGATTAATCGACTCTAGATAGGCCAAGTTTTTAAGGCTCTCCAGATCTTGGTCAGCAATTTTGGTGTGTTGTAGATCAAGAAAAATCAACAAGGGCATGTCTGCTATTTCTTTCAAAAAATCTCCGCTAACTTGTGTATTGCCTAATTTTAAGCGGATAATTTGGGCATTGATCGATCGTAAATCTGCCAGTTCTTTGTTAGTTACACGCGGGGCGTTAATAGCGTTGACCTCGATATAGTTTTGGTCTTTTGAAACCGGATTTGCCAGTAGACCGTGCTTGCGAATTCGCGCAAGATCAGCCTCGTCTGCTGCATTAACTGACTGTTTAAATACGGCGGATTCCTTTGCTACCTCCGCTTGTGAATACGTTTTTAAAATGGCATTTATTTTCTCATCAGAAGGTAGCTGGGCTACTTTTTTATTAAAATCAGCCCCCTGCTGAATCCACCAATGCAGTAAAGAAATTTCGTTCTCAGTTAGGGGCGTTTTGCCTTTAGGAGGCATGTGGTGCTCATCGTTTTCTTCCAGTAAAAGCCGTTTGATTAGCTCGCTTTCTAAAGGCTTGCCGGCAGTGATAACGGGTCCTTCTTCGCCACCTGCTAGGATAAAATTAGGGGCGTCTAAACGAAGTTTGCCTTTTTGCTTTTCGGCATTGTGACAAGAAATACAGCGCTGTGTTAAAATCGGTTTGACGAGTTGCGTATAAACGACGGCTTCTTTTAGGTTAGTGATTTTAGGGACCTCTTCGACGTCTTCTTTTTTAATACCTAGCATTTTTTGTGCAGGGGCAGGTAAACTCGCCGTTAAATAATCAGAGCCATGGGTTAGATTTCCTCCATAGTGTCCGGTGACCGTGAGGCAAAGGAGTCCGAGTATAAACAAGGAATTCGTTACATGGCGATTCAGTCCAGCGCGCATGACATAGGTTAAACCAAGTGATAACACGCAAGTGCTTATCCCCAGCCACTGGTGAATTTGTAAGGTCCCGGGATCGTATTCTCCAGCTTGTGCTAGTGACCAACCCATGGCTGCGGAGATTAGGGCAAATGCAGACGTCCAGATTAACATATGCACTACAATTGGCTGGGCAGCCTCCTGCTTTTGTGCATAGAAAAAATGTAAAATACCGGCCATAAAGAACATCCCGATGGGCAAATGCACCAGCATCGGATGGAAATGTCCCCAAAAAATGAGCCATGACTGGCCTGCCTCCGCGATCACCATTTAGCCAATTCGTTCTAATTTGATCGGATAGGTTTTTCCTGATGCCCACTGTGGCACATAGATATTTTCGTCAGAATCAGCATAGACATCGTGCGGGTGGATGAACACTTTGTGTTCGTCGTCCTTTACTTGCTTCTGTAAAATGCCATTTTTGTAGATAGGTTCCGATCCACCAGGCGTCGAAATGACCTTCATATTTTTATCCAAGATTTGAATGTATCCTGAACCAGGCCAGGAGGCATCCGTGCTCCGGAAACTAGCGGCTAAAATATGATCCCCGTGCAAAACAGGTCTGCAAACAAAGGAGCCAGGTAAGTGGTAACGGGTGATAAATTTCCCGTCTAAAGTGAATCGTTTAAAGCTGTTGTTTACTCGGTCAGTCACTAATAAAGTCCAGTTATTGGGGTCGCGAGTATCGACTAAAACCCCGTGGCAGCAATTGAACTTATTATCATCGTAAACCGCGCTATACCCGCCAAAATGTCGGATATAACGTCCTTTTGAATCATATTGAATGATGTAATTTGACCCATAACCATCGGCCACATAGATGTCGCCGTTCTTTGGATTAACCGCTGTTTCTGTGGGAACAAACTGATGTGGGTGATCGTAAACGCCCGTCTCTTTTGGGTAATCAATCTTGAAAATTTCCCGGCCTTTTAAATCCGTTTTGATGACTTGGTGGCGTGTGTTATCGCAGATCAATAAAAACTGTTCGCCTCCTTCATTTAGTATGGTTAGACCATGTGCACCTGGATAGGAATGTCCCCAGGAGTCGAGCAGTTTACCGGATTTATCGTAAATGAGGACGTTGTTTTTCACCTCGTTAGTGAGCATAAATAATCGGCCTTTCGCGTCTTCCACCATCTCGTGGCAGTCGTTTACGGGATTTTTCCCAGCATCCAAAATACCCCAATTGGGCACTACTTTATACCGAAATGAGCCATGGCCTAGGGTGATTTCGCCGGCTTTGGGTGCGATTTTTTTCATATTGTTGTTAGTTAACAGGCTGGTTCCGATCAGTGCAGAACTCGCTTTTAAAAAGTCTCTGCGTGGGATAGATTCTTTCATCAGTTTTAAGGTTTATTTATGCTTTCATCAATGTTAAATAGGGCGTTTGCCACTAAGGTTTTGGCGACTAAATTAGCCGGATTAGGCGGAACATCGTTATCCGGACATATCTTTAAAAAGGCTAACGTCTCTTTCGGGTGCGCTTGATAATAGGCTAGGGTTTGCGTGTAAAAATCACCTAATGTTTCCGCTTTTTTAGGAGCAATAGTTCTGCCGAATAAATCAGCATAGCCTTTTTCAATAAAACGCAACCCATTCTCTGGATATTTACGGGCAAAAAATTGTGACGCCTCTAGAAACACGGGATCATTCAAGGTATTCAGCGCTTGCATAGGCGTATTCGTGCGAATCCGCCGTGAAAGGCAAATATCACGTGTTCCTGCATCAAAGGTCACCATCGTAGGATAGGGGCTGCTGCGTCTCCAATAGGTATATAGGGAGCGCCTCCATTGCTCTTCTCCACTACTTTTTTCCCATTTCATGCCACTGTAAGGCGCATTCCAAACCCCATCTGGTTGCTCCGGCATAACGCTAGGGCCACCTAGTTTTTCACTCAATAATCCAGACCAAGCCAGGGCTTGATCGCGTACTTGCTCTGGACTTAATCGAATGCGTGGCCCTCGAGTTATGTAGCGATTGTTCGGGTCTTTTTCGCGAGTGGCCTTATCTACAATAGCAGATTGTTGGTAGCTAGCAGACATGACGATATACTTCAATAAATCTTTCGGTTTGTACTTGAAATCAACCTGAAATTTATAGGCTAAATGATCTAGCAAGGGCTGGTTCACAGGCGCAAGACCTTGACTTCCTAAGTCTTCTAATGTTTCAACGATTCCGATCCCAAATAGCTGCTCCCAGAATCGATTCGCCGCCACACGGGCGGTCAATGGATTGCTTTTACCACCGATCCAATTCGCTAAATCCAAGCGATTGTTAATAGGTCCATTTTTGAATAAGGCCGGAATTCCGGGTTTAACGGGATCAGCTGGATTTAACCAAGAACCCCGGGCAAAAACACGGGTTGTTCTGGCGAATTCCGCCGGATTTTCAAGCATAACAGGGGTAGTGAATTCTGGTTCGGCCGCAATGGCTTTTAGGGCTAAATTTTCAAATTCGGTTGCTTTAAGTGCCGCAGGAACTTCGGGTAATAAAGCCCAAAATCCAATCATCGCGGTCGTTTGATCTGGCTTTGTTTTGGCATTCGTAAACTCCCAAACCAGGTCTTGCTTTCCTGGCAAAGCAGGAATATTCACGAAGGTATAAGCCCAGCCTTTCACAAACTGACCTTTCGGTTTAGCGTATTTTTCCTGCAGGGTCGTATCCAGTTTTATGCGCGCGACAACAGGCCCTGTTTTAGTACCTTGGTGGATGGTTAAATAGGTAGGTGCTGGCCCCGAATTTCGACAAGCAATTAACAGCTTGGTTTTCCCCAGCATGGGAACGCCCTTAAAGCGAGCGGAACCCTTGTTTCGAACGGCTAAATATTTGTTATCGGCTAAGGCGCTATTATCAAACTGATCTGCCCAATGCGGATGGATTTTAGGCTCCACAAAACGAATCATATTTCCCCAGGCTTTTTGGGAGGCGACAGGTTGATTTACTAAAAAGGATTTGAGCTGCGCAATCGTTTTTTCATCCTCCGGTTTGTAATGTTTGTAGGTAGGAGAATCATCCGGAATATCTTCGTCGCGGGAGTTATTAAAGAAGGCCATGTAGCGGTAATATTCCTCATGCCGAATCGGATCATAGGGGTGCGAATGGCATTGAACACAGCCAAAACTTGTCCCTTGAAGCACCTCCCAAGTCGTATTTACGCGATCTAGAATAGCCGCCGTTCTGAACTCTTCATCCTCGGTTCCCCCTTCATCGTTATTCGTAGTATTTCGGTGGAAGGCCGTCGCGATGTAGTCGTTTTCTTGTGGATTAGGAAGCAGGTCCCCCGCGAGTTGTTCCTTAATAAACTGATCGTAAGGCTTGTTTTGATTGAAAGAGGCGATGATGTAATCCCGGTATTTCCAAATGCTCCGTGCCTCATCTTTCTCATAGCCTTTCGTGTCCGCATAGCGCGCTAAGTCCATCCACATGGAGGCCCATTTTTCTCCAAAATGAGGGGATTTTAACAACTTATCCACCTGCTTTTCATAGGCTTCATCCGAGTTGTCTTTTTCAAATTCTTGGTAATCGGATGGCGTAGGCGGAAGCCCCGTTAAGTCCAAATAAAGTCTGCGTAATAGATCTGGTTTCGCCGCCGGTTCAGCAGGGGATAAGCCCTGATTTTTTTGTTCAGCTTGGACAAAATAATCCAACTCATTCTTTGCCCACCCACTTGAAATCCCTACCCAACTCAGCACCTTTTCCCACCAACTACCCACCGGCACGCTAGGGGCTTCGACAGGTTGATAAGCCCAATGTTCTCCCCAAGTAGCACCTTCCTTTACCCAGGTAGTTAACAGCTCGATTTCTTCCTTCGTAAGTGCCGGTCTTTGGTAAGGCATCTTCTCCTCAGGATCCTGACTATGCAGTCGCTGAATAAAACTCGATTCTTCCGGATGTCCGGGGATAATAGCCGGCTTTCCCGATTTCGTTTTCGCCAAAGCCTCCTCTTGAAAAAGCAAACTAAAGCCGCCCTGCTTTTTCACCCCTCCATGGCAGGAGATACAATTCTTATTCAGGATGGGTTTTATCTGGGTGCTATAATCTACTTTTTGCGGTTTGCTTCCGAAATAAAACGCTGCAATTCCTGCGATGCAAAGGCCCAGAAAAAGGATTATTCTGTTCATCACCTAGGCTAAAATCGGTTTAATCACTTTCCCGAATACATCGGTCAAGCGGAAATTTCGCCCTTGGAAAGGGAACGTAAATTCTTCGTGGTTAATACCTAAGCAGTGCAAAATAGTTGCCTGCAGGTCATACACTGATGTTTTCCCACTGACGGTCGAATAACCTAAGTCATCAGTTTCCCCTAGTGACATACCCGGCTTTATTCCTCCACCCGCTAGCCACATGGTGAACGCCTCCGTATGATGGTCACGACCAAAATACCCTTGTGCCTTCCCTTCTCTATTTTCTTGCATAGGCGTACGGCCAAACTCCCCACCCCAAACCACTAACGTTTCTTCTAATAAACCCCTTTGTTCTAAATCAATCAAAAGGGCAGAAATCGCCTGGTCGGTTTCCATGCATTTTTTATGTAAACCAAAATCCACCGATTCATTTTTCCCCGTTCCGTGCATGTCCCATCCCCAATCAAATAACTGTACAAATCGAACGCCTTTTTCCACCATTTTTCTAGCTAGCAAACAGTTATTTGCAAAGGATTCTTTCCCCGGATTTGTCCCGTATAATTGGTGGATATAGTCTGGTTCTTTACTGATGTCCATCACCTCTGGAACGGAACTTTGCATCTTGTAGGCCATCTCGTATTGGGCAATCCTAGCAACGGTTTCCGGATCTCCAAACTCCTGGTAGGTTTCCTGATTCACCGCATTAATGGCATCGATACTGGCCTTGCGAATATCTGTTGTTAAGCCGTCTGGATTTTTGATAAATAGGACGGGCTCCCCAGCGGAGCGGCACTGCACTCCTTGGTAAACAGATGGGAGAAAACCACTGCCCCAGGCAGATTTTCCGGCATCAGGATTTTTCCCTCCAGAAGCCAGCACCATGAAAGAAGGCAAGTTTTCATTCTCTGATCCCAGGCCGTAAGAAACCCAAGATCCAATTGATGGACGGCCTAAACGCGCAGACCCCGTGTGCATTAATAGCTGGGCAGGCGCGTGATTAAACTGATCCGTATACATCCCTTTTAAAAAAGAGATTTTGTCTGCTTGGGTCGCTAAATGTGGCATTTGATCCGATATCCAATGGCCAGAATTCCCATGCTGAAGGAATGTTGATTTAGGCCCTAATAAATTAGGAACCCCGCGGATAAAGGCGAATTTTTTTCCTTCTAATAATTCTTTCGGGCATTCTTTTCCGTCAAATTTGGCTAAAACAGGCTTGTAATCGAATAATTCTAACTGGGACGGAGCCCCAGCCATGTGTAAAAAGATAACGGACTTCGCTTTCCCGAAATGAGGTGGGATTCGAGAAGAGGCTTGCTGTGTTTTAGTAGGGGATTGGCAATTCCAAAGGGCAGAACCGAAAGCAATAGAGCCAATACCTGTGCCGAGCGACTGCAAAAAATGCCGTCTAGTCGCCAAAACGGCTTCTTTTTCGATTGCTTCTTTTACTAAATTGTTCATATGGCCTGAATCAGGTTTCCGGCGGATAAATCGCAGTTTCAAATATAAAACTTTGCACGATATATAAGTAAAATTTTATAATTTCCTACTCAAATACTATTCTGATGAAAATGCTACAACAAGATGTCATTATTGTTGAATTTGCTGAACCCTAGAAAGATTTATCTTCCTTTGAAATCAATCAAGTAGTAGTTGAGATTTTATCAGCGGCTAGGGAGTCCGCGAAAACAGGTAAGGAGGTTAAATTACAACACTAATTCAAGCCCAAGCACCCCTAGTAATCCCATAACTGCCAGGATCGTTTCCATGATGGTCCAAGAGCGCAAACTGTTTTTAATAGATACGCCGAAGTATTCTTTGTAGAGCCAAAAACCGGCATCGTTCACATGGGACAATACCATCGATCCTGCACCAATACTTAAGGCGAGCAGATTTGGATTTGTGCCTGAGGAGGCTAATAAAGGCAATATCAATCCGGCTGTAGTGATGCCTGAAACGGTGGAGGATCCGGTCACGATGCGCAATACCGCGGCGATAATCCAAGCAATGATTAGAGGATTTAGGGAGGACCCTTGCGTCAGTTCTTGTAACGCATTTCCTACCTGCATCTCTTGCAAAATTTCTTTGAAGGCACCAGCACCACCGAAAGTCAACATTAATGGGGAAACATCTTTGATGGAATCTACGAGCCACCCGCTGATTTCAGGCCACGAAACTCCGCGCTGTATCCCTAAAAAATATACGGCTGCAAACACCGAAATTAACAAAGCCACCAGGGGTTCTCCTATCAATTGGATGATAGGCAAGTCTATAAAAGAGTTAAGAGCAATAAGGGCCACGGGTAATAGTAAGATCGATAAACTAATTCCCACCGAAGGATTATTTGCGCTTTCCTCTGTTTCCACAAATGACATCGGCGAGGCCGGAATATTTTTCAAAGTCTTTCCAAATAACCAGCCGGAGGCGAGCATCGCCGGAATCGAAATAAGGATGCCATAGCCCAGTGTGGCTCCCATCTCAGCCCCAGGCAAGTGAGTTACTAGGTAATAGGGTGCCGGGTGCGGCGGCAAAAATCCTTGGGTAATGGAAAGCGAGGCCAGCATGGGAATACCTAAATAAACCGGGGGCAAATGATAACGCTCGGCGGTGGATAAAACTAATGGGGTAAGCAACAAAAATGCCACTGAAAAAAACAAAGGAAGCCCTACGATAAAACCAATCAGCATGAAGGCAATGGGGAGGTTTTTGGGGCCAAAAAGCTGTACAAAATAGTCGGACAACACGAACGTCGCCCTACTTTTTGCCACCATTTTCCCTAACATGGACCCTAAAATGATGATGGGAATGATGGAACCAAGTGTTCCGCCGATTCCCTTTTGCATGGCGGTAATAGTTTGCTCGGTTGATAATGAACCGGCCATACCTAATCCAATGGAAACGACTAAAAAGGCGATAAAAGGCTGCAATTTCATGACCGAGATCAGGGTCACTAGGACTACAATGGCGATGCCGATTAGGAGCCAAATGCTCATAGGAATTAGAGATGCTTGCAGAGCGAAGTTGGAAAAAGCTGATCAATATTCCAAAAGCTATCCTGATAAGACTTTGGCAAAGCGGATTAAAAATTAAACAAGAAGCCTTACATTTGGTTTACCTTTTGACATGTCAAACAAACCTATGAAAAAAACACTTTCACTTATCGTCTGCTTTTGTGCAGTCACCTTCTTTAGCAGTGCCCAGTCCAAAGCCCCTGCAAATGTTCCCGTAAAACCTGCTGACTCCTCTGCTGTAAAAAGACCCCCATCGAAGACAAAATCCTACGATCAGGTCATTACTAAGGAGGCAAAATCCAAGAAAGGCTTATTCGCAACTCACCAGGTAGGCGATAAATTCTATTTCGAAATCCCGAAGAAACATTTAGGTAAAGACATGTTATTAGTCAGCCAAATCTCCAAACTTCCTAGTGGCATCGGAGGAGGCTATGTGAACGCAGGAACGTCGTCGCGTGAGCAATTGATTGTTTGGGAAAAATTTCAAGAAAAAATCTTGATTAAAATTAAATCCTATGCGTCAGTAGCAGCTGATTCTTTGCCTATTAGCTTGTCAGTAAAGGCGAATAATTATGAGCCTACTTTATATATGTTTGACATTGAAACCTACAGCAAAGATTCGGCTAATGTAGTAATCGATGTTACTAAATTTTACAGCAGTGACATTCCGGCGATGAGTGCTTTAGATGCCTCCTTGCGTGCGACCCATGGGGTGAGAAACTTAGATGCGTCAAGGAGTTTTATTCGTTCTATGAAATCGTTCCCTTTGAACATCGAGGTGTTGCAAGATTTCACTTACAATGCGTCGAAACCATCAGTTACCGCTTACTCGGAAACCATTAGTTTGCAGATGAATCAGTCAATGATTTTGTTGCCGGAAAAGCCGATGAAACCGCGTTTATTTGATGAGCGTGTGGGTTATTTTACGCAAAGACAATACGATTATTCCAGCGAGGAATTAAAATCAGATCAGAAAACATACATCCAGCGCTGGCGACTAGAGCCTAAAGATATGGCTGCCTATAAGCGTGGAGAATTAGTGGAGCCTATCAAGCCAATCGTTTATTATTTAGACCCGGCTACTCCGATGAAGCTTCGTAAGCACATGAAAAAAGGGGTGGAGAATTGGCAAAAAGCCTTTGAAGCAGCCGGCTTTAAGAATGCGATTATTTGCAAAGATCCACCAACCGCGGCCGAGGATCCAGATTTTTCACCTGAAGATATTCGGTATTCTGTGATTCGCTATGTGGCGAGTACAACCAGAAATGCGACAGGACCAAGTGTGAGCGATCCACGTTCTGGAGAGATTATTGAGAGTGATATTATTTGGTACCATAATCACTTGCGTTCCTACCGTAATCGCTTTTTACTAGAAACGGGAGCCTCTAATCCGAACGCCCGTACGTTAGATACGCGTGAAGAGGATATTGGTGAGATGATGGAAATGGTGATCTCACACGAGGTGGGTCATGCATTGGGTTTCCCTCACAACATGGGGGCAAGTAGTTCATACGAAGTGGAGAATTACCGTAAGGCAGACTTCACGAATAAGGAAGGAATTTCTGCGAGTATCATGGATTATGCGCGCTTTAATTACATCGCGCAGCCAGGAGACCAAGGCGTTCGTTATATCCGTAAAATGGGCCCTTACGATGATTATGCAGTGAATTGGGGGTATCGCGTAATTCCTGACGCCGTGCGTCCAGAGGATGAAGTGCCTACCTTGAATAAATGGGTGGAGGCCAAAGCAGGGGATCCAAGATTCCGTTTTGGGAGCCAAGGAACTACTTTTGATCCAAGTTCACAGACAGAAGATATAGGCAATGACCCTATTCGTGCAAGTACGTATGCCGTGAAAAATTTGAAATACGTGGCGCAAAATTTAGCTGATTGGACGAGCAAAAAGACCAACGATTACGAGGATTTAATTGAATTGAATGATGAGCTTTTAGGTTCTTGGTCACGCTATGTAGGTCACGTGACCACGATGGTAGGCGGGGTTTATGAGCAATATGCTAAACCTAATCAAAATATTTCTTCCTACAATCCCGTGCCGAAAGCAAGCCAACAAGCCGCTGTGAATTGGATCATTGCGAATGTGTTTACAAACGTGGAATGGTTGATAAACAGAGAGGTAGTGACGCACAATATGGCGGGTTACATCGATCGGATTAGAAGTTTGCAAGTAAGTCCAATGAACCGTATGCTTAGCTTAGAGACTTTCGCGCGTTTAGATAATAGTGCCTTAACGACACCGAATACATATAAGACAATCGATCTTTTTCAAGACATACGTGGAGGTGTTTGGAGTGAATTAGCAACAGGCAAGAATATCGATCGCTATCGTCGAAATTTACAGAAAGCCTACATCGAACGCATGAAGACTTTGATGACGGATCAAGCTCCGGCACCTGCTGCTTTTGGCGTGCGGGAATCGTATCCAGTGGCTCAGTCAGATGTTCGTTCGATTGTACGCGGAGAGTTGAAGGCGTTACAGGCTAGCTTGACTTTAGCGAGAGCGAAGGTTACGGATAAAGAAGTACGTTATCACTTAGATGATTGCTTGGACCGCGTTTCGTTGATTTTAAATCCAGCGAAGGCTTCGAAGTAAGCCTTTTGTTAATCGACGAAATGGGGGTATTTGGTAGACATACACAAGGAACTATTTGAAAAACTTGTGGCAATTTTGTGCACCAAATAATTGTATAAAAAGCATGAAAAATTATCTATTTATTTTACTCGCATTCGGTTTATTTGCCTCTTGTAAAAAAGACAATGTTGAGCCTACTGATGACAACGAATTAATCACTCGTGTGGATTTAACCTTCACAGATCCAGCGAACAAATCGGTTACTTTTTCTTTCCAAGATAAAGATGGGGATCCGAAGACAGCTCCAGAAAAATTTGACAAAATTGTGTTAACTAAAGGGGTAACCTACAAGTTAAAAGTGGGAGTTTATGATGATACGAAGACCCCTGTTTCTGATATCACAAAGGAAATAGAGGAAGAAGCAGATGTTCATTTGTTTGTTTTCAAATCAACACCAGCTGGATTACTGACTACGACCATTACGGATAAGGACAAGAATAATTTACCTGTTGGTCTTGCTTCTACGGTAGCTGCTTCAGCTACGGCAGGAACAGGTAAGTACAATGTGATCTTAAAGCACCAGCCTTTACTTAATGGGGTTAAAGTAAAGACGGGTCAAGAACAAGGAGGAAGTACAGATGTGGACTTACTTTTTGATGTGGAAGTAAAATAATTCAGGTTGCCTCCACATAGGCTTTGAAGTTATCCAAAATCTGTTGCCAGCCAGCTTGCTGCATTTCTTTTGGATTTTCATTTTCAGGTTCAAATTGCTCAGTTACTTTCGTGCCCATTTCGGTGGATGCGAAAGTAACTTTCATTTTACGGCCATCGCCGATAAGAATATCGAGTGATTTTTGTTGTTCGATCTCCTGGAAAGTTCCCCAAAAATCGAAACTCATCGACCCGTCTCTGGCCGCCATTTCATAATGAAATTCACCACCCACTCGTAGGTCCGTTTTCGCTGACGGGCAATGCCAATCTGGCGATGCGAAGTTCCAATTTTGAACATGTTTTGGGCTTGTCCATTTTTCCCAAACGGTAGTCAATGGAGCATTAATTATAGTTTCTACAGTTATGAAAGCCATTTTACTTTTCTAGTAATGCGTTAACGCACCAAAGCAAGGGGCCTTGGCCGTGTAAATCTCCGACAATTCTTTTACGATCCAGATAATATTGGTGGTCATTTTTCTTATTAGTGCCTTCGCAGATTTCCGTAAGATCTCCATTCTCATTTACATAATCCTGCAATTTAATCCACGCTTTTCGGGCTGCTTTTCCATAGATATGAGCTGGCAACCAACCGTTTTTCACACCAACAATAAAGGCGTAGGTAAACATGCCTGTACAGGAAGTTTCTGGCCAAGAATTGGGGTCATTAATCAGTTGATGCCACATGCCATTCGAATCTTGATGTTTTAATAAAACGCCCATCATGTTTAAATAGCCTTGCATAATGCGTGGACGGTGTGGATTATCTTTTGGTACTACTTTTAGTAAATCAGCCATACCTGCTGCTAACCAACCATCGCCACGTCCCCAATAATAGGGAACATCTGGTGCATGGTAAAATAGGCCATCCGCATTTTGTAAAGTGTCTAAATAGGCGACCATTTCATAGGCTGCTCGGTCGATGTATTTACGGTTTTTTGTCACTTCATAAGCCTTCGCTTGTACAGTGGTAATCATGTACATGTCATCCATCCAGAAGCGGGTAACCCAGCTCAAACCGGCGGCATACCAGTTTCTAACTTCTGGTGTTAGCTTAGCATATTCTTCTGGGTTTAGAGTCTTAAACTCTTCATCTGCATAAGCAAGCCCTAGTTTTTTCATCTCTTGATTCCCATTTTGCTGGTAAAATGCTAAAGGGATTGCTCCAAAAACGAAGTTGTCAACATGGTTTTTCTTCGGTTGTAAATGCGCTTCGGAGGTTAATAAGATTCCAGTTTTTTCGTTTAGGCGGTTTAGCAAATCCGAATCTTTAGTTTTTTGCGCGAAGCCTAAAGTCCCAAGCCAAGTACACACATCGGGATACGTAATTTGGGTTGCTGGGGGATTTGGGAAGGTGACACCATAACGAGAATGCGGAACAGCCATAAAGCGCTCGGCAGTTCTTTTACCTACGGTAATTGGGTTGGCTTTGGCTGGCCAATTTGTCAACTCTTTTTGTGCAAAGACCGCGCTTGAAATCAGTAAAAAAAGAAGTATTTTTTTCATACAAATAAAAGAGAAAGAGTCCTTAAATTTACTCCCTCATTCCCATAGAAACACATGGGCCCAAAATTTATATGAAGAAAATAGTGATTTTATGTTTGCTAAGTATGACCGCCTGGGGGCAGTCGGACACTTTGCGATTTACGTTTGGGGCCTATTTGGAAACCTATTATGGACATTCATTCGCTAGTCCGCGCGCGAGTGAAAAGTCAGCCTTATTTTACAACCACACTTCGCTTAACCGTCCGGCCATTAACCTAGGACTCGTAGAGTTTTCAGCCTCAAAATCGAATTGGACTCTTCGGGGAGATTTCATGCTAGGAACTTATTCGCAGAAAAACTTAGCCTCGGAACCCGGTCTTTTGAAGCACATATATCAGTTAAATGCGCAAGTACAATTAGCGTCTAAACACCAGTTAATCGTTGGGATTATGCCCTCTCACCTCGGTTTAGAGTCTGCGAAAAACTGGGAAAATCCGAGTTTTTCGCGCAGTTACATCGCAGAGAATTCTCCTTATTATGAAACAGGATTAGCGTGGAGTTATAACCCAACGCAGCGGATGAATGTGAAGGTTTTAGCTTTAACGGGCTGGCAAACGATACATCGATTTCGCCCGGCATTAGGGACACAGTTAACCATTGATAATGCCAAAGGCCTTCGTTTTAATTCCAGCGGTTTCATCGGGGACGAAGGGAAAGGATTACGGGTGTTTTATGATAATTATGTATTGATTCCTATTTCAAATCAATTCAATGCCTCCATTAGTTCGGATTTTGGGGTAGAGTCCGGAAAGTTTTGGCACGGGGCGGCAGCCTTTCTGACCTGGAAAGCAAAGCCATCGTTGAAGATAACTGGGCGTTTAGAATATTACAATGACCCGCATGCCATCATCTTGGCGGAACCTTTATCGGATGTTTCCCAGTCTTTGACCCTAGATTACCAATTGAAATCATGGACGATGTTACGCACCGAGTTCAAGCATTCATCAAAATGGGGAAATGAAATCATTGCGGGGCTTTTGTTCAACCTCTCCGCTAATTGACCTAGGGCATTATATGGGATAATTAGGGGCTTTGACTATATTTGCACAAACAAAATACAAGCACTATGATTATTGAACCTAGAATGAGAGGGTTTATCTGTTTGACATCTCACCCGAAAGGTTGCGAGAAGAACGTATTAAATCAAATTGACTATGTGAAGTCAAAGGGAGCCATCAATGGCCCTAAAAAAGTGCTTGTCATCGGAGCCTCTACGGGCTTTGGTTTAGCCTCTCGCATCACAAGTGCATTCGGTTCTGATGCTGCGACGATTGGCGTTTTCTTTGAAAAAGCACCTGCAGAAGGCAAAACAGCTTCTCCAGGATATTACAATAGCCTTGCTTTCGAGACAGCGGCAGGCAAAGCGGGTCTTTATGCGAAAAGTATTAACGGCGATGCGTTTTCTAACGAAGTTAAGGCACAAACGATCGACTTAATCAAGGCAGATTTAGGCCAAATCGATTTAGTCATTTATAGTTTAGCTTCTCCGGTTCGCCAACACCCGGTTTCAGGCGTGTTGCACCGTTCGGTTTTGAAGCCTATCGGCGACACCTTCACAGACAAAACCGTTGATTTTCATACGGGCATCGTTTCAGATGTGACGATTACCCCTTGTAGCGAGGAAGATATCGCAAACACAGTGGAAGTAATGGGTGGTGAAGATTGGCAGATGTGGATGGACGCCTTGTTGAACGCGGGCGTTTTAGCGGATGGCGCGATGACCGTTGCCTATTCCTACATTGGGCCTAAAGTAACCGAGCCGGTTTACCGCAAGGGAACAATCGGAATGGCGAAAGACCATTTAGAAGCTACTGCATTTAAGATTACAGATGATTTGGCCAAAATCGGTGGCAAAGCTTTCGTTTCAGTAAACAAAGCCTTAGTAACTCAAGCAAGTTCAGCGATCCCTGTGATTCCTTTGTACATCTCTTTGTTGTACAAAATCATGAAGGCAGACGGCACACACGAAGGCTGCATCGAGCAAATCCAACGCCTTTACAGCGAACGCTTGTATACAAATGGTGAGATTCCTGTAGACGAAAAAGGGCGTATCCGCATCGACGATTGGGAAATGAACGACGAGGTTCAAAAAGAAGTGGCTGAATTATGGAAAGGAGCTACGACAGAAAACTTGACTGCGATTGGCGATTTAGCTGGGTATAAATCGGATTTCTTGAACTTATTTGGTTTCGGTTTTGAAGGTGTAGATTACGCTGCGGAGGCGAACGAAATGGTGGAGATTCCGGGATTAATTACGGTAGTAAAATAAAAGGAAAGCCATCTGAGAGGATGGCTTTTTTTATGAGTAGTTGAGAAATTGCGCATTCTTTTTTCTGACGATATGTACTTTATTAAGTTTAGCATCTAACGCATCTAATGATCCTATTAAAGGTTTTCTTACAGGTAAGAATTTCTAATTAAAACAGCTGAATATACTTTTCAAAAACAAACATTCTGTTCCTGTTTTTTCCTGTCATCTCTTTCAAAATACCAGCTTCTACAAAAGCGTTAACTAAGTCGTTTGCCGCCTTGAAGGAGGAATTGGTAAGGCCTTTCACTTGATTAACGTGAACGATTGGTTTTTCAAATAAGCCTTGGAGAAGTAGGTTTCCCTTTGAACTCCTTTTTCCAAAAGAGGCTATAATTTCTTTTTCCAAGGTGTTTTTTAACTCCACCACACGAGTCAAAGTTTCAATTGCATTTTCAGAGGTATCCAATATTCCCACGAGGAAATATTTTAGCCATTGCGTCATATCACTTTTGGTTCTTACGCGTGTTAAATTATCATAATACAGGCTTTTATCTTTTTCAAAAAAAGCTGAAATATAAAGTAGCGGCTTTTCGAGGATTTTTTGATCCACTAAAAATAAAGGAATTAATAAGCGACCAATTCGTCCATTTCCGTCTAAAAAAGGGTGAATCGTTTCAAACTGATAATGTGCTATCGCAATTTTAACTAAGGCTGGAATCTGAATATCTTGGTTGTGTAAAAACGACTCAAGATCACTCATTAATTCGGATATTAACTCTTGATTGGGCGGAATAAAGACCGCATCTAGTAGAGAATTTCCCCCTATCCAATTCTGGCTTTTTCTAAATTCTCCAGGTTGTTTGTGTTCTCCACGCACGCTATTCAGCAAAATACCATGCGTTTTTCGGATTAAACGTGCGGAAATGGGTAAGGTCTCTAAATCCACAATGGCATTGTTAAGTGCTTTTACATAATTAGTTACTTCTTGCCAATCATTCCTGCGTTCAGGAGAGATATCTTCCTCTTCTAATAGAGCCTCATCTATTTGTGTTTTTGTTCCTTCAATTCTGCTTGAAATAACAGCTTCTTTTGTGATATGGAGCTGAAGAAATTGGTCAATATTCGGCATAAGCTTAGAGAACGAATTTAACTCCCCCAGTTTAGCGGCCGCTTTTTCAAGTAAGGCATTTATTTGTGTATTATCCCAAATCCATTGCTCATTGATTTTGCTGGGTACAAAATACGAATAGCCCGTTGGGTGTTTTATGAGTTTCCCGGAAGTGTATTGAGCTAAATCGATCATTTTTTAATTTTATGCAAAGTAAAATAAAAAATTCATTATTTTACTTTAGTGCCATTAAAGTAAAATAAGAAATTCGTTATAACAAGCGACGGCGATGTTTTTACCACTAGTCATTTCATCCATAACTAAATTTATAACATTAATAAATTTTATGGATTCTATAAAATAGTTTAAATTTTATTATTCATTAAGCCTGTTTAAGTTTACATGCAAACGACTCTGACACAATACAATTGCGTTAGTTTAATTAATGAAAAATATTCTCTAAAAGCCAGGCATTTTTTGCTTGGCTTTTTTATTTTAAAAATGCTTGTTTTATCTGGTCTTTGTTTTCTGTTAAATAGGCTAGAAATGCCTTTGAAACAGGGGATAAATTTTTGTCCTTGTGCCAGATTAATTTCCATTTAGTGGAAATAGGTAAGCCGTCTCTTTTAATAATCATTAAAGCCCCGGACTGAATCTCGTTTTTTATTCCAATGAGCGGCATAATTGAATAGCCTAGGCCTGCCATTACCGCCTGCTTAACCGCCTCATTTGACATAAGTTCTATTTTTTTTAATCCATCTACTCCTTGTTTTTTTAAATAAGCCTCCATTATTTTTCGAGTACCTGATCCATTTTCTCTAAAGATGAGGGGAAGCTCATTTTTGAATTCTAGGTAGTTAAATGTCGGCTGTAATTTAGCCGTTTCTTTGTTTCCTACCAGGTATAAATCGTTTGTTAAGATGTCTATGGAGTTAAATGTGGGATTTTCTAATGCGTCCGAAATCAAGCTAAAATCGACTTGATTTTCTAGCTGACTAACTAATACCTTTTCTCTGTTCGTTACATCAATGCTAATTTCTACCCCTGGATTAAAGCGAAGAAAATCGGTTAAGAAATAAGGTAGTACATATTTGCCCGTAGAGACAATGGAAAATTTAAGCCGTCCTACTAGTTGGTCTTTAAACGCCATTGTTTTATAATTGATGGCATAAACCTGGTCCAGAATCCCTTTAGCGGATTCCGCAATTTCTTTTCCAAAATCCGTAATATAAATTTTCTTACCGATGATTTCGAGCAGTGGAATTTCGAACTGCGCTTGCAAGTTTTTGATTTGAATGGAAACAGCTGGTTGGGTTAGGTTCAGTTCTTCCGCGGCTTTTGTGATACTCCCAGTTTGTACCACCTTTAGGAAGATTTGTAGTTGATTGAGTGTGTAATTCATAATTATTTTTTATGTATTTCATTATAAACTTAAATAAAAATTATTAAATAGTAAATAGTAACTTGGTTTTTAATTCTGTTTGAATGTCATCCGCCCTAAAATTAGTTTACGTATTTGTTCATCTTGTCCTCATCGGGGGCCTACTAATTTTGATTTTTCAGGGGGCCAATAATGTTCAGCAAAAGCTGTATTTATCTTTACTAATTTTTATTCTCTTAAATCTGATTCGTCTTTTTCTAAAAGAGAATGGGAAAAATTGAAATGATCAATTTCGAATTACTATCGTTTAATCTGACGAATCCGACTTTACTTTTTTTCATATTAGGGGTTTTTGCAAAGTATGTCAAGAGTGATTTAGAGGTTCCTGCCGCATCAAAAAACTTCATATCTCTATATTTATTATTTTCCATCGGATTCAATGGCGGCAGTGAATTAGCTGTGACGGGTATTACCAGTGAGGTAATTATAAGTTTACTCTTTGGAATGATACTCGCACTAGTGATTCCGGTTTATACCTTTTTTCTTCTTCGAATAAAATTAAATTCTTTTGATGCCGGTGCAATCGCGGCTTCCTATGGTTCAGTAAGTGCGGTTACTTTCGTTTCTGCTGTTGCCTTCCTTGAAATGAATCAGATGAAAGTGGGAGGCGAAATGGTGGCAGTAATGGCGTCTATGGAGTTCCCAGCGATTATTATGGGAGTGATTTTAATGAATCTCTTTCCGGACAAAACTTCAGCGCTCGATAAGGCTCCAGTTCAATGGAAAGAGGCATTAAAACATTCGTTAACAAATGGAAGTGTGTTGATGATTTTTGGTAGTTTATTAATCGGATTTGTTTCGGATTCATCCCAGTCAGTCGGGATTAAACATTTTACCTCAGATATATTTAAAGGCTTTTTAGCCATTTTTTTATTAGATATGGGAATGGTGGCAGCTAGCAGGTTCAAGGCTTTTAAAAAGCAGGGGTCATTTTTATTATTCTTTGCTTTGCTGGTGCCACTATTCAATGGTGTGTCTGTTGCTTACTTGACGCAATTCATTACGGGTGATGTGGGGAATAGGCTGATATTCTCCATTTTAGCAGCGAGCGCATCCTACATTGCTGTTCCGGCAGCCATGCGTTTAGTAGCTCCTAAAGCCGATCCAGGTATCTACATTCCCATGGCTTTAGGGGTAACTTTTCCGCTTAATATTACGTTAGGATTGCCTTTGTATATGCAAATTATTCATGGCTAGCGCGCATTATTTCGAGAATAGGAAAGTCGTAATTGCGACAAAGCACAAAAAAGAACAGGCCATAGGCCCGGTATTGAAAGAGGCTTTTGGGATGGAGTATTGTGTTCCTGAAAATTTTGATACCGACGTATTAGGAACTTTTACAGGAGAAGTGGAGCGTGTTTTATCGCCCCTGGAAGCAGCTAAGAAAAAATGTGTATTGGCATTAGCACAAGGCGATGCTGATATTGCTATCGGATCTGAAGGATCTTTTGGTCCACATCCAACGCTTTATTTTTTACCTGCAGATGAAGAGTATTTAGTGTTAGTAGATCGGAAAAACGATCTGGAAATTACTGTTAAAACGTGTAGCTTGCAGACGAATTATGCATCCTACGAAATGGGTTCTGAGATTAAGCTTGCCGATTTTTTACAGCAAGTTAAGTTCCCAAGTCATGGCTTGCATGTGAAAGGGACAGAGGGCTATATTGAAAAAGGAATTACCTCAGAAAACAAATTAAATGAGGCGATTTCAGCGGCTGTAAACCGCTTTGGAACCTATACTCTTGAAACCGATATGCGCGCGATGAACAATCCTACGCGGATGTCAGTTATTCAAGAGCTGACGCAAAAATTAGTGGAAAAAATGAAACACTGTTGTCCTAGCTGCGAAAGGCCAGGATTTAGCCCAACAGATGTAATTAGAGGCCTCGTTTGTTCCTGCTGCTCACTGCCCACAAAGTCCGTTAAAGCAGTTATTTATACCTGTGACGGCTGCCACTATACGCAATGCATTGATTTTCCCGATTCAAAAATGACGGAGGATCCTATGTTTTGTGATTTTTGTAACCCGTAGAAGAATTATGATTACGACAGATATACAGTTAATTAAAGCGCATTTAGAACAGGGCGAGGTGGTAGGAATTCCTACTGAAACCGTCTATGGTTTAGCGGCTAATATTTACGATGACCAAGCGATTGCGAAAATTTTTAGTACCAAAGGAAGGCCTAACACCAATCCCCTAATTGTGCATGTTAAATCGATGGAACAGGTACGCACATTAGTGTCGGAATTACCGCCAAAAGCGGAGTTGTTAGCGAAGCGTTTTTGGCCTGGAGCGATGACATTAATTCTTCCTAAAAGTGAGCTAATTTCACCTGCAATAACCTCGAATCAATCGACAGTTGCGATACGAATGCCTAAGCATTCGACCACCTTGCAATTATTAGAAACGTTAGATTTTCCGCTAGCGGCGCCTAGTGCTAATCCTTACAATCGAATTAGCCCATCCCGTGCGGAGCATGTGGAGGCCTATTTCCCGCATATTCCCATTTTAGAAGGAGGGGCTTGTGAGGCAGGAGTGGAGTCTACCATCCTTTCGTTTGATGGCGATGAAGTGGCCTTGTTAAGACATGGCGCCATTTCCATCGAAGATATTGAAGCAGAAGTTGGACGTATTTTAGATAGAACATCGTCGGAATCTGTGCACTTAGCACCTGGCAGAAGCAAGAAACATTATTCGCCCTTATGTGAATTAATCATAAGCTATGAGCCGCTATTTATGCTGAGTGCAGTTCAAGATAAAAAAGTAGGGATTTTGTGGTTTAATGAAGTGAAGATTGCAAGTCCCAAAGTCGCTATTAACCATATTCTTGCCCCGAGTGGTAGTTTCAAAGAAGCAGCCTCTAATATGTATGATGCCTTGCACCAATTAGAAAAATCAGGGGTGGAATTAATTATTGTAGAACGTCTCCCTAATTATAATTTAGGCCGGACGATTAATGACCGATTTGAAAGAGCAGCAGCGAAATGAAAAAACAACTACTTGTCAACGCTAAATTAGTCAATGAAGGCGCATCCTTCTTTGCGGATGTTTTAATTCATCAGGAACGGATTGAAAAAATAGCACCCTCTATTTCTGATCCCACCGCAGAGGTAATCGACCTTCAGGGGAATTATTTAATCCCTGGCATGATTGATGATCAGGTACATTTTAGAGATCCAGGGCTGACTTATAAAGGGGATATTACAACGGAATCAAGAGCGGCCGTGGCTGGCGGAGTGACGTCTTTTATGGACATGCCTAACACGGTTCCTAATACTTTGACCAGAGAATTATTAGAACAAAAATACCTAGCCGCATCAAAACAATCCACCGCGAATTATTCCTTTTTTATGGGCGTAACGGCAGGAAATTTAGAAGAGGCATTACGCGTGGATAATGAAACTGTTTGTGGAATTACAGACGATGGTTTGTACTTTAATGAGCAACAGATTTTAGCAAATAATCCGGAGTATTTAGAGAAGCTTTTCTCCCGAGCTGAAACATTAGTCGCCTTGCACAGTGAGGACGAGTCTATTATTGATCACAATTATGAGCATTATTTTGAAGAGACAAAGGGCCAGATTCCTTTTTCTCTCCACGCTAAAATTCGTAGTACGGAAGCCTGTGTAACGGCTACAAAACGCGTGCTGGGGATTCAAGCAAAATACAATAATAGGCTTCATTTTTTTCACATTTCCACTGGAGAAGAAGCCTTACTTTTCCCTGCCTCAGTTGATTATAGGGCGAAGCGCGTTACAGCGGAAGCCTGTGTACACCACCTTTGGTTTTCGGAGGCAGATTATGAAAAAAGAGGCGGTGACATTAAATGGAATCCGTCTATTAAAACAGAACAAGACCGTCAAACATTGATTCAAGCCTTAAAGGATGGCCGGATCGATATCATCGCATCGGACCACGCGCCGCACAGCAAACAAGAAAAACAAGGGACTTATGAGCAGGTAAAATCTGGAGCGCCTATTGTACAACATAACCTACCTCTTTTGTTTGAATTGTCATCTCGTGGGGAGATTTCCATTGAGCAAATCGTAGAAAAAACCAGTCATCGCGTGGCAGATATTTACCGACTAAAAAATCGGGGATATTTACGTGAGGGGTATTTTGCGGATCTCGTAGAAATGGATGTGAATGCTCCTTGGGAAGTTACCGAAAAATCGCTTTTGTATAAATGTGCTTGGGCGCCAGTCGTAGGGGAGCAACTTTCGGCTAAAGTCAAGCGTACTTTTGTCAATGGGAATCTCGTTTTTCAGGAGGATAAATTTATTTCAGAGGCCAAAGGATCCCGGTTATTTTTCGAAAAGATCAGGTAGCTTTTTTTCATGAATATCCCTTTTGCCCGTGCATAATTGTCGTAATTGCATTTATGACAGCATCACGCAAAACTTCTTTGACCGCCGGTATACTTTACCTGCTTACCTTTATTTCGATCCCGACCCTGTCGCTCTATCACGAAATACATCAACCGGCCTTTTTATCCAGTTCTGCCCCCTCTTCCGATGTGGTCATCGGCGGGATGTTAGAATTACTAATGGCTTTGTTCTGCATCGGAACTGCCATTGTTTTATACCCGGTATTGAAGAAGCAAAATGAAACGTTGGCTTTGGGTTTTGTGACGGCTCGTGTGTTAGAAGCCGCGCTGATTTTTGCGGGTGTTGCTGCTTTACTAACCGTTTTACAAATGCGTACGTTAGGTGCTGAGGCTTCAATAATGACCCGAGGACTGGTGATGCTCTATGATCGTTTGTTTTTGATAAGCCAAAGTTTCATTCCAGCCATTAATGGCCTTCTTTTAGGTACGCTTTTATACCAAAGCCGTTTAGTTCCCCGCCTTCTGCCTATCATCGGAATCATCGGTGCATTTACTTTGACTGCCGGAGATGTAGCCGTTCTTTTCGGTGTGATTGATCAGCGTGCACCGCTTGCAGGAATATCTGCGATTCCTATTGCCTTGTGGGAATTTTCGCTGGGAGTTTATTTGACTTTTAAAGGTTTTAAAGAAAATGCCGTAATTTTAGGCTAATGAAACTACCCATCTACCAAGTCGACGCCTTTAGCAATCAATTGTTTAAAGGCAACCCAGCAGCAGTCTGCCCTTTATCCGAATGGCTTCCTGATGAGCTGATGCAAAATATCGCGCAGGAGAATAATTTAGCAGAAACCGCCTTCATCGTTCCCTCTAACGAGGGATATGAAATTCGCTGGTTTACACCCACCGTGGAAGTTGATTTGTGTGGACATGCTACTTTAGCGAGTGCTCATGTAGTGTTTTATGAACTCGGTTACAAGGGGGATGTGGTGAAATTCCATTCACCCCGTAGTGGTCCATTAACGGTAACTAAAAGAGGCGAGGAATTAGTGCTTGATTTTCCATGCGATACGATCTTGCAAATCGAAGTAGAACCTATTCACAGCTCTGGACTTTCCAAAGCACCACTTGCCGTTTATAGAGGTAAAACGGATTACCTATTTGTCTATGAATCGGAGGCAGATATACTTGCGCTTCAACCCGATTTCGAAGCCTTAAAAATTCATCCAGTGCGTGGAATTATTGTAACGGCTCCAGGCGAAAAGGTGGATTTTGTATCCCGTTTTTTTGGCCCAGCTAGTGGAGTAAATGAAGATCCTGTGACAGGTTCTGCGCATACTACTTTGACACCTTACTGGTCTTCAGTTTTAGGGAAAACAATCCTCACAGCAATGCAATTATCCCATAGAACGGGCTCATTGACCTGCACACTGAAAGGCGATCGCGTGGAAATAGCCGGTGAAACTGTGCTATATTTGCGGGGCGAGATTACCGTGTAAAGATGATAAATAGTAAACTTTCAAAGTCGGGCGGAATGCTTTCGAAACAACAAAAGCTTGTTTCAGATGTGCACAAGAAAGCAAGTCTTATTCCAAAAAGTGCATTCAAAAGTAATTTGGTAAAAACAGTTAATAAACGAGTAAACAATCCCTATAAATTATAACAACATGAAAAAACTATTCACCTTTTTCGCCGTTTTAGCGATGGCCACTAGCTTAACAGCACAAACGCCTAAAGAGAATATTCTAAAAGATTGGGAGCGCGCGCGTGCCTACACGAAAGAGTATTTAGATGCGATGCCAGAATCGGGTTATGCATTAAAACCTACGAAAGAAATGCGGTCATTTGCAGGCCAAATGCTACATTTAGCCGATGCTAATTATGGTATTGTAGGAACCGCTACGGAAGTTGCGCCCACGGCAAAAGATTTGGAAAAATCGAATGATGTTGCGAAAGCGAGCGTAACGGAGAAAGTATTAGCGTCCTATGATTTTGCCATTAACGCTATTAAGAATTATCCAGATGCGAAATGGGGAGAGATGATTAAATTATTCAATCGTTTTGATGTGAAACGTGGTCAAGTTATTGATAAGGCTTTCGAACACCAAACGCACCACCGCGGTCAAACAACGGTTTATATTCGTATGGCAGGCGCAACACCTCCAGCAGAGAAGTTGTTCTAGTCTGAAACATTCTATCTAGAAAAGGGTTTGTCTTTTATAGGCAAGCCCTTTTTTTATGCAAGGCGTTAAAAAACAACATTTACCTTCCAAAACCTGTCCCGTCTGTAATCGCCCTTTCGCCTGGCGCAAGAAGTGGGAGAAGAATTGGGAACAAATCATCTATTGTGGTGAAAAGTGCAGACGTAGCAAATAGGTTTTCAGACCAAGATATCGACCGCATCATTCAGATGGCCTGGGAAGATCGTACCCCTTTTGAGGCGATTGAATTTCAGTTTGGCCTAAAGGAAAAGGAGGTCATTGAATTCATGCGTTTGAATAGTAAGGAGTCGAGTTTCCGCATGTGGCGCAAGCGCATGACGGGTCGTGGCACGAAACATTTACAAAAGCGCGTAGCCGTAGACCCTCGTTTCAAATGCACGCTGCAGCGTAACATTAGTATGAATAAAATCAGTAAACGCTAGTGGAATTTCCTACCACACTCTCCGAAGTTTATGCACGAATCGATCAATTCGATCCGGAAAAATACGCGCGTACACGGAATTTTGTTAAGGGTGGAGTGTCTTATTTATCTCCCTATTTGTCCCGAGGTTTTATCACTGTCCCCCAGGTCGTAAAACGATTGAAGGATCGCGGAATCGGTTTAGAACAAGCGGAAAAATTCATACAAGAATTAGCCTGGCGCGAGTTTTATACCCGAACTTGGTTTCAAAAGGGGGATGCTATTTTTGACGATATTCGCCATCCGCAGGAGGGAATTGAGCGCTTCGGAATTCCGAAAGCGGTGCTTGAATCTACGACCGGAATTCATGCCCTAGATTCTTCATTAAACAGTTTCCCTACAACAGGATATTTACACAATCACTTGCGCATGTACCTCGCCGCGACGATTTGTAACGTGGCAAAATACCACTGGTTAGAACCTGCCCAATGGATGTATTACCATTTATTGGATGGCGATTTAGCGAGTAATGCGCTGAGCTGGCAATGGTGCGCCGGCACCTTTAGTAACAAGTTGTATTACGCGAATCAGGAGAATATCAATCGCTATACCGGGAGTCAGCAAAGAGGGACTTTTTTAGACTTTGACTACGAGGACTTACCCTTGCAACCTGCCCCAGATCATCTGTGTAGATCGGTTGAAGCGGAGCTTGTTTTCACTCCACCAGTTACGAAGCCATTGGAGATTCTCCCTGCTATTCCCACCTTCATCTATACCCATTATACGTTGGATCCAACCTTTCATGAAGGAGAAGAGGGCAATCGGATTTTGGTCTTAGAACCGAGTCATTTTGCTAAACATCCGATGTCACCTAAGACAATAAAGTTTATCCTGTCGCTCGCAGAAAATATACCCGGAATGCAAGTTTTTTATGGGGAATATGCGGATTTACGCGTGCGTGGAATTTTCCGAGATCACCCCATCAATACTCATTTTCAAGGTGTTCGTGAAGCGCACCCATCCTTAGCACCCGGCTTGCAAGGGGAGTTCAATAGCTTCTTTTCTTTTTGGAATAAACTAAGTCGACAACTGAGCTAAAAAAGACTCCGCGCGCGCAAGGTGCGATTCTTTTTTTTCCAAAGGCATTTTGTCCCAGGTACTGATTAGCATTGCCCAGCGTGGATTTTTACGAAACGTTTCGCGTTGTTTATCTAGGAATCGCCAAAACAACCCGTCCCAAATCTCCTGCCATTCGCCCTTCGGATAATCACTCATTTTCAGGATATAATTAGACCCGCAGATATAGGGTTTAGTGGTCATTAATCCGCCATCGCTGAATTGTGACATCCCATAAATATTAGGTACCATCACCCAATCGTAAGCATCGATGTATAGTTCCATGAACCAGCGATAAACGGCATCGGGTTTGATTTCGCACAATAACATAAAATTCCCCAGCACCATCAAGCGTTCGATATGGTGATTATAGCCTGTTTTTAATAGCTTACGAATCGTTTGATCAATCGGTTCTACACCTGTGGTGCCCGTGTAAAAAGCCGCAGGCATCTCTTTGGTAAATCCCCAATAATTCGTTGTACGCTGCTGAACCCCTATTTTACGATACAGTAATTGCACAAATTCTCGCCAGCCTACGACCTGTCGAATGAACCCTTCTATACTATTTAACGGGGCAGCGGAGGCCGCTACACGTTCGATTACTCCCGCCGGATTCAATAATCCGACATTAATTAGCGGGCTCAAAATGCTGTGAAACAAGGTCTTTTCTTGCGCCTTAATGGCATCCTCATAATCGCCAAAAAGTGGTATTCGCTCCCGAATAAATAGATCGAGTGCGGCCTGTGCCTCGCTGTGCGTTACAGGGTAATAAGCCCCTGAAAAGGGCATGTCAATGGAACCGGGGTTATCGGGGAAATGCTGTGAAACATAGTCGATGGCCTCCAGGATATACGCATTCGGTATAGTCTCTGGAAAGGGGGCGGGGATAAAGGTATTCTTCGGAATTTTCTTGCGGTTATCCGCATCAAAAGTCCATTGACCGCCCTTTGGCTTCCCGTCTTCCTCTAGCAAGATTCCTCGATCTTTTCGCTGCTGGGTATAAAAGGCTGTCTGGAAATAGGGCTTGCGATTACCTAATAACGCAGTGTCCGTATTTAGGAAATTCGGACTTGCTAACAAGTGAATGTCTCCAGCTCGTCGCAAGCGGCGTTCTAGCAAGTAGTCATTCGGATCGAATAACGAAATTTCGCCCGCTAAAGATGCCGCCAATGTAACTTCTGAAGATCGGGAATCTTGCGAATCTATATAAGCTACGACTTTTCCCGTGGCACGTAAACGATCCGCAAAAGCGCGCATGCTCGCCCGGTGGAAGAGTATTTTCTGCTTGTGAAAGGCGTATTGTTTGAAGAATAAATCAGACTCGACGAGGTAAAACACATCCGCTTCTTGGGCGAGTGTTTCCTCAAACAATTGATGTGGAAAGATCAGGAATGCGCTCATTTATTCACGTGTTTTTGGAGGATTCTCGCCCCCTCTTGTCGGGCCTTTTTCGTTTTTCGCATTGCCCAAACTTGGTCCGACGCCGTCTTCCTAGTCGCATTCAAATCCACGATCGGGGCGGGGTAATCCACCCCTATTTTGACCCCGTATAAAGTCTGCTCCATGTCACTTAATTTCCAAGGTTCATGAATCAAGGTAGATGGAATCGATGCTAATTCGGACACCCATTTTTTGATGAATATTCCGTCTGGATCATGGGCGTAAGAATTCTTAATCGGGTTGTAAATTCGGATGGTATTGATTCCAGTCACCCCCGCTTGCATTTGGATCTGCGGGTAGTGAATACCTGGTTCGTAGTCGAGAAATTGTCTGGCTAGAAAATGTGCTAAATCCCTCCAATCCTGCCACAGATTAAACACAAAAAACGAAACGACCATGGCCCTCATGCGAAAGTTTAAATAACCCGTCGCCACTACGCAACGCATGCAAGCATCTACGAGTGGAACTCCGGTTTGACCCGTTTCCCAAGCCTGAATCAATCGCTCATCTCGGTCTTTCTCTAGCGCTTTATATGCCTTATTTACCGGCTCAAATTCCATCCGCGACTCATCCTCAAACTTCTGCATAAAATGCCCTTGCCAGTGCAATCGGGACGTGAAATTTGCGAGTGCCCGTTTATTTGCTGCGGTCTTGTAATGCTGCATAGTGAACGTGTGAGCCATGCGCATGCTGATATTTCCGTACGCTAAATAGGGTGAAATGCGGCTACAACCTCGTCTACTTGCCTCTGGTTTACTGATGGAAAAGCTGTAATCTTTATGTCGCGTTTCGATGAAACTTTTCAAGTATTTCCAACCCCAATATTCCCCCCCTTCTTGGAAAATAGGATTCCTGGTTTTAAACTCAATTGGTAGTTCTGGGCCTTTCAGCGAAGTATATAACTCAGCAGGTAATGCCAGCAAATTCCAATCATCTTCTCGTTGAAAATAAGGTTCATGCCGCATGGTTTCGTCCCAGCGTTGTTGCCAAGTTTTGCGTGATTTTAAACGCCGAATTACGCCGCCCGTGGGCGTTTCGTTCCATGAAATACCGGTACTCAGGCAGTGAGCAGCCACTGCCTTATCACGCTCAAAACTTACCTTATTTCCAATCTCCTGATGAGAGAAAATGTTTCGGATTTCATATTGCTCTGAAAGCGTTTTCAAAACTGGCAGAACTTCGGAATGAAACAAATACAATGTACCCTTGCGATCCTCTAGTCGTCCTTGCATTTCTACTAAGGATTCATGCACAAACCTCCAGTGTCGAACATCGCTATCTGGGAATGCGATCAGGGATGGCTCGAAGAAATAAACTAATAATACCGGTATATCGGTAGCCAAAGCCCGATACAAAGGCTCGTGATCCGTAAAGCGGAGATCACGTTTGAACCAGACGATGTTGATAGGGATTTTGGCCATGAAATACTAACTGAAAAAATGCATAGGATGTTTTCAGAAAGAAAAAGTGTACCTTTGCACCGATTTACAATTTAATGTATCAAAATGAAACAATTGCTGGCCTTATGCCTTATTATTCTGACAGCTGGAAGCTTACAAGCTCAAACAGGTAGTATTGAAATGAGTACAGGAGGCTTCTCTTTCATTCCCGCATTCACCTCGAAAGAGCCTAATATTATTATCAATGCGAGTACAAATCCGAAAAAAAGATTAACTGGCGCGATGATGTATATGATGCGTATACAGAGTATGACGCCTACAACGGTTGTTTTATTTACACGTTATCGATTCATTGATAAAAAATTTAAAGCTATTGCAGGCATACATATTCCTGCCTTTCAAATGACGGAGCAGTACAAGGTGACAAGCTTCTTTGGGCGTGAATTAACGCTGTTGTATCCAGTTACTGAAAAGTTAACCTTAGGGTCATTTATCTTAAATGGAAATGCACGAAATACAGATTTTAAAGTGACTCTGATCTCTGGGAATACGACCTATCGCCACAAAAAATGGAGCTTTTTATCGCAAGGATATTACTTGAGTGTTGGTGATTTAACGGGTGTAGCGGAAACAATCTCATATGATATAAACGCACATTTTCAAGCCAAAGCCTTTGGCAATTATACCCTAACAGACGGTCAAGTAATTGGTACGGTAGGGTTGAAATACAATCTATAAACTCTTCGCTTTAAAGGTCCAAGTAAAGATAAATTCTGCTACGATTTCACCTCCCTGATTTCGGCCTATCGAAGTGACCTGCAATTTTGAACCAGCTGGATTAGCTAAAGCTTCATTCACCGTATCGCGTAATGCCTCGCCATCTTCGCAGGTAAAAATAATAACCCCGGTCGCCTTCTTAACGAATTTCGCTTCCAGCTTTTCCACTAACATACTGACCGCTGGTTGACGCTTATACACTTGCCCAAAAGCCAGCATCCCACAACTCATCTCCGCAGCCATCGCTTCCACCGCAAAATACATTGATCGAAACGGATTCTGATTAAACCAGGAAAGCTTCACGCGAACGCCGCACGATTTTTCATCGAAGTGCGCGATGGATAATCCGGCCCAGAAAGCGGCGGATAGTTTTTGGAAAACAAAAAATTTAAAGAGTACCGGATTCGTAATGATCCGTTTAAAGGAAGGGAAGTGTGGGTTCATTTAGGGTGCTTCAGAATATGTGAATGAGTTTTATGTAATTCTAATTTAAGGAAAATTTCTAAAATTTGGGATTTATTTAAGATGGGATTTTGTAGTCGATTCAATTGATTTCTAAAAGCCGAATATGCCAAATCGGTCTCTTTGGAAAAAAGTGATGCTATAAAATTATCCGCGGAAATTGCCTCAACACCATATTCTTTTAAATTGTCGATAGGGAAATCTTTTAGGTTAGCTGTTACCAACCATTTGGAATTACTCTGAATAGCAGTTGCTAACACATGCTGATCATTTTTATCAGGTAAATAGAGTTTTTTTATTAGCACATTATCTTCTGGAATATTAGCATCTGGGAAGGCAGAATCCATAGCTTCAATCGTTAAATGTAGCTTAATTGAGCTTAAATCAGGTCGATTAATTAACAAGTTTCTTACCCATTCCTCTTGTATTTTATCAGACCAAAATGGCTTAAACAAACCAACTTCAGCTAGATTTAAAAGAAGATCTCGAATAGGAGCTGGATACAAAATGCAAGCATCTAATACGGCATTATTATTGGAATTAGGAGTCATTAATACCCTAAATCTTCCTCTTGTGCTTGCTTGGCTAAATAATCTAAACTGGCCTTTCTCGTCTTTTTAAGAGAAAGTTCATAGTCAGCGAGATCCTGTTGTAATATGCGCCTATGGCTTCCCGCTTTATGGTAGGGTATTTTACCTTCTTCAAGAAGTTTTACTATATGCGGTCTAGAAACTTGTAAAATATCAGCCGCATCTTGTGTGCTTAATTCGCTACCAGAGGGTATGATGGAAATTGATTTGCCTTCTGACATAAAAAAAAGCAATTCCTTAAGTAATTGAACTGCTTTTTCCGGTAATTCCGTGCTTCTCTTTGTATTGTCAACAAGTAGATTTACCTGTTTATATGGCAAAGATGCTTTGCTTAAAAGATCATAAGTTGCCTTTGCGGCTCTCTGGTCTTTACGTGTTGGTATTTCTACGCCAGTATTCATGTCGTTTCGTTTATTTCGTTTAAATCTACTCATTTAAACTAAACAAACAAAACAACTTATTGATAATTATTAATAACTCAATCCATGCCCAAACGCAAACAATCCATATCCCGGAACTTCCATATAACCCGGTACATCCGATTTATTTGCATCCACCGCGGCCTGACTTACTGGCGTTGTGAATGGCATTTTGCCGCTAGGATTAAATGCGCCTGTCACGATATCTAAAAGTGCCTCTTGAGTTGTTCCAAAAGTCGCAATAATGGAAGATGCCTTCCCTTTATCGATTTCGCTAATCACCCAAGGGTTCGTATAATTGATAGCCAAGATGGTCGGCTTTGCATTCAAAACTTCGTTCACGTGACTCACATCGATGCGATTCTTAGACAGATTCAAGTCAATTTTAGAACCTTGTGAGCTGAACAAACCACCTGATGTAGGAACTAACCACAATAAAACAACATCTGCCTCTTCTTTTGTTGACACGAATTCTAAGCCTGGGTAGTTCGGTTTTGATACCTTGATCGCCTCGCCCGCGTTACGACCTGATTGGAAATAGGTCTCGAAATAGACTTTCGTTTTCTTGGCGATAGGCAAACGTTTTTCATCGTTACGCACTAATACGATCGATTTGCGAAGGGCTAAATTAGCCGCCTCTGTTGCGTCTTTGTTACCTACGATTTTCACGGCCTCTTCTACATTCACGTAAGGGTTTTCAAACAAGCCTAACTCGAATTTTTCCGTTAGTAATTTCGCTACTGATTGGTTAATGCGTGCCTCAGAAATTAACCCTTTCTTTACTACTTGAATCAAAGTGGTCGGATCTGCCGCGCCAGAGAAGATGTCGACTCCGGCAGTTAAGGCTTTTTGGTAACGCTCTTCAATACTTAATTTTTCTACACCCCAAGGCATCATTTCGATAGGGCCTGTGTCCGAATTGATGATTCCTTTGAAGCCTAATTTGCCTTGCAATAAATCGCCGATCATCGCTTTGTTAAACGAGAATCCCACCTCTTCGAATTCCTTTCCTTTAGGAGCTGAATAGTAAGGCATGATGGCTGATGTACCTGCTGCGATAGCTGCCTTAAATGGCTTTACGTGGAAGTCAAACATCCCTCCTGGATAGTGCGCAAACTTTCCCCAATCGAAGTGCGAATCTTGTCCGCCTTCTTGTGGACCGCCGCCTGGGAAGTGTTTTGTGGTCATCGCCACGGACGAGGGCGAAAGTTTTGTTCCTTGAAATCCTAATACGATTTGAGTAATCATGTTCGAGGCTAAATCAGCATCTTCGCCAAAAGTACCTTCCACACGACCCCAACGTGGTTCTGTCGCTAAATCCGCCATGTACATATAGCCCTTACGAAGACCTACTGCACGCCATTCAGTCGCTGCTGTTTCTGCAAACTTGCGTGTTAAACTAAAGTCGCGCATCGCTGCTAAACCTAATTCTCCTGGCCATTTAGAGAAAGCCGTTAGGCCCACACTTAAACCCACTGAAGCATCTGTAGTCACGTGATTTCGCGGATTCGAAGCCACGATCGCTGGAATTCCCAAACGAGTGGATTCACACAATTCTTGTAAATTATTGGCCCATTTGGCCATGATTGCGGGCTCAGCGTTTGCCCGTAAAATGAAGTGGCGTAGGTGAAATTGAGTCACCCCTTTTGTAGTGCCTGCCGCAGACATATTAGGAGCCTCTAGTGGCTTGCGGGTGAACATGTTGGTGTTTTGGACTAAATCCTCCTCATTAAATCCCTCCGTAATTTTAGGGCGAGGCCCCGCATTTCCTTGTACTCCGTTAGCGAAAACTTGGTCGCCTCCCATTCGCGTAGTGCTGATTAGCATGAAGCCTACTTTTTCTTCCAAAGTCATCTGCGAAACCAAGTCTTTCGCACGTTCCGCCACTGGTAAACGCCAATCCTCGTATTTATCGAGTTTATTATTCTTGTTCAAGTCCTTGAAGGACAGTTTTCCAATACGCAAAGTGGGCGCTTTCATGGCCACTAAAACAGGTTGCGTTTGAGCAAATACAGAGCTTGATGCAAAAAGCAAGGCAAGGAGAACACGTGATTTCATAGGTTTTTTCTTTCTTTGTATAGTAAAGTACATTCGAACCTATTTCTAATCAGATGAAAGATCCTAATGTAGACGAATTCATACAAAGTGCCGACAAGTGGCGCGCAGAGATGGCCTTTTTGCGCCGTATTTTGCTCGAGTGTTTGCTGGTCGAAACTTTTAAGTGGCGGACACCGGTGTATATGGTAGGCAAGAAAAATATCATTGCCATCGGGAGCTTAAAGGACCATTGTGCCTTGAGTTTTTTCAACGGTGCACTACTTCAAGACGAGGATAATCTGTTAATAAAGCCTGGCGAGCACACGCAATTAGGTCGTTGGATGAAGTTCAGTTCGGTGGAAGAGATTTTGGCCAAAGAAGATTTCATCAAAGCCTATGTCCTAGAAGCCATCGAGGTAGAGAAACTGGGCTTAAAATTAGATAAGCCTACAGAAATCCCTCATCCGGAGGAGTTAACGGCTATTTTCGCCAAGAAGCCAGCCCTGAAAACCGCCTTCGAAAAACTCACCCGAGGTCGTCAACGGGCCTATTTACGATTTTTTTCAGACGGGAAGCAGTCCGAAACACGCACCTCTCGCATCGAGAAAAATGAAAAGTACATCTTAAAAGGCATCGGAATTACTGATTGCATTTGCGGTTTAACGAAGCGGAAGCCAAGTTGCGATGGTTCGCATAGAGCCATTGAGAATTTTAAGAGATGACGTAAAGAAGTCATAAGAAAGGCGTTTGTTGCCCCACTTTTTAAACCCAATTTTGCCCCATGAATTTTGGAGAACAATTAAAGGAAATCCGCACCTCGAAAGGATTAACCCAAAACGAGCTTTCTGATAAGAGCGGCATCGCATTGCGGACCGTTCAACGCATGGAACGCAACGAAGGAAAACCCAGTTTATATTCGATGAATGCGATCGGGGAAGTTTTAGGGGTGAATTTGACTTTATTGTATGCTCCAGATGACGAAACCGAAAAACGAAATATCATGGAAAGTACAGACGTTCAATTGTGGGCAATCGCGAAGAAACGCGCGAAGTTTAAAAGAGGCCTAGGGGCCTATACCGTAGTTATCTCCTTTTTGTGGATTATTTGGTTTTTTAGCTCACAGGATAAAGATATTAATCGCATTCCATGGCCTATTTGGCCGATGTTAGGCTGGGGGATAGGATTGGGAATTCAATATGTGAATGCTTATGTGATCGTAGTAGGTTCGTTGGAGCAACGGGAATACGATAAGCTGAAGGGCGGCCAAAAATAAAAGCCAGCCACTCTTTCGAGCAGCTGGCTTTCAATTCAACCTAAAAAGACTATTTAAAAGTCACGTCGAAACGATCTAAGTTCATCACCTTTGTCCAAGCGGCTACGAAATCTTTCACAAATTTAGTTTGTGAATCCTTCGTTGCATAGACTTCAGCAAGAGCGCGTAGCTCTGAATTCGATCCGAAAATCAAGTCGGCACGTGTTGCAGTTGCAACCACAGCTCCTTTTTCGTTTTTACCTACGTACTCTTCTTTTGCTTCGTCTACTGGCTTCCAGGTAGTTCCCATCTCCAATAAGTTCACAAAGAAATCGTTTGTTAACGCATCTTTCTTCGTCGTAAATACGCCGTGTTTCGAACCGTTGTAATTCGTGTTCAACACACGCATACCACCTGTCAATACCGTCATTTCTGGCGCAGTCAAAGTTAATAATTGTGCTTTGTCTACGAAGATTTCTTCTGTCGAAAGCGTGTAACGTGTTTTCGCGTAATTACGGAAACCATCGCCCATCGGCTCTAGCAAGTTAACTGAAGCGATATCGGTTTGCTCTTGTGAAGCATCCATACGACCTGGTGTAAATGGAACCGTTGTTTTTACACCCGCATTCGCTGCTGCTTTTTCCACTGCAGCCGAACCACCTAACACGATTAAGTCAGCGATAGAGATTTTTTTCTTACCTGATTTGGCATTAAAATCTTTCTGAATCTTTTCATAAACAGCTAACACTTTCTCTAATTGCTTCGGGTTATTTACCTCCCAATTACGTTGTGGCAATAAGCGAATACGCGCTCCGTTAGCACCACCGCGGCGATCTGAGTGACGGTAAGTAGAAGCCGAAGCCCAAGCCGTCGAAACTAATTCGCTGATCGATAAACCAGAATTTAAAATGGTCGTTTTCAAAGCCGCCACGTCTTGCGCGTTCACTACCTCGTGATTCAACGCAGGAATTGGATCTTGCCAAAGCAATTGCTCCTTTGGAACCTCTGGTCCTAAATATGTCGAGCTAGGACCCATATCGCGGTGCGTTAATTTGAACCAAGCTTTCGCAAAAGCCTTCGCATACAATTCTGGATTGTCTAAGAAACTACGTGAGATTTTCTCGTAAACTGGATCAGCGCGCAAGGCGATATCCGTTGTTAACATCGTAGGCTTGTGGAAAACGTTTTTGTCAAACGCATCCGGGATAATGTTCGCGCTATTCTTCGCGATCCACTGGTTAGCACCCGCTGGGCTTTTCTCTAACGTCCACTCGTTGTTGAACAATAAGTGTAGGTAACCAATACCCCACTGTGTAGGCGTCGACGTCCAAGTTACTTCTAAACCCGACGTGATTGCATCTTTTCCTTTTCCTGATTTGTATGTGCTTTTCCAGCCCATACCTTGCTCTTCGATACCTGCTGCCTCTGGGTCTGCACCTACGTTTGTTGCAGGTCCTGCACCGTGTGTTTTTCCAAAGGTGTGACCACCCGCGATCAACGCCACTGTTTCCTCATCGTTCATTGCCATGCGACCAAACGTCTCACGAATATCTTTTGCCGAAGCGATTGGATCTGGTACGCCATTAGGTCCTTCTGGATTCACATAGATTAAACCCATTTGAACGGCAGCTAATGGAGACTCTAATTTGCGATCTCCTGAATAGCGATTCTTATCGTCTAACCATTTCTTCTCTGATCCCCAATACACGTTATCTTCTGGTTCCCAAACGTCCGTACGTCCACCCGCAAATCCAAAGGTCTTAAAGCCCATTTGCTCTAGGGATACGTTTCCTGTCAAGACCATTAAGTCAGCCCAAGAAATTTTATCGCCATACTTTTGCTTGATCGGCCATAATAAACGACGCGCCTTATCAAGGTTTGTGTTATCTGGCCACGAGTTCAAGGGAGAGAAACGCTGCTGACCAGCACGCGCACCGCCACGTCCATCACCTGAACGGTAGGTACCTGCGCTATGCCACGCCATACGAATGAAAAGTGGACCATAATTGCCAAAGTCGGCCGGCCACCAATCTTGTGATTTCGTTAATACGGCCGCGATGTCTTTTTTCAACGCGAAATAGTCAAGGCTCTTAAATGCTTTGATGTAGTTGAAGTCGGGTCCCATCGGGTTTGACTTCTCGGAGTTTTGACGAAGTATACCCACGTTCAATTGGCTAGGCCACCAATCTTTGTTTGTGGTTGCTGAACGCATTCCCGTGTGCGGGTTAATGCCAGCGTGTGGATTAACGCCTCCTGCTGCATGCGGATTAGCGCCATGTGGATTAGCTCCAGCCGCTGCGTGTGGATTAGCTCCAGCTGCCGGCTTAGCGGAATAATCCTGTGCTTGAGCAGCAAATGAAGCTGCAATCGCACTGATTAATAGTAGTTTTTTCATGATTTTTAATTTTTAGTCGTGCTAATTTAGTGGCAAAAATTGTATAGAGAAAACTGAAATTTTCTATATTTGACATAGATAAAATCTATAACAGTGAATATACAGCAATTAGAATACATATTAGCGGTTGACCAATTGAAAAGCTTCTCTAAAGCAGCTGATTATTGTCATGTTACGCAGGCAACGCTCAGTGCCATGGTGAAAAAGCTGGAAGAGCAGCTAGATATCGTGATTTTCGATCGCAAGGCAAATCCGATTGCGACGACTGAAAACGGACGGGAAATACTGATACAAGCCCAACAGGTGGTATCTCACGCACAGGCGCTCTTGGATTCTTCAAAAGCCATTAATCGTAAAATAGAAGGGAAGCTGAAACTAGGCGTGATTCCTACGATAGCGAGTTCGTTGATGTCTATTATCTTAAAGCCATTAATGGAAAAGTACCCGGCTTTGATTTTTGAAATTCACGAGCAAACTACCTCCCAATTGATGAAAAGTTTGCAGGATGGAAAGCTAGATTTGGGGATTTTGAGTACACCCATCGCCATCTCTGACTTGGAAACCGAATTACTTTATAAGGAGGAATTAGTCTTGTATGGCCACTTTGGTAGAAAGTCTATTAAAAAAACGGAGTTAAATGAGCAGCGACTATTTTTATTACAGGATGGGCATTGTCTTCGGGATCAAATCATTCAGCTTTGCGAATTGAAAAAGAATAAATTTCTACCGGGTAATCTCCGCTTTGAGTCGAATACCTTCGACACGCTATTGAATTTAGTGGATGATTTTCAGGGCATGACATTCCTGCCTAAACTCTATTCTGCTCAATTATCCGAAGCGCGACAAAAGTGCCTCATACCTTTAGAAGAAGGTCGCCTAGAAAGGGAAATAAGTCTTTGTTACTACCGGCCTTATGCGAAATGGAATGTAATCAAGCGGCTAAATGCGGATATTCAGGATTTAGTAAAACAGCATTTGAGCTACTGATTTAACCGAAAATAGGACGAAGCTACCTTTACATTTTGCTGGAATTTAGCCGATGAATTAGCCCGATCATACATTTTGTTGCAGGATATGAAAAGCTAATTAATTTTCTAACTTATGTTTCTAAACCGATGAAACATGAAAAAAATAGCGTTCCTTTTGCTGGGCTTCAGCCTTTCCTTGTCCGCGCAGATTCCTGCTGGGAAGAAGGTGATTACTTCTCTTTATATCTATGATTTAGCCTCTGGCAAGTCGGAATTAATCCTAACGGAGAAGCGACATTTTGAAGCACCTAATTGGTCTCGTGATGGGACGTTCTTACTCGTTAATGCGTATGGAAAACTCGAAAAAATTAGCCCGAAAGGCGAGAAATTAGGCGAGTTGAATACGGGGTCAGTTGCTAAGGCGAATAATGATCATGGTTACAGTTTTGATGGAAAAACCTTGTTTATTTCGAGCGGAAAGCCTGAGATTAAAGGCGGATCGTCCTTCATTTATAAAGTTTCAGCGGACGGAGGAGAACCCGTTCAACTAACTCCTTTGACGCCTTCGTATTGGCATGGAGTGTCACCTGACATGAAAATGATGGTTTATTGTGCCTCCAGAAATGGGAATTTTGATATTTATGCTATGTCTACAAATGGCGGTGAAGAAATTCGCCTGACCACGGAGGAGAGTTTGGATGATGGCCCAGAATATTCCCCAGACGGAAAATACATTTATATCAATTCATACCGCTCGGGGATGATGCAGATTTGGCGGATGAAGGCGGATGGATCTGAACCAGAGCAGATGACGTTCGATGCCTATTCGAATTGGTTTGCACACATCGCACCTAACAATAAAGTGGCCACAATTATTTCGTATTTGGAGGACCAAAAGCAGGGGCATCCTTTTGGTCACCAAGTCAAATTGCGCTTGCTTGACTTAAAAACGAAAAAAGTAAAAGACTTAACCGAGGCTTTTTATGGCGGGCAGGGTACGATCAATGTGCCTTCTTGGAGTCCAGATGGCAAGAAATTTGCCTATGTGCGCTACGCCTTGGAAGATTTATAAAAAGGGAGTAAATTCACAAAAAAACCTACTGAATATGAACAAAGATAGTCAAGCTTCGAGACGGAAGTTTTTACAACAAATCGGGGCGACTAGCCTCGTGGCGGCTTCATCACCTTTCGCCTCTTTAGGCGCACAGCAAAAAGCAGAGGAGCGTATTTTAACCTATGAAAAACGCATCTCAGTGGGCGAAAAAATTCGCTTAGGAGTGATTGGTTTTGGGGTGCAAGGTCACTTTGACTTAGCCTCAGCGCTGAAAGTTCCAGGGGTAGAATTAGCGGGGATCTGTGATTTATACACGGGCCGCATTGAAAATGCAAAAGAATTATACGGAAAGGATTTATATACGACACGTAATTACAAAGAATTATTAGACCGTTCGGATATCGACGCGGTGATTATCGCAACACATGATGTGTGGCACTCGAGAATTACGATAGATGCTTTGGCAAAAGGTAAACACGTCTACATCGAAAAACCCATGGTCTACAAAATAGACGAAGGCCCTAAAGTGATTGCAGCCCAAAAGAAATACGGTAAGGTCTTACAAGTAGGATCTCAGCGCGTAAGCAGTATCGGTTTAGCCAAAGCTAAGGAGATGTTAGCGGCAGGGGAAATCGGAAAATTGAATATGGTGAACGCGGTATATGACCGCCAAAGCTCCATCGGTGCTTGGCAATATACCATCCCTAAGGATGCAGATGCTTCTACGTGTGATTGGAATCGATTCATCGAGGCAACAGCTAAAATGGAATTCGATGCAAAGAAATTCTTCTGGTGGCGCGCCTTTAAAGAAGTAGGAACCGGCGTTGCGGGGGATTTATTCATCCACTTGTTGTCAGGAACGCACTTCATGACAAATTCAAAAGGTCCTGAAACCATCTTCTCGACAGGTCAATTTAGTCATTGGAACGATGGACGTAATTTACCGGATGTAATGTCTGGGGTGATGCAATATGGTAACACGGCGGAGCATCCTGCGTTCCAATTAACCTTACAGGTGAATTTTGTTAGCGGAACAGGCGGACAAGAAGTGATTCGTTTGATCGGTTCGGAAGGGGTGATGGATGTGAAAGGAAATACGATTTCTGTGAAGCATAGCATCATGCCGGAAGCTCCTGGATTCGGGGGTTATGATTCCGTGTTTACGCTTCCTAAAAGTTTGCAGGAAGAAATGACACGAGATTACAATGCGAAATGGACAGAGGCACAACGTAAAAGACCGATCAAAGAGGATGTCATTTTTAAGGCGCCTCCAGGATACGATGAGCATGTGGATCACTTCACAAACTTCTTTGATGCAATCCGCAATGGAACAAGCGTGGTAGAAGATGCGACGTTTGGTTTTAGAGCGGCTGCACCTGCTCTAGCTTGTAATGAAAGTTATTTCAACAAGAAAATTATTCAGTGGGATCCAGTGAATATGAAATTGAAATAAGATGAAGAGAATCTTTGTTTGGGTTTTTATGGGGTTACTTAGTCAGGCTGTTTTAGGACAAAAGACGACCCATAAGCGCCCAAACATCATTTTCATCATGTCAGATGACCATGCTTATCAGGCCATTTCAGCCTATGATAAGCGCTTGCTTTCTACCCCTAACATTGACCGCATTGCGAAGTCAGGCATTTTGTTTACGAATGCTAGCGTAACAAATTCCATTTGTGCGCCGAGTCGGGCGACCATCTTGACGGGGAAACATTCACACCTAAATGGGAAAGTGGATAACCATTTTCCATTCGACACGGCTAACAGGACTTTTCCACAAATCTTACAATCCAATGGCTACCAGACGGCGATGTTTGGTAAGCTGCATTTTGGGAATACCCCGAAGGGCTTTGATCAGTTTAAGATTCTTCCAGATCAAGGAAATTATTATAATCCTGATTTTATCACAAAGAAGGAAGGTAATATCAAGGTAACGGGTTATGTTACTGATATTATTACGGATATGACCTTAGATTGGCTAGGGAAGGAGCGTTCCCCGGATAAACCGTTTTTATTGATGTATTTGCACAAGGCGCCCCATCGATCTTGGTTGATGGCGGAACGGCATTTGGACGAAATGACTCAAAAAACGTATCCAGAACCGAAGACGCTTTTCGATGATTATGCGGGACGAACCTCACCAGCTAAAGAGGCAGAGATGAATATCTTAACCAGTATGGGTTGGGCTGGAGATAACAAGATTTACCCTGCTACGATGGACTCGCTGAAGATTCCAGAAATTGGTTTTGATAAAAGGCGATTTAATGCGGAAATGGGGCGCTTAAATCCGAGTCAAAAAGCGAATTTTGATCGGGTATATGATCGAATCAATGCAGAGTTCAAGAAAGCTTATCCGAGTATGACGGATCAAGATAAAATGCGTTGGAAATTTCAACGCTATATGCAAGATTACCTAGGAACATTGTGTGCGGTGGATGAGAATGTGGGTCGATTATTGGATTATTTGGAAGCTAATAAGCTGATGGAGAACACCCTCATCGTGTATACATCCGATCAAGGATTTTACTTAGGGGAACATGGCTGGTTCGATAAACGCTTTGTATATGATGAGTCTTTTAAAACGCCTTTATTAGTTTCTTGGCCGGGCCATATTCAGGCAGGCCAGCGTTCAGATGCGTTAGTCCAAAACCTTGATTTTGCCCAAACCTTTCTCGATGCGGCCGGTGTTCGGGCACCAGGGGATATGCAGGGTCAAAGCTTAATCCCTTTGATGACAGGAAAGCCTTGGAAGCGAGATGCGGTTTATTACCACTACTACGAGTATCCTGCGGAGCATATGGTCAATCGCCATTATGCGATTGTAACTAAAAAGTATAAATTGATTCATTACTATTTTAAAGCGGGGGAGTGGGAGTTAATCGATCGCGAAAAAGATCCTTTGGAGCTTAAGAATGTGTATAATGACCCCGCCTATGCCTCCATTCGTAAGACATTACATAAAGAATTAGAGGCACTTCGAATTAAATACAAAGACAATACCACCATCAGTGACGGCTATGTTGATCGCTTTCTACAGGATGCGGCTTCGGGTAAGGTCTATGGGGTGCCTAAAGAAAAGGCCGCTGAAATGAAGGCTAAACGCCAAAAATAATGCCATTCATAGGCGGTATTTGCCGTTGAGTAAAAGTTTGTTCCCACCTATGGTCATTTCCGTAATTTTATAATCCTATGGAAAATCAAATCGTTCAACTTATCCACGAGCCTGCACAATTAGAGCAATTGTACCGTTCTAATCCGGCGAATTTCAGGCGTGCTTTTCAATCGGTCTATCCGCAAATTTCATCCGAAGTGACCGCACAAATTTGGAAGGAACGCTTAGCAGTTTCCACTACCTCTTGGGGGTCTACAGGGGATTGGACTTTGCTTGCAATCATCGCAGCCATAGTCGCATTTTTAATGCAAATGCCCGATCTATTTTCGATATCTCATGATCTGTATTTCCCTCGAAATATGTCTTTCATCGTAATACCGGGGATCGGAGCTTATTTTGCGTACAAGCAAGGGTTATCAATACGTGATTTAGCTTGGCCTTTGTCTATTTTAGTCGCATCCATTGTTTACATAAACTTGCTACCAGAGGGAAGCACAACGCTTCTATTAACTTGTTTGCACATTCCTATTTTACTCTGGTTAGTGGTGGGGTATATTTTTGCTGGAAATGATTCGGCGAAGCGAATGGAATTTTTGCGCTACCACGGGGATTTAGTTTTGATGACGGAAGTTATCGGACTAGCGGGAGGACTGTTTACGGGTTTAACTCTTAATTTATTTAAATTGATTGATATCGATATTGAGGATTATTATTTCCGCTATTTGGTGCTTTCTATCTTACCATCTGTGCCGCTTTTCGCTACCTTTTTAGTCCGTCAAAACGCCAGCCTAGTCAGCAAAATTTCCCCTGTTATCGCGCGCATATTTACGCCCATCGTTACGATTACTCTAGTCTTGTTTTTAGGAGCGGTTATATTCACTGGAAAGGACCCCTACAATGACCGGGAATTCTTGTTAGTGTTTAATGGAATTTTGATCGCTGTGATGGCCTTGATTTTGTTCTCTTTAGGGGAGGCGACGAAAGTAAATGCATCGCGGGTACATCAGTATTTTTTATTCGCCTTAGCGCTGGTTGCGATCATCGATAATGGCATAGCATTATCCGCGATTGGGTACCGACTTGTGGAATTTGGCATCACGCCTAACCGTTTAGTTGTTCTAGGGAGCAATGCCCTAATAATGGTGCATTTAATACTAGCTACGAAAAAGTTGTGGGGTTTTTTAAAGGGACAAAACTCCATCGAAGAAGTCGAAGGTAGTTTGACGGCTTACTTACCTATCTATGCGATTTGGGCAGCGATTGTGAGTTTTGTATTCCCACTTGTATTTCAGTTTGCTTAATAATTCCGATGTATCATCTTAATTTTGCTGTATGAAAAAGCTTCTATTTCTGTTCTTTTTGGCGTCCTTCAGTGCCGCTGCCCAAAGCAAGCCAGCGGGAAAGCTCGACGTATCTAAACCTGTTTTGGTCCTAGAAACATCTTGTGGGACATGTAATTTTGATATGCCCGGGAAGGAATGTTTCCTCGCCTTGAAATACGAAGGGAAAGCCTATGCGGTAGAAGGTACCGGACTAGATGATCATGGAGATGCGCATGAAGAAAAGGGATTTTGCATGGCTGTTCGCAAGGCCAAAGTGCAAGGCAGCCTAAAGGGGGATAAATTCGTGGTGACTTATTTTGAGCTGTTAAAGCCCTAAGCCACAATATACCTCCGACCTATTCCGAATAAAATGCTGTTAGCAATCGTCGCACAACCTACAATAATGATGGCCATAGTGAATGGAGTTCCATCAAAAAGCAAGCCTACTAAAGTCGCACAAATTGCGCCCCAAGCCATCTGAATCGAGCCTAGCATCGCGGAGGCAGTCCCAGCCCCTTTGTGGAATGGGCGCAAGGCCAGCGTAGCCACATTAGGGAAATTGAATCCTTGGCAACCCATAATCAAGAAGAGTAAGGCAATGTTTACTTCCATGCTGAGCCAGTTCAATTTTGATAAGACGGATAAAAGTAATCCGAGCATTAATTGTGTAGGAAGAGTCACTTTCAAAATTTGTAAGCTCGTGTATTTGCGTAGAAAAACTCTATTCAGCTGACTTGCAGAGATAATTCCTGACGCCACAATGGCAAAAATGAACCCAAATTTAGATTCATCCACCCCATAAAAAGTTAAGAATGTCAAAGGTGCTCCGGCCACATAAGTGAAAATACTTCCGGCACCTATTGCACCTGTGAAGGCGAAAACCAAATATTCTTTTTCCTTGAACAAGGCTCTATAAGCCTTTACTACTGTGTTAACGCGGAAGGGGCCACCGTGTTCGCGGTTGGTCTTTTCAGGTAACCAAGATTTGATCAAGAAAATGATAACGGTTAGGATGAAAGCTAGCACTAAAAAGATGGCCTTCCAGCTGGCGATAGTTAACAACAGACTACCTAGTGAAGGCGCTAAAATAGGAGAAACTCCTAGGATTAATATCATCAACGACATGACTTTTGGCCGCTCTTTTTCCTCGAATGTTTCTCGAATAACCGCATTAGGCGCTACCATTCCCACGCTACCACCTAATGCTTGAAATAAGCGAAATACGACGAGCATTTCCACCGAAGTAGCGAAAGCACAGGCAATGGAGCTCAGTACATAGAGTGATAAACCGATGTAAAGCACATTTTTCCGCCCAAAATGATCGAGTAGTGGACCACTCATTAATTGGCCTAAACAAATCCCGAAAAAGAAGCTGGAAAGCGTGTAACCCATCTCCTCCTGGGAGCATTGCAATACCGCAGCAATGTTTTTAAATGCGGGCAGATACATGTCGATGGACAAGGGTCCAATGGCAGACAAGATTCCCAGAATTAAGATAATTTTAGTGCGACTCGCAGAATAAGGCATTAGAGCGGGGTGTATTTTTGAAAAGGCAAAGGTACGCCCAATATTCCTAAATTAATACCCCCGCGCTTGCTTGTAAAGCATAGATAGCCTTAAATAGGTAGGCTTTTAGCTCGGTTAATTTTTCTGCCGCCTCCATCGCTTTGGTCTCCCGACTATTAATTAAAAACAAGGATGATTCCCCTTGTTCAAAGCGGGCTTCTTCTGCCTTTACTAAGGCTTGGTAGTTTAAAACGGCTTTCTGTTGTGTGTTAATCTGCTTTTTTAAGGCTTCTACTTCGTTAAAATACGAACTCACTTTCACTTGAATTTGTTGCCTTTTTTGGGCTAGATTAAGCGACTCTTCTTGAATTTTTAGTTTAGCAAGTTGGTAATCTGCTCTCCCCTTAGATAAGCGAAGCGGCATTTCAAACTTGATCCCGTATTGGTAATTATTCTCAAATAGTGGGCGTACTTCCACACTAGGTGTCAGGCCTTTGCTTAAGGCATTGTAAGTGAAATCAAGTTTAGGTAACAAGCTTTGGAACTTTAACTTTCTCTCCACCTGCAGACCTTCAATTTTAAATTGATAGGCACTTAAATCGGGGTGATTTGCATAGGCCTTCTCTAAGAGCGAGTTTAAATTTAGGTCAAACTCTGCTATCCAAGCGAACTCGTTCACCACCTCAGCAGGCTGTACCTCTGCTGACAACTCTTGCGGGGTATTATTTTCTTGCCATAAATAGACCGAAAGGGAAAGACGGGAATTCTCTCTTTCCACAAATTTTTGCTGATACAGATTCTCGAAATACTGTTGCTGAGTTATGGCTTCCACCGTATCTACAGCTGGCCTTTCTCCTAGTTCTACGCTTTGTTTCACAAAGGAAACACGCGCCGTTGCGATTTGAAGATTTTGATTCACAATCCGTAAAACGCGCACGCTTTTTACCCAATTCCAATAGGAGGCCATCGCATCCGAAAAAAGGTCGTTAAGAATGCTTCTTTGCTCTTGAAGCGCCATTTTATTCATCAGCTTAGCTTGCTGAAGGCTGGCTCTTCGCTGGTCCATTACCAGGTTCTTCGCTAAGGGTACAGTGATACCGATGTAACTAGTTTCCCCTAGTGTTTGGTCCGGATTTACCCGAGAACCTCGTAGGTTTTCGATACCCGAATTTAACTCAATTCCATACCAGGTGGGAATACTTAATTCTGGTGCGTTGTAGGTATAATAATTTTTCCCGTCAAAGGTTTTTTGCGTGCTGTAATGGCTCAGAATCGGGTCAAAGCCCCCTCTCGCCTGAAGAATTTGTGCCTCTGATTTTTGAACACCGATACTCGCCTGCTTCGCTAAGGGATGGTAGGTTTGTACGATTTTGAGAAAGGCTTCCGGATATAATACGGGCGTCTGCGCTATACTGGCAAAGCTCAGAAATAAGCAGATAAATAGACTATTTTTCATCCTTTTTTACCGTATAGAAATCAGCTGGGAATCCATTGATATTTCGCCATAGTTCGTACCATAGTGGCACATCATTTAACAAGGTAATTCCTTGCGCTCCTGCGCCCATCTTAATTTGCTTAGGCCATTTCTTGTCTTTCGGATCTTCCACCACAATCACGCGGAACATACCTTTGTCATCGATGTTATTTTCTACCGCTCGGATCTTTCCTGGGAAGGTTCCAAAGCTTTGGTCTGGCCATCCTCCTGCAAAAATAATCGCTGGGAAACCATCAAAAATGAATCGAACACTTTGTCCAGGAACAACAAGTGGTAAATCTACCGGTCTAACATACATTTCCACAGCATAGTCCGTGTTTTTAGGAACGATGGTTAATAACTCCTCTCCATCTTTTAGAAGTTCCCCAATACCTGCTTTTTTCGCGTTAATTATCTGACCATTCTGAGGGGCTAAGATATAGTACATACCGTCTCGAATCGTATAACTCGCTACTTGATTTTCTAATTTAGCGATATCCCCTTTTCCGGTCTCAATCATCCCCAAGCTTTGGAATTTTTCTCCCTCTGCTTTGTTTATTTTTTCGCTGTACTCTTGATCTACACCCCGTAATTCAATTTTCGTATTTTGAATTTCCTGCAGTGTTTGATTTACTTTATTTTCTGAAATAGTTTTCTTCGCTAACGAGTTCTGCATCGCTGCATTTCTTTGCTGGAATTGCGTCTGCGAAATCAAACCCTTTTTGAACATTTCTTGGTTTCGTTCAAACTGGTCTTTTACTAAGTTGTACTCATTCGAAGCCGCTTCTAGTTCAGATTTTTCACCCGTTAACTTTTGCTGTAATTGGGTTATTTTGTTTGTTAACTGATCTTGCTTTAGGGTCCTTGAAGTTCGCAAATTGTTAATTTGATCCTCCGTCGCTTGCACCTTTTGTTCATAATAGGTCACCGTCCCCTTTTTTGCATTTACCTGTTCTTGTGTTCTAAGAATCAATTTAGGGTCTAAATATTCCGCCTTGATCTCGGATATTTTAGCTAGAGTATCTCCTTGTCTAACGAAATCCCCTTCCTTTACCCACCACCGATTAATTTTACCAGCAATAGGGCTATAAATCTTCTGGGGTTTTTGTTCTTGGAAAAGACTCGTAATCTGTCCTTTCGAACGGATATTTTGCGTCCAAGGAAGGAAAAGTATACCTAGTATAATTAGGCCTAATCCGATTAACCAAGGTCTCGTAGCTGGCCCTTTCCCGCGCAGGTAAATCTGATTAAATGACTTAAACTTTTCCATGATCGAAGACCAATTTTTTATTGAATCCTATAGACTCGTTAGTAGAAATAATAACAGTAACGTCTGATTTTTTTAGTAAGAAATCCCGTAAATTCTCAGCTAATGCGGCATCCAATCCATTCCATGGATTTTCTAATAAAAGCAAACGTTTGTCTCCACACAGCGCACGCAGTAAGAGAATCTTTTTAATGATGGTTTGTGGCGTTTTCTTACCCAGTGGTTCAATTTCGGTATCAAAACCTTGCGGAAAATGATTTAAGAAATCAGCAAAACCTAAGTTATTTGCCGTTTCTAAAATGAGAGATGGATTAATATCCTTATTCCCTAAACTAATATTTTCCCAAACCGTACCATCAAATATTTCTTGTGCTTGAAGGAGTATACCTGTGTGTTTTCTTAGGCTATCAAAGCTGTAGTTCTTTATCGGCACCTTGTTGATTAATAAGGTTCCTTTAAAATCAGGGTAGTTTCCAGTTAAAATCCGCATGAAAATGGACTTTCCTGAACCTGCTGGGCCCGTAATTTGGATTTTCTCTCCTGCTTCAATATGTAGATTTAAGGAATCTAATACGGGTTTACCTGCCTCAAATTCAAAACTAAAGTTTTTCATTTCGATTTCTAATCCCGTTTGTGTTATAAGCTCTAAATCACCACTGCTGTCAATTGGGCTATCGGTAACGCTGCCTAATTTTTCTAAACCAGTAATAACATCGTAGGCACTATCTAAGCTGGTGATTAATTTTTCTACCGCTCCGATGACTAACATAATGACGATTTCCGCCGCTACGAATTCCCCAATGTTTAATTGCTGATTAATTAACAAATAAGAACCTAAGGTGAGCATTAGGGTGGTTAAGGCAATCTTAAAAAAGAGGAGGGATTTGTATTGAAAAAGTAAAACATGAAAGTGATTCGTTCTTGCAGCTAGGTAACCCATCACGCTGGAATCCGTTCGCTTTAAGTTCAAATCGGAGCCTTGGCTAAATTTGAATGTTTTAATGGTGCGGGCAATCTCACCAAAAAATCCAGCTACTTCGTATTTATAATTTGATTCCTCGATACTTGTTTCAATTCCTTTTTCAGAAGTGTAATACAAAATCACCCCTAATAGCACTAATAAGATTACACCTAAAATGATGAAAAGAGGGTGATAAAGAGACAAAAGGACGATTCCGAAAATAATTTGAACCGTCGCTACGGGGATATCTAATAACAACTTTGCAAAGCCCTTTTGAATATTCAATGAGTCGAAAAAACGATTGACCTTTTCTGGAATATGGTATTTATCCATTTGCTTTAAATCCAGTTGAGGGATTTTATCCGCAAATTCAAAGGCGTAATGTGCAAAAACTTTTTGCTGAATCGATTCGATGATTTTCATCTGATTGATTTGGAATAATCCCATCAGAAAAACCCCTAAAACCACTAGAAAAATCAATACATAAATGGAGGTGACCATGGTAGCGCCCATGACCAAGCCTATAATTGTTTGAACGCCCAAGGGCATACTTAGATTGACAATACCACCTAGAATAGAGAATAAATAAATCGATCGTATTTCCTTATCATGATCTTTAATCAGCGATTGGATTCTCTTTAGCGGACTTATTTTTTGCATGTCATCTATTTTTCTGTTGCAAAACTATATATACTTTTTTGATTAATAGTAATACTATTATTAATAAGTGTTAAAGTGGATTTTGTGTTGCTAAATCTATTGCTACTTTTGTCACTATAGTTGTATAATAATAACAATGGATCACTCACTAAGTTTTAAAGTTAACGAAAAGATTTACTTGCGAGATCCTGAAGGCACAGAACTTGGAAAGAAAATTGTTAGGAATGCGATCGATTTGATTTATCGATTGGGTTTTGAGCATTTTACGTTTAAAAAACTGGCTAAAGAGACGAATACCACGGAGGCGACCATCTACCGTTATTTTGAGAATAAGCACCGTCTTTTACTCTATATCTTGAACTGGTATTGGTCGTATCTTGAATATTTAGTGGTGTTTCAGTTGCCTCCCTTGGTAGATTCAAAAGCAAGGCTAATACGTCTGATTGAGCTTTTAACGCATCCCTTACCGGAGAGTGAAGGCCAAACAGATTACAATAAAAGCTATTTGCATCAAATTGTTATTTCAGAAAGTAGTAAGGTCTATTTAGTAAAAGAGGTTAAAGAAATCAACGAAAATGCTGTTTTTAAGCCCTATAAAGACCTTTGCGCCCGTATCTCAGAAATAATTCAATCGCATAATCCTACTTATGCCTATCCGCATTCGCTCAGTAGTACCTTGATAGAAACGGCGCATTCGCAGCTGTTCTTTAGTCATCACTTACCTAAGCTGACAGATGCTGGAAACGAGAATAAGCAGTTGTTTGTAGAGAATTACTTGAAGGACTTGTTGTTCAAATCTTTGCAGGCTTAGCGTAGAATTTTTTAGCTTTATTCCATGATAAAGCAAATCTCCCTTTTACTTCTGTTTTCATTCTCTGTGCAGGCCCTCGATAAGCCGGCCTATGTTTTGTATAACGCTC
>JACCDG010098473.1_pt1 | contig 55068 bp, 54 predicted proteins | sample 7442471 | NCBI WGS metagenome assembly JACCDG01 (sample SAMN15323444, study PRJNA562643) | freshwater metagenome | isolation source: river surface water | place: USA:Blue River Watershed | collected 2017-08-17 | reverse complement strand
GCTAGCCGCTGCTATTTGTGCTGCCCATCAACATGAGATGAAGTCAAAACTTCAAAATCTCGCTCAATCAGCTAAGATACGCAGATGATTGGAAGAATACAAGGTCAACTGATTGCAGTGACCCCCCCTAAGATCCTAGTGGATTGCCATGGCGTTGGCTATGAAATCGATGCTCCCATGAGTACGATTTATCAATTACCTAGCGTCGGTGAAAAAGTGACTGTCTTAACTCATCTTGCCATCAGAGAAGATGCTCATCAACTATTTGGCTTTATCACTGAAGCTGAACGAATGACATTTAGAGAACTGATTAAGGTTTCGGGTATTGGGGCGAGAACGGCCCTTTCTGTTCTCTCGGGGTTAAATGTGAGTGAAATTGCGCAAGCCATTTCTTTGCAAGATAGTAGTCGGCTTGTCAAAGTACCCGGTATTGGGAAAAAGACTGCTGAACGACTTTTGCTAGAACTCAAGGGTAAATTAGGTCCTGATTTAGGGCATGTGGCGCATACGCCTGCAGGCAATCAACATGAAATCATCCAAGCTCTATGTGCTCTAGGTTACTCAGATAAAGAAGCACAGTTGGCCATTAAAGATCTTAAAGATATACAAGATGTCTCCGATGGCATCCGTCAGGCTTTGAAGATTTTGGCGAAGAACTGATTCGTAATACACTCTTGCTATGGTCATCAAAACAGATAATATCGATGCGGAAGATTTCCCAGGCGAAGCCCCCAGCGAGAGAATCGTTGGCCACCAAGCCAGTCTTGATGACTCCGTTTTAGAGCGCGCCTTAAGACCCAAACAGCTCGATGAATACGTAGGCCAAAAAAAAGCTCGTGAGCAATTAGAAATCTTCATTAGCGCAGCCCAAAAACGTTCCGAAGCACTAGATCATGTTTTGCTATTTGGTCCCCCAGGACTTGGGAAGACCACTCTCGCACATATCATTGCCAAGGAATTAGGCGTTAATCTTAGACAAACCAGTGGGCCTGTCTTAGAACGAGCTGGAGATTTAGCAGCCCTACTCACCAATTTAGAAGAAAACGATGTTTTATTTATTGATGAAATCCATCGTTTATCGCCCGTGGTTGAAGAAATACTCTATCCTGCACTCGAAGACTATACGATTGACATTATGATCGGTGATGGTCCTGCTGCACGCAGCGTCAAATTAGATTTAAAGCCGTTCACACTCGTTGGTGCAACCACACGTGCAGGCATGCTAACCAACCCCTTACGCGATCGCTTTGGGATTGTGGCGCGCTTAGAGTTTTACTCAGTCGATGAGCTATCCAAAATAGTTAAGCGTTCTGCTAATCTTCTGCAAGCCAGTATGGATGATGCTGGCGCCATAGAAATCGCTAAGCGCTCACGAGGCACTCCTCGTATTGCCAATCGTCTTTTACGCCGTGTGCGCGACTATGCTGAAGTAAAAAGTGATGGCACGATCACGAAAGACACTGCGGATCTGGCTCTATCTATGCTTGATGTTGATCCTATGGGCTTTGATGTGATGGATCGGAAATTATTAGAGACGATTATTCATAAATTCAACGGTGGTCCAGTGGGTGTCGAAAACCTAGCCTCGGCGATTAGCGAGGAGCGTGAGACCATTGAAGATGTGATTGAGCCCTATCTTATTCAGCAAGGCTTCTTACAACGCACTCCTAGAGGTCGCGTAGCCACTCCCGCAGCTTACGCCCATTTAGGGCTGCCATCTAACTCATCCAAAGATTTGTTGAGTTGATGCTTTAGAAACTCAGTATTACCCCATTCCTCAATTTTGAGCTGGGCATCCTGATAAGTAAGCGTGTTGAGGCTAGCATTCAAAATTTCAAAATCGCGTGCGACCGACAAACCAATTCCTCTCGCATAGCGATTGATACAGTCGAGAACTCCGCCGTGCGCAACAATCACGATTTCTGCAGCGGGGTGTTTTTTGACCCAAGCGAGCACTGATTGCGTCACGCGCTCATAAAACTGTCTCAAGCTTTCACCCCCCTCAGGGCAAAAGTCAGGCTCACGATTTTTCCAGGCTAAATGATTTCTGGGGTGATGCGCCGCCACCTCATCGTAAGTTAAGCCTTGCATATTGCCATAGTGACGCTCACGCAATAGCTCATCGAGCTGAAGACTGATTGAATGATGTTGGGCAATCGCTTGTGCAGTATCAGCTGCACGACTTAAATCACTACTAATAATGGCTTGCAAAGGCCGCTGGGCGAGGTGACGACCGACCTGCTCTGCTTGCCATAAGCCCGTCTCATTAAGACCAATATCTAAATGACCTTGGAGACGCTTTTCACGATTCCACAAAGTTTCACCATGACGAATCAAATAAAGACGCGTCATCTTTAACTAAGTGTCACCTTAGCAAAACGACGTTTGCCAACCTGTAAAACATAAGTACCCGACTCAAGCTTGAGTGCCTTATCACTGACAGTAGCACCATCAATCTTGACGCCACCCTGCTCAATATTGCGCATAGCTTCTGAGGTACTCGGGACTAAATTGGCTTGTTTTAATAATTGCCCAATCGCTAGCGGAGCACCAGATACTAAAACTTCCGGAATATCATCAGGAATTCCGCCCTTCGCACGATGATTAAAGTCTTCTAGGGCTTTGACTGCTGAGTCGGAACCATGAAAACGAGCAACAATTTCTTGACCGAGCGCTACTTTGAAGTCACGTGGATTTTGACCTTGCTCAACAGCCAACTTCATCGCCTGTATATCTGCTATCGGCTTAAATGAGAGCAAAGTAAAATAATCCCACATCAGATCGTCAGAGATACTCATGAGCTTACCGAACATCTCATTAGGCGCTTCACTGATGCCAATGTAGTTGTTCTTGGACTTACTCATCTTATCCACACCATCAGTGCCTACGAGCAATGGCATGGTCAAAATGCATTGCGGCTCTTGACCGTACTCTTTTTGAAGCTCTCGACCTACGAGTAAGTTAAATTTTTGATCAGTACCACCCAACTCCAAGTCACTCTTGAGCGCTACTGAATCGTAACCTTGCATCAATGGGTACAAAAATTCATGGACAGAAATCGGGATGCCAGCCTTATAGCGCTTCGTGAAATCATCCCTCTCCAACATCCGCGCAACCGTATATTTAGCCGCCAACTGAATCATCCCAGCGGCGCCCAAAGGATCACACCACTCGCTGTTATAACGAACCTCGGTTTTATCGGGGTTGAGCACCAGACTCGCTTGTTGGTAATAAGTTTTGGCGTTGACCGCAATCTCTTCACGTGTAAGCGGTGGACGAGTGGCATTCCTTCCCGATGGATCACCAATCATCGAGGTAAAGTCGCCAATTAAGAAAATGACATGATGGCCCAAATCTTGTAGCTGTCTGAGCTTATTGAGAACAACCGTATGTCCCAAATGAATATCAGGTGCTGTAGGATCAAGGCCTAATTTAATACGTAGTGGGGTTTTAGTCGCTTCACTGCGGGCTAATTTAGTTAACCAGTCCGCCTCGACTAATAGCTCTTCACAACCACGCTTAGTCACAGCCATAGCCTCTAAAACACGGTCTGTGACTGGATAATTCGGCTTATTTTCTAGATTTTCGGTATTCTTAGACATCTTCTTAAAAATCAATTTTTTCTATAGACAGCATTGTCGCATCTCTTTGAAAATAACCCTATGACTGCATTTTTTATCGGCATTATGTCTGGCACCAGCTTAGATGGCATTGATGCCGTACTGACTCAAATAAATACCCAAGGTCAAACTCAAGTCATTGGCATAGTTTCCAGGGAATTTTCAAAGCCATTAAAACAAAAGCTCATCGAATTACAGACAGCTCATGCTGATGAATTACACAATGAAGCTCTAGCCGGCTCCGCATTAGCCATGGAATACGCTTTGGCAGTCAAAGATTTATTAGCCCAAGAAAAAATGGTGGCCCAAGAGATCACTGCAATCGGTGCACATGGCCAAACCATTCGTCATCAACCCAATCTCCAAAATCACTCAGCTTATAGCTGGCAAACACTCAATGCTTCTCTTTTGGCAGAGCTTTGCCAAATCAATGTTTGCGCTGACTTCAGAAATGCCGATATTGCAGCTGGTGGGCAAGGAGCCCCCTTAGTTCCAGCATTTCATTTTGCGCAGTTTGCTGATATGGCACCTGTTACCATCACTAATATCGGCGGTATTTCTAACATCACCGTCATTACTTCAAAAACACTGAGCGATGTCATTGGCTTTGATTGTGGCCCGGGCAATCTACTATTAGATACTTGGGTCATGCAACATCAGCAGCAAGCATATGATCATGATGGACAATGGGCTCTAAGCGGGGTAGTACATGCAGAATTACTACAAAGCTTCTTATCAGAGCCTTATTTCCATATGCCCGCCCCCAAAAGCACCGGTAGAGATTTATTTAATCATCAGTGGTTAGCGGCACACCTGAAAAAATGGTCATCTCTTCAAGCTCAAGATGTACAAAGAACTCTACTGGAACTAACTGCTATATCGATCACACAAGCGATACAGCAACAGAATCCTCAAGGTCAGGTCATTCTTTGCGGAGGTGGCGCAAAGAATCGCTTCTTAGTTGAAAGGATTCAGGCATTACTGCCGCAAAATAAAGTGTCGACTAGTACTCTGACGGGCATCGATCCTCAGGCCGTTGAAGGGGCCGCCTTTGCCTGGCTCGCGTGGGCCTATGTCAATAAAAAGCCGGCAAATCTGCCGGCTGTCACTGGCGCCTCTCGACCCAAGGTCTTAGGCGCTATGTATTTTGCTTAATTAAGCTGAGAATGAAGAACCACAACCACAAGTCGTTGTGGCATTAGGGTTCTTGATCACAAACTGAGAACCATTAATGTCTTCTTTGTAATCAATCTCTGCACCCACTAAATATTGCAGGCTCATTGAATCAATTAACAAAGTCACATTACCTTTGCTCACTTGTGTATCGTCTTCATTCACTGTTTCATCAAATGTGAAACCGTATTGGAAACCAGAGCAACCACCGCCTTGTACGAAGACGCGTAATTTGAGATCCGGATTACCTTCTTCAGCAATCAAATCAGCCACTTTAGCAACGGCACTGTCAGTGAAGACTAGTGGTGATGGTGGCTCCATATCTTGCACAGCGGTATTTGTTTGTGTCGCGGTCATATCAGACTCCTTCTAAACGATTTAGATCTATTGTATCTGTGAAAAACTGTGTTTGCAGTAAGGTTATGGCAACAAGGCGATATGCTTCAAGCCGGTATCTTCTGGCAGACCAAACATCAAGTTCATACACTGTACTCCCTGGCCAGATGCACCTTTGACTAAATTATCCTCAACAACCAGGATCACCAAAGTATCCCCACCCTGAGGGCGATGCACTGCAAGCCTTAAAGCATTACTTCCTCTGACGGAGCGAGTCTCAGGCATGCTACCTGCTGGCATGACATCTACAAAGGGCTCACCACGGTAAAAGTTCTCAAATAGGGCTTGATAATCAACATCTTGGCCTTCAGGCATGATCCGGGCGTATAAAGTTGAATGAATTCCTCGAATCATCGGTGTTAAATGAGGGACAAAGGTCAAGCCCACTTCAGTGCCCCCGGCAATGGCTTGTAAACCCTGTTTGATTTCTGGATGATGACGATGGCCCTTCACTCCATAAGCCTTGAAGTTATCACCGGCTTCAGCCAATAGAGTTCCCACCTCCGCTTTACGGCCAGCGCCTGATACACCAGATTTAGCATCAGCAATCAGGTGTAATGGGTCAATCAAACGTTTACCTTGCGTTGAACGAGGACTTAATAAAGGCGCAAAGCCCAGTTGCACCGAAGTAGGATAGCAACCCGCTAAACCAACTACACGAGCTTTTTTAATCTGCTCACGATTAATTTCTGCTAAGCCATAAACAGCCTCAGACAATATCTCTGGGCAAGCATGAGGCATCCCATACCATTTTTCAAACTCAGCAATATCTTTAAGGCGAAAGTCTGCAGCCAAATCCAAAATCTTGACACCGGCATCTAATAACTCTTTTGCCTGAGCCATAGCCACACCATGAGGCGTCGCAAAAAACACCGCATCACATTGCTTCAGTTGTGCATCTTCAGGGGTGGAGAAGCTCAAATGAACGCGCGAACGGAGAGAAGGAAACATCTCCGCGACTGGCATCCCCGCTTCTTTTCGGGAAGTAATTGCAGTCAGCTCAACCTCAGGATGTGAGGCCAATAGCCTTAATAGCTCAACACCGGTATAACCCGTACCCCCAACAATCCCAACTTTGATCATATGGACTCCAAATACAGAAGATTTAGCTTGATACTACATTGTAAAAAAGAAAAAACCGCACAAGGTAACTTGCGCGGTCTTTTTTGTGCAGCTGGCAATTAGCGCTTGCTAAACTGCTTACGACGACGCGCGCCGTGCAAGCCAACCTTCTTACGCTCAACTTCACGTGCATCACGAGTCACGAAACCTGCTTTAGACAAGGCTGACTTCAATGTTGCATCGTAATCAATCAAAGCACGTGTCACACCGTGACGTGCAGCACCCGCTTGACCCGTCTCACCACCACCTGACACATTGACTTTGATATCGAATGTTGTGGCATGGTTGGTCAACTCGAGAGGCTGACGAACGATCATGCGTGATGTTTCACGAGCAAAGTATTCGGCAATCGGCTTACCATTCACAATGATGTCGCCTTTACCAGCCTTGATAAATACACGCGCTACAGAGCTCTTACGACGGCCTGTACCATAGTTCCAGTTTCCAATCATATCGGCTCCTTAAATCTCTAAAACGCTAGGCTGCTGGGCAGCATGTGGATGATCAGTTTCAGCATAAACCTTGAGCTTTTTGATCATGGCATAACCTAACGGACCTTTTGGCAACATACCCTTCACTGCTTTTTCCAAAGCACGTCCAGGGAATTTAGCTTGCATCTTGTCAAAGTTAGTTTCATAGATGCCGCCTGGGTAGCCACTGTGTCTGTAATATTTTTTATTCAGACCTTTTGTGCCTGTCACGCGCAACTTAGCTGCGTTAATAACAACGATATAGTCACCAGTATCGACGTGGGGGGTGAATTCAGGCTTGTGCTTGCCGCGCAGACGGTGTGCCACTTCACTGGCGACACGACCGAGAACTTTGTCTGTTGCGTCAATCACGAACCACTCACGCTTCACCTCATGCGGTTTTGCTGAGAAAGTTTTCATGATTACCTTAAATTGTGATGCCCTAATAAACAAGTTACTGTTGTCACTTTGGCACCGCTTATGTTTGCAGGCTCGCCGTTTCAAGCAAGAACTTGGTACTACCCTTTCGAGGGGCTATTCCCGAAAAGTCCTCCATTGTAGCAAAAAAAGCCCGGGATTCCTATCCCGGGCATAAATCCACCATAGAGGGTGGAGGAGACACTGGTTATTTGACCTACAATAAAGGTCAAATGATGTGAAAAATTATAATTAGCCACCTCAAATATGCAAGAAATTGTTGTTTTTATTGATAAATTTCTTATATTTGTCCTAGGCAAAACGGCGTAAATCGCCCCAAAATGAGGAAAAAATGGAAGCAATCGTGAAATGGTTAGGCCGGGATGGAATGGCCTTTAGCGCAGAAACGGGCAGCGGTCACCTCGTCAATATGGACGGCGCCCCTGATGCAGGGGGTCGCAACCTTGCGCCTCGCCCCATGGAAATGATGCTAGTGGGTGCGGGTGGCTGCACCTGTTTTGACGTCGTGATGATTCTTAAAAGAGCGCGTCAGGATATCCATGACTGCTCAGTCAAGCTTAGTGCCGAACGCGCTAACGAAGACCCTAAAGTCTTCACTAAGATTCATATGAGCTTTACCGTGATCGGTAAAAACTTAGATAAGAATAAAGTTGAGCGTGCTATTGAGCTATCTCACGATAAGTATTGCTCAGCTACGATCATGCTGAGTAAAACGGCAGAAATCACTCATTCTTTTGAAATCATCGAGGCGTAAAAAAGCAGAGTTGGTCTATAAGCCGGATTCTGTCACCTGAGTTTCCTCAGGGGCAATCATTCATCTAGGCCTAACGTTACCGTTAGGCTCGAGCTCTCTACCCGCAGGCTCAGCGGACCGCATCAACGCCTGCCTATTTGAGATTGCTCCAGGTGGAGGTTACCGCGTTTCACCGTAACTTAATACGCTCGTCTCTGTGGCCCTATTCCTCACGTCACCGTGGATGGTCATTAGCCAACACCTTGTCCTATGGAGTCCGGACTTTCCTCTCCCCTTTCAGGCAGCGATTGCCCAACCAACTCTGCAGACGTAGTCTACTCTACTAAAGCCCACTGAGTGGTTTCTCCGGCGCGCAGAGGGACCACCACCTCATCGCCAAATGGAAACTCGGCTGGAATTTGAATGGTTTGACGACGCAACTTCAAAGTACCTTGATTAAGCGGTAAGCCATAGAACTCTGGGCCATAAATACTAGCAAAGCCCTCTAATTTATCTAGAGCCCCAGCTTGCTCAAAAACTTCCGCATACAAAGACATGGCATGCCAGGCGGTGTAACAACCAGCACAACCACACGCTGATTCTTTAGCACCCTTCGGGTGTGGTGCGCTATCAGTTCCTAAGAAAAAACGAGAATTACCTGAGGCGACAATATTAACGATCGCTTGACGGTGTTCTTCTCGTTTTAAAACAGGTAGGCAATAGTAATGAGTGCGCAGACCACCACTAAAAATAGAATTGCGGTTATACAACAAATGTTGTGGTGTCACCGTAGCAGCAATTTTGGCAAAGCGTTGGGTATCAGCATCACGCACATACTCAACCGCTTGTTTAGTCGTAATGTGCTCAAACACAATTCTTAAACCAGGGTGACGTTGACGTAAAGGCTCTAGGATTTTTTCAATAAAAATGGCTTCACGATCAAATACATCAATCTCTGAATGCGTTACCTCGCCATGGACTAACAAAGGAACATCTAATTTTTCCATTTGTGCCAAAACCGCATCACAACGACGAATATCGGTCACACCCGCATCACTATTCGTTGTAGCGCCTGCAGGGTAGAGCTTAAAACCAATCACACCAGCCTCTTTCGCCCGCGCAACTTCATCAGCCGGGGTATTGTCAGTCAGGTACAGTGTCATGAGAGGTTGAAATTGACTAGCAACACCTTCTTTAGGCAAGGCTGCCAAGATTCTTTGGCGATAAGCAATTGCATCTTGAGCGCTGACTACCGGTGGCTTTAAATTAGGCATGATGATGGCACGAGCAAATTGCGCAGCGGTATGCACAATCACATCTTGCATCGCACGGCCATCTCTGACGTGCAAATGCCAATCATCAGGACGTCTAATTTCTATAGTATCGGTAGCTTTTGTCATACTCGTTTGCACTCATTAATCAGGAATCAGAATGATTCTAAAGTCATTTACATTGGTTAAAGTTGGCCCTGTCTGCACTAGGCCCTTCAATTGCTCAAAAAACCCAAAGGCATCATGTTGTTCACGATAGTCTCGCACGCGAATATTTTGACAAGAGGCTAGCTCACGTATATCAGCATCAAACCATGCACCCGCATTGTTCTCACTACCATCAATACCATCTGTATCCGCAGCCAAAGCAGCTAAATGTTTTAAATCAGCTGTTTTATCAAAGAAATGTAATAAGAATTCTGAGCAGCGACCACCTCGACCTTGTGCATTCTTAGGCAATGTGACTGTGCACTCCCCACCAGAGAGCAGGACTAAAGGTTTCTGGGCAGGGCTTTGGTGCAAAGTGAATTCTCGAGCAATGGCAGCATGAACATAAGCAACATCTTTGGCCTCTCCCATCACCGTATCACCCAAGACAATCGTATTTAGCCCCTGAGCCTGACAATAGTGGGCCGCAGCATCTAAGCTTTGTCGTGCCGAAGCAATCACATGGTTATGCGTTGTTTGGAAAATCTCATCATCTGGCTTAGAAGTTTCAGGATGGATGCCACGCATACCCTCTTCCAAATGACGAATGACAGACTCTGGAAAGTCGGCTTGCAATAAACCATAAGAACGCAAAATAAGTAATGCGTCTTCATAAGTAGATGGATCTGCGGCACACGGACCACTTGCAATACTTGCCGGATCATCCCCCGTAACATCAGAAATTAAGAGAGCATCTACCTTAGCGCCTTTAGACACTGCAATGCGTGCCATATGTCCACCTTGCAATACAGACAGGTGTTTACGGACCACATTGATTTCCTCAATTGGCGCCCCACAGTGCAAGAGTGCTTTAGTCACCCATCTAAGATCATCTACAGAGATTGTCGGCACAGGCAAAGTCAATAAGCTAGACCCACCTCCAGAAATGAGGGCAATCAGATGATCACCCGGTTTCAAGGAATTTAAAAGCTCATATGTTTTTTGTGCCGCCTGATACCCTGCTTGATCAGGCACTGGGTGAGCAGCCTCTATCACTTTAATTTTCTTTGTGGGTAGCTGATGCCCATAACGGGTAATCACTAAACCATCAAAGTTCAGCTGGGGGTATGACTGAGAAACATATTCCTCAAAAGCTTGAGCCATAGAAGCGGCAGCCTTACCTGCACCCAATACTAAAACTCTAGAGTTAGCGCTATGAGCTAGGATCTTTTCAAGATAAGCCGGCAAAATATGCGCAGGTTGTGCAGCCTGCAGCGCAGCCTGATAAGCCCCCAATAAAATTTCTGATGCAGGTTTCATCCCAATATCTTAATCTGAGTTCGCTTGTTGCAGTTGAGTACGCCACATCGCGGCATAGCTACCATTTTTTGCAATTAAGTCATGATGCTTACCTGACTCAAGCAAACGACCTTGATCCAGCACCAGAATTTCATCAGCATGTATCACGGTTGATAAACGATGTGCAATCACTAAAGTCGTATGGTTTTTAGCCAGCGACATTAACTCATCTTGAATCGCACGCTCTGTTTTTGAGTCTAAGGCAGATGTTGCCTCATCAAATATTAATAGCGATGGGTTTTTAAGTAAGGTTCTCGCAATGGCGACCCTTTGCTTTTCACCACCCGATAACTTCAAACCACGTTCACCCACCTGTGTTTGGTAGCCATCGGGTAAAGAAGCCACGAATGCATGAATCTGAGCTGCTTTGGCAGCTTGCTCAATTTCTGCTTGACTAGCACCCGGACGACCATATGCAATGTTGTAGGCAATCGTATCGTTAAACAAAACTGTGTCTTGTGGAACAATCCCAATCTGCTGACGCAAGCTAGCTTGCTTGACCTGCGCAATATCTTGACCATCAATCAAAATAGCCCCGCTAGTCGGCTCATAAAATCTGAAAAGTAAACGTGCGAGCGTACTTTTACCTGCCCCACTGTGCCCTACCACAGCCACCGTTTTACCTGGCTGGATAACAAACGAAATGCCATCTAAGATCGCTCTATTCTTTTCATATGAAAAAGAGACGTTTTCAAAACGAACGCAGGGGCCCAAGGTCTTATCATGAATAATCAGTTCAGGGGCGTTAGGACGGTCTTTGATTTCTCTATCCGTTCCCAAAAGAGAAAACATACGATCCATATCAGTCAGCGCTTGTTTGATCTCACGATAGATGACGCCCAAAAAATTAAGGGGGATGTACAGCTGAATCATGAGTACATTCACCAAGACCAAGTCGCCCAAACTCATCTTCCCTTGAGTGACACCTTGGCTGGCGAGGAAAAGAATGCCAATCAAGCCAAGAGAAATAATGGTTTGTTGCCCGGCATTCAAGAAGGCAAGCGAACGTTGTGACTGGATAGCAGCCTCGCGATAGCGACGCAGATTTTCATCATAACGTTGAGCCTCATAAGCCTCATTACCAAAATACTTCACAGTTTCAAAGTTAATCAGTGAATCGATTGCTTTTTGATTCGCCTTGGAATCCAGATCATTCATTTTGCGACGGTACTGAGTACGCCACTCAGTCACCTTAATCGTAAAGATGACATAAAAAAACAAGGCTCCCAAAGTAATGGCGGCAAATCCGAAGTGATATGAAATTGAAAAATAAGCTAATACCAAACCCAGCTCTACAAGAGTAGGAATGATGCTGTACAGCGAATAAGAGATGAGCGATTGAATACCTCGTGTACCTCGTTCGATATCGCGTGTCATACCTCCAGTTTGGCGAGATAAATGAAAGCGCAACGAGAGTGCATGCAAATGTTCAAAGACTTGTAAAGCGACTGTTCGTACTGCGCTTTCAGTGACCCTCGAAAATAACAGCTCTCTTAGTTCCGTAAAGAGTGAAGCAGACAAACGCAATAATCCATAAGCCAAGATCAAAGAGATAGGTATGACAGCTAGAGCTTGATTGAGCGATAAATTCATCGCATCGATCAATTCTTTTAAAAGAATGGGCACACCCAAGTTGGCCACTTTTGCCGCAACCAAACAAAACAAGGCTAGGAAGACCCTAGCCTTGAATTTCCACAAGTAAGGCAAGAGATTCTTGATGACCGCCCAATCACTTGCCTTACCGCTTCCCTGCATTCCATCAATATGATGGCTTGAACGCATATCTACACTCTTTCAAAGACTCCCGCGGCACCCATACCAGTACCAACGCACATAGTAACCATACCATGTTTTAAGTTTCTTCTTTGTAGAGCGTGCACAACCGTTGCACTTCTGATAGCACCTGTTGCACCCAAAGGATGTCCAAGAGCAATCGCACCCCCCAAAGGATTGACTTTGCTAGGATCCAAATCTAAATCTTTCATCACTGCGAGTGCTTGTGCAGCAAAAGCTTCGTTCAACTCGATCCAATCTAGATCATTCATAGTTAAGCCAGCATGCTTTAATGCAGCCGGAATAGCTTCCTTAGGACCAATCCCCATAATTTCAGGTGGCACGCCTTTAACCGCAAAGCTTTTGAATTTAGCCAACGGGGTCAAACCATAGGTCTTGAGGGCTTTTTCACTGACCAAAATCAAAGCACCTGCACCATCTGACATTTGTGAGCTGTTACCTGCCGTCACAGAACCTTTATTAGCGAAGACTGCTTTCAACTTAGCCAGAGCTTCAATCGAGGTATCAGCACGTGGACCCTCATCAGATGTCATCGACTGCGTCTTTACATCCACCTGTCCAGTCGCTAAATTGGGGCGCTTTAGCAAAACATTCAAGGGCGTAATTTCTTTTGAGAATTCACCAGCCGCCTGAGCAGCTAAGGCCTTTTTATGAGATTGCATAGCGAACTCATCTTGCGCATCCCTTGAAATTTGCCATTGATTAGCAACATTCTCGGCAGTCAAACCCATCCCGTAGGCGATGGCAACGTTTTCATCATGCGCAAATACTTGGGGGCTCAAGGATGGACTATTACCCATCATCGGCACCATACTCATCGACTCTACACCTGCTGCAATCATCACATCAGCTTCACCGACCTTAATACGGTCAGCAGCCATCGCTATCGCACTTAATCCTGAAGCACAAAAACGATTAATAGTGATGCCACCGACAGTATTCGGTAAACCAGCCATCAATAAACCAATTCGGGCTACATTGAGGCCCTGTGGACCTTCTGGCATGGCACAACCCACAATCACATCCTCGACTGATTGAGGGTCCAGCGTTGGCACTTGAGCTAGCGCTGCTTTCAGAATATCCGCCAACAAATCATCTGGGCGTGTATTTCTTAAAATCCCTTTTGGCGCTTTGCCAATCGGAGTTCTGGTAGCCGCCACAATATAGGCTTCTTGAATCATGCTCACATTTATCTCCTTATTAGTTGCGCAAAGGTTTGCCAGTTTGTAACAAACCCATAATTCGCTCTTGCGTTTTCTGGGTACCCAATAGTTCTACGAATGCTTGACGCTCCAACTTTAATAACCAGTCTTCGGTCACTAATGTTCCGGCATCGACTTCACCACCAGCAATCACAGAAATGATTTTGTGAGCAATAAAATAATCGTGCTCAGAAATGAAGCGACCATCTTTGAGATTAACCAACTGTCCAGTAATGGTCGCTATCAAAGAGCTACCACCAACAGGTATTTTCTTCATTAACGGTGCTGTATAACCTGCAGCACTCATACTACGTACTTGCTCACAAGCTTGGCTAAGCAATTCGTGCACGTTCATGACAATTTGATCTGATGGTAAGAGATACCCCATCTTCATAGCTTCCAAGGCTGAACCTGAAACCTTAGCCATAGCCGCATTCTCAAAAGAAGCTTTGACAGCATCTACGTAATTAGGACTACCGGCAGCCTGCATCGCACGATGAGCACGAATTGCTGCTTCTTTCAGACCACCACCCGCCGGGAGGAGGCCAACGCCAATTTCAACCAAACCAATATAGCTTTCAAAGGCGACTACGCGTTTGGCAGCGTGCATGAGCAACTCACAGCCACCACCGAGAGCAATCCCCGAAACAGCAGCCACCACTGGCACCTTGGCATACTTAATTCGCATCATGGTATCTTGGAACTGCTTAACAAAAGGCTCAATACCAGCTGCGCCATTCTTCATAAATAACGGCATTGCAGCTTCAAGATTTGCCCCAGCCGAGAATGGGCCACCTGGAGCACCCAACTTTAATGATGTTGGTTGCCAAATAACTAAGCCAGCGAAATCTTGTTCGGCACGTTCAATCGCTTCAACAATCGAGCTCAGTACATCAGGGCCAATCGTGTTCATTTTGGATTTAAATGACAACACTAAAACATCGGCCTTATTCGGATGAACCCAAGCTCTCGCGCCATCGTTTTCAAATATTGTTTGACCACTGCTTTTTGCACTCGGCGCACCATCACCCGACAATGAAGCTCTAAATAGTTGGCGCTCATAGACAGGTAACGCTGATGGCTTGACATAAGTTTTACGTGATGCCGACCAAGAGCCTTGCTCAGTATGAATTTTTTGAGTTTGAGCTACAGGACCATCAAATACCCAAGCCGGTAAATTGACCTTAGTTAGGGCACGATCTTGATCAATATCTTCTTGAATCCATTGAGCGACAGTTAACCAGCCAGCATCTTGCCAATCCTCAAATGGACCTTTATCCCAACCAAATCCCCACTTCATAGCAAAGTCGATTTCTCGAGCAGAGTCTGCAATTGACTCTAAATGAATCGCCACATAATGGAAGATATCTCTAAAGATCGCCCACAAAAACTGTGCTTGCGAATCATCAGACTCTCTTAATAATGCCAAGCGTTCTGCGATTGGTTTTTTCAGAATTCTTTCGACTAAAGGCTCCATTGCCCCCGTAGATGCAATGTAATCATTTTTACTAGGGTCAAACACTAAGATATCTTTGCCTACTTTTTTATAAAAGCCGGCTTTCGTTTTTTGACCGAGCGCACCATGAGCGATCAAGGTTTTCACAACCTCTGGCGTCTTATAGATGGCACTAAATGGATCGTTCGCCAAATTATCTTCCATGGTCTTAATCACATGAGCCATGGTGTCAATACCGACCACATCACTAGTTCTAAATGTAGCGGACTTTGCGCGCCCGAGTTTTGAGCCCGTCAATGCATCAACCGTATCAAAACTTAATTGATATTTTTGCGCTTCATGCATCACTGCCAAAATTGAAAAAACACCTACACGATTAGCGACAAAATTAGGTGTGTCTTTAGCACGCACAACGCCTTTACCCAGCACTGAAGTCATGAAGGCATCTAATCGATCGATTAACTGCGGATCAGTGTCAGCCGTTGGTATTAATTCCAACAAGTGCATATAGCGCGGCGGGTTAAAAAAGTGCACGCCACAGAAACGCTTTCTAAGATCTGCATCAAAACCTGCGGCTAAGCTCTGGATCGATAAACCTGAAGTGTTGGTCGCAAAAACTGCTTGTGGATGAATATATGGCGATACTCTCTTATAGAGATCATGCTTCCAATCCAAGCGCTCTGCAATGGCCTCAATGACTAAGTCACACTCTTTGAGCTTTTCTAAATCTGCCTCATAGTGACCCATCTCAATCAAATCAGCCTCTTCCGTCAAACCCATCGGAGCAGGCTTTAATTTCTTTAACTGACCTAACGCTTGACTCACAATGCGATAGGGATCAACCGCTTCACCCTCTTTAGCTTTGGCAGGTAAATCAAACAAAATGACGGGTACTTTTGAATTAATACAGTGCGCAGCAATTTGAGCACCCATAACACCCGCGCCCAAAACTGCTACTTTGTTAAAACGTTTAGCTTGATTCATAGGATCCTCAGAATAAGTCGGCTTCCAATGCCATTAATGTGCTCGCACCCGCTCTAGCTGCACGAATTTGATAGGCTGTTTCAGGCAATAGCTTGGCAAAATAAAATCTAGCCACTGCCAACTTTTGTTTATAGATTGGATCGGTGCTATTTTTATTATCCAAGGCAATCTTGGCCATGCGCGCAAATAAATAAGCATAGACAAGATGACCCACAACTCTTAAATAAGGCACTGCTGCGGCACCCACCTCTTCTTGATTAGTCATCGCCTTCATGCCTAATTCCATAGTGAGCTTTTTGACCTTGTCCCCCATATCAGCCAGAGGATCAATAAATTCCGACATCTCTTTACGAGAGCCTTCTTGATCAATAAAAGTTTCTACGAGTTTGCCAAATTTTTTGAGTTTGGCACCCATATCTGAAAGCACCTTGCGACCCAATAAATCAAGAGATTGAATCGTATTGGTACCCTCATAAATCATATTGATACGAGCATCACGCACATACTGCTCCATACCCCACTCTTTGATGTATCCATGACCGCCAAAGACTTGTAGACCTTCATTGGTTGCAATAAAAGCATTGTCAGTGATGAATGCTTTCACGATAGGCGTTAACAAGGCGACCATTTCACCCGTTTCTTTCCTTACTTTTTCATCAGGGTGCTTCTGCTCAATATCAATCATTAAGGCCACCCAATAGGTAAACGCGCGCGCACCTTCAGCATATGCTTTTTGGGTTAACAACATACGTCTTACGTCGGGATGAACGATGATGGGGTCAGCTGCTTTCTCGGGCTCTTTAGGCCCCTTCAGACTACGCATTTGTAATCTGTCCTTGGCATAGGCCACAGAGTTTTGCATCGCCACTTCAGTCAATCCCAAGCTCTGCATGCCCACACCTAAACGAGCCGCATTCATCATCACAAACATGGCATTTAAACCTTTGTGCGGCTCACCTACCAAGGTACCTATGGCACCATCAAAGTTCATCACACATGTGGCATTGCCATGAATACCCATCTTATGCTCGATCGACCCGCAAGACAGCTGGTTTTTAGCGCCAGGCTCACCATTTGCATCTGGTAAAAATTTAGGCACCACAAATAAAGAAATGCCTTTACTACCTTTAGGTGCATCAGGTAAGCGTGCCAGCACTAAGTGCACGATATTTTTACTAAGATCATGCTCACCACTCGAGATGAAGATCTTAGTTCCAGTAATTTTGTACGTGCCGTCTGCCACAGGCTCTGCTTTAGTCTTCAGAATACCCAAGTCAGTACCGCAGTGAGGCTCAGTTAAACACATGGTGCCCGTCCACTCACCACTAACTAATTTCTCAAGATATGTTTTCTTTTGCTGCTCTGTACCATGTGCATGCAAACACTCATAGGCTCCATGAGACAAGCCAGGGTACATAGTCCAAGCTTGGTTTGTGGAGTTCATCATTTCATACAGAGCACTATTGACTAACTGGGGTAGCCCTTGACCACCATACTCTGGGTCACAGGCGAGAGCTGGCCAACCTGCCTCAATATATTGCTGATAGGCCTCCTTAAATCCTTTTGGAGTATGAACTTGGCCCTGTTCATCACGTCGACAACCCTCTTCATCCCCACTCTGATTAATGGGCATCAAAACGTTTTCGCAAAACTTAGCAGCTTCCTCAAGGATCTGATCAACGGTGTCGCGATCTACTTCTGCATAGTCTGGCAATGCCTTGTATGTCGATTGCACATCCAGTAACTCATGCATAACAAATTGCATTTCACGCAAGGGGGCTTTATAGCTTGGCATTTTTTATCTCCTCAAATACCGTTTTTGTTGTCTTCAATAATCTGCTTAATTGCTCTTTTTGCCATATCAACACTACCATCGATATGTAAAAATTTTGCGTCATGGTGCAAACCTAAAACAATGCTGTAAATCAAGAACAGAACTGCCTCAGGCTTCGTGGATTTCTTTAAGTGCCCCTCTTCTACAGAAAGGCGAATCGCTCTCAAAATAGCTTGACGCCAAGTTTGAACCGATTCAACTAGTTGATCTCTGACCAAACCGGGACGATCATCAAATTCAACGGCGCCCGATATATAAATACAGCCGGTCGTTAACTCATGAACACGCTGGGCAATCCAACGATTGAGCATCTCTTGTAAACGAGGCAAACCTCTAGGTTTTTTCAGGGCAGGCTCAAAGACACTTTCCTGAAAACGACGGTGATATTCCTTCACCACAGCCACCTGTAAATCTTCGCGCGAACCAAAGTGGGCAAAGACACCACTTTTGCTCATTTGCATCCGCTCCGCCAGTAAACCGATCGTTAGTCCTTCTAAACCATCACGCCCAGCCAAATCTAGAGCCTGCGACAAAATCGCTGCTTTTGTTTGGTCACCTTTTTTAGCGACAGTGGTTTCGATATCTTTAACAGTCATGGCATTAAAAAAGAACGGTCGTTCTATTTTTGCATAATGCCTTGGTTTAATCAGAATTGCAACAACCCCCTATATAAGAGTAGTCTTTTTCGAAAAACTTCTAAGTTGTTGATTTAATTGATATCCCAGGGTAAAGGCTTATCCCGGGTGCCCACGGCTGCGATTCTCATCACCAAGCGAATGAGGTTATAGATTGACCAATGCAACAGTTTAAGGAAACTCGACCGTCTCTGAAAGTTTTCCATAAGGACCAAGGATCCACTTTCTTGAGCTCTGTCTGCGATTTTGCAGCGGATATCTTTGATGATGGCGTGATTGCGAATTACCCAATTGGCCTCATGATTGACCAAAAACGAGAGAGGATCACAATTAGATGACCCGAGAGTGACCCAACGACGATCAACGACCATCACTTTGGCATGAAGCTGATCTTTTTGATGTTCATAAATACTGATACCAGAAGATAAAAATTGACCATACAAACTAGGTACCGCCCAATCCACAATGGCAAATTCATTTTTACCAATCAGTAAATTAACTTGCACGCCACGATCTGCTGCCCGAATCAATGCTTTACGTAATTTTCTACCCGGAATGAAATATGGGGTTACCAGCCATATCTCTTCCTGAGCTTGACCAATCGCTTTTAAGTAGGCTCTCTCGATATCACGACGATGATGCAGATTGTCACGCGCAATAAAGGCAATACTGGGTTTATTACCGTGTCTTATACCTAAATAATGTTTTGAGCTCCATGGTGCTTCATGCTCCAAAAGACGCTTAATCACATTTTTAAGATGCATGGCATCATCCGCTAGTCGATGCCACTGTCGCAAAAAGGTTGCGTGTACCTTCTCAACAATATGTCCTGTAGCAACAATCGCTAGATCCCAACGTGGCGCACCCAAAGCTTGACCTTGTGACGTTAGACGATCATCACAAATATTGATACCCCCCACCACAGCATAAGCCTCATCGATGACTGCTATTTTGCGATGCGTCCTTGAAAAACCTAACTTACCAAACCAAGCTTTGTTGTAGTAAGAAAAATGGACTCCTGCATCCCTCAACATCTTCTCAAACGGCAGAGGTGCAGAACCAATCCAATCCACAATCAAACGAACTTCTACACCTCGCCGGGCAGCATCTGCCAACTCCTTGGCTATTTGCTCTGCTTGAGCATCAGCCGAGAAAATATAAACCTCTAGAAAGATTTCTTTTTTTGCTGCTTGAATTAACCCAATCAAGGAAGAAAAATAATTAACGCCCCCCTCCAAAAGATGGAGAGTATTGATTTCTTGCCAGCGATCTTTTCTTAAAAGGGACATATCTGAATTCTAGTCAGAATTCAGTTTTTTGATAGCAGCTTGATTACTTGGGGAAAAACATAGATCGGCCGCTTTTACTAATGGCAGCCATTGATAGCTCAAGTGTTCTCGAGGGGATAGGGTGATAGGGATACGATCATCAAGCTCAAGTGCAAACCAATGCTCTAAATTTTGGGTAACACCAGGCGCATAACGATGACGCCACTCTGGATAAATTTCGTAATGAATATGGTGCTGAAGATCAATCAACTTGGCATTAGCTTGCTTATGAAGCTGAATACCTGTTTCTTCAAAGACCTCACGCGCGGCAGCGGCTGCTAAAGGCTCGTCTACAGCATCCAAGCTCCCGGTCACTGATTGCCAATAACCGGGATGATCAGCACGCTCAAGCAACAACACCTCTTTCTTAGCTGTGTAGATGACAACTAAGACTGAGATTGGGATTTTCATGCAATGTTTTGAGTATTACGCAAACGAATATGTAACTCACGTAATTGCTTTTCATCCACAGCACTTGGAGCCTGAGTCAAGAGACATTGGGCACGCTGGGTTTTAGGGAAAGCAATCACATCACGAATAGATTCAGCGCCTGTCATCATAGTGACAATACGATCTAGACCGAATGCAATACCGCCGTGCGGAGGAGCGCCGTATTGCAAAGCATCTAGCAAGAATCCAAATTTAGCTTGCGCTTCCTCGGGTCCAATCTTCAGAGCCCTGAATACTTGGCTCTGAACAGATTCTTTATAAATACGGACTGAGCCACCACCGATTTCCCAACCATTGAGCACCATATCGTAAGCCTTAGCAAGACATTTACCTGGATCAGTTTCTAAATAATTGAGGTGTTCATCTTTAGGGCTTGTGAATGGATGATGGCAGGCCACCCAACGTGCGTTGTCCTCGTCGTATTCAAACATTGGGAAATCAACAACCCACATAGGCTTCCAAGCATCTTCCATAAGACCTTTGGATTTTGCCCATGCAGAATGACCTATCTTCAAACGTAAAGCTCCGATAGCATCATTGACTACTTTAGCCTTGTCAGCACCAAAGAAAATGATGTCGCCATTTTGCGCACCGGAACGAGTCAAAATTTCTTGTATAGCTTTGTCGTGCAGGTTTTTGACAATCGGAGATTGCAAACCATCACGGCCCGCAGCTAAATCATTGACCTTGATCCATGCCAAACCTTTAGCGCCATAAATTGAAACAAATTGTGTGTAATCATCAATTTCACTACGGCTAATCTCTGCACCGCCTGGCACGCGCAAACCAACCACGCGCCCATTTTCTTGTTGTGCGGGTGCTGAGAAAACTTTGAAATCTACATCAGCCATCACATCTGTTAATTCAGTGAACTCAAGCTTCACTCTCAAATCAGGCTTGTCAGAGCCAAAGCGCGCCATAGCTTCTGAATAGGGCATAACTGGAAATGGGTTAGCCAACTCAACATTCATGACGGTCTTGAAAATATGACGAACCATATTTTCGAATAAATCACGAATTTCAAACTCATCTAAAAATGCAGTTTCACAGTCGATTTGAGTAAATTCTGGCTGACGGTCAGCGCGCAAGTCCTCATCACGGAAACATTTTGTAATTTGGTAGTAACGCTCAAAACCAGCGACCATCAATAACTGTTTAAATAACTGAGGCGATTGCGGTAAGGCAAAAAATTGACCATCATGCACCCGAGATGGCACCAAATAATCTCGCGCACCTTCAGGCGTACTCTTAGTCAGCATCGGCGTTTCAATATCGACAAAACCTGCTGCGTCTAAGTAGCGTCTTGTTTCCATGGCGACACGATAACGGAGCATCAGGTTCTTTTGCATTTGCGGTCTACGCAAATCTAATACGCGGTGCGTCAAACGGGTGGTCTCTGAGAGATTCTCATCGTCTAACTGAAACGGTGGCGTGACCGAGGCATTCAGAATAATGAGTTCTTTGCAGAGCAACTCAATCTTGCCTGATGCAAGATCATTATTCTCTGTACCCGCTGGACGAGCTCTAACTAAACCTTTAATTTGTACACAGAACTCATTACGAATTTGCTCAGCCGTTGCAAACATTTCAGGGCGATCTGGATCACAAACCACCTGCACAAAGCCTTCACGATCACGTAGATCAATAAAAATCACACCGCCATGATCACGACGACGATTAACCCAACCTGTAAGTTGAACTTCTTGCCCGATTAAAGTCTCATTGACTTGCCCACAAAGGTGACTGCGCATTGCCATAAAAACGTCCTGATTATTATTTATTACTATTAGATTGAGTTGGTGGCACCGAACCCATGGAAACGATATGCTTCAGCGCCTCTTCTACTGTCATATCTAGCTCAATCATGTCTGCTTTAGGCACAATCATGAAAAAGCCCGAGGTCGGGTTAGGTGTTGTTGGAACAAACACATTCAAGTGCTCTTCTTTTAACTTATTAGCGACCTCTTGTGCAGGATTACCTGTGACAAAGGCAATAGTCCATGAGCCGTTTCTAGGATAGGGAATTAAGACAGCTTGCCTAAACGCATTTCCTTTACTTGAGAACAAGGTATCTGAGACCTGCTTCACACTCGAGTAAATCGATTTAACAATCGGAATACGATTGATGAATCGATCCCATAATTTGATCCACCATTGACCTGCATAGTTAGCAGCGAGTAACCCAGATACAAAAATAATAGCTAGGACAATGATGACGCCCAAACCCGGTATAGCGCGGAAACTCTTCAGTGTTGGTTGAGTATCACCAGGAGTGACTGCCATGATGGCAGACATGATTGAACCAAAAACGCCGTCCAATACAGAAACGCCCCATGTGATCACCCAAATGGTGATCGCCAATGGCGCCCAAACCAAAATACCAGCGATGAAATATTTTTTCATAGAACCCGCAATTATAGGGCTTAGCGGGGGTAGCTTAGTGACAGAATCAAGCCCAAAATCGAGACAGAGGTCAATATCCCCAGGTAAGTGAAACGTTTTTTCAGTTTAGTTTGCTCTTTGAGCAATTGTTCCAAGAGCTTATTCTGACCCTCATCAGTTGACTCCTTATGGTTTTCTAACCACTGGGCAAGCAACCTAGGAATAGTGGGCACTAACTTAGCCCAATGCGGAGCCTCATCTTTGATACGCTGTAAAAAGCCACGGATGCCGATTTGTTGATCAACCCAACGTTCCAGCACGGGTTTAGCCGTCTTCCATAAATCCATATCTGGATCTAACTGACGCCCCAAACCTTCCACGTTGAGCAAGGTTTTTTGCAATAAAGTCAGTTGCGGCTGGATTTCAACATTAAAACGTCGTGAGGCTTGGAAGAGTCTCATCAGGACAATGCCCAAAGAGATTTCCTTTAAGGGGCGGTCAAAATAGGGTTCACAAACCGCTCGGACAGCCCCTTCAAGTTCTTCAACTCGTGTTTCCTTCGGAACCCATCCAGACTCAATATGTAGCTCAGCGACTCGACGATAGTCTCTGTTAAAGAAAGCGAGGAAATTTTGGGCTAAATAATTTTTATCAAAATCAGATAAGGCCCCAACAATACCGAAATCTAAAGAGATATAACGTCCAAAAGATTCAGGTTGTACGCTGACAAAAATATTGCCGGGGTGCATGTCCGCATGAAAGAAACCATGCTCAAAAACTTGAGTAAAGAAAATCTCAACACCATCCGAAGCTAATTTCTTGAGGTCGATACCTGCTTTGACTAAATCATCTAAACGAGAAATCGGAATACCGTACATGCGTTCCATGACCATCACGTTCATGCCCGATAAATCCCAATAGATTTCAGGGATCATCAATTTGTCAGAGTCTGCGAAATTTCTTCTGAGCTGACTAGCGTTAGCTGCCTCACGCATTAAATCCAACTCATCATGCAAGTAGGTATCAAACTCTTCCACATTCTCTTTGGGTTTGAGTCGTTTACCATCTTTCCAGAATTTCTCTACCAAACCGGCAATCGTCTTCAGTAAGGCTAAGTCGCTTTCAATGATGGGCAAAATGCCAGGCCTTAACACTTTAATTGCGACAGCACGACCCTCCCACTCGGGATACTTAGGATGGGCTTTCAAAACTCCAAAATGTACTTGGGCTACAGAAGCACTAGCGACGGGTTTACGCTCAAAATGACTAAAGACTTCATCAATACTCTGACCAAGAGAGGCTTCAATTAAACGAACCGACTGGTCTTCAGAAAAAGGGGGGACTTGATCCTGCAACTTCGCTAACTCATCGGCAATATCCAGTGGCAAGAGATCGCGTCGGGTCGAGAGGACTTGGCCAAACTTAACAAATATGGGCCCGAGAGCTTCAAGGGCCAAACGCAAACTCTGACCGCGCGACGCTGAGCGAGGACCCAAAAAGGCATATAACTGTAAAAGGAAACGCAATAGCCCCGGGCGCAAGCTCTTAGCTACGATGCCCACTAAGCCGTAACGCCAAATCGTGAAAAGTATTTTTAATAGCCGTAAGGAACGGGTCACAACTTGATCCTGTTATTGTTAATTCAAGCGCTGAATTCTTTTTTCTAGGCGATCCAAATCATCGCGCAAGATTCTTATCTTACCCTTGAATGCCTCCAACTGATCTTTTGTAACAAGAATTTGTTTTTCGTGAGTCAAAAACTCTAAAACACTGCCGGACAAATCAGAGATGGCAGCCTGTGAGCGGTGTTGACCTTGTAAGATCACCTGCACTACCCGGTGAGCTAGCGAGTCACCAATCAATTTAGATAGATCTTCTTCTACATCCCAGCGCAAATGTGTTGCTAATTGACCTACTGCTTGAGCCAAGTCAACATCTCCTGAAACCTTGACGTGTTGACTGGCTTTCTCAGAGCCACCTTCAATAAATGCAAAAAAAACTTCCTGCCCAGCAGTGAGTGTCACATTTGCGGGAGCTTGTAAATCGGCTTCCTCAAAGTATCCCTCTTGCCCAATCTTCAACACCAAGGTCTTGATCGGCAAATCGAGTCGGAGTACTTTTCCAGAGTGTTTTTTTAAAAGACTACTGGCCCAAGATTCTTGGGCCAGTACATGATTTAAAGAAGCAGTAATCGTTTTCAGAACTTATACCAACTGAGAGATTCCCGCTAAAACCCAACCACCAGAACCATTGGCTGGTTTAGTGAGATTCCATACTTCGACAAATGACTCAGCGGTACCGTCAATTTCTTCACGAATCATACCGGAGAAACGCACACTCACCTGATATACATCCTCAGTCTTCTCTTGACCCATCACTTCGGCATCCAGAGTCAAAACTTCAGTGCGATTGAGCTGGTTAGCACGCGCCAAGAGATCACGCTCTAGCTCCAGGAACATTTGGGGCGTAGTGAACTCACGCAATCTTTGAACATCACCACGATCCCAAGCATCTTGTAATGCCACAAAATGCTTTTTAGCGTTGTCAATAAATAGCTGTTGATCAAAGCCTTGGAAATCATCGCGAGCCTGTGCGGCAGGAGCGGCGTAACCACCCATGGTTGGCTCTGGACGATGTTGTTGCGGCTCATAAGCTCTACCAGCATCAAACCCATTGGGTGTGCTTGTTTTTAAAGTAGCTTGTTTTGAACCAGCAAACTTTCTTAGCAACCAGAAGCCTACCATTGCCACTGCTAGAACCAACAAGAAACCCATCAAGAATGAAGCAACTGCTTCACCCATACCAAAATGTGACAAGAGCCATGCAAGACCCAAGCCAGCGGCTAGACCACCCAACATACCGCCCCAGCCAAAACCTTTTTTCGCGGGCGCTGCCGTTGCAGGTGTCGCAGGTGTAGCAGGCTTTGCGGCTTGATTAGGTGCCGCAGTAGGTGCCGCAGGCTGCGTCGGAGCTGCTTGTTTTTGTGTAGCTGTCGGCGCTTGCTTACCCACATTTTTTGATCCACCCAAACGCTTAGCATCCACATTAGACATAGAGCCTGCAGTTAAGAACATCGCTAAGGTCAAATAAACCATACTTTTTTTCAACATATTTCCCTCTTCAGTGTTACAACACTTAGTATTTATACCCTATATGCAAGGCCACAATACCCCCAGTTAAAGAGTGGTATTCAACCTTATCAAATCCAACGCCCAACATCATGTCCTTTAAGGTTTCTTGGTCAGGGTGCATGCGAATCGACTCCGCGAGGTAACGATAACTCTCTGCGTCGCCAGCCACTTTTTCACCTAACCACGGCAACACCTTAAATGAATAAGTATCGTAAAGCGACTTGATGGATGCATGCGGTTTAGAAAACTCTAGAACCATGACCTTGCCACCCGGCTTGATCACGCGCAACATTTCAGTCAAAGCAACATCTTTATGTGTCATATTGCGCAGACCAAATGCCACAGTGACTAAATCAAAATAAGAGCCGGGGAAAGGAATTTGCTCAGCATCAACCTGCACGCATGGCACCTTGAAACCCTTATCCAACAGACGATCTCGCCCATGAGAAAGCATGGATGCATTGATATCTGTCAACCAAACCTGACCCCCAGTTTTTTCCTCAGGCCCTACCTGGCGTGCAAAACTCATCGTGAGGTCACCGGTACCACCGGCGATATCCAGCACTTTTTGACCAGGTCTAACTGCTGCTTTTGAAATGGTGAAGTGTTTCCAAATGCGATGAAGGCCTCCAGACATCAGGTCATTCATCAAGTCATATTTACTAGCGACTGAATGAAAGACCTCTGCGACTTTGCTCGCCTTTTCAGCTTCGTCTACGGTCTGAAAACCAAAATGGGTTTTTGCCATATCAGTGGCTTCCACATGCATGGCCACCACTGGCCATTGGCGCATCGCGATCTACACCGGCATCTTCTAAACAATCTAGGTAGTCTTGCCACATCTGCTCTTGGTTGATACACATCTCATAAAGATATTCCCAGGTGTAAATACCTGAATCATGACCATCAGAAAAAACGGGCTTAATTGCATAGTGACCAACAGGTTCAACACTCACAATCGTGACGTCACGTTTACCTGTTTGCAAGGTTTCTTGTCCTGGCCCATGCCCCCTGACTTCAGCAGAGGGTGACCAAACTCTCATAAATTCAAATCCAAGCTGATAACTACGGTCTCCCGCATAGGTTAATTCCATGACGCGGGCTTTTTGATCCACAGTAATATTTTCTGGTAACGGTGCCTGACTCATACTATCTCCTTAAACCAGGACTCTCTCGATACCACCCTGATTAGCTGCTTGAACATATTGGACCATCCAGTCATCACCCAAAATATGTTTGGCCATTTCAACGACGATGTAATCTGCCTCAGTACCGGCATCATCGTTATAACGGGATAAACCTTGCAAACAAGATGGGCAGCTCGTCAATATTTTGACCTCACCATCAAAACCATCTCGTAATGCATCAGCCCCTTTACGCATCTCTTGCTCTTTTCTGAAGCGCACTTGTGAAGAGATGTCAGGGCGAGTTACGGCTAAAGTGCCAGACTCACCACAACAACGATCATTTTTAGCAATGGTTGTGCCGTCAGAAGTGGTCACTAATGAATTCACAGTCTTTAATGGATCCTGCAACTTCATAGGGCTGTGGCATGGATCGTGGTACATGTAACGCACACCTTTTGCACCTTCAAGTTTGATTCCTTTTTCTAAGAGGAATTCATGAATATCAATAATGCGGCAGCCTGGGAAGATTTTCTCAAACTCATAGCCAGCTAGCTGGTCATAGCAAGTGCCACAAGAGACAACCACGGTCTTGATATCCAAATAGTTGAGGGTATTTGCTACACGATGGAAGAGCACCCGATTATCTGTGATGATTTTTTCTGCTTTATCAAAGTCACCCGATCCGCGCTGTGGATAGCCACAACACAAATACCCTGGTGGCAATATCGTTTGGACACCGGCATGCCAGAGCATCGCCTGAGTAGCTAAGCCCACCTGAGAGAAGAGACGCTCAGAGCCACATCCTGGGAAATAAAAAACCGCCTCACTATCTACAGAAGTTTTTTTCGGATCACGAATAATCGGCACGATGTCAGAATCTTCAATATCCAAAAGAGCACGTGCAGTTTTCTTAGGCAGATTCCCTGGCATCTTCTTATTGATGAAATGTATGACTTGCTCACGCACAGGTGGCTTGCCCACAGTCGCTGGAGGTTTAGCAGTTTGAGCTTTAGCAAACTTCTTGAGAACTTGGTGCGCTAGACGTTGGGCTTTGTAACCCCACTCCATCATGACCTTACGCGTTAACTGAATCGTCTCAGGATTAGTTGCATTTAAGAAGAACATGGCCGCAGATGCACCTGGGTTAAATTTTTTCTTACCCATCTTGCGTAATAAATTACGCATGTTCATAGTGACATCGCCAAAGTCAATCTTAACTGGGCATGGGGTCACACACTTATGGCAAACGGTACAGTGCGCAGCAACGTCATCAAAGGCTTCCCAATGTTTAATGGATACGCCTCGACGTGTCTGTTCTTCGTATAAAAACGCCTCAACCAATAATGAAGTGGCCAAGATTTTATTGCGTGGGCTATACAACAAATTGGCACGTGGCACATGTGTTGCACAAACAGGCTTACATTTGCCACAACGCAAACAATCCTTGACGCTATCAGCAATCGCGCCAATATCGCTTTGCTGCATGATGAGGGACTCATGCCCCATCAAACCAAAACTGGGCGTATAGGCGTTACGCAAATCAGCCCCTGGCATTAACTTACCTTTATTAAAGCGGCCCTCAGGATCTACTTGATTCTTATAGGCTCGGAAGTCCTTGATTTCATCTTCCGTCAAGTACTCTAACTTGGTTATACCAATGCCGTGCTCACCAGAAATAACACCATTCAAAGAACGTGCCAATTTCATAATTTTGGCTACAGCATTGTGTGCGTCCTGCAACATCTCATAGTTATCAGAGTTCACAGGAATGTTGGTGTGCACGTTACCGTCACCTGCGTGCATATGTAGAGCCACAAAAACTCGACTACGCAAAACACGTTTATGAATGGCCACACATTCTTTAAGGATGGGCTCAAAGGCGGCACCAATAAAGATCTGCTTTAAGGGCTCACGAACCTGCAACTTCCATGAGGCACGCAAACTTCTATCTTGTAAGCCCGGAAAGTATTGGTCTAACTGCTCCGCCCAAGTGGCCCACTGCTGTCTGACTTGAGCAAGCAACTCAAGTGCTTGTGCAACGCGGCCGGCTAGTAAATCAGCTGCAGCGATTTCGCCTGCATCATCGACCTTGGCTAAAGGCAAATGTCCACTCTTAAGAAATAGCTCCAACTCATCGAGTAGTTGTAACTTATTTTTGAGTGACAACTCAATATTAATGTACTCAATACCATCGGTGTACTCACCCATACGATTCAGTGGAATAACCACATCCTCATTGATCTTGAATGCATTCGTATGTTTAGCAATAGCTGCAGTGCGTGAGCGATCTAACCAGAATTTTTTACGCGCCTCAGCGCTAACAGCCACAAAACCCTCACCCACTCGAGTGTTAGCAATACGAATCACTTCGCTAGCGGCAGTAGCAACAGCATTCTCATCATCACCAACGATGTCGCCAATCAATACCATCTTAGGCATCACATTGCGCTTGGACTTGGTGGCGTAACCTACAGCTCGCAAATAGCGCTCATCCAAATGTTCTAAGCCTGCCAAGATAGCGCCACCTTGCTTCGTCTGGGCGTCTAAATAGTCTTTGATTTCAACAATACTCGGTATAGCTTCGCGAGCTTGACCAAAAAACTCAAGACAAACCGTTCTAATTTGCTTAGGCATGCGATGCAAGACCCAGCGAGCGCTGGTAATCAAACCATCACAACCTTCCTTTTGTACACCCGGCAGACCCGCTAAGAATTTATCGGTAACGTCTTTACCAAGGCCTTCTTTACGGAACTTTTTGCCCTCGATTTTGAGTTCTTCGGTACGGAGTACTTTTTTACCTGGAGCATGCTCGCCATCTGACCATGTCAAACGAAAGGTCGCGAAATCAACATCATGGATCTTGCCCATATTGTGGCCAATACGTTCAACGTCGAGCCAGTTACCCTGAGGATCCACCATACGCCAAGAGGCTAAGTTATCTAGAGCGGTTCCCCAAAGAACTGCTTTCTTGCCGCCCGCGTTCATGGCAATATTGCCGCCAATACAACTGGCTTCGGCAGAGGTAGGGTCTACCGCAAAAACAAAGCCTGCACGATCGGCCGCATCAGAAACACGCTTAGTGACCACACCTGCACCTGAATACACTGTAGCCACTTCACGGTCTAAACCTTCTAAACGTAAGAGTTCAACGGCGCCCAAGTCTTCTAATTTTTCGGTATTAATGACCGCAGACATAGGAGATAGAGGTACCGCACCCCCTGTATATCCAGTACCACCTCCACGCGGAATAATCGTCAAACCTAAACTGATACAAGCTTTGACCAAACCGGGTATCTCAGCCTCTGTGTCTGGCGTCAGAACGACAAAGGGATACTCCACTCGCCAATCTGTGGCATCAGTCACATGAGAGACGCGCGCTAAACCATCAAAACCAATATTGTCTACAGCGGTATGTTTGCCCAGCAGGCGCTTAGCCTGCTTTCTGAGGACACTGATACGCTCGAATTCTGCGTCAAAGTGCTCTACAGCTTCTGTAGCTTTAGCAATGAGCTTTTCAACCTTATCAGCCAAATCCAATGTCATGCGCTTTTTTACTTCGCGCAGACGATGATGCAAGGCTTCAATGAGTTGTTTACGGCGCCCAGGGTTGTCTAGTAAATCATCCTGCAAAAACGGATTACGCTGAACAACCCAAATATCTCCCAAGACCTCATAGAGCATGCGCGCAGAACGCCCGGTTTTGCGACCTGACCTTAAGCCATCCAAAATTTGCCATGCATCATCACCCAATAGGCGAATAACGATCTCTCGATCCGAAAAAGAGGTGTAGTTATATGGGATTTCTCGCAAACGGGGAGCATGCTCAACATGCTCAGGCAAGGCATTAAGAGGTAATGGGGCGTTCATAGTACCGTTTGTAGCTAAAACGCCATTTTAAAGGACTTGACGATATTTCGTTGAATATTCTAGGAATATCAGTTAAACCACGCACCAAATATGGTCATGAAGAGGTTTTTAAGATAAATCCAGAAGTCGTCTGGAACCATCATCAAAAAATAGGTCATCGTCAGGTATCGTAAAAACTTACCGATAGCCATATAGATCATGCAGGGCAACCAGGGCAGTTTTAGCCAACCGGCAACCGCACAAAGAGGGTCTCCCACAATAGGTAGCCAAGATAAGAGTAATGCTGGGGGGCCTAAACGCTCAAACCAGCCCATCAAGCGATGCTCACGCGGCCCCCTAATTTTGTCATGCGCGTGAATCGCACCATATCCCATGATCCAGTTAATCATTCCACCGACTGTATTACCCAAGGTGGCAACAAATATGGCTATCCAAAACATCTCTGGATTGAGCTTGATATAGGCAAATAAAGCGGGCTCAGAACCCATCGGTAGCAAGGTGGCCGAGACTAAGCACACTAGGAAAACTGCAGGCAAACCCACTGCCGGCAATGCTAGCCACACCAAGAAATTATGTATATTGCTATCCATGAAGCGCTATTTTATGTACAGACCCGTGTTACGCTTGAGTCATGCCTAAAGATTATCTAAAAAAAATACTGACCGCTAAGGTTTACGACGTTGCAATCGAATCAGAACTGCAACGCGCCCCTCATTTAACGCAAAGACTCAACAATCAAATCCTCTTAAAGCGCGAGGATAACCAACCGGTCTTTTCATTTAAATTAAGAGGAGCCTACAACAAGATGGCTCACTTAAGCAAAGATGAGTTGAAAAGAGGGGTTATTGCGGCGTCTGCTGGCAATCACGCTCAAGGTGTTGCCCTAGGTGCTGCCAAGTTAGGCTGCAAAGCCATCATTGTGATGCCCACTACAACACCACAAGTCAAGATTGACGCTGTCAAAGCACGTGGTGGAGAGTCGGTACAAGTCGTACTGCACGGTGAATCCTACAGTGATGCTTATGAACATGCTCTTGCTTTAGAGAAAAAACATCGCCTGAGCTTTGTTCATCCATTTGATGACCCTGACGTGATTGCAGGACAAGGCACCATCGCCATGGAAATTCTGCAGCAGCACCAAGGGCCTTTAGATGCTGTATTTGTAGCGATCGGGGGCGGCGGCTTAATCGCCGGTGTAGGCGCTTATATCAAAGCGATCCGCCCAGAAATCAAAGTCATCGGCGTACAGACCATTGACTCAGATGCCATGAAACGATCTTTAGAAGCTAAACGTCGCGTTGAGCTCAAGGATGTTGGCTTATTTTCTGATGGCACTGCGGTGAAATTGGTGGGCAAAGAAACCTTCCGACTATGCCAAGACGTTGTTGATGAAATCATTACCGTTGATACAGATGCTATATGCGCTGCTATCAACGATGTCTTCATGGATACACGCAGTATCCTAGAGCCCGCCGGTGCCCTAGCCATTGCGGGCTTGAAGGCTTATGTGGATCGCGAAAAAGTTAAAGACAAAACTTTTGTCGCGATCGCATGTGGTGCCAATATGAATTTCAATCGTCTGCGATTTGTTGCTGAACGTGCCGAAGTCGGTGAAGCAAAAGAAGCTGTTTTCGCTGTCACGATTCCTGAAGAACGGGGCTCGTTCAAACGCTTTTGTGAAATGCTTGGCCAACGAAATGTGACTGAGTTTAACTACCGTATTGCAGACGCCAAAGAAGCACATATTTTTGTAGGGATCGCTACACAAAAATCCAGCGACAGTAGCCAAATTGCCAAATCTTTTACCAAAGCTGGATTTAAAACCATTGATCTGACACACGATGAGTTATCCAAATCTCATCTGCGTCATATGGTGGGTGGACGCTCAACGCTAGCTCACAATGAACTGCTGTATCGTTTTGAATTTCCGGAGCGTCCCGGTGCCTTGATGCGTTTTCTGACGAGCATGTCCCCCAACTGGAACATCAGCTTATTCCACTATCGCAATCACGGAGCCGACTATGGTCGTATCCTGGTTGGCATACAAGTTCCAGATAATGATAAGAAAGCTTTCAGAAGTTTCTTGGCTAATTTGGGATACCCTCACTGGGACGAAAGCCAGCACCCGGCGTATCAATTATTTTTGGCCTGAACATGGCTTTTTCATTAGCAGACAAACTCGTGGTCGCGATTTCGTCGCGCGCCTTATTTGACTTTGAAGAAGAAAATCAATTCTTCGAAGCCAGCGATGACTCTGCTTATATGAAATTGCAAATGCAACGTTTAGATATACCTGCAACAACTGGTGTGGCTTACCCCTTAGTCAAAAAACTACTAAGCTTTAATTCTCAAAGCGAGCAAAATGTAGAGGTCGTGATTTTGTCAAGGAACGATCCAGTCAGTGGTTTAAGAGTGTTTCGCTCCGCTAAAAATGCAGGTCTAGCTATTGAACGAGGTGTTTTTACGCGAGGCAGACCCCCTTATCACTATCTTCACTCACTCAAGGCTAATTTATTCCTGTCTGCCAATGAAGCAGATGTTCGAGCCACGATTGCAGCAGGATTTCCCGCTGCCAAAGTTTTCCCTGAGAGCAAGGCGCGTGCAGAATTACATCCTGAGGAAATTAGAATCGCATTTGATGGGGATGCCGTCTTGTTCTCTGATGAAGCTGAGCAAGTTTTTCAAAATCATGGCTTAAAAGCATTTGTTGACCATGAAAGCCAAAAGGTCGATACACCACTGCCACCAGGCCCCTTCAAGCCCCTTTTAGAAGCACTTCACCGCTTGCAAAGTCATGCAGCAGACAAGCACAGCATGCAAATTAGGACCGCTCTTGTAACGGCCCGCTCGGCCCCAGCGCATGAGCGCGCCATTCGTACCTTAATGGCCTGGGGTATCACTGTAGATGAAGCGATGTTTTTAGGTGGCCTACCGAAGAAAGATTTCCTCAAAGAATTTGAGCCTGATTTTTTCTTCGATGATCAAACAGGTCATTGCGAATCCGCGGCAGACGTAGCCCCTACGGGTCAAGTACTATCAGGTATTACCAATCAATAAGATGAAACATTTGCATAACGCCCCTTTGGGTAAAGCCTCTGATAACCCCGAGCAGTATGACCCAAGCTTGCTATTTCCGATTGCACGCGATGTCAATCGCCAAGACTTAGGTATTCAAGATAGATTGCCATTCCTGGGGGTAGATATATGGAATGCCTACGAGCTATCTTGGCTGAACTTAAAAGGTAAGCCGCAAATTGGTATTGCAGAATTTATTGTGCCGGCTGATAGCCCCTTCATGATTGAATCTAAATCATGGAAGCTATATTTAAATAGCCTCAACTTCCATACTTTTGCCAACTCAGATGAAGTGAAGAAAACTTTAGAAAAAGATCTTTCTGAGGTCGCTGGCGCTAGAGTGGGCGTCAAATTATTAGACCCTCAAGAAACCAAGAATTTTCGCTTTCAGGATTTTTCAGGAACTCTGCTGGATCGATTAGATATTGAAGTAGATACGCAAACGAAACCTGATGATGTATCACTCAGTGCCGACGAAAAATCTTCACCCTGTGAAGAAGTGTTGGTTTCACATTTACTTAAATCCAATTGTCCCGTTACTGGCCAACCGGACTGGGCAAGTATTGCCATCAGCTATGTGGGTCAAGCCATCAATCAAGAACAACTCTTACGCTATCTGATTGCTTTTAGACATGTTCAAGAGTTTCATGAACATTGTGTTGAGAAAATATTTTTAGATATTCACAGACAATGTCGCCCACATAAATTATCCGTTTATGCGCGCTATACCCGCCGCGGGGGCTTAGACATTAATCCGTTTAGAACTAATTTCAATACGGCGTGGCCAGATAATCTGCGCCACGCACGTCAATAAAAGAATTAGAACGGTATATCGTCGTCTGGCATGTCCTGAATACGAGGTGCAGCGCCTTGGCTAGCGGGCGGTGAATATGAACCAGATTCACCAGCACCGGCTGGACGAGAGCCTAACATCTGCATCGTTTCAGCAACGATTTCGGTAGAGTATTTTTCCTGACCTGATTGATCAGTCCACTTACGAGTTCTCAAGCGACCTTCAACATAGACCTGAGAACCTTTTCTGAGATATTTCTCAGCAATTTCCGCAATCTTGCCAAAAAAAGCTACGCGATGCCACTCTGTGTTTTCACGCATCTCGCCAGACTGCTTATCTTTGTAACGATCGGTAGTTGCAATAGAAATGTTTGTAACAGCGTCACCGCTTGGCAAGCGACGTGTTTCTGGATCTCGGCCAACGTTACCCACTAAGATGACTTTATTTACTGATGCCATATTGATCTCCCGAAGTATTCAAAAAAATTAATTAACTGTCTGATGTTGAGCCGATAGTTCACGCATAGACGCATTAATTATAAGCCACACCACCATGAAAACAGCACATGTCAAAAAGACCCATGACTCGCCGGCTTTTTGCATGATGACGCCGCCTAATACACCGCCTAAGAAAAGACCGATCGACTGGGTTGTGTTGTAAATACCAAGCGCAGTGCCACGAGCTGATGGCACATAACGAGATACCAAAGACGGTTGCATCGCCTCCATGACATTAAAGCCAACAAAATAAACAACGACGGCTACCCATACTCCTACCGTACTAGCAATGATTGCCATGGCAGATTGAGCGACCAGCATACAAAGAATTGCCAAGATGAAGGCTGGTTTAAAACGCTTACGTCTCTCGCTCCAAATAATGAGCGGCATCATCAGTAAAAATGAAATCAATAGGGCGGGTAAATAAATCTGCCAATGGTCCGCTAATGACCATCCCATCTCAGATAACTTACGGGGCAGAGTCAAGAAAAGCGCCATCTGAGTCATATGCAAAATCAAGACACCCAGATTAAGTCTTAATAAGGCAGGATGCACAAGCACTGCCAAAAAACTCATAGATGATTGTGATTTATTGATCTGCGGTGTTGTGGGCACCACGAATGCTGCAACACCAATTGCAATCAGACCTAAGAAAGCCATGAGGTAGAAAAGTCCATCGAGGCCTAACCAAGCATAAAGCGGTGCAGCAAAGACCAAAGACAAAGCAAAGGTCAGCCCAATACTGCCCCCGATCATCGCCATTGCTCTAGAGCGCACTTCATCGCGTGTTAAATCGGCTAACCATGCGGTCACTACTGCCGATACCGCCCCTGCACCCTGAATGGCGCGGCCCACAGTAATCCAGACTAAATCATCTCGGTGCGCCGCGATCAGGGCTCCCAAAACAAACAAAACCAGACCTAACAAGACTATTGGGCGACGACCCCAACGATCAGACAACATCCCCAGAGGAATATGTAAACATGCCTGAACCAGACCATAAACCCCTAAAGCCAAGCCCACAAGGGCTAACTGATCAGCAGTGGAAATAGTTTTAGCGTGAACACTAAATACTGGCAGTATCAAAAAAAGCCCTAGCATCCGCAAAGCAAAAATGCTTGCCAAGGAGAGGGATGCCTGAAGTTCTGCTTTTTCCATAAAGAAGCGCTATATTAACTGGTTCGGCGAGAAAATTATGGACTCTATCAAAATACAAGGGGCTAGAACCCACAACCTCAAGAATATCAATCTCGATATTCCTAGAAACCAATTGGTGGTCATTACTGGTCTATCGGGGTCAGGCAAGAGCTCACTAGCTTTCGACACCCTCTATGCAGAAGGTCAAAGACGCTATGTTGAATCCTTATCTGCCTATGCGCGTCAATTTTTACAACTGATGGAAAAGCCAGATGTTGACGCTATCGAAGGTCTTTCTCCTGCCATCTCGATTGAGCAAAAAGCAACTAGCCACAACCCGCGCTCAACCGTGGGTACGGTGACAGAGATTCATGATTACCTACGCCTACTCTTTGCTCGAGCAGGCACACCGCACTGCCCGGAACACCAACTTGCCTTAGAAGCTCAAAGCGTTTCGCAAATGGTCGACGAAGTCCTCAAAATGCCGGAGGATACAAAGCTAATGATCCTTGCCCCGATTGTTAGCGAACGCAAAGGTGAACATCTCGATTTATTTGAAGACCTCCAAGCCCAAGGCTTTGTGCGCTTTCGGATTCGCTCTGGAGGCGGCACCTCTTCACATAATCCAGCCAAAATTTATGAGGTCGATCAGTTACCTAAACTTAAAAAGAATGAAAAACATTCGATTGATGTAGTGGTTGATCGAATCAAAGTAAAAGCGGATATCGGGCAACGTCTAGCTGAGTCATTCGAGACTGCTTTGCGCCTCGCTGATGGACGTGCCATCGCTCTGGATATGGATACGGAAAAGGAAACCTTATTCTCTAGCAAATTTGCATGTCCGATTTGTTCATATTCATTACAAGAACTAGAACCACGACTGTTCTCATTTAATAATCCTGTTGGCGCTTGCCCCAGTTGCGATGGTTTAGGGCAAATGACATTCTTCGATCCTAAACGTGTCGTATTACATCCAGAGCTATCTCTTGCCTCTGGAGCGATCAAGGGTTGGGATCGTCGTAATCAATTTTATTTCCGCCTCTTGCAATGTTTAGCTAAACACGCCAAGTTTGATTTGGAGATTCCTTTTGAGAAGCTGAGCACCAAACATCAAGACCTCATCTTGTATGGCTCAAAAGACCAAGATATTCCTTTTGAATACCTCAATGAAAAGGGCCGCACTGTCATTCGACAGCATCCATTTGAAGGTATCGTGGCCAACTTTGAACGTCGCTATCGAGAAACTGACTCTCCTGCAGTTCGTGAAGAGCTCGCGAAATATCAAAACAATATGCCTTGCTCTAGCTGTCATGGCACACGCTTAAGAACTGAGGCGCGTAATGTCAAAGTAGGTGATGGTCAACAAGCGCGTGCCATCTATGAAATCAGCAGCTTACCCTTAGGTTCAGCACTAGATTACTTCATGAACCTAGAACTCAAAGGTGCTAAAAAAGAAATTGCCTCGAAGATTATTGCTGAGATTTCTTCACGCCTGAAATTCTTAAATGATGTTGGACTGAATTACCTCTCACTCGAACGTAGCGCAGATACGCTCTCAGGTGGTGAAGCTCAGCGTATTCGCTTAGCTTCGCAGATTGGCTCGGGTCTCACAGGTGTGATGTATGTACTTGATGAACCCTCCATTGGTTTGCATCAACGTGATAACGATCGCCTGATCAATACCTTGAAGCACCTTAAGAATTTAGGCAATTCCGTTTTAGTCGTAGAGCATGATGAAGACATGATTAGAGCTTCCGACCACGTCATTGATATTGGCCCTGGAGCCGGAGAACATGGTGGTCAAATTGTGGCGCAAGGCACTCCACAAGAAATTGAGCACAACCCAAAATCACTCACTGGTCTCTATCTCAGTGGCAAAGAAAAAATCGAAGTTCCAAAGCAAAGAACTCCTGCCACAGATCGCTGGATAAAAATAATAGGTGCTAGTGGTAATAATCTGAAAAAAGTAACTGCGGAAATCCCAGTGGGTCTCTTAACTTGCGTCACAGGCGTATCAGGCTCTGGTAAATCGACTTTAATCAACGATACGCTGCATCATGCGGTTGCTCAGCACTTGTATGGATCTAATGCAGAGCCGGCACCTTATGAAGAGATTGATGGTCTTGAACATTTTGACAAGATCATTAGCGTTGATCAATCACCCATTGGACGTACACCTCGCTCTAATCCTGCCACCTATACAGGTCTTTTCACCCCTATCAGAGAACTCTTTGCTGGCGTACCTGCAGCGCGCGAGCGCGGCTACGAAGCGGGACGTTTCTCATTTAACGTCAAAGGCGGGCGTTGCGAAACTTGCGAAGGGGATGGTGTACTCAAAGTAGAAATGCATTTTTTACCGGATGTCTATGTACCTTGTGATGTCTGCCATGGCAAACGCTACAACCGCGAAACCTTAGATATTCGTTACAAAGGTAAGAATATCCATGAAGTCCTCGAAATGACGATTGAGCAGGCGCATTCATTCTTTGAAGCAGTGCCTACAGTCAAACGCAAACTCAAAACACTCCTCGACGTCGGTTTAGGCTACGTTAAGTTAGGTCAGAGTGCGACCACCCTCTCCGGAGGTGAAGCACAACGCGTCAAGTTATCCCTTGAACTTTCCAAAAGAGATACGGGTAGAACTCTTTACATTTTGGATGAGCCCACCACCGGGCTGCATTTTCAAGATATCCAGCTACTACTTAAAGTCATCCATACCCTCAAAAAACATGGCAATACGATTGTCATCATTGAGCACAATCTGGATGTGATTAAGACTGCTGACTGGATTATTGATCTAGGTCCTGAAGGTGGTGGCGGCGGTGGCCAAATCATTGCTGCGGGTACACCGGAAGAAATATGCGCTGTCAGCAAGAGTCATACCGGTAAATACTTAAAGCCTTTATTAAATAAGGCTTAAAGGCATATACTTAGGTCTATGAGTCAAGAAAAAGCTTCTGCCGCAGCCCGAATTACCGAACTTGCACAGGAAACTCTGCAAATCGAGGCTGACGCCATACAAAACCTTAAAAATAAGTTGGCCGCTAACAATGCTGCCACTTTCGTTAAAGCTATCGAATTATTGCTAGCCTGCCATGGTCGTATCGTGGTCTCCGGCATCGGTAAATCAGGGCATATCGCACGCAAAGTCGCGGCTACTTTCGCCTCTACAGGCTCACCCGCTTTTTTTGTTCACCCTGCTGAAGCCAGTCATGGTGATTTAGGTATGGTGACAAAGTCCGATGTATTTGTAGCTTTTTCTAATTCTGGGGAAACCAGTGAGCTCACAGCCATAGTGCCCATCATTAAACGCACAGGCGCGAAGTTAATCGCTTTAACAGGCAATACAACATCTTCTCTAGCGCAACTCGCTGATGCTCACATTGATGTTGGTGTCGAAAAAGAAGCTTGCCCTCTCAATCTAGCGCCTACAGCAAGTACAACAGCCGCCCTAGCGATGGGTGATGCCCTAGCTGTGGCTTTATTAGATGCCAGAGGTTTTAAGCCTGAGGACTTTGCTAGATCTCATCCTGGCGGCAGTTTGGGTCGACGTTTACTGACACACGTCAAAGATGTGATGCGACAAGGGCAGGATTGCCCTCAAGTGTCTATCAAAGCGTCTGTGACTGAAGCGCTCTTTGAGATCACAGCCAAACGTATGGGCATGACCGCAGTGCTTGATGATGCACAAAAAGTAGTAGGCATCTTTACCGATGGCGATTTAAGACGCCTCATCGAAAAAACATCAGATCTTGGCAAAACTCAACTCGCTGATGCCATGACTAAAAATCCAACCACGATTGCTCCAGATCTACTCGCTGCAGAAGCAGTTGAAATCATGGAAAGGTTGAGAATTAATCAACTCATCGTTACACATCCAGATGGTCGTCTGATGGGCGCTTTAAACCTACATGATCTCTTCGCAGCCCAGGTTATCTAATATGAGTCAAGCTTTCCATTCCATGAAAACCAATCCGTACAGCGATTACCCTCTTGCATTAGAAAAGGCTGCTCATGTCAAATTACTCGTTCTTGATGTGGACGGCGTACTCACTGACGGCAGCTTGTTGATTGGCCAAGAAGGTAAAGAAGAACTAAAGATATTTGATAGCCTAGATGGTCATGGTATCAAGATGCTACAAAGCACCGGCGTGCAAGTAGCGATCATTACGGGCAGAAGCTCAGCGATGGTACAAGGTCGAGCCAAAGAGTTAGGTATTGAATTAATTTGGATGGCCGTCAAACACAAAGCTGACGCCCTTAATGAACTACTGCAAAAAACAGGTCTGAAATTGTCTGACTGCGCTGCAATGGGTGATGATTGGCCAGATTTATCCATCCTACCTAAAGTAGGATTTGCAGCATGCCCCGCGCAAGCGCACACTGAAGTCAAGAAGCGTGTTCATTTCCAAACCCAAAAGCGTGGCGGGCAAGGTGCAGTTCGTGAGTTATGTGATTTGATTCTAAGCGCTCAAAACAACTACGACCGCCTATTACAAGAAGCGCTTCGATGAACTTCATTCATCTCTTACTGCGCTTCTTACCACTCCTGGTGATGGCTTTCATGACCTTAGGAACCTATTGGTTAGTGCAACTGAATTCTCCAGAGTCTAGCGAAGAAAAAATAAAGCGTCATATCCCAGACTACATCATTGACGGCATGGTTGTGACTACGATAGGCCCTCAGGGTGAGGCGAAGTACCGCATCATCGGAAAAAAACTGATTCATTATGAAGATGACGCCTCATCGGAGATTTTTAGCCCGATTGCGCGCGCCTTTAAAGAAGGCAAGCCTCCTATTACAGTGACTGCAAAGATGGGCTACCTCAATGGCGATATGAGTATTCTGGATTTGGTTGGTAATGCTTTGCTAACCCGCCCTGCACAGCCAGCAACACCCTCACAAGCAGGTAGCGCTCGCCTACTCATGAACTCTGAAAAATTTAAAATTTTCCTCAATGATGACGTCATCAAAACAAGTTTGCCTGTGGTTTTAGAACAAGGTCAATCTGTTATGACCTCTCAAGAAGGTGCTGTTTTTGACAACGTGACACAAAAATTGACCATGATTGGTCAAGTGCGTGGCCGTCTAGAGTCTGAAAATAAGTAATGAATAAGTTTTTCATTATTGCTCTTAGCATCTTATTTTCAGGGCCTTTATTGGCTGAAAAAGCTGATCGTGACAAGCCAATTTCTCTTAGCTCTGAAAAAGCTGCTTTTGATGATGTCAAACAAATCTACATTCTTGAGAAAAATGTCCTACTCATCAAAGGAACGATAGTCATCAAGGGAGATTATGCTGAGGTCAAAATTGATCCCGAAGGCTACCAATTCGCGATTGTTCATGCAAAAAATGGTTTAGCAAGCCTGCGTCAAAAACGCGATACCGGTCAAGATTTGTTTATCGAAGGCCAATCAAAGATTATTGAATATGACGCAAAAAAAGAAACTGTGGTCTTGATTGACGACGCTAGAATGTATCAAATTACCGGAACCAAAGTGACTGATAAGATCCATGGTGAACGAATTATTTACAATTCTTATACAGAGAAATATTTCGCCCAATCACAGTCAAGTACCAAGACCATACTGTCACCCAAGAGAAGAGACAACTAATTCATCATGAGCCCAACCACCTCCGTTTTAAAAGCTGAAGGACTGCAAAAAAAATATGGCTCACGCAGTGTGGTCAAAAATGTTGGCTTAGAAGTTCAAAGTGGTCAGGTGGTGGGATTGCTTGGCCCCAATGGCGCAGGCAAAACAACATCGTTTTACATGATCGTTGGCCTAGTACCACTCGATCACGGTGAAATTATTCTTGATGGGCAGGCTATTACTCATCAACCGATTCATGAACGTGCCAAATTAGGCATTTCTTATCTGCCTCAAGAAGCTTCAGTATTTCGAAAACTGACTGTTGCCGAAAATATCTTAGCCGTCTTAGAACTACAGCACACAGAAGATAAGGCGAATAAATCTGTCATTACGCAAGAATTAAATCAGCTACTCAATGATCTACAAATCAGCCATTTACGTGATAACCCCGCCATGTCTTTGTCAGGCGGAGAGCGTCGTCGTGTAGAAATCGCTCGCGCACTGGCTTCTAAACCCAAATTTATTCTTCTAGACGAACCTTTCGCAGGCGTTGATCCGATTGCTGTCGGAGAAATCCAAAAAATTGTGAGTTTCTTAAAAGATCGGAATATTGGTGTTTTGATTACAGACCACAATGTGCGTGAAACATTAGGTATTTGTGATTACGCCTACATCATCAGCGAAGGAACCGTTCTAGCCACAGGTGAACCACAATCAATTATTGGTAATGAGGCAGTTCGCAAAGTCTATCTAGGCGAAAACTTCCGCATGTAAGATTTACATAAGCAAAATTCATACCAATGCAGTAATCATAGGTCTAAAATGGCCTAATGAAGCAGTCCTTCGGACTTAAACAGTCACAAAATCTCGCTCTCACACCTCAGCTACAACAATCGATACGACTGTTGCAGTTATCGGCCGTTGAGCTCGAGCAAGAAATCTTACAGGCTGCGCAAGAAAACCCTTTATTAGAATTTGATAGCTCACTCGATGATGAGGTATATGAACCCATCGCTCAACTCTCTCATCGCAGCGTAGCACCTAGCAAAGGCCCAGTTGATAGTGAGGTAGACGAAGATCGCTTTGCCAGAATCGCTAGCCATAGATCCCTTTTAGACCACCTGCTTGAACAAATTCAATTATTACGACTCAATACCCAGGAAAAAGCTTTAGTGGGTTTATTAGCAGGCAATCTAGATGAAAAAGGTTTTCTCAACGAAAGCCTCGACAGTTTTATTCCCGAAATCTTGAACTTTCTTGATCTTGATGACGGCACTCCTTTGGAGCAATTAGAGCGCGCACTCTCCCATTTACAACATCTTGACCCCATCGGTGTCGGAGCTCGAGACCTCAGTGAATGTCTTTGTCTACAAATTCGCAATGCGTCTTTGCCAGCTAGCAGGGTACATCAATTGGCCCTACAAATTTGCCAACATCACATTGCCAGTTTGGCACAAAAGGATTGGGTAAAACTGAAACGCCAATTGAAGGCCAATCAATCTGAATTAGACGCTGCCGTGGCATTCATCAAGACACTGAACCCCAATCCTGGCATAAGTTTTGAAGCGCCTCAAGAAAATTACATTGTTCCTGAAGTGATTGTCAAAAAAATCAAGGGGGCTTGGCGTGCCATACCTAATCCAGCAGCAATGCCTAAGATCAAGATTCATGATGAGTACGCCCAAATATTGGGCACATCAAAAAATAGGGATAACAGTGAGGGTATCCAACAAAAACTACAAGAGGCTAGATGGTTGGTAAAAAATGTGCTACAAAGAAGTGAAACCATTCTAAAAGTTGCTAACGCAATCGTGGATCGACAACAAAATTTCTTCAATCACGGCGAAGTTGCCATGCGCCCCATGGTGCTTAAAGAAATTGCGGATACCGTAGGCATGCATGAATCAACCATTTCGCGTGTCACAACCCAGAAATACTTAGCCTCCCATCTAGGTACTTTTGAATTTAAATATTTCTTCGGCAGCCAAATTAGCACTGACTCTGGTGGGTCAGTATCTTCTACCGCTATCCGTGCCTTGATTGCACATATGGTGAGCGCGGAAGACACGGATAGTCCGCTATCTGATTCAAAAATTGCTGATCTTCTGGCTGATAAAGGCTATGTCGTAGCACGTCGCACCATTGCTAAATACAGGGAGTCACTGCGCATCCCGGCTGTTCACTTGCGCAGAAAATAAACATATAGAGGGAATAAACATGAATTTGAAGCTCAATAGTCATCATGTTGAAATCACACCAGCGATGCGCTCTCACCTAGAGAACAAGCTGACCAAGATTGTTCACCACTTCGACCAAGTGATTAGCGTCACTGTGAATCTCTCTATTAATAACGAAAAAGAAAAAGATCTACACAATCACGCAGAAATTAGTCTTCACCTCAAAGGCAAAGACCTATTTGCCGAGGCTCACCATGGCGACATGTATCACGCCATGGATTTAGCGGTCGATAAACTAGACCGCCAGGTGCTTAAGCACAAGGAAAAGGTTCAAAACCACCACCACGCAAGCCCGAAAAACTATTAATTAAGTATTTTCCCCAAGGCAATCATATAATGCATTACATATATGAATGCTTTGGCAACTCTTATAAATATTAGTAACATTTCTCTTGATATTGAAATAACTAACTCAAAAGAGTTGTTTCAATATCTAGGGACACTTTTTGAGCAAAAAACCAAGGTTCCTGCTAAACAAGTGATTGAATCTTTAGAGTCCAGAGAGCGTATGGGCTCTACAGGACTTGGTCATCAAATCGCTATACCTCACGGTCGTATTCAAAATCTGGCAAACGCGCATATTGGCTTTATTAGGCTAAAACGCGGCATTGACTTTAAGGCCCCCGATCAACAAGCTGTTCAAGTGTTTGTGGTGATGCTCGTTCCCGAGCAAGCCTCGCAGGCTCACTTAGATATCCTGTCACAAATCGTGCAAACCTTATCCGACCAGACAAGCAGAACTCTACTATTTACCGAAACCAATCCTGAAACTATCTATAGCATCCTGACTGAACAGAAATCATGACTCAACCATTGAATCTTGAAGCGGTCACCGCTCAATCACTGTTTGACGACAACTCTTCTGAGCTAAAACTCAGCTGGATCAGTGGTCACGAAGGTGCTGATAAGAAATTTGATTCTGATGCAGTCAAAAATGCGTCCTCCTCTTCTGATTTAGTTGGTCACTTAAACCTAATCCACCCAGACCGCCTCCAAGTATTTGGCACCCCAGAGGTGGACTACTATCATAAGCTTGATGTTGATAACCGCAAACGTCAATTGGCCGGCTTAATTGCTCTCAAACCTCCGTGCCTGATCGTAGCCGATGGTTGCGAAACACCTGAAGATTTGATTCTTTACTGCCAACGATCATCAACACCCCTTTTTAAAACGCCGACTTCAGCTGCAACAGTCATCGACCACTTACGCAGCTATCTCACCAAAATTGGCGCTCCTAGAATCACTATGCACGGTGTTTTTATGGATATTTTAGGGATGGGCGTTTTGATTACAGGTGATTCTGGTCTAGGTAAAAGCGAATTAGGGCTAGAGCTTATCTCTCGCGGCCATGGTTTGGTAGCTGATGATGCAGTTGATTTTGCCCGCTTAGGTCCTGACTATATCGAAGGACGCTGCCCACAAATTCTTAGAGATTTATTAGAGGTTCGAGGTCTAGGTCTATTAGATATTCGGACTATCTTTGGTGAGACTGCGGTACGTCGTCGCATGAAGTTACGCCTGATTGTGCAACTTGTCAGACGTAATGATGGTGAGTTTGAACGCTTACCCATAGATGGGCAATCCATTGACGTGCTTGGTCTTCCTATTCGTAGTGTCAAAATTCAGGTGGCCGCGGGTCGCAACTTAGCGGTATTGGTCGAAGCAGCAGTACGTAATACTATTTTGCAATTACGCGGGATTGATACCCTGAAAGACTTCATGGAACGTCAGCGTAAATTAATGGCTGCAGAGGAACCCAAACAGCAAGGAAAACTCATCTAGTATGCGTGTCTTTGTTATCACAGGTATTTCTGGCTCTGGCAAATCAGTCGCACTCAATGCCTTAGAAGATGCTGGATATGATTGTGTCGATAACTTACCAGTGGACTTCATTCAAAGTATTGTTGATTCACTAAAGCAACAAGGACGTGAACGTATCGCCGTTGCAATTGATGCTAGACGTGGCCAAAGTATTACTGGTCTGCCAGCTATTATTGATGCCTTAAGCAAAGATCATGATGTGCGAGTCTTATTCCTGAATGCGAATACTGAAACACTGGTGCAACGCTTCTCAGAAACACGTCGCAGACATCCCCTCTCTCAGTCAGACGACCATCGCACACCTCAAGTTGCCCTTGAAGAAGCAATTGAAAAAGAGCGTTCATTACTCGCTCCTTTAGCTGAGACAGCGCACAACATTGATACCAGTCATATTAAATCTCATACACTGCGTTCATGGATTTCTGAACTAATCAAAGATGACCATCCTGGGCTCACCCTCTTATTCGAATCTTTTGGCTTTAAGCATGGGGTACCGCGGGATGCTGATTTAGTCTTTGATGTACGGTGCTTACCGAACCCTCATTACGATCCAAAATTAAAACCATTAACCGGTAACGATATCGAGGTGGCTAACTTCTTGAAAGAACAAGCCGATGTATCAGCCATGGGCGATGACATTCGAGGCTTTATAGAAAAGTGGCTACCCAACTATCAGGCAGATCGCCGTAGTTATCTCACTATCGCAATTGGATGCACCGGTGGTCAACATCGCTCAGTCTATCTAGTCAATTGCTTATTTGACTATTTTAAGAAGAAACACCAAGGCCAAAAAACGCTTTATCTCCTAAAGCGTCACCGCGAGCTTCATTAAACTCTTTAAGGTGTCTTTGACAGGTTTAGGAATCGCCTGTTCCAATGCTTCTTCATAGGTAAACCAACGTCCTACTGCATCATCTTTGAGCTTTGCGCCTAGCACGACCGTACGCAAAATTTGTAGGCGACGATGCGTCAACACATGCACGAGAGGCTCTAACTCTAAAGATGAATTTGACTTCTTATTTAATTGTTCAGGGAAGGTCCACATACCTGCCCAAATCCCTGACTCATCTCTTTTTTGCAAATACACTTTCTGAGCCAATACAGGGATATACCACTCTAGGGTCAGATCTTGAACCTTGACCCTCTTCATCTTGCGCGGTAATTCTAAGACGCGTTTTTCTTGCTTAGCCTTGCACTCAAGTGCAAAAGGGCATTGTTGAGAATCACTCAGACATTTAGCCTTGGGAACACAAAGCGTGGCACCAAAGTCCATTAGCCCTTGGGTATAACTACGCAATTGCTGCGCTGTTTCAGGCAACAACTGTTCTGCAGCATCCCACAATAGCTGAGTATCACCACTCTTTGATAAGTCACCCTCAAACCCAGACAAACGACTCAATACCCGCTTCACATTGCCATCTAAGATAGCCTCTTTTTTACCAAAAGAAAAAACTGCGATAGCAGCGGCAGTCGATCGACCGATGCCGGGTAAAGTTATTAAATCATCGACATGCTCGGGAAACTGCCCGCCCCACTCATGCCAAACGATTTGAGCACAGCGATGCAAGTTTCTAGCGCGGCTGTAGTAACCCATGCCACTCCACTCCGCCAATACCTCATCTTGACTTGCTAGGGCCAAACTTTTTAGCGTTGGGAAACGCTCAAGAAACCGCGGATATCGCTCAAGCACTGTCGCCACTTGAGTCTGCTGCAGCATGATTTCTGATAACCAGACCCGATAGGGGTCTGTACTTTTTTGCCAAGGCAAATCATGGCGCCCACTTTTCTTTTGCCAATCAATCAGGCGTAATGCAAAGTGTTTTGGAAAGCGATTTATCTCTTTTGGCATGTAGGACAAAAATAAGTCGAGCGCTGACCCTGAACAATTTGACGGATGGGGGTTTTACAGACATGGCATGCTAAGCCAGCACGATCGTAAACTTTTGTTTGCATCATGAAGTAACCTCTCTCGCCGTCTGCATTAACAAAATCTTTGAGAGTACTACCCCCTGCCTTGATGGCTTTCGACAGAACTTTACGAACGGCCTCTGCCAAAAGCTGTGCTTTAGGACGAGTCAGACGACCTGCTGGCATTTGCGGATGAATACGAGCCTCAAACAAAGTTTCTGAACAATATATATTGCCCACACCCACCACCGCTGCCCCAGAGAGCAGCCATTGCTTGATGGCAATCGAACGACCGCGGCTGTGGTTGTAAAGTAAATCTGCAGCAGCCTGTCCAGAAAACTCACTAGAAAAGGGTTCAACGCCTAACTTCTTAAGCAAAGGATGATTCTCGATCTCTCCTTTCTCATCGTCGTGCCACAACACCGCACCAAATTTCCTAGGGTCGTGAAAACGTAAATGTTTTTTACCAAAAACGATTTCAATTCGGTCGTGCTTTTTAAGCTCCTCTTTGGCATGTAATACGCGCAAGACACCCGTCATACCTAAATGAATAATGAGATAGCCATTTGAAAAGCGCAGTAAAAGGTATTTACCACGACGCGTAATACTCTCTAGCACTTCACCAACAATATATTTTGAGAGATTTTTAGGTACTGGCCAACGCAAGCGACCATCATATATATGGACGGCATTGACACGCTCTCCCACTAAATGGGGCTCCACTCCTTGGCGTGTCACTTCGACTTCTGGTAATTCTGGCATATTCCAATTGTAGGCTGAGCGATTAGAATGTGCAGATGCGCTATTACTTAAAACCTTTATCCCTTCTCATCGCAGGATTGATCAGCGTCAGCCCGGCTTCAGGGTTTGCCGCCAAACCAGAAGAGGTTTTCCAAATACTGGCCTCTGAAATCGCGCTCCAACGGGGTGAGGCATCAGCGGCTTACCAAACCTACATGAGTTTGGCTAAGAGTACAAAAGACTTTCGCATGGCGCAACGAGCGATGGAAATTGCCATCGCCGGAAATGCTGCCGATCTCGCACTGGAAGCAGCCCGAACATTTGATGAGCTTAACCCCAAAGAAGGTAAAGACATTTTTGTCACGCTATTGATGCTTAACCAGCGCTGGTCAGAGAGCATTGGGCCGGCACGTGCTCGCTTACTAGCTAGCAAAACAGTGGCCGAACAAGAAAAGTTAATTGCCGGCTGGCGAGAAATACTCAATCGCTTTAGCAGTAGTGATGCGGCATGGGTTAGCTTCTTTGAAATTGTTCTGCCGTCTTATCAAAAAATTAAAGATAACGACCTCCTCTATACATTTGCTCTATCAGCCGAAAAAGCCAATCGTATTGGTGTCATGGAAAATGCGCTTAAGCAGATTCTGAAAAAAGAACCCAATAATGTCAGCGCGCTCAATGCCCTGGGGTACTCTTATGCAGATCGCGGCATCCTTCTTAATGATGCCTATAACCTCATTAACAAGGCGCATCAACTCAAACCCGATGATCCCTACATCTTAGATAGCCTGGCTTGGGTGAACTATCGCCTAGGTAAAAATCAATTGGCTTTATCACAGCTTAAAAAAGCTTTTTCGATGAAACCCGAGGCTGAAATTGGGGCACACCTTGGAGAAGTTCACTTTGTGCTTGGTGAACGAGATGCCGCAGAGCGTATTTGGCGGGCCTCAGAAGAACTGGATGCTAGCAATAAAACCTTGCTCGAGACTATTCAAAGACTTCAACCCGATCGCGTCCCAGTCAAACAAAATAAATTATGGGATGGTCGCTTTGCCGTCAAAGTGACTGCAAATAATCAGAGCCAACAGGGGGGCACAGGTAGTTTTACACTCAGCCATGATGGTCAGTTTGATATTTTGGATTTAAGAAACCCGGTGGGTGGAGCCCTAGCCAAAATTACTATTGGTCCATCGAGCGCTAAGCTTGACGATGGTAAGGGTGTTTATGAAGCCCATGACGCGGATACGCTTGTACAGAACTACTTGGGCCTACCGCTACCTGCAAGAGGGCTGGCTAACTGGCTCAGCGGCCTACCTAGAGTCGGCGCCAGCTCAACGCTAACGCGCGATGCAATGAACCGCACACAACGCTTGATACAAGACAACTGGGAAATGACTTACCAGTGGAATGACAAGCACCAATTACTTCGCATGGATCTCAAAAGAATCAATGGGCCTACGCAAATTGATGTTCGCTTAATTTTTGACCCCATTGATGAATAAATCGACAGTCTTTCTGGCTCCAGCCAAGATCAATCGCTTTTTGCATATCGTCGGTCAAAGACCTGATGGCTATCATCTCCTTGAAACCGTGTTTCAGATGATCGATTTATGTGATGAGATTTCAATTGAGCTAAGAGATGATGGTGTAATTACTCGTCAAACAGGTTTAGATACCGTTCCCGAAGATCGGGACTTGATGATTCGCGCTGCAAAACTCTTACAGTCACACACGCAGACTGCACTGGGCTGCAATCTATCCATCAAAAAAATGATTCCTATGGGTGCAGGCCTAGGTGGCGGATCCTCTGATGCCGCGACCGTGTTAATCGCCTTAAATCAACTTTGGAGGACGAACTTAAGTCGAGAAAAACTGGCAGATCTTGGCCTCCAACTAGGCGCAGATGTGCCATTTTTTATTTTTGGGAAAAATGCGTTTGCACAAGGAATTGGTGAAAAACTTCAAGAAATCAAGCTTGAAAAGTCATGTTTTCTCTTGATTTACCCCCAAGTACATATTGCCACTTCTGAGATATTCTCAGACAGGAATTTGACTAGGAATCACCCTAAGGTTACAATCTCAGACTTATCTGAACGGGCTCACCTCCCAGAGTTTGGCAACAATGACTGTGAAAAAGTGGCTGTTCAGAGACACCCAGAAGTTGCTCGTGCAATTGAATGGCTAAAAACAAAGGCTCCAAACACTTACCCAAAGATGTCTGGATCCGGAAGTACGGTGTTTGCCCAGATGGCGCCCGAATTAGCTAATCAATTACTAGCGCAACTACCTGATCAGTGGATAGGTTTTGTTTGTTGGAGTGTTGAGCAACATCCGGCATACAATACCGTTCTATAGGAGTTAAGACTACAGGGGAGTCGCCAAGTTGGTTAAGGCACCGGATTTTGATTCCGGCATGCGAGGGTTCGAGTCCTTCCTCCCCTGCCACCTCTTACAATACACTCATATCCACTATGCACCTATCTTGAGAAATGACACGAGGCCCCATGCAACATGAATCCATGATGGTTTTTACTGGCAATGCCAATCCAGCGCTTGCCAAATCAGTCGCAGACTACCTCAAATTACCTTTGGGCAAAGCCGAAGTTGGCCGCTTCTCAGACGGTGAAATACAAGTAGAAATTCAAGAAAACGTGCGTAGTAAGCACGTGGTAGTCCTCCAGTCCACCTGCGCACCCGCAAATGACAACCTGATGGAGCTCATGATCATGGTTGATGCTCTCAAACGTGCATCTGCCGGACGCATTACTGCTGTGATTCCTTATTTTGGTTATGCTCGTCAGGATCGTCGTCCGCGCTCAGCGCGTGTTGCAATCTCTGCCCGCTTGGTCGCCAATATGCTGCAGCAAGTCGCTGGCGTAGAGCGTGTACTCACTATGGATTTGCATGCCGATCAAATTCAAGGTTTTTTTGATATCCCTGTAGATAATATTTATGCCTCACCGGTCTTGCTCGCTGATTTGCAAGCCAAGAAGAGTCCCGATCTACTGGTGGTCTCTCCGGATGTGGGTGGCGTAGTTCGTGCTCGCGCCCTTGCTAAACAATTAGGTTGTGACTTAGCCATCATTGATAAGCGCCGCCCTAAAGCAAATGTGTCAGAAGTGATGCATGTGATTGGTGAAGTAGAAGGTCGTCACTGCGTGATTATGGATGACATGATTGATACCGGTGGTACGCTTTGTAAGGCAGCGCAAGTCCTGAAGGAGCGTGGTGCCAAAAGCGTTGTAGCCTACTGTACCCACCCAGTCTTATCCGGTGGTGCCGTCAACCGTATTGCCGAGTCAGCCTTGGATGAAGTAGTCGTTACTGACACCATCCCATTGCGTGATGAGGCCAAAAAGATCAATAAAATCAGAGTCTTATCAATAGCACCCCTGCTTGGCGAGACCTTATCACGCATCAATACTGGTGATTCAGTGATGTCTCTTTTTGCAGATTCATAAATAATTTCAATTACTTAAACAGTTCTAAGATACTTTTAAGTTAGAATAGAGGGCTTTTCTCGCTTGGTCGCGAACGAGAAAGGCCTTTTTAATTTTTTACTGGAGTATTTCTATGAAAGTTGTAGCCTTTGAAAGAAGCGTACAGGGAACGGGTGCGAGCCGCCGCCTGCGCAATGCTGGCAAAACGCCTGGCATTATTTACGGTGGTACAGAAGCCCCTAAAGCGATTGAGCTTGACCACAATGCGCTCTATCACGCCTTGCGCAAAGAAGCGTTTCACTCATCTATTTTGGATATCGAAGTTGCCGGCAAAACCGAAAAAGCTTTGTTGCGTGACTATCAAATGCACCCATTTAAGCCATTGGTTCTGCATATCGATTTCCAACGTGTTGACGCCAAACAAAAGATTCACATGAAGGTGCCTTTACACTTCACGAACGCTGAAGTTTCTCCAGCCGTGAAATTAGGTGGCGCCATTATCAGCCACGTAGCTACTGAGCTTGAGATCAGCTGTTTACCAGCAGATTTGCCTGAGTTCATCCAAGTTGATTTGGCGAAATTAGAAGTGGGTCAATCCATTCACGTTAAAGATGTTGCCTTACCTAAGGGTGTAACCTTGGTTTCTCATCTCGATCATGAAAACCCAGTGATTGCTAACGCACGCGTACCTGCAGGTAACGTGGAGCCAACTGCTAGCGCAGCACCAGCTGAAGCAGCCGCTGAACCCGCTAAAGAAGAAAAGAAATAATTTTTTCTTGCTTGATCAAAACCCGCATGTTTTTCATGCGGGTTTTTTCTTGGTGCAGCAAAAATACGCTAGAGTATCGCTATGTTCAAACTCATCATCGGCTTAGGTAATCCAGGCAATAAACATCTTAAAGATCGGCACAATGCTGGGTTTTGGTTAGTGGATGAAATTGCTAAATCACATCACTGTAGCTGGCAAGAAGAGAGTAAGTTCTATGGCTTGATTAGCAAAATTAAATCTCCTACCGGTGAATGCTATTTACTAAAACCTAACACCTTCATGAATCGCAGCGGTCAGGCAGTGAGCGCTCTAATGCGTTTTCATAAAATCAATCCAAACGAAATTCTGGTTGTGCATGATGAGCTAGATCTAGAACCTGGTAACGCAAGACTCAAATGGGCAGGTGGTCTTGGAGGCCACAACGGCTTAAAAGACATTACAGCGCAACTTGGAACACAGGATTACTGGCGCCTACGTTTAGGCATTGGGCATCCACGACGAGCGACCGATGCAAGTAAACACATGGAAGTGGCCGACTTTGTTTTAAGCGCACCCAATCAAGATCAGCAAATTGAAATAGAACGCGCGATTGGGGTTTTTGTGCATGTATTACCCAAGATTTTTGCAGGCCACATACAGCTAGCCACACAAGAGCTGCACTCGAATACTTAAGAAATAACTTTGGGCTGCTTGCCAGTTAGACGATAGTATTTACTCATCAACTGATCTTGGGTTTCGACATGATCAGGATGCAATGGGATACAGTCTACTGGGCATACTTGGCGGCATTGAGGGGTGTCGTAATGCCCCACACACTCAGTACATTTATTAGGATCAATGATGTAGATTTCCGGCCCCATAGAAATCGCATCGTTGGGGCACTCTGGCTCACAAACGTCGCAATTAATACATTCGTCGGTAATCATTAAAGCCATCTACGATTCCTATACCTTCCCTATACCTTCTTTGCCAACCACTTCTCTACTGATGGGAAAACAAATTTACTAACGTCACCACCCAGCAGAGCAATCTCACGAACAAATGTACCAGAAATAAATTGGTACTGATCGGAAGGGGTTAAAAACAATGTTTCTACATCGGGTAAAAGATAGCGGTTCATACCGGCCATCTGAAACTCATACTCAAAATCAGAGACTGCGCGCAAACCACGCACAATCACGCGGGCATTATTCTTTCTGACGAAATCTTTCAATAAACCACTAAAACCTTCAACGCGAACGTTAGGGTAGTGACTCAAAACCTCTTTAGCTATATCAATACGCTCATCTAAAGTAAAAATGGGTTTTTTATTACGACTATCAGCCACTCCAACCACCAGTTCTTCAAAAATTGAAGAGGCGCGACGTACCAAATCCTCATGCCCACGAGTGAATGGGTCAAAAGTACCTGGGTATACGGCTATTGTCATACTTACTCCCTCGATTTTTTTCTTAGTTTATATGGTTTTTGGCACTAAAAGGGTGCCTATGGCTTGCCCAGATCGAATACTACGCTTGATTATAAGTTCTTGATCAAGCTTTAATTCAGTCAATAGCGTCTCGATTTTCAATGTACTCGGGTGCTCCAAGTAAATAGCAGCACTAGGCCCTACTCTTAAAATCCGTTTGGCCTGTAATAAAGCTTGTTGCAATAGCTCAGGCTGTGCAAAAGGTGGGTCTATAAAGACGATATCAATGGCTTGAGAAGGTAATTTTGCTAGGTAAGTTAGGGCATCTGTTTTTTGCAAAATCAACTCACCAGCCACCTCTTCTAGCTTGAATGAACTGATATTTTTTTGCAACGCTTTAAAAGCATTAGAGGCCTTTTCTAAAATATGGACTTGTCGAGCTCCTCGCGAGAGCGCCTCCAAACCCAAAGCCCCTGTTCCTGCAAAACAATCAACACAAATTAGATCATCAAGAACTTGACCTAATAAATTAAAAAGTGTTTCACGCACACGATCCGCAGAAGGTCTTAGACCAGGCGCATCCTCGACCAATAAAACTCGCCCACGCCAACTACCGCCAATAATTCTGACCTTACCCATTCATTAAGGCCCACCAACGACGACAGTCACCATCGTGTTCATTTGAATATGCTTCTTCAACGCTTGTCGAATTTGATCTGCATTAACATTAG
>JACCDG010756592.1_pt1 | contig 55107 bp, 52 predicted proteins | sample 7442471 | NCBI WGS metagenome assembly JACCDG01 (sample SAMN15323444, study PRJNA562643) | freshwater metagenome | isolation source: river surface water | place: USA:Blue River Watershed | collected 2017-08-17 | reverse complement strand
TATTTCTTTTTCTTTGGAGCGTCTTTGCGTTTTACTGTAGGAGACTTTTTTGAAAGTGAGTTTCGCTTCTTTCCTTCTACAACACCTTGTTTTACAAGCATATTGTGTGCAGTATCTGAGAGCTGTACGCCGTGTGCGAGCCAGTGCTTGATACGGTCTGCCTTGAGCTCTACTTTGTCAGCCTTTACTGTGTATGAGCCGAGCACTTCCAAAAACTTACCACTTTGTGGGCCATTTTTTGATTCTGTAACAACGAGGCGAAATGCCGCTTCGTTCTTGCGTCCTATTCTTTGTAGTCGTATTTTCAACATGTCTGGAGATAATAGCAAATTGCTTGAATATAGTCAATAAGATGACAATCCTTTTATATATGATATGGTAAAAGAAAAAATATGAAAAACTTCCTTTCAAGCATCTTTAGTGAGCCTATCGTTTTTTATCCTATATGCATTGTCTTCCTTGCGACCATAGTAATCCTTTATCAAAAGAAAAAAAATACTAAAGTAGAGACCTCGGTTGCAGATATTAATGATTTTATAACTTATATTTGCAATAGTGCGGAAATAAGTAAGGTTCCAAAAAATGAGGCAGCTATTAAGTTATTTATTCTAAACAATCTTGAAACATTAAAATTTCGCTTTGTGTTTACATCTAGAAAAATACTTACATACAATGTTTCAGAAGTTATAGAAAAAAGTATTAAGCAATACTTAAAATAAGTAAGCCCCGAAATCGTTTTTACGATTTCGGGGCTTTTCTAAAATATGCTACAGTTATACTCATGCAGACAATAAAGCCAACTATAGGCGAAACACGAGAAGGTACTATCAATATTTCAGGAAAAGGAGTCGGGTATGTCAAAATCCGCGATGCTGGATTTACTATCGAAATCCCCCGCGAAGGCCTCAACAAAGCATTTCCTGGCGACACCGTGGAGGCGCGAGTGGTGAGTATGATAGACGGCTTCAACCCACAAGGGATAGTCACTGCTATAACCCGCCGCGCAAAGATTGGATACAGTGGTACTCTCTCTGTGGACAATGGCGCACACTGCCTCATCCACAATGATTCTCGCAATTATACAAATATAAATATCCCTGAAGATAAATTGGGAGGTGCAAAACCTGGCGACAAAATCTTTTGTAGTATCACAGAATGGAACGACCCTATGGCGACGCCTATTGGCGAGGTAGTGCGTGTGCTCGGAAAACCTTTGGAAAATGACGCCGAGATGCTCTCTCTCGCACTTGAAAAAGGCTTTGACGATAGCTACCCCCAGGCTGTCCTCGACGAAGCAAAAGTGATACACGAGCACGGCATTACCGAAGAAGAAAAAGCGAGTCGCCGAGATTTTCGCGATGTAGCGACTGTCACTATCGACCCATTTGACGCAAAAGACTTTGACGATGCTATCTCGGTCAAATTCCTCGAGAATGGCAATACTGAAGTCGGCATACACATTGCCGATGTGTCGCACTACGTGCGCCCAGGAAGTGCGCTCGACACCGAGGCATACAGGAGAGCGACGAGTGTGTACCTCGTAGACCGCACTATCCCCATGCTCCCAGAAGCACTCTCAAATGAGCTCTGCTCGCTCAACCCCGATGTAGACCGCCTCACGATGAGTGCTGTATTTACGTTTGATAAAAATAATAAGATTGTCGAAGAATGGTATGGCAAGACGGTGATCCACTCACACTATAGATTCACTTACGAAAATGCACAGGAAGTTTTGGACAAAAAAGACGGCCCATACTATCGTGAACTCCAGGCAGCACTTGATATTTCAAAATACTTAGAAAAAGAGCGCTTTGCAAATGGTGCTATCTCTATCGACAGCCAAGAAGTGAAATTCAAGCTCGATGAAAAAGGCGTCCCTACTGGCGTGTATATCAAAACCCGCGGCGACACACACCACATGATCGAGGAGCTCATGCTGCTCGCAAACCGCAAGGTAGCAGAGAGTATAACAAAAGACCAGGACCGAGTATTTGTATTCCGCGTCCACCCAAAACCAGAGCTCGACCGCATGCAGGATTTGTATATGTTCCTCAAGCGCCTCGGCTACGCTGTGAAGCGCGATGAAGACGGTATTATACCGACAAGCGAGATAAACCGTGTACTCCAGGAGCTCGACGGCAAACCCGAAAAAGACACTATCCAGACTGCGATCGCTCGTACTATGTCCAAAGCTATCTACTCTACAAAAAACATCGGCCACTATGGTCTTGCTTTTGAATTCTACACGCACTTCACCTCGCCTATCCGCCGCTATCCAGACACTATCGTGCACCGCTTGCTCAATGAGTACCTCGCAGGTGGTACTATCGCACAGGAGCACTGGGATTATTATGACAAAGTCTGCGCGCATTCATCGGTACGTGAAAAAGAAGCAAGTGATGCAGAGCGCGCATCTATCAAGTACAAACAGACAGAGTACATGAGCTACCGTATTGGGCAGACATTCTCTGGTACTGTCACTGGTATTTCTCCAAATGGTATTTTTGTAGAAGAAAAAGAAAGCAAATGCGAAGGTATGATCCGCCTCAAAGACCTCGGTGCAGACTACTTCGAATACAATGAAAAAGAGCTCGCTATCATCGGCAAGCGCACTCGCAAAGAATACCGCATCGGCGACCCGGTGTCTTTCAAAGTCGTAGCGGCAGATCTCAATAAAAGGATAATTGATTACGTTTTGGTGTAATGAAAAAACTTCTCATCCTCTGCGTCTTCCTTCTCTGCATCTACGGCGGGTATGTATGGGTACTCAAAAATGTACCCTCTAGTCTCCCCGCACCTACTCCAGCTGTAGTACAGGAAATCCCCAAAGCTCCACAAATAGAAACTCCAAAAGCACCAAACACTATGCGCATGTTCCGCGGCAATATATCCCGCAATTTCTATGGCGTTGGCCCGGTGCCAAGTTCACTTTCAATACTCTGGAAATACCCAAAGGAAAATCCCCTCTGCGCGCGCTCATGGGTGGGCAGTACGAGCAAGATCTGGTGCGGCAATGGATGGACGGGCCAGCCAGTACTCTGGGAGAAAGATGGCCGCGATGTAATAGTCTTTAACGCATACGACAAAGGTATACACTTCGTCTATGCAGACACCGGCGAAACAGCCTTCCCTACGTTCTACACTGGCGATATCATCAAAGGCACCGTTAGCTTGGATCCAGACGGCTACCCACTCCTATACAGCGGCTCTCGCGACAACTTTTTCCGTATAATTTCTCTCGACGGCGACAAACCTCGCGAGCTCTATAAAATTGAGGCAAAAATTAGTGACGGCTACTGGAACAACGACTGGGATCCAAATGCAATCATCGAAAACGATATTTTATACACCGGCGCCGAGAACGGCCTCTTTCATATACTCAAGCTAAACCGCGCATATGATGCAGACGGCAAAGTCACCGTCGCGCCAAGCGTGCTCATAAAGGTGCCATCATTCAATACAGAGCTCCTCGAAAATATCGGCGATGAAGATGTGAGTATAGAGAGCTCGCCGCTCAAGATCGGCAATACTGTCTACATAGCAAACTCTGGCGGCAGGATTCTCGGCATGGATGTATCACGTGTAATCGAAGGCCTCGCGCCCATAGTGTTTGATTTTTGGACAGGCGATGACACAGATGCGACGCTCGTCACCGATGACAAAGGCTACATATACGCAGCAAGTGAGCGCGAGCGCATCAATAAAAGAAGCGACGAAGTGGGACAAATAATGAAGCTCGACCCTCGCAATACAGCAAATCCGCTCGTATGGGGCGTACCAGTACTACCCAAGCAAAAAGGTATCGATGGCGGCGTATGGGCGACCCCTGCAATTCACAATGGCAAGCTCTACGTGCCGACCAACCCAGGTGACTTACTCGTGATAGATACTGATACAGGTACAGTCCTCCAGACCATTTCCATCGGTGTACATGCATGGTCTTCGCCAAATATAGTAGACGAAAAATTGATCCTCACAACCTGCGAAGGATATATAAAAGTATTTAGCATTGGCGAAGCGCTCTCGCTCGACACCGAGATGCAAATCCCCTCAAAAGCCTGCATCGAATCCACCCCACTCATCTGGAACGGTGGCATATACTTTGGCGCCCGAGATGGGTTTATATACAAAGTAGGAGAGAAAGAATAGTTTTAAAGATCGTATCTTTAAAATACTATCCACACCTATTGACTTGACTTATTTTATGTTTTAGTATATAGTTTATTTATCGCTAAAAAAGGTCGCGCTTCGCGGCCTTTTTGCGTACCTAAACTATACTTTATTTTGAAAACACTGTGCTGCTTTTAATTTTATTTTTAAGATTATCTATCTCTAGCACTCGCACTCTTTTTTTCTTTTTTAGTTTTTTTGAAAGTCTATGCTCAGTTTTTCCCGCTCGTATTCTAGGTTTTGAAGTTGATACAATAGACACATTGCCAGAAACTTTTGCAAGTACTGTATCTATTAGAAATTCGAAGTCGCCATCACCAGTGAAAAGAATTATCTCATTATCTCCATACGCCTTATCTAGCACATCCACAGTGAGTTCAACATCACAGTTACATTTCCATTGATATCCCATATCAATACGAACTTGCATGGGGATTGCACATGTTGTACAAGTAGTAGCTACAAGTCTATCACTTACTTTATGAACAAAATAATATTTTGGTCTAATAATTACTTTTTCATTTTTAAGCCTTGAAAATTCTTCATCACGAGCAGTATCACCCTCTTGTATTCCTAGATAATAGAAAACCTGATCGCAACCCCATTCGTTTTGTAAAAACTGAGTTAATCTAACCCAGTCGATTTCAAAATTAAGCCACTTGCGCGTAGTTGTCTCTGTGTTTTGTACATCAATAAATGCAAACTTTGCCATACTGGATTTAGTATACTACATATATATTATAACTATTTTTTAAAATAAGGAAGTATAGAAATAACCAAAGCTGCTATAGCAATAAGACTTCCGAGATTATGCTTTCTATACAACAACCAATACCAGGCTCGATTAAAGATACAACCTTCTTTTAATTCTCCCCATTTAGTTAGTCTATACTCGGGGGAACCTTGTACAACCTCGTCTTTATATAATTCTCCATTTTCAATAAGAAACTCTAATTGTTTTATAGTTTCTTCCCGCACAACACAAAGATTTTTACTATACATTTCTTGGTGTATCTTATCTATCCCTAGATATGTCTTTTTTTTATCTATAAAAAATAATCGTATTGCGTGTTGTATTTGTTTATTCATAATATATTTAAGGCTTTTTTAATTAACTTTTGCCTTACTATATAGTATAAAGCCCAATACAAGGGTATCTGGCTATTTCGTATATTTCTTATACAAATCAAAAAGATGCTCGATGCGATCCTCTTTATTTGCAAAACGCGCGCCATAGCAGGCATCTACTGCTCTATCGAGCTCATTGTGGGCTTTTGTGAGCTCTGGTGGCATAGTGTTCGGATCATAGAGATCTGCGAGCGAGCTATTTGGAAATTGCGCTCGAGCATCGAGTACTTTTTGCGCGCAATCCTCTACTTTTTTCTTTTGCTCATCACTTACACTCTCTGGCCAAGGGAAATTGTTGTACACAATATCTTTTGAATATCGATAATCACTTTTCAATCTTCCACAAGTATACGAAACCCAAGTCATATGCTGCAAAGATTGCAGTATTCCAAAATGGAACAAATCTGCGTCGGGCATTATTAAATTGCCATTTGTTGAAATGGTATTTTTATCAATAAACCCCATTGGAATATATTTTCTCTTTTCAGAAGAAACAACTGGAATCACAAGACATGTCTCAGGATTGTTTGTCTCACGAAAACGCGTAGGCGCAAGGTTTTGCATTCCTTTGTCAGTGCTTTTTAGTCTATCTTCTCGGACGCGATTGATGCGCTCCATAACTAAAGGCATTTTGCGTAATTCTTCTGGCGGGCAATCAACCAGCCAAAGACAATATCGTTTTTTGTTATTTATAAATTCATCGGCACCAATCAAAAGCTTTATCCATTTTTTTGCATTTGATTCATTTGTTACCAAATAATCTAAATCTTCTTCCTCTATAATTAATCCTTCACTTTTTGCATAATAATTTCCTTTAATAATATTTAAAACTTCGCAAATTGGCTTTGTTCTCTTTTCAATAAAAATATCCTCACCTGCTACCAAGTATGCATTTATATGCTCTACTTCTTTTTCTTTTGGCTCGCTTTTTATCGTCTCGTATTCAAAAAGGTATTTTTTAGGTGTGTCAAAATCTGCGAAGCCGACAATAACACAGTACACAGCGGCGACTCCTGGAGCGTCGTTGTTCCATTTGAAAGTCTGATGCGCGAAGTGTATTACTACGCCGTATGTTTCTTTGAGGTGCTTCCAGAGTATCCCTACTTGCTCGCCCTGGCAAATACTGTTTGTAGATACAAATGCTGTTTTGATTTTTGTACCCACCATATATTTTGCTGCTTTTTCGTACCATGCAGTGACAAAATCTAGATTACCCACAGCTTTTAATTCGTCAAAAACTTTCAAGAAATTTTCTTTTTGAGATTTGGTCATTATTTGACCTCCTGAAAATGGCGGGTTGCCGAGAATGTACGAGAGCTTGTTTTTGGGTATTACGCTCTCCCAGTCTGTCGTGAGTGCATCTGCGTGTACGATAGTCGCAGGCTCGCGAAGTGGGATACGCGCATAGGCTTGCCCGAATTCTGTAGAAAGCGCCATGTTCATCTGGTGATCCACGAGATACATCGCAGTGCGTGCGACAAGTGCTGGGAACTCTTCTATTTCGATACCGTAGAATTGATTCACTTGTATTTTGGAAATATCTTCGGCCCCAAAGAGTACGCGCTTGTTGTCTTTGCGCAGTATTTTGAGCACCTCTAGCTCGAGCGTGCGCAGCTCTCTATATGCAGTGACGAGGAAATTGCCACAGCCACACGCCGGGTCGAGGAATGTGAGCATTGTAAGCTTTTCATGAAAAGCTGTGAGTTTTTTTGAGTCGTATTTTAGAGCATCAAACTCAATATACAACTCATCGAGAAAAAGAGGCTGGATTACTTTTAGTATATTTATTTCTGAAGTGTAGTGCGCGCCGAGCTCACGACGCTGCTTTTCATTCATTACCCCTTGGAAAAGCGATCCAAAAATAGATGCAGAAATCCCCGACCAGTCGAATTCGCAGCAACGCAAGAGCTTGAGATATGCTGTAGCATCGAGCGACACAGGAGAGAGATTTTCTGCAAAAATACCACCGTTTATATAGGGGAATTGCATGAGTTGCTCGTCTGTAGTGGTCTGTCTTTTTTCTTGTGGTGTATTTAAAATATAAAAAATCTGCCCCAAATGAATACCGAGGTCTCCCCCATCTTTACTGATTCTGTTTTCTATATAATTTCTAAAAAGTCCTTTTTCAAAAATTCCTGTATCGTCTGCAAAAAGACAAAAAAGTATGCGTATCAAAAATACTTCTAGCTCATGTCCAGTGTAGCCAGTCTTTGCTATTTCATTGTGAAAGTCCGCCATGAGCTTTGCGCCTTTGATACTAACCTCCTCTTCTTTTGCATAATCACTATGTGAAGTATATCCAGAAATAAAATCAAAAAGGTGTATGTAGTTGTGCAAATCTTTGAGTACAAATTCTGTCTCTTTGTTTGATTCGAGGTCTGTAATTCTTATTTTTTCAAAATCAGAAACTACCACATAGCGAGGAAGCTCTGCATCGGTGAGCCCAGGAAAATAATCTTTTGCTTGGGTAAACGCTTTGTCGAGACTGCGTCCACGACTTTTGTGCTCGGCTAGCATTACCCCTTTCCAAAGTACATCTATGAACCCTTGCCCACCATCTTGCTTTTTTACTTGGTATTCAAACGAAGCTACACGCCTGCGAGAAACCCCAAATACATCAAAAAAACCGTCCCAAAAGCTTTTTGCTTCAGCATCTTCACTGTATTCTCTGTCCCACTCTGCAGAAAAAGCTACTGCTCTATTTCGTATCTCGTTGAGACTAATCATATACGCAGTATAGCATAATTGCAGTTTTTTAGGCTTTATGCTAGAATAGATACGTTTCGTTATGGCACACACACTATCTATCATCCAAATAATAAGCGCAATTGCCCTCGTTGCTTTGGTATTACTCCAGAGAACACAAGGTGATATGGGAGGCTCATCGAGCGAAGGCTCATTTATGCAGACCCGCCGTGGCGCAGAAAAATTCCTATTTTTCACTACGATTATCGTAGCGCTTGTTTTTGTTGGTGCAAGTATTGGTATTGTCCTCGCACTCCGCGGCTAATCCTCTTTACTCCCCTCTTTTTAGATAGTTTCTGTTCTATACCGATTTATTAGCTGCCTTACGGCAATGTAATCAATCAAACCCTATATTTATATGGAACAACAAAATACAGCTCCAGCGACAGCAGGAGCACCTACAGCAGGACCAGCGCGAAAACCTTTTGCATCTGCAAATGGCCCAAAGCGTCGCCCTTTTAATAATCGCAAACAATTCAATCGTCGCCCAGCGCATCCACCTATCGACCCTATGGAGGCAACTATGCCTCAGGAAAAGCGTACTGCGCATATCCCAGATATTCTTCCGGGAGTTATACGTATCATCCCACTCGGTGGCGTAGAAGAGATCGGCAAAAATATGACCGCAATCGAAATCGGTGACGATATCATCGTTATCGACGCAGGTATGTTTTTCTCAAATGAAAGCACTCCTGGTATCGACTACGTGATCCCAAACACTCGCTACCTCGAAGAGCGCAAAGACAAAATCCGCGCCCTCGTCGTAACACACGGCCACCTAGACCACATCGGTGGTGTACCACTTGTGCTCTCTCGTATCGGCAATCCACCAGTGTATTCTCGCAACCTCTCTGTGCTCCTCATGAAAAAGCGCCAGAGCGAATTCCCACACTTGCCTGCAATGAATACAAACATTGTAGAAAAGGACCAGACTATTACTCTCGGTAATGTCAAGGTGCGTTTTTGGGGTGTGACACACACTATCCCAGACTCTATGGGGCTCATCATCGAGACACCATACGGCAATATCGTAACTCCTGGAGACTACAAGCTCGACCAGATAGACGGTGTTGTACAGCCTGATGAAGAAAAGGAGTACGCACAATTCGACACTGCAAACAACCTCCTCCTCATGACAGACTCTACAAACATCGAGAATGAAGGCTTTTCACTCGCTGAGGTGAAGGTGCACCAAGGTATTGAGAATATCTTGCGTCGTGAGACAGGTAGCCGTATCTTTATGGCGGCATTTGCATCTAGTATTTCTCGCCTTATCAAGGTGGTAGAGATCGCAGAAGAGCTCGGCAAAAAGATCGTCATCGAAGGCCGCTCTATGAAGACCAACCTCGATATCGCTATCCAGGCAGGACTCCTCAAACCAAAAAAGGATAGTATCATCTCTATCGATCAGATAGATAGCTTCCCACCAAACCGCATCCTCATCCTCGTGACTGGTGCACAAGGAGAAGAATTTGGATACCTCAATCGCCTCGCAAACAAGAGTGTAAAAAAACTTGCACTTCGCAAAGGTGATCGCATCATCCTTTCATCATCTATCGTCCCAGGAAATGAGCGTGCAGTGCAGTCTATGAAAGACGGTCTCTCTCGCCAAGGTGTGAAGATTATTTCATTCCGTACCCCAGGTGAAGAATTTGTTCACGCGACAGGTCACGGCAACAAAGAAGACATCAAATGGCTTCACCGCAAGATGCATGCAAAATTCTTTATCCCAATCCACGGTCACCACTACCACCTCGAGCTTCACAAAGAGCTTGCTATGGAGCTCGGTATGCCCGAAGAAAATATCGTAGTACCAGACAATGGCTCTATTATTGAAATCACCAATGAAGGTACAAAGATCAATGTCCGCAAAGAAAAGGCTCCATCGAGCCCGATGATTGTAGACGGCTTCTCAGTAGGTGACGAGCAAAATGTAGTCATCCGCGACCGCCAGCTCCTCTCAGAGGATGGTATGTTCGTGGTGATTGCAACAGTCGACCAAAAGACTGGCCTCCTCCGCAAGTCTCCAGACATCATTTCTCGTGGATTCGTATATCTCAAGGAAAACCAAGACCTCCTTCGCCAGACACGTCTATACATCAAAAAGACTGTAGAGATTGCATTCCAGACCAATGAAATGGTAGATATCGATCGCCTCAAAAATGATGTTGCAGATGGGGTTTCAAAATACCTCCTCCAAAAGACTGCAAAGCGCCCACTAGTAATCCCTGTGATCCTTACGGTATAATACTGGTCATGAGACCACTACGTACACTTTTTCTCGCATCAATACTTTTTTCTTTTCATGCTGCACTGCTCGCTTTTGTACACTCGAGTATGCTGGGAGCATTGGTACACCCTGAAAAAATTGGAGTATATTTTACTGTGTCGAGTGGTATCTCTCTTCTCATACTTATCGGATTGCCAAAATTTGAAAAAGTATGGGGACCGTACAAAATACTTATTGGTATTCTAGTACTCTCTACGGTGCTTCTTGCATCTATCGCATATACAAAGAACATAGCAGCTGCTATGTTCTTTGTTGTATATTTTTCACTCAACACAGTAGTTTGGTACAATTTCAATCTACTCATTGAGCATTTTGCAGATAGCAAATCTATGGGGAGACTGCGCGGGCTATATCTCACCGCCACAAACCTCGCATGGGTGGGAGCACCAAGTATCTCTGGAGCCCTCATCACCTATGGTGGTATCAAGGCGCCATATATATTTGCACTTGTACCTGTTGTACTCTCTATCATTCTACTCTTAAAAAACAAAAAAACACTTAGTAATAGAGAGCGTATACATCGCTCACATAGTACACTAGAGGCACTTCGCAGCCTACGCAAAAAAATAATGCTTCGCAAGATACTTATACTGACCTGGATCCTTCAAATATTTTTTTCTATCTCAGCTCTCTTTATGGCTCCATACCTACTACATATAGGGCTCAATTGGGAACATATTGGTCTTGTATTCTCTGTTATGCTTATTCCGTTTGTACTATTTCAATTCCCTGTCGGCAAATATCTCGATAAATCACACAACGAAAAAGGCATGCTTGTTTTTGGTTTTGCACTCATGGCGCTTGCTATTGTATATGTACTTGCACCACTGTATACGTCGTGGGTATATTTTGCTGTCGTACTTTTTATCAGTCGTATTGGTGCGAGTATTGTAGAGGTCACTACCGATAGCTACTTCTTTCGCCATATAGACGAAAACGATGTCGGCCTCGCAGGACTATACCAATCTACTATCCCACTTGCATACCTGGTAGGTCCATTTTTTGGTGGGCTTCTACTAGTATTTGGTGGCTTTCATCTACTCTTTAGTGTGCTTACTGCTGGTCTAGTCTTGACTGCATTGTATGCGCTATCACTACGAAAATACTAGAGCATATATTGCCGACCTTTTTTCTGTATCAATTTTTCTGAGATAAGCTCGCTGAGCGCACGAGATACATCTTCTTTTTCGCGACCCAATGCTTTTGTAAGCATAGCTTCTGTATAAGGCTTTTCTATGAGCAATTTCAATATGCCACCACGTATCTGGCGAAATGACCCAGCAAACTTTGTCTGCCTAGTAAACATCGTACTCTTTGTATGCGTCTTTATCCCTATACTTTTGAGATACGAGCCATAGTCCATGAGCAGCCAGTACCACTCACGCGGATTTTCTCTATCCATACAGGCCTCCACGTATGGCGCAAGTACTGCGTCGGCAATTTTTTCTTTTTGATTTGTAAAAAAGTGATGGATAAATACCGTGCGAATATTGGTCTCAAAAAGTACACTCGGTGTATTGTATGCAAATGCAGCTACTGCACGCGCAGTGTATGGGCCGACCCCAGGGAGCTTTTCTAGCATTTCGATAGTCTTTGGAAATTTGCCACCATACTCATTTGCGATAGATATCGCGCATTGCTGCAAAAACTTTGCGCGCCGATTGTAGCCGAGACCACTCCAAAGCGCGAGCACGTCGCGAAGCGGCGCTCGCGCGAGGTCTACTACTGTAGGAAAATTTTTTAAAAATATTTTGTACTTTTCTATCACGCGTGGCACTTGTGTCTGCTGGAGCATTATCTCTGAAACCAAAATATGATATGGATTTTTTGTATTTCGCCATGGTAAGTCGCGCAAGCCATACTGCTTTTTAAAATCAAGCAGTGCTTTTGCGTATGTTTGTATATCTTTTTTGTTTAGACTAGTATCTTTCATGATATACTGTATATATAGCAATTTAATATACAAAATACAATATTATGGAAAAAAGCAAACCGGGTGTATGTACGACATGCAACATAACAGAGGGCTCATCATGTAGTAAATGGTGTGCAGGATGTACATTACACAAACTACTTCGTGTATTAATCATAGTGGTAGCAATTTGTGCTGCGTACTCTTTTGGACACCAAGTAGGTATGATCAAAGCAATACTAATGTCTGATGCTGGACTTATACCACGCCAGCAAATGATGTACCACCACAACATACAAAATGACCGCATGATGCTCCCTACATCTGACACTACTACGCCAGCCACTGAAACACCGGCAGCATCAAGTACTACTACAAAGCCTGAACCAAAAAATTAATCCACAACAGGCTCTTGTATACACAAAATACTTTGTAGTATACTTTATATATAAAAGACATCCGCATCGTAGCTGGCGGATGTTTTTTAATTTCTCATTACTATAGTATATTGTCTACATGCACCACATTACAGAAACACTCCTTGGCTTTGGGTATCTTGGTATCTCTATAACACTTTTCTTTGAATCTGGCGTATTTTTATTTTTCCTTCCTGGTGATACATTACTGCTTGGCGCCGGCATTTATGCATCCCAAGCAAAATTTTCTTTTATAGAGCTTATACTCTATGGGTCTCTTTCGAGTATACTCGGTGCGGTGATTGGGTTTTATATCGGGCGACATTTTGCGCATAGAAAATTGCACACTGTATTTTTTACTGATGCACAGATACACAAGACCAAAAAATTTTTTGCAAAATTTGGAAGCTATGCAGTACTATTAAATCGTTTTATACCTGTTGTACGCACTATAGCACCAGTAGTTGCTGGAGCAAGCGGAATGAGCGCAAAAGTTTTTCATCGAAGCAATATACTAGGGAGCTTTTTGTGGGTGAGTGCTGTCACAGCATTTGGATATTTTGCAGGGACGCTTTTTCCAGGACTGGAGCTCCTTGTCCCCAAAATACTTTTGACAGTGATTATACTTTCTTTTGTACTAGTCATGCTTGAGTACGGCCGCGGTAAATATAAGAAAAATAAGATATAATACACACCTATGACACATCACGAAAAGCGCACTCGCTCTATTGCAAAAGCTATCACATATCGTCTTTTGAGTATTATTATGGATAGTTTTATTGCATTTTACATTACTAAAAGTATAGAAAAAACAGCTTTTTTTGTATTACTTTCAAACACACTCAGCCTCATATTATACTTCGGGCACGAGCGCATCTGGAACAGGGTCCACTGGGGCAAGCACACTATCTCTATTAAAAAACTATAACAACAAAAAATCTCCACAAACAGTGGAGATTTTTTGTTGTTATTACGCTTTTATATGAAGCTTGTCTTTAATTTTGCAGAATGCGCCGCAGTATGCAAATTTTGTACCATTCTTCCCTATTTTTGTTTTTACAGTACACGCCTCACAACAAACAAAATGGTTGTTGCAAAAAAAGTTTGCGCAGTTTACATAGCTCTCTGTAGATACGCCACACTTGCGACATTTCGATATCACCTTGTGCGCTTCTGGCTTTTCAAAATGCACCGTCTTGCGTGTATCAAAAACATAGAGCGAACCTTCAAAGTCAAGCCCCGGGTACTTCTCCATATAGCTGACAATCCCACCATCGAGCTGGTACACATCTTTGAATCCTTCTTTTACGAGAAAGCCTGATGCTTTTTCGCAGCGTACCCCACCAGTACATACCGTGAGCACTGGCTTATCTTTGAGATCTTTTATCTTTTGTATATCTTTGCGGAGGTCTCGGAAATTACTCATCCCAGGGAAAATAGTATCTTTGAATTTTCCTACTTCGAGCTCATAGTCGTTGCGCATATCTACGATGTGGAATTCTTTGCCTTCCTCGTACCACTTGCGGAGCTCCTCGGGCTTGAGATGCACTCCAGTGGTGTCATTTGGATCAAAATCATTTTCTCCCAAGTGGAGCGACACTATCTCAGGGCGCACTTTTACAGAAAGTCGTGGGAATGCACTCTGGTCGGGCGTACCATCACTTATTTTCCAGTGTATATCTGCAAAATGTGGCTGGGATACCATATACGCACGATATGCGTCACATGCCTCAACTGAGCCTTCTAGTGTGCCATTTATACCCTCGTGTGCGACGATAATACGCCCTTTGAGGCCATGTTCTTTGCAGAATGCATATTGCTCGTCTCGAAGCTTTTGTGGGTCTGCGACCGGTGTGTATTTGTAGTATAGAAGTATAGTGTTTTTCATAATTTGTATTGGCTAGTATAACAGAACATAGCATTTTTTCAATATAAAAATCCCCACACTAGACGTGGGGATTTTTATTAAAAGAAAATTATTTCTTTTTCTTTGCTACTACTTTCTTAGGGGCTGGAGCTGCTTTCTTAGCAACTGCCTTTGCTGGTGTTTTTACTACTGCTTTAGCAGTTGGCTTTGCAGCTTTTGCTTCTACCTTCTTTTCTACTACTGGAGCTACTTTTGGAGCAGCTACTTCCGCTTTAGGTGCACTCATCTTCATGATAGCTTCTGTAAGCTTTTCGAGTTTGAAAGAGATATCTGCCATCTGCTTTTCGAGCTTTTCTGTATTCATAGCCGGTGCTACTGCAGCGCGAGCTGGGAATTCAGAGCGCCCCTTGAATTCATCGCGACCTCCGCGATCAAATGAAGGACGGTCGTTACGATTGAACTCAGGCTTGCCAAACGCACGATTACCGAATTCCTTTCTTGGAGCACGGTCTTCCATATCTCTCTTTGCACCGAAACAGTCGTTACAGTACACTGGCTTGCCACTAGTTGGGCGAAACGGTACATCACATGATTTACTACATTCTGCACAAGTTGCTTTGTATGTGGGCATATCGCCACCACGCTCAAAACCACGAGGTTTTGAAAACCCTCCGCGTCCACCGCCAAATCCCCCTCTATCTCCTCCTCTATCGAATTTACCCATATATTATTTGTTTTATTTTTTATACGTAGCGCCCAGCGCTAGGTCTTATTACTATATTGACATAGTACAATATTTATTACAAAAAAGCAAGCCTTATCCTATCAATTTCATTTTCTCTTGCCTAGTCAGCCGCTTGAGCTCCCCTTCTCTCGCGCGCACCTGTGCGTATGTTTCAAAGCTTTCCGAGTATTTGAGCACCACTGGCCGGCGTATCTTTGTGTAGTGTGCGCCCGATTTGAGATTGTTGTGGCTGTGTAGACGCTTCACGAGATCGTTGGTAGACCCTATATAGAGCGTATTGTCTGCGCATTCGAGTATATAGACATAATACATGAGCGAAGTATATCATTTTCCAATATATTGATTTTTTACTGAAAGTATGATATTATAATAGTACACAAAGGTTTATCTGGAATATGTCGATTTCTTATATAGCGGTTTGTAATTATAAGTAAATATCTAAAACATATGACAGGATCAATCAAAAAAATCAATGGCGAAAAAGGATACGGCTTTATCTCTGCAGAGGGCATGAGCAAGGATCTTTTCTTCCACATGAATTCTCTCGTAGGCGTTAATTTTAACGACCTCCGCGAAGGTGACGCTGTATCTTTCGATACAGAAGACAGTCCAAAAGGACCAAGTGCAGTAAACGTACAGCGTGCGTAATACACACTAACTCTTTTATAAAAACACTCCGTAGCAATACTGAGTGTTTTTATTTTTATGCATTACTCCCCGATATCCAGCCGGTCGTCCAGCAGAGCTGGAGTGAAAACCCTCCACTTGGGCGATTGATATGGAGCAAGTCTCCGGTAATAAAAAGATTTTCTACCATCTTTGATCTGCAGGTCTTTGTATCTATCTCGGTGAGCGGTATCCCCCCATCTGCGACGACTGCTTTGTCAAAGCCGAGAAGCCCAGTGATAGTGAGCGGGAGCGCTTTCAATTTTTCTACGAGTTCTTTGCGCTCTTCTTTTGTCACAGAGTGGACTTTTGTATCTGGATTTATTTTTACAATATCAAATATCACACCAGACATACCGTGCGGCACTATATCGTCTATCACATTTTTAATCATCTTGTTTTTATTTGCATCAAAAATGTTGATTATCTTTTGTTCGAGCGCGCCATGGTCGGTATCTGGAAAAGCATCTATGCGCGCAGTCACAAGGCCGGTGTGGAGCAAGTCCCCCACCTGGGCTGCACTATTTAAAATAAGCGGGCTCGAAAGCCCAAAGTGCGTAAAGAGAATTTTACCAGTTTTTGCAAATGCTTTTTTGCCATCGACAAAAAATGTGATCTTCATAAATGAAAGCGATGTACCAGAGAGCTTGTGCCCCCAAGCTTCTTTTGTCGCGAGTGGCACTATGGTCGGGGTCGGTGTCGCGATAGTATGGCCGAGGTCTTTGAGCCAATTAAATCCGTCTCCAGTAGAGCCCGTCTCTGGGTGCGAGAGGCCGCCAGTTGCGAGTATGTAGCTCGTAGCAGTGTAGGTCTCCCCACCTGCAACAACGCCTGTAATACGCCCACCGTCACGGAGCACACGAGATACCTTTGTCCCAGCAAGGATTGCTACCTTCCCCGCCTGCATGTATTTCATAAGTGCCTGAAATACATCACTCGCTTTTTCAGTGTGTGGGAATGCTCGCTTGCGAGCTTGTACGACAAGCGGCAAGCCGAGGTTTTCAAAAAAATCAAAACTATCAATATTTGAAAATTGCGAAAATGGCGAATATAGAAATGGTGCAGCCTTGCCATAATTTTTGAGGAGTGTGTGTATATCTTCTTCTGCATTGGTGATATTGCATCTACCCCCGCCAGAGATTTTGAGTTTCTCGCCGAGCTTTGAATTCTTTTCTATCACGAGTACTTTCTTTCCGAGTGCACCCGCTCTGCCTGCAGCCATCATCCCTGATGCCCCACCACCGATCACTATTACATCAAACGTATTTAGGTTTTTCATAAAAATATTTCTACTTTTCTAGATCGAGTATCTCATCGATACGTATCTGAGAAACAAATTCTTCTACGTGAGAAACAAGTATCATCGCACCTGCAAATTGCGAAAGTGCTTTTGCAATCACCGGCAAATGGCGGAAGTTGATATGGTTTGTCGGCTCGTCAAGTATGAGGAGCCCTGGCTCGAGGAGTATGAGACTCGCAAATGCCACCATCCCTTTCTGCCCCTCAGAGAGCGCGCCAATGCGTGTCTGCATGTATTCACCAGTAATGAGTAAACTCGCGGCCACAGAGCGCACACGGTCTTCTGCGAATCTCTTGCCCGATGCTTCCATAGCTTTGCGGAGCGCTTGGAATACGGTGTCATTGAAATCAAGCGTCGAGAAGTCCTGGCGGTAGTAGCCTACGCGTACATCTTTTGCAATGGTCGCACCCTCTGCAGTGCCACGAGCGAGCGCTTCGAGGAGTGTACTCTTGCCGATACCATTTGGCCCCACGAGGCGTAGGTGCTGGTTTTTTTTGAGACTTATTGCAGCTTTGCGGACCACTGGCTTGTGATTTTTGAGCACAGAGAAGCTACTGATGTTCATAATCTCGCCAATGATGTCTTCTTGTACTGGGATAGTAAATGGGCGTATCGTGCGGTCTTCTTTGCGAACATCTACGATATCTTCTTCGAGCTCTTCTGCTTTTTCGCGCATGCGCTTTGCCACGAGACGCATCTGGCCACCTTTGAATGCAAATTGATTTGCCTTTTCTTTTTTGGCCTGGATCTCTTTTGCGAGCTGTGCATTTTTCATATTTTCTTTTTCGATACGTGCACTGATATCGCGGAGCACATCGTTGTAGTCGCCTACATATTGCTCAATCTTGCGAGTATATACATCTAGGTACAAGACGCCTTCGGTAAAGGCATTGAGGAAGTCTGCATCATGGGAGATCACCACTACGGTCTTTTTGTAGTCGATAAGAAATTTTGTCAGATGCTGTATCCCAGCGTGGTCGAGATTGTTGGTAGGCTCGTCGAGGAGGAGTAGGTCTGGATCTTGAATAAGAGCGGAAGCTAGGAGGAGGCGCGCCTGCTGCCCACCAGAAAATGTTTTTACAATTCTATCGTGGATTTTTTCGTGACCTTTGAGGTTCACCACTTCGAGTACTTCGTCGATGCGTGGATCTATGTCGTACACTTTTTGCGTAAAGCACTTTTCAAAAAATGCTCGCACGGTGAGATCCATGTCTTCGCGAGGGATCACCTGGCGGCCAGTCGCTATAGTAGTACCAGGGACGATGATTACACGCCCTTCTTCTGGTTTGTACGTACCTGCGAGGAGATTAAAGATAGTACTTTTGCCAGCACCATTTTGCCCCATGAGAGTGAGCTTTGCTCCCCGGCGCAAAGAAAAATCCACCTGGTCCAAGATAGGTTTTGTAGCGCTGTATTCAAATGAGACCTTATCAAATCGGGCTAGGGTGTCGTTTGCCATAATAGTTTTGAGATTATAGCATAAATTCTTTAAAAATAAAGATTTCATAGCTTTTTTCGATTTTTAGTGTATACTGTTGTCTATATCACGTAATACAATACATATGGCAAAAAGAAGTACAGACATCAAAAAAGGAGTAAAATCACGACACTCTCACAAGACCGCAAAGCGCCTTGCTATAAAGCACGAAATGCTTGCAGCCAAGAAAGCTAACTCAAACAAAAAGCGCGCATAACAAAAAACCTCTCAATATTGAGAGGTTTTTTGTTATGTCTATAATTTATTGGTAAACCACTTTTTGTACTTTTCTGCCATATCTTCAAAGCTTTTTGTATTTGTCGCGACAGTCTCCTTTCCGTGCACCATCTTGATCTTTGCGCTCAGTACTACTAGCCCAGTATATTCTGGTACACTTTCGAGCTTTTTAATTTTCTTTTTTGCATCAGCTACTACCGCTGAGACTGGAGCGGTGATATTTTTGAGCAGTGCATCTGCTGAAAGTTTTTTGCCAGTAGCAAGTACTACAAATTCATCAAAGGTTTTTGCCCCGCCAAATTTCCATACTGCTTCCATCTCTTTTCCTACTGCAGGATTGTCTACAATATATCCATACTTTTTATAAAAGTATTCACGCCATTGCTCGAGCGCAAGCTCAGCAAGGCCATACCCATGATACCCCGCAGAACTTTCGAAAGAATAGATGTGTGGGACATTGAGTGCGAGCAACGATGTTTCAGAGCGGGCAAAGTATTTTTTATGATTCTTTCGAGCAATCTCTTCTACTTTTTCTGGAGTCAAATCTTTTGCTTCGTATATTTCTCTTTCAAAATTTGCAACAAAAATAATACTACTGAGCGCAAGTGGCTGGAGCGGATGTAGCTTTTGTACTTTTCGTTTAAACAAATCTAGTGGGTATGCTGCACCATCAGCATTTTTTGCATATCGTACTCGCCATTCGATACTAGAGAGCATTGTATCGAGGAACATACTCTGTGTCTCAGACCATGCAGTCGACATAGGTGCGTATTCATGATTTACACAGACATCCTGCTGTGTGATATTGAGCATATGCGCAGAGTGCCCGCCCTCATGAAAGAGTGTATTCACCCCTATAAATCCAGAACCTACTTGGCCTGGCACCACATTACAAGTGAAGTTTGATTTCCCTGGGACAATCTTCCCTTTTTCATATCGTACAAGCTCTGGCCAATGGCAAAAGCCATTGTTGTATTTATCTTTTCTATCGAGCAAATCTAGCTGCAGCGTGCTCCCTTTGAAATCTATACCAAGCGCTGCAAATGATCTACCCCAGCGAAGGAGCGCTTCATCAAATTGGAAGTACTGGTCTTCTTCTTTGGTGAAATCCCCAGCCATCATATAGCCGAGGTTCCATGGTTTGCGAAGTCCTGGCATGGTCTTTTCGAGCTCTTTTATATCATCATGCGCGTATTTTGTTTTTTTGTAGATATCATCAAAAATACCAAAGAGTTCTTTCTTTGTCATGCCGTCTTCGCGTTGTACTTTGTAGTCATAAAAATCTTTGTACCCGAGAATCTGCGCATATGTATTTCGTAGCCCCACCATCTCTATATATTCTGCAATAAAATCTTTTGCGAGATTTTCTCGTGCATCAAAGCATGCCTTGCGGATTTTTTCGTCTGGATTTGTAGCTATCATAGTACTCATTTTTACAGACGATGCTACTACAAACTTTTTTGTATATGGATCTATATAGCCCTCTTTTCGTGAACCTCTCTTTTTGAGGATTTTTGATTCAAGCTTACTAATTTTATTTTTTACAGGAAGTGCAGCTTTTGGAGATTGGTAGCATTCAAAAAATCTAAGCCACAATTTTAATCGAGTTTTTTCTTCATCTGTTGCAGACTGTAATAAATTTTCTGCCTCACTAACAAGTGATGCATCTGCACGAAATGCATCACGAGCCGCAAGTGCTTCGTCTTTTTTCTTGTCTACACTATGGTCCCCCATATATGAAAGCCAAAAATAGTCTTCATACTCTTTGTGTAAAACAAAATACTCTTTATTTAATCTATCCAAAAATTTTGTTGCATTTGATACCATATACCAGAAATATATACTAAAATAACTCCGCGGAAAAGCTTTTTGTAGTAGTTATTATTTTGTTATAAGGTGCTACACTGTATATATGAAAGAAATTGTTGCCTATATTGCTGTAGTCCTCGCTATCATTGGCAACTTGCCATACCTCAGAGATATTATCAAAAAACGCGTACAGCCCCACCCGTATACGTGGCTCGTATGGTCTATCGTGTCTTGTATTATTTTTTTTGGCCAGCTTGCAAAAGGCGCAGGCTATGGAGCGATACCTACTGCAGCTTCTGAAATATTCACCATCATCATCTTCTTTTTCTCACTCCGCTATGGCTTCAAACATATCCAAAAGACAGATACTATATTTCTTATCATCGCACTTCTAGGTATCATCCCATGGGTACTCACCAAGGACCCAACTATTTCAGTTATTATCGCAGTCTCTATAGACCTCGTCGCTTTTATGCCGACTATCCGCAAGACCTATCGCCACCCCGAGACAGAGACACCAGTACTCTACAGTATGAATGTTCTTCGCCATATACTCATGCTTTTTTCAATGCAGGCATACAATATAGCGACCACTCTCCACTCTGTAGCGATGATCACTACCAATACTCTAATGACAGGACTTATATTTAGAAAGAAAAGATAGCTTCTGGCGGGCATGCTACACATCTGACTTATATTGATAAATCGCCTTAGTAGTGTATAGTTCTCAAGTAGAGTAATCTACATTAATCAAAACCATAATTCAAAACAACATATGAACCAATTTATTTTAATACTCAACGGCCCTATCATGGGCGGCAAAACATATGCCGCAGAAGCTCTCATGAGCCAACAGAAAAAAGTCTTTCGCCTCTCTGCGAACAAAATAAAATTTTTAATATCAGACTATAGCCCGGAACGAGATCGCAAAGTAGTGCACGAAAGTCTCTTACTTATTGCAGAAAAAATGCTCGAGCATGGGATGTCACTCCTTCTCGAGGGTGGCTCAGTAATACAAGGCACACTCAACGATTCTCTAGTCGCACTGGGTGAAAAACATAGTATCAAAACGACATTTGTAAATATCGAAGCGCCGCTCCCGGTATTACTCAAACGTTTTGAAGAAAGAATATTCAAATCAACAATGCGTGGCACAAAAATATCGGTAACAACAGAAGCAGAGTTTATGGAGCGCTACAATGCATATCTTGCAATCAAAGATCATGCAGAAAAAACCTTTGACTCAAATACTCAAAGCCCTGGTGAGATAGCCAAGCAAATACTAGCCCTTGTATAAATAAAAAGCCTAGACTATATAGTCTAGGCTTTTTATTTATTTAAACTCAAACAAAATATCTCTAAAGTTTACAATCTTGCCGTTTTTGTCGAGCTGTATTCCCTCTTTTTTATAGAGCGCGAGGCGCTTTTTTTCGTATTCATTGTTGAGCCATGCTCTGCCGTCTGCATATACTATGCGATGAAATGGGATACCCTTTACCCCAGCCTGATGCGCCTTGCCGAGTATTGCAGTGATGCTCTGCGATGCCATCGGCCCCGCCCCTGCAGCCCGGGCTATCCGCCCATAGGTGGTGACTCTGCCTTCGGGTATTTGCAATGCTATCTTTATTACTCTATCGCTGAAGGTTTGCATGATGAAGCAATAGAACTAAACAAAAAATAATTTTATTATTTCCGGAAACTCTTTGTCTGTAAAGTGTCCTTTGTTATCAAAAAGATGATAGTGCGCATTTGGTAAAATCTTTTTAATTAATTCAAAAGATTTTAAGCATCCATCAAAATCATCACTAGACATAAAAAAGTGAAGATCTGTTCTACTATTCAACTCTTCATCAATTTTAAAATCAAAGAAAGGGGTAGTTAGCTCATGAGGTTCGGGATCGAGCCATGGCGCAACAAGCACAACCTTACCTGGAATAATATCGGGGTTTTCTGATAGATACCGAAGAAGAAAACCACCACCACAAGAGTGCCCTACTAATGTTGTTTCTGCGGTAACACTATACTGTTTTATTACGGCTTCCCATTCACTATATACACCGTCATACGGGCGAGGCATTTCTGGAGCTACAGATATTTCATCGTGCAAAGCAAGCTGTTTTTGCAACCAAGGGAACCAATTTGTATTTGAAGGAGAAGGTGTCGCAAGATTTCTAAATTCGTCTTCATAAGGTGCTCCGTGTATAAGGATTGTATTTTTCATATGATAAGTATACTAAATTAAGGTGAAATAAAAAGGACAGCTCGAAACTGTCTTTTTTTTAGTCTTAACAAGGAACCTCCTTGCTAGTTTACTAAATGTTCTAAAACAATAAGATTAAGTAGTGGCTAGATGGCATAAAATTATATTCCCCTTTTGGGGAATATTTATTTTCACACTTGAAAAAAAGCATTCTTCGCATATAATAAAAATATATTGGGGTGTCGTCTAATGGTAGGACTACGGTTTCTGGTACCGTCTATTGAGGTTCGAGTCCTTGCACCCCAGCAAACTTGAGCTAGCTCAAAGATAGCTAGTTTTAAGATAAAAACACCTCTCGTAATGAGAGGTGTTTTTATCGTTTTAAATTATCTAATTTAAAGGTCGTACTTCAATATACAGGACATTGATATTATTCGAGGCAAATTCAGCCTGCTCCATTCCGCATCTCCACCCTTGAGATTTATTGCCTTGATGCCGAGTTGTTCTGCTTTATAAGTTGCTAGTCTACTTGTGTTTCCTCGAAGGCATATGAATATGACATTCTTTGCTTTTTTAGATCAAACAAGAGATTTGAAATAATAGGTCAAAAAAATAAAAAACCGGACATTGTTTTTGTCCGGGTTTTTGCTTGCTATCAAAATAACAACAATTACCTATATAGGATTGTTTTTGATTGCAGCAAGCTGCATTTTGTTGATTTCCTCATCTGGCATATCTGGTCGATAGGAGGTGCAACCATTACAGCATACATTAGCAAGCACCATGGGTGCCTTACAATGGTCAGACATCCATTTGGATATCACTTTTCCCATTGCTACATCTCCAAGGATTCCGTGGATTTGCTCTGCAACAGGATCACCATCCAGCGCATGTTCAACATAAAACGGAGTATTAACTCCCATCTCCTTTGCATCCGCTTGAACCAAATCGTTATACGGATTTGTTTTCTTGTCTGCAAAATGATGAGCAATTGCATGGATACGTTTCCATGCTTCAGGAAATACTTGTTGTACTCCTTTGATTGGTCCTTCTGGGTGAGACCACACCATTCTTGCGTCTGTGCAATTCATGATTAAAATTTTTAAATTGTGAAAAAAGAACACGGTGATTATAGTCACCATACATGATTCCTTTCGAGAAGAAAACATGCGAGGTGATTACAAACTAAGAGTATCTTTCTTGAGCAATTTTGAATTTGCGCTGAGAGCGGTCTAATCTATTTTGATTATCTGAGTCAATTGTAAGATTATCTATTTGCTCAAAGAATTTAACGTTTTTAGCAGAAACTTGTCCTGGATTTTTACTAAGTTCAGAATCAAATATAAATGATAAATGAACATCCACATTTAATCGTTCTGAAATGTACGTAAGATCTTCAGGTGTTTGAACCTTATTTGCAATAAATTTATAAGGTGTTTCAAAAAATTCTGCAAGGCGAGCAATCTGAAGTGCTGTTTTTGTTCCATGAAGTGATGGATCTGTAACAATATAAACTATGTCACACCCTGAAATGATTCCACTATTAGCACCATCAGAACCTGCCTTTTCATCGATCACCACATGACAATTTGGCGCAACATGCAGTAGTGGTAAATAGAGCTTAAGAGGAGCTGATAATGCATGCCCACAACCTTGGCCGTATAAAATGTCTTCTGTTTCTGGTCCACAAACAATTACTGAAAGATGGTTCTTGATGGGAGTAGCTACTGATTCAGTAAAACTATCAACTGATGGTTCTGAGAAATGAAATTGTGCTTCATTAAAACCAAGCACCCCATCAGAAAATTTTGTACCCTTCTCAAGGGAGAGGAAAAATTTAATAGCTGATTTTTGTGTTCCAAAATAGGGCAACTGCTCAGGAATATTTCCACCTGTAATATTGAATACCAAATCCATATTATAATCAGCATCAATTGCAAGAATTTTCTTCTTTTGACTTGCAAGATAGAGTGCAATTTGTGATGAAATTGTTGATTTTCCAACACCTCCTTTTCCTAAAATTCCAATTATCATATTTTTATGCAATAAGTGCTTGATTAAGTTCATCTAATATATATTCTTTGTCCATTTCGATGCCGATGAAGACAATTTTCTGCTCTGCATCTAATGAACCGTCTTTTCTCTTATTCCAGTATCCATAGGGATCAAGGTTGATAATATTGCCTGCATGACTCCACATTAGTGCCATGTTCGGTCTTTCGTCTGTCCATGCGAAACCTTTTGATCTGACTACACCCTTCAATTTGTTACCGTTAAGAATATCCAGGAGCTTTGTATGAGAAAATGGACGATTGGCTTTGAATACAAAACTCGAGATTCCATATTCCTCCGTTTCTGGAATGTGTTCTCCTCGCATTTCCTTGAGCCAACCAGCGTTGTTTGATGCGTTTTTAAGTGTGAATAGACCGGTGTTGAGTATCTTGTCTAATTCAATTTTTCCTTTTTCAATCTCGTATATCTTTGCTCCAGGATTAAGTGTTTTGATGATAGCTTTAATCTTTGCAACTTCTTCTTTTGGGGTGATATCAACTTTTGAAAGTAAAATAACATCGGCAAATTCGACCTGATCGGTAAGGAGGTGAACTATGGTTCGAGTATCGTCATCTGATACACCAATCTTTTCATCAGAGAGATTTTTGTCATTTTCGTAGTTCAACAGAAAATGTTTTGCATCTACGACAGTCACCATAGTATCGAGTCGGGCAATATCCATAAGCATTTTTCCATTCTCATCTTCAAACGTGAATGTTTCAGCAACAGGAAGTGGTTCTGAAATTCCACTTGATTCGATGAAGATTGCATCAAATTTTCCTTCTGATGCTAGCTTTGATACCTCTTTTAGAAGATCTTCTCGAAGAGTACAGCAGATACAGCCATTAGACATCTCGATCAATTTTTCTTCTGTGCGATCAAGGGCTACCTCATTGTTTTTTACCAACTCTACATCAATATTCACTTCTGACATATCGTTTACTATCACCGCAACCTTAAGTCCTTGTCGATTTGCAAGTATGTAATTTAAGACGGTTGTTTTACCCGCTCCAAGAAATCCAGAAAGTACAGTAACGGGTATTTGTTTTTTAAGGGTTGTTTTATTCATATTATTTATCGCACTCATTACAACTTCCTCGCACGGTAATATCGTCAATCTTTCGACCTTTGATTGAGGTGTGGGGAACGTGAATTTCTTCAACTTTTCCACAGTCATTACAAATAAAGTGATCGTGGCTCTCATGAGCTGATTCGTATGCAATTGACTTGCTGTCAATCATAATTCTTTTGATTTGTTTATCAGAAAGCAATTGTTCGACATTGCGAAAAATCGTCGAATAATCAGCGTCTGGGATTGCTTTGTGAATTTCAGCGATAGTCAGAAGATGTTTTTTTCTGAGTAGGCTTAATATCTGTTCTTTGTATACATTGGTTCTCATAATGCAAGTAACTTGCATTATAAACTAATGTACTCGAAAAGTAAAGAAAGTATACTTTTAGTAGGTATTTTTGCGTTCTGCGGGACAGGGACTCGGTCACAAATCACTAAATATTTTTGTTCGTAAAACTCCAAAAATATAAAGTGTTCGCGACCCCGCCTCGCCTATATTCTTGCCCCGCAAGAACGGCTACGCCTTTCTCGTCCTAAACAGCCAGAGGCATACAAAAAAACATAGCGTTTGCTATGTTTTTTTGTATGTGCTGGCGTCCTTGAGCTAGAACCTTTTGATTCATTGCACTGCAAGGCTATTCCAATAATTCTTACTATATCATATCAACGTATCTTGAGCACCTCAAAAAGTGACAAAAGTGACACTCTATTACCATTCTTTATTTTTGATAAGAAATTCGTTTTTCTATTGTTTTTGCAAGAAAAGTCCCTCCGAGCGAATGCCCGAGGAGTACACATCTATCGTCCATCAAAGGGAGGATCTTTTCAAACCAGATCTTCCACTCCTCATAGCGCGCATTAAATGCATTTGGCATCCGCGACGCAATAACTTCAAAGTCTGGCCCCAGATCTGCCTGTAGGTTTTCTTTCCATCGTTTACTTTTGAAATAATCGAGATTTTCTATCTCAAAATTCTTCAAAAAAGAAATATATTCCTCCTCTGTCCCAAAACTATCTCCTCCATGTAGTACTAGAATTTGTTTCATAGGAGGGAGTATAACATAGTTTTTTAATCAAATTTCTAGTGCATATTATAATAGTAAATATTTAAATCATTAGCGATATCCAGTTCAATAACCTTACCGTCTAACCGTTTTGTCGCTTGCACATGCCGGTTATAAAAAGGATCAACAGCGATGTCACCTGTCTCAAATAGCAGTTTGAGTTTATGCGCGAGGTCGTTTGTGAATGTACGCTTAACACGACCTCGCCCGAGATGATCAGTTTGTTCGTGCACTACTTGGTGTACAGTATCTTCTATTCTTCTAATGATAGTATTTTCATCCATTATTGTGATTAATATTTTTTTATAAATAACTTTATATATTTCTATATAAATTAATACGCCTCATAATATCAGGCTGATCTCTTGGGTCATCTCCATAAAATCTATTTCTTCATATCGCGAAAACATTCTCTAGATAAAATTCTAGCTAAACGTTTTCTTACAATCTTATTGCTATTTACTTCTTTTATAGACTTGGTATTCATGACATTAATAACATCTTTCTTAGTAGTATTTTTACTTTCATTAGTTTTCTACTGGTTATTGATTTTGGTAAAATAGCTCTGTTGATCACTCGGAACATCAGTGATATTTTTATATGCTTGTACTTCACCAGAAACAGTATCTACAACCAGGAAAGTTGGTATGTCTGAAATTTCACTATAGGGATTATCTGACAACTTACCGTTCTGAAACAGTTCCTGATAATAGGTAGTCTTAATTCCGTTAGATGAGCTGTTTTCTATGGTCTTGCGATTGATCACGAAAATTTTATTGTTTTCGTAAATGTATTGATCAAGGTTATAGATTCTCGCAATTTCGTAATCATGAATGTGATCCAATAAGTAATAATAATCAATATCCCAACCATAACGAAGTGAAATTAAACCATAGCAATCTTCCAAATTCGCCCATTCACGATCATATTGAATACATCTTTCTGCAATTTTTTTATTTGGAATTCTGATAAAATAATAATAACTAAAAGCAAAAATTGCTATTATCAGTAAAGGTATTATTAATACATATGGTATCTTTTTATTTTTCATAACTATTTGTTAATTTTATCACTAAATTGAATATTTACATTGTAATTACTTAAAATACCACTGCCTTGATCTTTATGTGCCTGTCCAGCGGGTAATTTTGTAATTGCACCCTTGTATGTTTGAGGATTTACAGGATTGAAATCATATACATCACTTATACTTGTATTTACTACCCAACTATCATTAGTGCTTATTTTTTCACTTTTTACAGAACCCTCAAATACAGAAGTGCTGAAAAAATCCATATTACACCTATCACTGGTATAAAACTTATCATTACATTATAAAGACCAGTTGCAGACTTTTCGCTCATGAGCTGGCTTCGAAATATATGCTTTGTAATCCATTGAACAGGCTTTTTTCTCCAGCGCGTATAAAGAAGACAGAATAGGATTACTAATAATAAACCTATGACTAAACCTGATAATGGTTGCCAATATCCTGTATCCATATCTTATGAACTCAAAAATTTAATAGTAATAATAATCATTATTCCCCCGATTTGATAAGTGTAATACTTTTGATAACAAGCGAAGATTTGTCTTAGACTTCGTTGAAGAAATTATTTACAACCATGGAAAAGTTATTTTGAAAGGCTCAGTACCATTACAACTAAAAACAACCGAAAATTCTGACTCTCAAGAACAAGAAAAAATCAGTTTTTCAATAGAGAAAGAGATTAATAAAGCAGAACGTCAACTAACCAAATCGAATGAAGACTAAAAAGCTATTTCCAGATTTCAATATTCTTTTGTTTATAATCTTTTAGCCACTCTTTAAATTCCTTTACAGAAATAAAGTTGTATTTTTTCAAATCCTGTAATTCCTTTTCATCTTTGGTAGCTAAATCCTCTTTATCATGTATCTCATCAAGAAAATCCTTCTCTGATTCTGACAAAGCCTCATAGAGTTCACCTTTATCTGATGAGCCTATATATAATTTTTGCCAATTTTTATCAAATTCTTTGAAGTCAATTTTTCCTTCTATGAATGATTCTATGAGGTCAATAAAGTTTTTCATGTTGTTTTAATTTTATATTATTTAGTAATCTTAGTAAAGCGTCCGTTTGAAATACCATTAATAACATTTCTTGCCTGATTAATACCAGCTGAAATAATTTTATTCCCCTCTGGATTAAGAGTAGTTCTTGTGTACCTAGCACTATCCCCTATCTTAGAAAAGATATTTATATTACCTGTTTTGTTATCCAAGTAAGCTGTACCCTTTTGTGCTTGTTGTAGGAAATTATTAATTCCAACTATATCCTTATTTGGACCCCGCTCTACCATTTTTTCTGTTGCAGTGACCACCCTTGGTAACTGTTGTAGATTTGATATTCCTTGCTCAACTAGTTTTTGTCCATTTTGATTGCATAGTGCTACACATGCCGTACCTGCTCCACCAAGATATTGAGTACTAAGAGCAGTAAGTCCTGCGGCGGCTCCATATGCCGCTAATCCTGATCCAACTCCAACTGCTGCCCCTGCTGCAACAGGATGATCCATTGCTGTCTGCCACCCACTACCCATGTATTGGGTTGCTTGACCTACTTCTCCCGAGAAACTAGACCAGGATTGCTGACCAGTTAGAACTTCCTTATACCATCTTCCGTCAGGATCCGAATTTTTAATCGGATTATTTCCTGCATAGGAATAACTATTCATTGATTGAGGATCAGATAGAGCACTCATTCCTTCTTTAGACTGTCCAATCTCCCAGAATACTGGATCTTGGCTTATAAACTGACCCCTAGCCCCATTATAGTAACGAGCGTTAAGATAGGATAATTGTGTGTCTTCGTCATACTCCTGTCCTATAAATTGATTTTTCTCGTTGAAACTGGTTGCTTGCTGATTAATTCTCACTTTTCCAAACGGCATATAGTCAAGGAGTTGATTCTTTGCACCAGTTCCATCTGATATTACATTTGAACCGAGAACAGTATCTGTATGAACATAGTATGGAGATACTGTAGCTCCTACTGTCTCTATTGTTCCAACTAGTTGATTGCCAGCAAATATTTGTTTAACTTTCTTTGCACCATCATAGTTATAGTACTTGTTGGCATAATCAGTAGTTGTAGTGCCGTCAGTATATGATGAACGGTCTCCAGTATAGTCATATAGATAGTCAATTGTTGTTGCACCTTTTACAGTTCTTGTAAGTTGGTCTTTATAGTTCCATGTATTTGTGAGTGTTCCGTCTCCTGTATTGTTTCCATCCTTGTCGTAGGTATTTGTAACACCATTTATAGATGTCGCTGCATGAGGGTTAGCCCAGTTTGAACCACTTGAACCGTTATAAACATATGTTCCAACTGGACCAGAGGTTATATTTCCAATTGCATTATATACATAGGTTTGTGTATAGGTAGTCTGTCCTGTTGGTACTGAGGTGATTGTTGCAGTCAGAAGTCGGTTGAGATCGTCGTAGGTATATGAACTTGTGACTCCACTCTTTGAGCTCTGGAGGAGCTGGTTGTTGTTTAAAGAACTAGTGTGATTGTAACACTTTTTTCTTAAAAGAATGTTGACTTATAGTGGAGTTAATTCCAATCTTGCTCAACTCTATACCAGTTTTCATTGATAGGAATGTATTTAATTTCTCCATCAATACTGGGCGGTAGCTCGGTATACTGTGGCCAGTAAACATAGCGGATTCTACAGAAAGAACAATCCGTATGGAAAGCTAAACCTATTGATTCATGAGGGATATTTACTTGTTCACCCCTATAACTTATTGGATATTCCGTATCAATTTCTCTAAATTTTCCTACAGAAACAAAGCTCAATTTTTTACCAATTTCATTAAAAATTGAACGGTCAGAATCAGAAAATGTTGAAGCATTGTTTAAGCACGACGAATTATTACTTGAACTAGAAATCTCTACTACTGAACGAGAGTCATACTGAAGACCTTTACACCAATCCATATTAAAGTAAAAAGATACTTTATTTTGTTGAATGTAAGGAAGAACATTTTTTTCCAACGAATTAACAATTCTTAAATCTTTTGCATTACCACCATTAAAGTAAACACGCCCAACAATAATGGCAATTATTAACACTAACCCACTTATTAATATTATTTTTTTAGATATTTTTTTCATTTTGATTTAATTTGATTTTCCTAATTTCTTAGCAAGGTTACTAATCTTTTTTTGTATACTTTGAAACTGTCGATAAACCGAATTTAGAACCTTACTATTTACTGTAGTCTGCTTACCTATCTGTAACCCACTCGCAGGAGTTACTCTGTTGCCATTATTGTAGGACAAAATTCCAATCTGGATATTAGCCGTATCCTTTGGATCGTCAAAAAATGTTCTTACATCTTTTAATTGAGCATTACCTGATCGTACTTGGGCATAACCCGCAGCACTTTTTAGTAATGTCTTCCCAAAACCCGCTGCTGTACCAGTGTACCCATAATTTCTATTTCCAAATGTTTCTTTATCAACAAGATCACTTCCATAGAAATAATAGGCTCGATCCTGATTCTTATAATCCCACTGTGCACCATTGCGTACACGATCATAAAATGCACCGAGGTTTGCGTAATTACCCGCTGAACTCATTTCAACAGCATTTTTTTGAAGTAATGCTCGGTCACTAGATTGATAGTAAGTATTCGTATCCCAAGTATCAATTCCTGACATTCCGGCACCATTATTCCATATATATGTTGCGTTGCCCGTTGGGTCACTATTAACTATAGGATTGTTTCGAGCATATGCATAAGAATTGAATTGTTGTGGATCAGAAAGATATATCTTCATATCCTTACCAGTCAAAGATTGAACAGCGCTCGGATTTCCTATAGACAAATGTGTTGGATCCTGACTCAAGAACTTCGCAATACCTGGATTCATATACCTCGCTTGAAGATACAGAAGCTGGCTGTCTCTATCGTATTCTCTGTTGATGTATTTTTTAGACTGATCAAAGTTGTTATTGTACTGCCAATCTATTCTCATAGCTCCATACGGTTGATAATCCATGAGCTCAACCATTTGACCAGATTGGTTTGTGACGATGTTTGTACTTTGCAATTGATCTGCATGGTTATAGTACATAACAGCACTTGCACCAGTACCTTTCACTGTTCCTATAGATATGTCTCCTACCATTATTTGTTTCGTTGGTGTGGTGCCATCTGTACTATAGGAAAGAGTTGGATAATAGACAGTACCAAATGTTGGAGAGACTTGTTTAACTCTCTGCCCTTTAGCATCGTAGGTATATGAGCTTGTGACTCCACTCTTTGAGCTCTGGAGAAGCTGGTTGTTGTAATCCCAGGTATATGTCCATGTACCGTCTCCTGTGAGGTTTCCACTATTGTCGTAGGTATAGGTTGACCCAGCGAGCCCTGTGACAGCGTGTGGGTTCGCATAACCCGTACCTGCATAGGTATAGGTACCTGCGTCAGAAGTAAGCATGTTACCAATCGCGTTGTAGATATATGTCTTGGTACTGTTATCCCCATTTACAGCTCCTGTGATGGTAGCAGAGAGTAGTCTGTAGAGATCATCATAGCTGTATGCAATAGTCTTTGCAGTATCGGTACCTGACGCGTCAACTATTTGAGTGATATTGCCGACGTTGTCATAGGTATAGGTAAGATCTTGGATTGTTGTAGGAGCAGGAGTGGTGGTGTAGTAAGTAACTTCAAGTACTGGGTCACTTGTGGTGCCAGTATATTCTCCTGATCTAAATATCACTTGATCATACTGACCAGAAGTACCGGTAAATGCACTGTTAATAGCATCGTGTCCTTCACGAAGACCAAGTAACGTTGACCCTGTCGTAGAGATCCATGTTTTACCTGTTGGGTTCAAATTGAATGCAAGATACAATCCTGTAGTTATGTTAGTGATATCTTTTCGCTCTGTATTGTAGATGCCTTCTACAGGAAGTGTTGCTAGACCTGCTTTGTTGTAATCAGCAGTTCCGAGTGTTGTAGGGCTTGCTTGGGTACCTTGAGTTACCGTTATCCAATCATCTCCATCGTTATCATTATTTAATTTTGAGTTAGGGATAAGTTTTAGTTTTGCACTACTAATCACTGCATTGTCTGGAAGTGAAGAAGTATCGAATGCAAGGAACCCACGCTCAATCTTGTAGTTTGTTGAAGATGATTTACCTGAGTCAACATTAAATGTTGTCGCTGTAGCGGCAGCAGCAGATCCTGTAGTGCCATCATGTATGGTTGCCCATGTTGCTGACGCATTTGAAGTGACCATACCGTCTCCTGCTTGTGGGAAGAATGATACTGTTGTTGGAGTACCACCTGCACCTGGACCTGTAGTGACTTTGTGAGTTAATCGATATAGCTTGGTCGCATCATAGGTATTTGTTGTAGTTGTGCTGTTCGCATTTGTTGTTGTGACAATCTTTCCATCAGGGTTATAGTCAAAATTTGTAATGACGTTGATGAACGATCCATCAGTTGATTCTTTTCTTTGTACTTGTTCAAGCAGTCCAGCAGTATTGTAGGTGTACTTTACTTGTGAGTTATCTGGATTGGTAATAGTAACTTGGTTACCTTGTCGATCGTAATCGTATGTTGTTACGTAATTTACCGAATTGAGTGTATCTGTTTCTTGTTTCAAACCACCGTTTGAGTTATAGATGTACGCTCTCGTACTTGCAGGATTTACAACACTCGTGAGCTTTCCAAGATTACCCGTTCCAACATCGTAGGTGTAGGTAACTTCAATACCGGCTTGCCCTGTGTAGTCTTCAGTAAGCACTCGATTGAGGTCGTCGTAGGTGTAGTTAACCGTTTGACTCTTTGGATCAAGCGTCTGGGTGAGATTTCCTGCATCATCATACGTATATGTCCAAGTACCAAATGTTGTATCAGCTGAGGCATGAAGATCTTGTGCAGTGAGTCTTCGTCCAAGACCGTCATAAGTGAAGTTTCGAACATTAGCGAGTGCATCGGTGATGTTGGTAAGTTTATTATTGAGATTCCATGTATATGTTGTGGTGTATGTTGAACCAGCATTGATTTCTTCTACCTTTACCAAATTGCCATAGGCATCGTTGTAGTAATTCTTCACTTTTCCATTTGCATCAGTAATCGCAGTTTTGAGTCCTGTATAGACATAACTCGTTGTACCGAGAGCATTTACACTTGTCAGTATTCGATTGAGCTGATCATAGGTATAGGTGTTATAGAGTGTTGTATTTGTTGTTGGGGCTGTACGAGCAGATCCACTTCCTGTGTATCGTATTGATTCACTTTGTAGTAGTCCAACATTGTTGTAAGTAACATCCTTAACATTAAAGGTACCAGAAACTTCGGCTTCACTACGATCTTGAATTAGTCTTCCGAGACTATCAAAGTACTGATAGCTATCAATTGTAGTTGATCCATCAAGATAATCAGTCTTGTAGGTTGAAACATTGTTTGGGGTATTAGTGTAGCTGTATGTTGTCTTTGTTACGAGAGTAGATGGAGTCGCAAGGTCAGGAACTTTTTGCTCAAGTACTCGTCCAAAACCATCATATGATGTTTGGTAGATATAACCATTTTGATCAGTTATCTGTGTTGGCTTTCCTGTGTTGTAGTCATAGGCGTACTGAGTTGTTCGAGTTAATGGGTCGGTAACGGTTATAGGATAGAGGTTATAACTATCATATGCGTAAGCAGTTACTTTTCCTCGCTCGTCTGTTGCAGTAAGGACATTACCATATGTACTGTATGACTTTTGAGTGTTTACATACGTAGTACCAACCTTCCATTGCTCTGTTTTAGTATTATTTCCTTTTATAACAGTACCAAGCGTTTGATTGTCGTAGTATAGATTAGTCTCATTTACCTTTGCGCTTGATTGATCAAGTGTTGTCTGGTTTGAAACTTTATAGATAGTTCCATTGGTTGCATAGGTATAGTTGGTTGTTTTTTTGTCTGTGCCTGTGTCAGTAAATGTGAGTGGATCGGTAACAGTGACAATTCCATAATCGACGGCGCTTGTGAGTGTGCCTGTTGTGATGTTGTAGCTGTATGTTTTCGCAGTATTGACCCCACTATTTTCACTGACTGTTTGTGTTGGGTATACAAAGTATGCGCCTGTCACAGGATTAGCTGAATCGTATTTGGTTGTTGTACGAGAAACTAATGCATTACTAGTATCAAGCACATCTGTTCTATAGACATACCCGATCTTTCCAACATTATCTGAGTACTCATAATATGAACTGTTTGTACCATTTCCTTGGAGATGGTAATTAACAACCTTTGTACTATCAGGACGTATTTCTGTAACTTTTTCAAAGCCAGCAAATTTTCTATCAAATGGCGTATTGTAATAATATGATCCGCCTGCATATTCGTAATTTGTTGTAGTAGTTGTACTTGTAACAGGATCGGTTGTCGCAATACTCTTTACTGTCTGCAAAAATACTGGATTGGTTGGGTTTAATGAGTTTCCACTACCATCTTCATATTTAGGGCTTGATTGATATGTCACAGCCATTAAACCTCCTGCTGGAAGAGTAATAGCTGACATTAAATCAGTCGGTGTTGTTATGGTGTTATCCCACATCCAAGTTCCAGTATTATTGATAATATCTGGTGAACCATCCGCATTAATATCGTAAATTAGATATGGGTTTGAGCAATTAGTACAAGCAGCTGACGCGCCGGCCATAGAGTTATAAAATCCTACTCCTGGGTTTCCAATAACACTAAAACTCTTACCTTGATTGATATAGAGACTTTGAGCGTTGATATCCATAATATCAGTTAGACCATCACCATTGAAGTCACCAATTTCTATTGGTAATCGAGACGACGAATAACAACCGATATTGTAAATTGTAAAGTACTGCGGAAGTTGGTAAGAATAATCACGCACCCATGTTGTTCCGTTGTTTATATATACTTGCTGATCATATGTTGTAGTTCCGCTACACGGTATTGTAGTATCAGCTTTTATTAAATCATCCAAGCCGTCTCCATTAAGATCAAACATTAACCATCTATCATCTCCTGTATTAAATGTATGTGTTCCTGTGAACGTAGATCCACTTGTAGTAAAGGAAGAACCGTTGTTAACCGACAGACTTGTAGTTGGTGTTGTGGCCGGCCATGCTTGTACATCCTGCATGTAATCAGTTAATCCATCGCCATTGAAATCACCAGAGAATACTGTATAAAACGGGTTTGATGCATATGGTGGATAATACGAAGGAGAACCACTTGTTAAATGAGTCCATCCCGTTCCATTATGCTGTTCAGCGGAAGCAGTACTATTGGTTGGATTGTAATATGGAGTTCTGACAAGGTCTGGAGCCATATTACCATCGAGATCAACTACTCGAGTTCCGCCATCATATTTTGAACCTGCATTTTGTATAAAATTAATTATATCAGTAGGTATAGTATAAGAACTTGTACTATAGGTATCTGTTACTGGGTTGAACGTATAAACTGCGTGATCAGTAAAATTTCCTACATTACTATACCCATAGTAATCATATGATTTGATAATATCGGTATAGGCATCTCCATTTACATCACCAAGAACAACTCCGTTATTTATAGTTCCCGGGAACATTCCAGAAATTGAAGGACTTGAACTATATGTTGCAACACCTGAAGACGCTTTGTTATATGTAAATGAAGTCGAAGGTAATGTAGTAAGGGTATTATTTATATCATATGCACTTGGAGTAATTGAAGAAAGTACTGCTCGTACACCATTATGTCCTGTTGTATATGTAATTGCATAATTTTTAAGAAGGGTTGATCCACTTGGAGCAATTGGGATAAGATTTAATGTGCCATTACTTGTGAATGTATGAATAGTATAAGAACCAGAAGTAGTTTTTGTTCCACCTGTAGATAATGAAGAATCAATTCCATCACTACCATCTGTCTTATATGAAATAATCACAATTCCAGAACTACCATTTCCACCAGAATAATTATACCAACCAGCACCACCTCCACCTGATCCATACCCTGTAGCAGATCCTCCGGGGCCAGTAGATCCACCATTTCCACCACCGCCAGTACCTCCCGTTCCACCGCCGCCAGTTCGTGCTCCGCCGCCGCCACCTGCTGCGTAATAAACAGAAGATCCATTTATTGAATTTAGCGTACCAGTACCACCTGTTCCACCAGAACCACTACCACTACTACCCGTAGAACCACTACCTCCGCCGCCACCACCTGCATATGTAGCACCTGCTCCACCATCATTACCTTCATACAGATTTGCGTTTCCTCCAATACCTGAACCTCCGCCGCCGCCAGATCCACCATTACTACCATTTGAATTATAAGTCGCTCCACCACCACCGCCTGTTGCAGTAATATTATTAAATGTTGTATTACCTCCATTTGATCCCTGTCCATTATAATTTCCATTACCACCATCGCCAATTACAATTGGATATGCTGTTGCAGGAACAATCACTTGATTAGTAAACGCTTTATATCCACCTGCACCCCCTCCTCCATAATGCCCTCTATTAGATCCTCCAGCTCCTCCACCACCGCCTCCTCCAACAACTAGCATGTTCGCTTGTGTAGTTGGTGCAGAAGTTGGACTTGTTACCTTACGCAAAGAAATTCCACCAAGAACAAATCTTGTATTTACTAAAAATCCTTTTGCATAACTATCAGTAACATCAGTACGTGCTTGGAGATTAAAACCAAGTTCATAGATTCCATAATTAATTATTTGTGGATATATCTGACCCTGATCCTTCAAATAGGTATAGGTAATACTATTCCCATCTGAGTCAGTTATTGAACTCAACATCCACTTAGAAATGTGTGATGAGTTTCCTGGATCATCTTGGCGAGAAGCCGATGTCCCACCATAAGTATAAACAGTTCCTTGTTTATCAGTATATGTCCAAACATTACTATTAAAAGAAAAGTTAACAATATCTGATGCTGACTTTGGAACATACTGAGTACTGGTGTTTTTTACAAGCTCACCAAAAGTTGACGATACATAATCGTCATAAGTTCCTGTATAAAGCTGATCTGTACCATGCTTATTTATTCGTTCAATATAAGGAATATTACTTGACCATCCATATCCATATACAGAATCATTTTTTGTATTCTGAGAATTGTAAATGAGTCTTAATTTTGGGTTTAAACCATTAATACCGTCAGGTGTCTCTATAGGATAGTTATATACAAGCGCACCAGTAGTTTGATCAATTTCTGGGCGAATAGTGTCGCGTTGTGTATTGCTGTTTAAAATTAAAGTATTCTGACTAACAGTGGCACTTCTTGAAGCTATTTGTTTATCAGAATCTTTTGTTGTGTCGTCATTACTTTGGGTAATATCCTCGGGTTCTTTATGTTCTGGATCATAAAAGGGACTATTAGGATCAAGATATGCTTTATCTAAATAATCATTGTCATATTTATTTGGATCTGAAAGAGTTTTTATTTCATCAGTCAGTGTTTCTGCTGTTATATCAACTGTATTTCCTGTATCAAATATAGGGGTTGATATATCTGTTTGAAGTTCTTCAGAAGAAATAACTTCAATTTTTGGTACTTCTTGCGCAAACGCAAGACTTACAGGAGTTAATAAAAGACTGAAAATTGTGAGTACACTAGCAAATGATTTTAAAAAAGTAACTGCTTTCTTAGGCATATATAATATAAAAAATAATCTTAATAAAAAAGTAAGACCCACAACACAACAACGATTTCTAATTTAATGATATCGCACTTTAATGAAATAACAAAAAGTACCCATTTCTAGGTACTTTTTGTTATTTCATTACTACTCTCAGCAGGTATGAAATATAAGTATAGTTTTACTAAGAAGTAGTCTTGCGGGCGTTTTTATGACGCGTCTCGTGCTAGCTCGTGTTGGCTGGGGTGCAAGGACTCGAACCTCAATAAACGGTACCAGAAACCGTTGTCCTACCATTAGACGACACCCCAATAATTACCGTACCACTATAGCGCAAAACTCTCTTTTTTTCAATTATTTGGCAAAAAAAATAGGTTGCTCTATATATACTATACTGAGCAACCCATATCTTATACCCAGACTATTTGTAGTTCTGGGATTACCATTTTTACCTTGAGCAAATCACTTTGTCGTAACCTTTTACTTTCTTTGTCTGCAATTAAAATAACTTCGTCATACCTTTTAAATAAAATCTCAACAAGTGAGATAATGATCGCCACACAAGAGCATTTAATATGATCTTCATGATCATTAAACATATTCTTTGTAAGGGCAGAAGGTTTGTTATTTTTTAAAACAGCTCTTGAATAATTTCTTAACGAATTTTCAAAAATTAATCTTGTCCTTATTGGAAACTCGGGTAATTCTTCTTTTCGAAAAAAATTGTCAATTGCAACAAGTGGCAAACTTTTATAACTATCGACAACATCTAATGTCTTCACATTGATTTGATCAAAAGAAATAATAAGGTCAGCATTTTCATCTAAAAGATTTTTACTATAGCTTAATGGTTTTTCTTCAAAGACAATACCTACTTCTGTAATCAAATGATTTCCAGCAACAATAGCTTTTTTCATATACATTATTTTTTAGTATTATAAACAATTATAGTATTTTGTCAATAATAAATAAAAGCCTTGGAATTCAAGGCTTTTATAATTAGATAACTTGTGGGGCGATATATATCGCTTTTGCTTTTGAAGAAATCAGAACTTCTGTAGAATAAAATTTATTGATGTACCCCTTTTCTAATAACTCACTTTTTGATAAAAGCTCCTCTATTTGATCAAGAGTTTTACCTTGGTGTTTTGAAATAAATTTTTTAATTTCAAAACACCAGAACACTGTCATTGTTTCGTGATATCGAAGCGGGCATACATACTCTTTGTTTGCCAAGGTTCCATAACGCGTAAGTGCACAGCGTGTTTTTGTAAGAGCTACAAATTCATCTTCTTCTGTAAAAATATAATACAGTGCTAAAAGCAGGTGGTTGTAATGATTCCATTCTTCCCACGGTAATGTTCCGTTCTCTATGTGAGCAACAGTGGTTTCTATATTCATGTTATTTTTTTTGCTAATATAGCACAAAAATAATACTTGTCAAAATAGTTTTTTTAAAAAATGTTATACCTTCAAATACTTGCGAATTGCAAGTGCACTCGAAATAGTGCCGAGGGCGAGGCCGATGATGAGCACCACAAAAGCGAGCGAGAAGAAATTGCCCATAAAGTAGCTGAAAAGGTTGATCCCGATGAGAGAGGTCGCCCGGAGGCCGAGGAAGTACGTAGTAGGCATGATAATACCGAGCATCAGGAGCCATGAGACAAAGCCGTAGAGCATGCCAGTCACCAGGAATGGCGCTCGTGCATAGCCAGTACTTGCCCCTACGAGGCGCATAATGCCAATCTCGTCGCGCCAGAGGTATATCGCAAGGCGGATAGTGGTAAACATGATAAGTATAGAAATAGCTGCAAATACAAAAATAATAGTAAGGCCGAGATTGTTTGCAGAGGTACTGATACGATTAATACGATTTATAATCTCTTTGTTTTGGCTGTAGTTTACCCGGTCTATGATGTCGCTATATTGCGAAGCAGTTTTACTGTCGCCTTCGAGCACAGCAACAATACTATCATAGCGCGTAGTATCGCTAGCCTTGACTAAAATATATCCACCAAACGGATTCTGATTGAGCTCGTCGAGCGCCTGGATAGTAAGATAGTCGCCGGCATTGCGGGTACGAAATTGCTTTACCTGGTCGTCCGCAGAGATATATGAGACATTCTTTACATCAGGGAGCTTTTGGAGTGTCGATTGTAATTTCAAAATTTTCTCTTCTGGGGCCGAGACACTAAAGTACACCGATATGTCTACCTTTTGCTTGAGTGTCGCAAGGGTCGTACCGAGTACTGCATGAAAAAGAAATAGTCCTGTGATCACACACAGTGTGATCGTGGTCGCAAGTACTGCAGCCGAAGAAACCACGCCATTTCTTTTAAATGACATCCACCCTGCTCGTATTGCTCTTTGTATCGTGGTCCAAAACATATATCTATATTATACCTTATGTGCGCGTTTTTGTTCATCTTTTATAATACGGCCTTTTTCCATGGTGATAATGCGCTTGCCCACAGCCTTTATCAGATGCTCGTCGTGGGTTGCGAGGATTACAGTCGTGCCGAGCTCATTTATTTTTTTTAAAATCTCTACTACCTCTGCAGTATTTGCACTATCCAAATTGCCTGTAGGCTCATCTGCAATGAGCACCTCTGGCTGGTTGATGATAGCGCGCGCGATAGCAAGGCGCTGCTTCTCGCCACCAGAGAGCTGCGTCGGGAAATGGAACATTCTGTCCTCGAGCCCTACGAGCTGAAGTACGTGCGGTACATCGGTCACGATCTCCTCGTCGCTCTTGCCAGCTGCCTCCATTGCAAATGCGATGTTTTCGTATGCGGTCTTGTCGCGAAGGAGTCTGAAGTCCTGAAAGATTGTCCCCACGCGGCGGCGCAAATCAGTGATCTCGTGCACTGAGCAGGTATTCAAATCTTTACCTTCAAAAAGGACAGAGCCCTCACTAGGGACCTCCTCGCAAAGAAGGAGTTTGGTGAGCGTAGTCTTGCCAGCACCAGAGGGGCCAATAATAGTGACAAACTCTCCTTTTTCAATTTCCAGATTTATATGCTGGAGTGCGACAGAGCCATTGGGATATGCTTTTGCAACATTTGTAAATGTAATCATGAGCTTCTATTATAGCATATCTCAAAGGCCCAGGGTGTGGATTTATTGTTGTATAAAAATATCTATATTTCCGCGCTCCAGTACCCCCTCTGTATCCCCTGTCTCTATACCAGTCTTGTGGTCTTTGATCAGCTTGTATGGGTGGAGCGTGTAGCTGCGCATTTGATTACCCCATTCTATGTCTGTGGTCTTTGATATTGCCATGCCTGCCTCGCGTGCTATGCGCTCGTCTTCGCGGACTTTGTACAATTTTGCCTGGAGTATAGAGAGTGCGCGTTGTTTATTTTGCTCCTGGCTGCGCTCGTTGGTCGCATGCACAGAGAGACCTGTAGACTTGTGCACGATACGCACCGCTGTCTCGCGTTTGTTTACATTTTGGCCGCCGGGGCCGCCAGCTCGTGCAAATGAAATATCAAGCTCGCTTTCGGGGATCTCTATTTCTGTTTGCTTTTCTTTTGAAAAGTCTGGTACTACCTCTACGAGCACAAAAGACGTCTGGCGCTTACCGGCTGCATTAAATGGGCTGATACGCACGAGGCGATGCACACCGCTCTCGCCTTTGAGTGTACCGTATGCATTCTTGCCAGATACTTCGAAGCTGATATTTCTATACCCCCCATGGTCGTTTTGGTTTTCATCGATATACGAAATACCAAAATTATTTTTCTCGGCAAATTTTGTATACATGTGGAGCAGTATCCCTACAAAATCCTCTGCATCATCCCCGCCTGCACCTGCAAAAATATTCATGACAGCGTTCCCTTTGTCGTACTTTGCGCGGCCGAGCAAATCATTTTGCAAATCCTTGAGCTCTTTGATCTGTGCCTGCGCTAGATTTTTGTCATTCCAAAAATCCACCCGCCCCATTGCGGCCTCTATTTCTGCTATACGGTTTTGTATGGCTTCCTTAGGCATGATTGACAAACTATAGCAAAAAGAAGACAATTTAGAAAATAGTAATATATGAACTGGCTAATTAAATACCTCGCAAAACGTGCTATTGAAAAAAGAAAACGAAAAAGTTTTATCCAAAGCCAAATAGAGCAATTAAAAACAATTACAGATACCGGCAGCCTCAAGGCTGCATGCCTAATCATCTTAAAAGAATTGCATATTTTTGGTGAAGAACATTTTCGTAAACAGATTTTTGAAATTCAAAAATCTATAGCACAACACCAATAAAGCTTCCATTATTTTTATAATATACAGAAGCTTTATTTTTTTCTCTATTCTCTACTTTTTCTCAAAATAGCACACCACAGATCTGCGGCGCGCGGGCTTGCCCTTGATGTGGTGCTTGTGTGAAGCTTCCTTTTTCATGCAGATAAAATCCTGCCCAAAAGATTCCTCGAGGGTCGCATCTTCCCATACGTATTCGTATACGCCGAGCTTGGGATGTATGTATGCATTTTTTTCGTCAGACGGGTTCTGAGCAAGGAGGGCCTTGGTATGACCATCGCGCTCCATATAAAAAGACTTGAAAAAGAGCACACCTTGTGGCTTGAGCACGCGTGCTACCTCTTTGATAAATTGCTCACGCTCTTTGTTTTTCAAAAAGTGGCTCGCCATCATATCGAGTACCACATCTACAGATTCATCCTCGAGCGGAATAGTGTCTCCTACTGAGTGCACCTTGAATACGAGCTTGCCGCCGTACTTTTGCTTTGCGGCCTGAGTCTGCGCCTGTCTGATACCCTCGTCTGAAATATCGTAACCAAAGCCATTGATGCCGAATTCACGATTCATCCAGAGCAAGTTGCGCCCATTGCCGCAGCCAGCGTCGAGTACAGATATTTCAGAGCGGAGCGCGTCTTTGCCGTATTCTTTGAGCATCCAGCGGCAAAATTTGACCAAGTCTGTACTCACTTCCTCCGAAAGGAGAAACATAGTCGGGTCTTTGTATTCTTGATTCCAAAATTCTTTGAGGCGTTTTTCGTTCATATGTTTTAGTATACTCTAAAAATCCCTCCATTTATATGAGGGATTTTTATTTTATTATTGATTCTTTGGACGGCGTGCTCTTGCGCGATCTGTCTCAGTGAGGAATTGTTTTCGGAGACGTACAGAGAGCGGTGTGATTTCTAGGAATTCATCATCCACCATGACTTCAAGCCCGCGCTCGATAGTCATAGTCCATGCGGGGATCACATTCACCGCTTCATCAGTACCAGAGGCACGCATGTTGGTGAGCTGTTTTCCTTTGGTAGGGTTTACTTTCATTTCTTCACCCTTTGAAGTATTACCAATCACCATACCTTCATACACTTCTGTCTGTGGACCGATGTAGAGTGTACCACGATCCTGGAGTCCCCAGAGTGCAAATGCGAGTGCCTTGCCACTTTCCATAGAGACCATAGATCCCACATTGCGGCGAGTGATCTCACCTGCGTATTTCTGGAAGCCGAGCACGCGAGCAGACATGATCCCCTCACCCTTTGTATCTACGAGGAATTGGTTGCGGTATCCGAGGAGGCCACGAGTTGGCCCTGTAAATACCATACGAGTAGTATTTTCGCCTACTTTCATATCTGCCATGATAAAACCACGCATACCGAGCTTTTCGATGATCACCCCTTGGAATTCATTTGGTGCATCGATAGTCACTTCTTCAAATGGCTCGCTCTTTACGCCGTCGATATCTTTGATGATAACCTGCGGCTGAGAGATCTGTACCTCGTACCCTTCACGACGCATGTTTTCGAGGAGCACTGCAATGTGCATTTCTCCACGACCAAACACTGTGAAGCCTTCTGCAATGCGATTTTCATTTGGAGTAAAGTCTACTTTGAGCCCTACGTTTACCTCGAGCTCTTTTTCGAGACGCTCACGGATCTGGCGAGAAGTAACAAACTTCCCTTCTTTTCCAGCAAATGGTGAGTTGTTGACCAAGAAGTCCAAAACGATAGTTGGCTCGTCGATAGAGATAGCTGGGAGGAGCTCTGCGTCTTTATTTGTACTGATAGTCTCTCCGATAAAGATGTCTGGGATACCTGCGATCATCACGATGTCTCCTGCTACTGCTTCACACACTTCGTCGCGCTTCATACCGTGGAATGTAAATAGCTTCACGATCTTTGCGGTGCGGTCTGCACTACCACCAGACTTGATGTATACGGTCTCGCCAACTTTTGCGACACCTTCGTATACACGGCCCACAGCGAGACGCCCAAGGAAGTTGTCATATGCGAGGTTGAATGCCTGCATACGAAACACCTTTGAAGTGTCGTTTGCTGCCACTGGCACTTTTTCGAGGATAGTATCAAAGAGCGGTGCGAGATCTTTTTTCTCATCACCCTCTGCGCGCATTGCTACACCATCACGGCCGATAGCATATACCGTAGTAAAGTCGAGCTGCTCATCTGTTGCCCCGAGCTCAAGGAAGAGCTCAAATACCGCATCGTGAGTCTCAGCGCAGTTAGACCCAGGCTTGTCGATTTTGTTGATCACCACGATTGGCTTGAGGCCAAGCTCTAGAGATTTTTTCAATACGAAACGAGTTTGTGGCATAGGACCTTCTTGGGCGTCTACAATGAGGAGCACAGAGTCGATAGAGCGGAGCACGCGCTCAACTTCACTACCGAAGTCCGCGTGTCCTGGTGTGTCCACAATGTTGATCTTTGTTCCTTTATAATTTACCGCAGTGTTCTTTGCATAGATAGTGATACCGCGCTCTTGTTCGATCGCATTTGAGTCCATAGAAGCACCATCAAGTACCTCTCCGCAGAATGCAAGCATTTTGTCTGTTAATGTTGTTTTTCCATGGTCCACATGGGCGATAATCGCAATATTTCGTATTTCCATAAGACGCAAACTATATCACAAAAGTTAGAAAAAATCAAAATTGAGCCGTCTATGGGAATCGGACCCATGACCTCGTTCTTACCAAGAACGTGCTCTACCACTGAGCCAAGACGGCGCGTACGCTATACGCGTAGCACTATACTATACTAGTACACAAAAAGTAAATATATATTTATACAGAGCGCCAAAAAAAGAAATGCAAGTGTAAGACGATTAAAAAATCGTTCACTCGGATTCTTTTTAAAATATTTGCGTATGTAGAATGGGAGAAACACTGTGTCTTTGAATTCCTCTTGTGAATACTTGCGACGAAAACGCCATTCGTATTGCGTGAGAATACATACTCCTCTATTGAGTAGACCAAATACAATCGTAAGCAATACTGTCGCCTGAGATACCCATAGTAATGATTGTGGGAATACCCACCAGCCGAGTAGTATTGTCAGTAATACTAGTATATGAAAAATAAATATAATATCAGCGATGCGTCTATAGATTGTCTTTTTGGCCCATTTCATAGTAGAAGCCTATTATAGCAAACTATTATACAAATGTAAGCGCGATACCAGTCTTTGTACCACGTCCGGTACGACCGATGCGGTGTACGTAGGTATCGTATGTCGAAGGCGTATCGTAGTTGATCACGTGTGAGATATCTGCGATATCGATACCGCGAGCTGCAACGTCTGTCGCAATCACGATATGAGCATCACCTGTCGCAAGTGCGCGTACCGCACGCTCACGCTCACGGTTGCGCATGTCGCCATGGAGTGCGAGCGCCTTGAAGCCACGAGCCTGGAGCTCGTCTGCGAGATCATCTACACTACGCTTTGTCTCACGGAAGATGAGCACTTTGTGCGCTTCTGGCTGTGTGAGGATATCGTGAAGCTGCTCGATCTTTTTTGCACGGTCGATGACACGCACTACATTTTGATCTACTGATGAAGCAGTATCGCGAGATGGGATAGTAATAGTAACTGGATCATTCAAAAAGTCTGTACAAAGTCTTTTGATATCTGGAGAAAATGTCGCAGAGAAAAATAATCCTTGGCGAGTAGTCGGCATATTTGCGAGAATATATCGCATATCATCGATGAATCCCATATCTAGCATACGGTCTGCTTCGTCGAGGACAATACTGTGAAATTCTGTCATATCTATCTTGTTGCGGTCGATCAAATCTTTGATACGGCCTGGAGTACCTATCACCACATTCACCCCACGAGCGAGCTCGCTGATCTGGCGATTGATTGGTGAGCCCCCAACACAAGAGACACTAAAGAGGCGCATACCTTTTGCAAAGATGCGGAATTCCCCTTCGATCTGTTGTGCGAGCTCACGGGTCGGTGCGAGGATCATCACCTTTTGGGTGCGATCTTTCATAAGTTTGTTTATAAGTGGTACAAGAAAGGCAATAGTCTTACCAGTACCAGTACTTGCAATACCGATCACATCTACACCAGTATTTGCTACCGGGATAGCCTGGTCTTGGATAGGTGAAGGAATAGTGATCCCTTTTGCACTGAGATTACCAAGCATGATGCCACTTGTCGTAAAGTCTGCAAAAGTATGCTTCGCTACATATACATCTTCTTCTTTTGGAATTGCTTTGTTGATGAATTTATTTACATCAATAAAGTCTTTGCGTGCGCCAGAGCGACGCCCACCACCACGATTACTACTACCGCCAAAGCGTGAGCCGCCGCCAAATGATGATCGTCCACCACCGTATGAACGACGTGGAGCATCACCAAAAGACTCGCTACGTGCTGCGCGAGCACTCTGTGCAGCAGCTGGCGAATACGCACCAGAACGGACAAACCGTGGACTACCTCCTGATGCTGAATTATCTGATTTTGTTGAAAAACGACGGGGGCCACGACTAGCGCCGCCCGAGCCATTTCGAGTGTTTGTATACATTGTGTTTTTGTGCATCTCTATCGATCACACAAGCTTGCACTACAATGATACTAAGAGAAATTATTTAATTAATTTTCGAACGTTTTGAGTATAGCACAAGGGACTATATATGTCAATATTTTGAGCTAGTTTTGGTTGCGCGCATCGTATCGTGGTGGGTGCCATGATTTGAGTGATTTGAGGTCGCCAGCAAAGATCCCAGCGTCGATTGTAGCGGTGAGTACTGCGCGCATACACTGGTAATCCGCATTGAAATCATGTGTCCCTGCGAGCCATTCCACACTCTCCTCTTCGCGCTCACCTTCTGAATCAAGCTCTGCGAGAATATCCTGTGCATTCATCCATCGTACTGACTCTATTTCTGATTTCTGAAGTACGAGGTCGTCGATACTGCCGGTGTACATAGTGATAAAATCACGTACCCAAATACGAGAGACGTCTTTTTTACTAGTGCGCCATGCGATGAGCTGGAACGCATTTACATTAAGTCCAAGCTCTTCTTCGAGTTCCTTAAGCGCGCCAATTTTAAAAGATTCACCTTCTACGACGTGCCCACCAAAGTGTGTAGACCATGCCCCCGGGAAACGCTCTTTGTTTTTTGAGCGCTCATGGCAAAGAATCTCACCTTTTTCATTGAGTATAAAAATATTTGTAGTGCGACACCAAAGGCGGTCGCGGATAAGCACACTACGTGGTACGAGCTCGCCTGTCGGCTCGCCATTTTCTTGATCTACTACTTGCAATAATTCGTCATGTGCCATAAAAATTTTTTTAAAATTAAAAGGATAATAAAAGTCTCGTGAGTCTTTTTCTAACTCAGAAAACAAAATACTCTAGCGTGTGCTAGGGCATTTTGTTTTGCGCAAACGGCGGGACTTGAACCCGTAACCTCCCGCGTGACAGGCGGGTGCTCTAACCAGTTGAGCTACGTCTGCAAATGAGGATCGTGTAAACAAATATAACATATTTGTTTGTGTCGTCCGAATGCAGCAGATGCAAGCTTTTGCTTACGTCTGCAAGTGAGGAGCTTGTGTATAAATATAGCATATTTATACACATAGTCCGAACGCCGCAAACGGAAGCTTTAGCTTACAGTCTGCAAGTATTCTTTTCTTGCAATGCTTGTATTGTATTGCAATCTTCTCAGATTGCAAGGTGTCGACGGGTGGGCACGATCCACCGACCTTAGCGTTATGAGTGCTACGCTCTAACCAGCTGAGCTACGCCGACAAGTTTCCTCTGTTCTTTCAACCTGCAACAACTCATGAAGACATGTCACCTGTCGAATGTTGCGGGGCTAGGAATCGAACCTAGGTCTTAAGGTTATGAGCCTTACGAGATACCACTTCTCTACCCCGCGGTATATTATTTAATTAACTCGCGCAGTATACAAAATCAACATCTTTTAGTCAATCAGCCCCAATTCACGAAATACTATTTCATAATACGAAAGTGTACGGCGTGCTTCTGGCATAGTGAGCACAAAGTCGCCCCCTTCGTGTGCAATCATATTACGTACTTTGTGTGCGCTCCATGCGAGCTGAATAGACGGGAGCTGGGTTTCTGTCATTTTCTTCAATTTGTCTCCCAATGTATCACCATAGTAGCCGAGGAGATCGAGCGATTTGTCGAGATATATGTCTGCCTCGATAATCCCAATACGCCATTCACTCGGAGTGTCAGAGAGTACCTTGGTGCGAATCTTCTCCCATGTTTCATTTTTTGCAGGTATGAGCCCTACTGCAGGTGCTGCCTCTGGAGCAGCTTCTTTTTTCTTTGCGGCGCCACCATACTTGAGCTCGTAAAGAAGTACTAGCAAATATAGTATCCCAGTGATGAGTAGTATTACGAGTATTGTCGCAACTATCTGAAGCGTGTGAAAAAATTGCTCAGAAAAAATATGATTAAAGAATCCTGCGGTATTTTTGTACGCAAGAAAAAAGAAATATTCAAGATTAAAGAATACTGGTTGCTGTGGAATAGTTGCTACTGCGTCCATGTATGTATTATCGTACACTTTCTACCATTTTGCCAAGTGCAAAAAGTATTTCTTCGCCATATTGCGGTCCGATAAACTGTACACCGAGCGGGAGCCCTGTCTTTGTAGTACCAGATGGTACTGATATTGCTGGGTGCTGCGCGATATTTGCCGGCACAGTGAAAAGATCTGAGAGATACATCGCGAGTGGATCATTTACTTTTTCTCCTATTTTGAATGCTGGACTTGGCGTAGTCGGGGTGAGCACACCATCGTACCCCTCTAAAACATTTTTGAGCTCGTCTTTAATTATCTCGCGAAGTGCGACTGCTTTGTTGTAGTATGCGTCATAGTAGCCATGTGAGAGTACATACGTACCGACAAGTATTCTGCGGCGTACTTCTTTGCCAAATTTTTCTCCGCGAGTATCTTTGTAGACCTCGGAAAGGGTACCTTTTTCTACGCGCGGCCCATAGCGGACCCCATCAAATCGCGCAGTATTTGAAGACACCTCTGCTGGCATCAATATATAGTACACAGCGAGTGCGTCTTTGAAGTGCGCAAGCTCTACCTCCTCTACTGCAAATCCTGCATCTTTTATTTTTGCGACAAGCGCCTCAAAATTTTCTTTTACCTCAGGATCCATACCTTCTGCTTCAAAAATTCCTTTTGGTACTGCGATTTTTTTCTTTAATTCGCGCGTAGGGCGCATATCAGTAGGCACTGATGTCGCATCTTTTGGTTCGTAGACTTTTATCGCATCATAGAGTACTTTTGCATCGTCTACAGTGTTTGCAAATGGGCCGATCACATCAAGCGAGCTTCCCATAGCAATGAGCCCATGGCGAGACACGGTGCCATACGTCGGGAGGAGTCCCACAATTCCACAAAATGCTGCTGGCTGACGAATAGAGCCTCCAGTGTCTGAGCCGAGTGATACGACAGCGCAGTCTCCCACTACCGCTGCAGCTGAGCCACCAGATGAGCCACCTGGTACACGAGTCGGGTCAAGCGGGTGCTTTGTCACACCGTATGCAGAGTTCTCAGTAGACGAGCCCATGGCAAATTCATCCATATTTGTGCGGCCAAGCAGTATCGCACCTTGCTTCTTGAGCTCTGCAATCACGGTCGAGTCGTAGCTTGCGACATAGCCTTCGAGGATCTTTGATGATGCCCCTGCGATATGCCCTTCAAATAAAATATTGTCTTTGATAGCCACGGGTATACCCGTGAGCATTGTCGCACTGCCATCTCTAAACATTTTTTCTGCAGTTTTTATTTGTTCCTCTATATCAAATACTTCGCGATAGATATTGAGATCACTAGAAGCGAGTGCTTTTGTTTTGTACTCCTCGGCAAGTGCGCGGACTGTGAGCTCGCCACTAGCGAGTTTTGCATGAAGCTCTGCAATTGTATGTTTTTTTTCTGTCATAAAAATTATAAAACTTTTGGTACCTTGATAAATTCTCCATCATTTCCAGAGCTTGCTTGTACGAGGACTTTTGGATCTACATAGCTCTCTACAGTATCTGCGCGTGCAATATTTATTTGCGCACCAGCTGCACTAGATTCTTTTTTATCAATAGATACTTGCTGCACCGTGTCTACGAGTGAGATAATCCCACCAATCTGAGCTTCGAGTTCGGCGTATTCTTCAGGGCTTATATTGAGCCGCGCAAGGTCTGCAAGCTTTTCGAGTGTCTGTTTTTCCATGGCTACACTATAGCAAAAATTTACTTTATATTCGAGATATTGACTTTTATATATATTTATTATATAAGTTATTAAAATTCATTCACAATTTAAAATTACAGCACAATGAAAAACAAACATTTTCTTGTAGCAATTATGCTACTGCTGCTATGCAGCTACACTATGGCACAGCCTACGATAAGCTGGCAAAAGATAGTTCCCGGAAAATCGGGGGCAATATTTCCTAACGGAACATCGTTCTATGAAAAAAACGATAGCTTGTTTTATTCAAACGGGATATCGTCACAGTTTTTACCGGGCACAAAAAAGTGCAAGATACGAAGCTGTATACGTACATCATTTGGTAGCTATATCATAGCAGCCGACATTAAAAATCAGCTAGACAAGACTGATGCTTGTATTGTACACGTCGATTCCACAGGAAATATCCTATGGAAGAAAACATTCGGAGGGACCAATAATGAACAGATCGGATCAGATGTTGATTTAGGAAATTCTACTATAGTAGAAGATGCTTCGGGGTTTACTTTTACAGGCACAACATTTTCCAACGACGGAGATGTCTCAGGAAACCACACAGATTCTGCGACTGGCCAACCTTCGCAAGATATCTGGGTAGTACATGTAGACCTTGCGGGCAATCTTGTATGGCAAAAATGCTTTGGCAGCGGCAAGTACGACAACGCCTATAGCATTAGCAAAACAGTATCAGGATTCCTGATATCGGCAAGAACAGGCAGTTCGCTACCTGGTTTCCATACAGGAAATGGAAGTGACGGACTACTGATCAAGACAGACTTAGTTGGAAATCTAATTTGGCAAAAATGCTTTGGGGGTAGTGACGAAGATAGGTTGTATTCTGCAAAAGAACTGCCTACTGGAGAAATACTCGTTGCAGGCTATACAAATTGTATAAACGGTGATATTTCTGGCAGACCAAGCATAAGTACTGGCTGGTTCATGAAAATATCGTCATCGGGAAATATAGTATGGCAAAGATACGCTGGCGTCTGGCTGAATACAATTTCAGCAGATACTGCAGTATATATGGCTGGAGGTACTACAACCTCTAATAATGCGTATATATTTGCCGTAACCCCTAATGGAGGAAACTTGCTCTGGCAAAAAACTTTTGGCGGAACAGCAGACGATCGTTGTTTTTCTATTGAGAAAAAAGATGACACATTGTATGCATTATGTAGGACGGCTTCAAGTAATGGAGATGTCGTAGGAAATATTTTTGGCACAACATCACTATGGCTAGTAGCTTTCAACCTTACAGTACCGCTAGCATCAAGTGATTTGCATCTTACAATATTTTTACAAAAAGATATTGTGAAGCTAAGATGGAACTCTGCGGCAAATCAATTGTACGAAATTCAAAGAAGTAGCGATGTGCAACATTGGGAAAATATTTCCAGTACCACCACATCAAGCTTCGATGATACACATCCTTTAGAGGGCGTGTCATACTATAGATTGAAAGTGTTTGAAAAAGATGGAAGTTTTTCTTATAGTAAGATAGAAAAAATAAACTACCGACCAAATACTGTGCGTGTATTACCTACTTTAGTACAAAGTACTTGTACAATATCCGGTATCAAGTCTGGAGAAAAAGTACACGTATATAGTGCTATCGGGCAATTGCTTTTTTCAAAAATTTCCTTTGGAAATTCGATGGATGTAGATCTATCGCGATTTGCAAAAGGAATGTATGTAATTGTTTGTAGTGAAAATAGTACAAAAGTTATAAAGCAGTAATGCTATAAATTACAATGCCTCACAATAAAAATTGTGAGGCATTTTTTGTTTTTACTTTTTATTATCAAGCCGATCTAGTAGTTTTTGGATTATGTCCTTAAAACTTTTTATATCCCAGGTACCATTTAGGTAAAAAAGTGTTTTATCTTTTTTATCCCTAATAAATGAAAGCTCTGCTGTATAAATTATATTACCGACAGCATCACGATCGTACAAAGTTGCCGCACAGCTGACCCCTTCGGAGTCATCAGGGTACATAGAGAATATAAGTATTTTTCTATTCATAGCATCATACCTATAATGATCTCCAGTTTTATATTCTGCAAACTTTGTAGTATGTATATACAATCTACTACCGTCTTGGGCTTGTTGCGAAAAACAAATACAAGGAACTAGTGCCACTAACAGCACGATAAAACATTTTTTCATATTTTTAAAATTTGTATTACAATAACACACAAAGTATAAAACGACAATATCTATATGGGTTTTATGAGTTATTGACTTTTATTTATAAATATGCTATATTATATAAAGAGTACAAAAGCTCTTTTTATTATGAAAAATAAATTAAAGTATTCGGCGGTATTTTGTGCAATATTTGCCGTAGCAGCATTGATAATCAGTGTTGCAAAAGACGGAAAAGAGGGTTTGCTTTATTTTACAGCATTTTTATTTTTTGGAGCTCTGGGTATACTGTGTATTTACATACGTAGTACTGCAAAGCCAAGAAAAATCCTTAAGGGTGATATGAGTTATTAAATTTAGCCCTACTACACAAGAAAAGCGATTGATTTTTATCAATCGCTTTTTTATTTGATTTATAAAATTTTATAGTACATACTAAAAGAAAAAGTATGAAAAAGAAGCCTGGAAAAATAGCTTTTAAAGTAGGACATACTATTATGTGGGCAACGCCAATTCCTGAAGGAGAGGCACGAGCCGCAAACAAACGAATTACAAAAAAGACACAACCTGCTATACGAAACGCGCGGCGTGTTAGAGCTCATGCCACAGTAAATGGTGGTAAGATAGTTATTACCTGCTAAATAATTTCCCGAAGTAATAATGCTTCGGGAAATTTTATTTTATAAGCTTTAGGAAATCTTCTTCACTAAGTATCTTTACACCGAGCTTCTCCGCTTCTGTGAGCTTTGATCCTGCTGCCTCCCCTGCCAGCAAGTAATCAGTATTTTTGGAAACAGCGCTCGAGACAGACCCACCAAGGGATTTGATCTTTGTCTTTGCCTCTTCGCGGGAAAGTGTAGGGAGTGTACCAGTGAGTACAAAAGTCTTGCCTGTAATACTAGATACATTTTTGGGACCAACGAAGTCTACTGGTGCCACGCCGAGCGAATGCATTTTTTTGAGGAGTATTTCAGATGATGCTTCTTTTTTGTATTGCTCGATAGCTGCGGAAACCGCCGGGCCGATGTTTTCTATATGACTATACACATCGAGCGGCGCCTGCCAAAATGCATCCCACGTTTTGAAATGCTTTGCGAGGTCATACGCGGTCTCTATTCCCACATGAGTAATACCGAGTGCTGCGATGAATCTATCGAGTGGCGGATTTTTTGTCTTCTCTATAGCTTCGATAATATTTTGCGCGCTCTTCTCGCCAAAACGCTCGAGGCCACTGAGGTCTGCTTCGGTAAGTGCGTAGAGGTCTGCTGCATCACTTACGAGCCCCTCCTCTTGCAATCTTTCTATAATCTTTGGCCCTACTTCGTAAATCTGCATTGTCTGGACAAAATGATTGATACCTCGTATTTGCTTTGCGGGGCATGATGTGTTCTGGCAGTATAGTGCGACGCCTACCTCGCCTGTTGCCCCATCGCGCTTTTCTACCTCACCTCCGCAGACGGGGCATTTTTTGGGTGCGTGTATTTTTTGCTCTTTGCCGCTGCGCAAATCTTTGAGTACTTCTACTACCTCGGGGATCACATCCCCTGCTTTTTGGATGATTACGGTGTCGCCAATTCGCAAATCGAGACGCGCTATTTGGTCGAGATTGTGGAGCGTCGCTTTTG